>Ga0164243_10003045_pt1 | contig 27074 bp, 25 predicted proteins | sample OricompcompostOP_FD_108781 | JGI IMG/M metagenome (GOLD analysis project Ga0164243, IMG submission 108781) | Organic Plus compost microbial communities from Emeryville, California, USA - Original compost - Organic plus compost (OP) | ecosystem: Engineered > Solid waste > Mixed feedstock >...
AAGGCGAGCGGTACCGCGGTCGCCGGGAAGACGGGGAGCTGGCTGGCCTACAGGGACGCCGACCTCCGCGCGCCGTCCACCTTCACCGCGCGGGCGAACGGCTCCGGCTCGATCGAGGTCCGCCTCGACTCACCGGCCGGGCGGCTGATCGGGACCGCGCCGGTGCCGGCCACGGCGGATCCGTACACGTACGAGCAGGTGCGCTCTGGCCTCGGCGCCGTGTCCGGCCGCCACGACGTGTACCTGGTGCCCACCGGTGACCTGCGCGTCGCCGACTTCCGGCTGGGCGCGCGATGAGCCGGCGACGCGTGTATCGCGGGCGTATCGAGAACCGCATACGCCGCCGCAACGCTCGTCGGGCTTCGGTGGGCGTATGGATCACAACGCATTCGGCCGGCGGCGGCTGCTCGGCTGGGGCGGGCTGGCCGCCGCCGGTGTGCTGGCGGCCGGTACGCCGCTGGTGGGCGCGCTGCCCGGCCGCGCCGCGCCGGCCCCGACCGACGACCCGATCCGGGCCTACGAGAAGTACCTGGCCAAGCTGGCCGCCGACGGCAAGTTCTCCGGCGTGGTGCTGCTGGTGCACCGCGGGGGGACCGTGCTGTCCCGCGGCTACGGCATGGCCGACCGCGAGAAGAAGATCCCCAACGGCGCGCATACCGCGTTCACCCTCAGCTCGGCGGGCAAGCCGTTCCACGCGGTGGCCATCATGCGGCTGGCGCAGGAGGGCAAGGTCCGGCTGTACGACACGCTGGGCACCCACCTGACGGGTTACGCAAAGGACATCTCCGAGCAGGTGACCATCCACCACCTGCTCACCGCCAGCGCCGGGATCAACGCCCCGGAACTGGACAACGAGCGCGTCTTCCGGAGCCGGGAGGAGGTGCACACGTACTACGCGCAGTGGTCCCGGCAGGCGAAGCTGGTGGTCCCGCCCGGCTCGGGCGACCAGGGCCACACCGACGGTGCCGGCGCGGGGATCACCATGGTCGCGCTGATCATCGAGGCGGTGACCGGCAAGACGTACTGGGACTACGTCCAGGAGAGCATCTTCGGACGCTGCGGCATGACCGGCTCGGGGTTCTTCACCCGGCCGCGGTGGCTCACCGACGAGCGCATCGCCCACCCGTACATGGCGCTGGCCGACGGCAGCCAGGTGGACGCGATCCGCAACCTGGACAAGAGCAGCCCGGTCTCGTACATGCTGGGCAAGAACCCGGGCCGCGCCTTCATCGACGCCCCCGGGGACGGCGGCTTCGTCACCGCGCCGGACCTGGTCCGGTTCGCGCGGGCGCTGGGCGACGGCACGCTGCTTGACCCGCCCTGGGCCGACGTGCTCACCGCGCCCAACACCCCCCACGCGCCGCAGACCCAGGGCCTCCAGGCGGCCCCCGGCGACGCGTCGTTCGGCGCCTACGGCATGCCCGTGAAGATCACCAGCGGCCAGTGGCAGTGGAGCCGCGGCGGCGCCAACCCCGGCGTCGGCGCCGCCTGGACCATCTACCCGGACTCCGGCTGGGTCAGCGTCATCCTCGCCAACAGCGACGGCGCGCCACTGCAGGAGATCGCCGCCCGGGAGGAGCAGGCCGTCCTCGGCCGGAGCTGACCCCCGACCCGGTTGTACGCACGCGTGCACGCTTGTATACGGTGCAGCTCGTAGCCGGGATCGAGGGGGAACGCGATGGCGACGGTGAGCGTGCTGGGCATGGGCGGCACGATCGCCACGGTGCCGCACGCCGACGGGGCGCGGGCCGGGCGGGGCGCGGAGGACCTGGTGGCGGGGCTGCCGCTCGGCGTCGAGGTCCGGACGAAGGACGTACGGAAGGTGTCGAGCCGGGCGGTCACGCCGGAGGACATGTGGGCGCTGGCCGAGGCCGTACGGGAGGAGCTCGCCGGGGGCGCCGACGGTGTGGTGGTCAGCCACGGCACCGACACCATCGAGGAGACCGCGTACGCGCTCGCCCTGCTGGTCCCGCCCACCGCCCCGGTCGTGCTGACCGGGGCGATGCGCGGCGGGCACCTGCTCGGCGCGGACGGGCCGGCCAACCTGGCCGCCGCGGTGGCCGTCGCGGCCGATCCGCGGATGGCCGCGTACGGGCCGGTCGTGGTGTTCCAGGACGAGATCCACGTGGCGCGGCTGGTCACCAAGGCGCACAGTACGCGGGTGGCGGCGTTCGCCTCGCCGGCCGCGGGGCCGGTCGGGTACGTGTCCGAGGGCCGCGTCGAACTGCTGCTCGGGCCGCCGCCGGTCCGCGACCTGCTGCCCGCCACGGCGTCGCCCACCGCGCACGTCGAGCTGGTCTGGGCCACGGCCGGCGCTGACGGGACGCTCGTCGACGCGGTCGCCGCCCACGTGGACGGGCTGGTCATCGCGGGCACCGGCGGCGGTCACCTGTCGACGCCGCTGACCGGGGCGGCCGAGCGCGCCGTCGGCGCCGGCACGCCGGTGGTGCTGGCCAGCCGGTGCGTGGACGGGCCGCAGCTGCGCGACACGTACGGCGGGGTCGGCTCCGAGCGCCACCTGTTCGCCGCCGGGCTGCTCCCGGCGGGCATCCTCAGCCCGGTCAAGGCCCGGCTGCGGCTGCTGTTCGGGCTCTCCGCCGGGACCGCGGCCACGGACCTGTTCGAAGGGAGCGACCGATGACCCCGCAGCGCGACTTCGTCGGATACGGCGCCAACCCGCCCGACTTCACCTGGCCGAACGGCGCCAGGCTGGCCGTCGACCTGGTGATCAACTACGAGGACGGCGCCGAGCGCAACGCCCTGGACGGCGACACCGACCGCGAGCCGCTCGTCGAGGCCAGGTACGACGTGCCGGACGGCGAGCGCGAGCTGTTCACCGAGTCGACGTATGAGTACGGGTCGCGCGTCGGCATCTGGCGGGTCATCGACGCCCTGGACCAGCGCCGGCTGACCTCGACGGTGTTCGCCGCGGCCCGCGCGCTTGAGCGCAACCCCGAGGTCACCCGGGCGATCGTGGACCGCGGCTACGACATCTGCGGGCACGGCTACCGCTGGATCCCGCACACCGGCATGACCCGCGAGCAGGAGCGGGCGAACATCGCGGACTGCGTGACGGCCATCCGGCGGCTCACCGGCCGTACGGTCAAGGGCTGGTTCACCCGCCCGCCGAACACGGTCAACACCCGCGAGCTGCTGGCCGAGTGCGGGCTGACGTACGACGCGGGGTCGGTCAGCGACGACATCCCGTACTACGACCAGGTGGCCGGCGCGCCGTTCCTGATCGTGCCGTACTCGCTGGACGTCAACGACACGAAGTTCTTCAAGAACCAGTTCTTCACCGGCGACGACTTCGCCCGCTACGCGCTGGACTGCCTGGACGTGCTGCTGGCGGAGAGCGTACGGCGGCCGCGGATGATGTCGATCGGCCTGCACCCGCGCATCATCGGCCGCCCGGCCCGGATGGCCGGCCTGCTCCGCGTGCTCGACCGCCTCGCCGGCCGCTCCGACGTGTGGGTCACCGGCCGCGACCACATCGCCGACTTCTGGCGGACCACCTTCCCGCCCGCGTGATCCCAATTATGGCGAAGCATTTTCCGGGCTATAGCCCGGAAAATGCTTCGCCATAATTGGGGACCGCTACGGCTTGCGGGCGAGGGCGGCGAGCTGGTCGACGTCGTTCTCGCCCGCCGGGGCGAGGGCGCCGGGCCGCCAGCGCGTGGTGGTGACCAGCCCGGGCTCCAGCAGGTCCAGGCCGTCGAAGAACGTGGCGATCTGCTCGCGGGTGCGCGGCACCAGCGGCGGCCGCCCGCCGCTGTCGTTCCACTGCTGCGCGCCGTCGTCCATCACCGGGCTGCTCAGCGCGTGCGCGACCGCCAGGTAACTGCCGGACGGCACCGCGTCCAGCAGCCGCCGTACGATGCCGCGGGCCCGCTCCAGGTCCGGGACGTGGTGCAGGATCGCGATCAGCATGATGGCGACCGGCCGGTCGAGGTCGAGCGTCTCCGCGGCCTCGGCCAGGATCCGGTCCGGGTCGTGCAGGTCGGCCTCGATGTAGCGGGTGACGCCGGGCGGCGTGCTGGTGAGCAGCGCGTGCGCGTGCACCAGCACGAGCGGGTCGTTGTCGACGTACACGATGCGCGACTCCGGCGCGACCGACTGCGCCACCTCGTGGGTGTTGTTCGCGGTCGGCAGCCCGGTGCCGATGTCCAGGAACTGCCGTACGCCGAGGTCGCCGGTCAGGTGCCGGACGCCGTGCATCAGGAACTGCCGTGACGCGCGCGCCAGCCGTACGACGTCGGGGTTGACCGAGATGATCCGCTCGGCGGCCGCGCGGTCGGCGGCGTAGTTGTCCTTGCCGCCCAGGAAGTAGTTCCACACCCGCGCGGTGTGCGGAACGCCGGCATCCAGGTCACCTTGCACACGCGCAGGCTACGGGACCGTCCTGTGCGTAGGTCGCGCGGGTTCCACTCCGCGGACGATCAGGCCGCGAGCGCCAGGACGAGCGACGCGGCGGCCAGCGCCAGGTACACGCCGGGGCCGGGCACGATCGTGGCGAACGCGCGGGCCCGTACGTGCGCGGCGATCGCGCCGAGGAAGAACAGCACCAGCCCGGCCGCGGCCGCGACGCCCAGCCAGCGCACGCCCAGCAGCCCGAGCAGCAGCCCGGCCGCCCCCGCGGCCTTGAGCGTGGCCAGCCCCGGGAGCCAGGACCGTGGTACGTCCACCGTGGCCATGTTGGCCAGCACGAACCGGGCCCGGGCGAAGTCGGCGGCGGCCATCCCGGCGTTGGCGGCGATCGTGGCGACGGTGACGACGACGTAGGCGGTGACCATGTCCCCAAGCCTCGGGCGCGGGCCGGATCCGCGTCCAATACACGTATCCATAACCTGATGGCATGGACGTGGACACCCGGCTGCTGCGCTACTTCGCCGCGGTCGCCGAGGAGGGCGGCCTCACCCGCGCGGCCGAGCGGCTGTACGTGTCGCAGCCCGCGCTGACCAAGCAGATCCGGCAGCTGGAGGACCGGCTGGGCGTACGGCTGTTCACCCGGTCCCGGTCCGGCATGGCGCTCACGGAGCCGGGCCGGGTGCTGGCCGAGCGGGTACCGGACCTGCTGGCCGGCTGGGACAGCACCCTCCGCGCGACGCGCGCCGCGGCCGCCCGGGAGGCCCGTACGCTGCGGGTCGGGTTCTTGGCCAGCGCGGCGAACGAGGCCACCCCGGAGATCATCGCGGCGTTCGGGCGGGCGTGCCCGGGCTGGCGGGTCGACATGCGGCAGGCGTCCTGGGCCGACCCGACCGCCGGTCTGGCCGGCGGCGACGTGGACGCCGCGCTGGTCCGGCTGCCGTTCCCGGGCCAGGACGAGCTGCGCGTGGAGGAGCTGTTCGCCGAGCCGCGCTGGGTGGCGCTCGCCGCCGGGCATCCGCTCGCCGGACGCGAGGAGATCGCGTTCCGCGAGCTGTGGGACGAGCCGTACGTCGCGGCGCCCGCGGAGACGGGGGAGTGGCGCGACTACTGGCTGGCGGCCGGCGAGCGGGACGGCCGCCCGCCGCGCGTCGGGGCGGTCACCGAGCACCCGGACGACTGGCTCAGCGCCATCGCCAACGGGTACGGCATCGCGCTGGCCCCCGCGTCCGCGGCCCGCTTCTACGCCCGGCCCGGCGTGGTCTACCGGCCGGTCACCGGGGTCGCCCCGAGCCGCGTCGGCGTGGCCTGGGCGCCGGCCGCCGACGCCGACCCCGTCGTACGGGAATTCGTTCGCCACTGCCGGGAGGCCGTGGCTACGATCGAGGTATGAACACGTCCGTACGCCCGTCCATGATGCCCCGCCCGCGGGGCCGCTGACGCCGTACGGACTGATCCGAGGCCCTGCCCATCCGGGGCCTCGACGCGTGTTCGGAGCCCCCTGACCCTCCGGAGGTTCCGATCCCGCACACCTACATCACCACCACCATCCCGTACGTCAACGCCCGCCCGCACCTCGGCTTCGCACTCGAGCTGGTGCAGGCCGACGTGCTGGCCCGGCACCGCCGCCAGGCCGGCGACCGGGTGCGGCTGCAGACCGGCACCGACGACAACTCGCTGAACAACGTGCTGGCCGCCGAGGCCGCGGGCGCCGGCGTACGGGAGTTCGTCGACCGCAACGCGGCCGCGTTCGACGCGCTGGCCGGGCCGCTGTCGCTGTCCGCCGACGACACCATCCACACCAGCAGCGACCCGCGGCACCGGCCCGGCGTGGAGCGGTTCTGGCACGCGTGCGCCGCCGACCTGTACAAGGCGCACTACGAGGGGTTGTACTGCGTCGGCTGCGAGCGGTTCTACGCGGAGTCCGAGCTGGCCGGCGGCCGCTGCCCGGACCACGGCACGCCGCCGCAGCCGGTGTCGGAGGAGAACTGGTTCTTCCGGCTGTCCCGGTACGCCGAGCGGCTGTACGACCTGATCGAGGCGGGCACGCCGCGCATCGAGCCGGCCGAGCGGCGCAACGAGGTGCTGGCGTTCATCGCCGGCGGGCTGGCGGACTTCTCCGTCTCCCGGTCCACCGCGCGCGCCCGCGGCTGGGGCATCCCGGTGCCCGGCGATCCCGGCCAGGTGATCTACGTGTGGTGGGACGCGCTCGGCAACTACCTGACCGCCCTCGGGTACGGCACCGGCGGCGGCGACCACGCGCGCTGGTGGACCGGCGCGGACCGGCGGGTGCACCTGGTCGGCAAGGGCGTGCTGCGGTTCCACGCGGTGTACTGGCCGGCCATGCTGCTGTCCGCCGGGGAGCCGCTGCCCACCGACGTCCTCGTGCACGACTACCTCACCGTCGGCGGCCGCAAGATCAGCAAGTCCGCGGGCGTGACGGTGGACCCGTCCGAGGTCGTCGCCCGGTACGGCACGGACGCGGTGCGCTGGTGGCTGCTGCGCGAGGTACCGCGGCACGGCGACGCCGACTTCACCGAGGACCGCCTGGTGGCCCGCGCCGACGACGAACTGGCCAACGGCCTGGGCAACCTGGTGAACCGTACGGTCGCGATGGTGCACCGCTACCGGGACGGGCGGGTGCCGGACGCCCGTACGCCCGGGTCCGGGACGCCCCGCGGCGCGCTCGACTCCGCCGAGCTGGACGCGGCCATCGCGTCAGCGCCCGGCGCGATCGGCGCGGCGCTGGAGGCGTTCGACTTCCGCCGGGCCACCGGAGCGGTGCAGGCGATCGTCGACGCCGCCAACCGGTACGTGAACCGGACCCGGCCCTGGGAGCTGGCCCGTACGGAGGACGCCGGGCTGGACGCCGTGCTGGCCACGCTGGTCCGCGCCTGCCGGGAGACCGCCGTACGCCTGGCCCCGTTCCTGCCCGACGCGGCCGCCCGCGTCACCCGGCAGTGCACCGCGACCGCCGGCCGCCTGCCGCCCGCCGAGCCGGTGTTCCGCCGGCTGGGCGGCTAACGGGCCGCGCGCCCCCGCAGGAGGCGCAGCTCCTCCCGGACGCGGCCCAACGGGTCGGGCTCCCGGCTGAGGTCATGGTCTTCCAGGTCACGCAGGCCCAGGTCGAAGCGGAGGGTCGCGACGGCGAGGTTCCGCCAGTCGTAGAGGTCGTCGGGCCGTCGGCCGTCCGCGGCCCACCTGCGGCAGCCCTGCCGCAGGCCGAGCAGCGCGTCGCGCGCGGTGGCGCTGGCGCACAGGCCGCCCGCGGAGTACAGCCAGGTGTTCAGCCGCTCGGCGACGTGCCACGCGACCTCCGCCGTCGGCGGCTCGCTGCTGGCCTCGGACAGCGGCAACAGGGCGGCCATCGCCTCGGGGTATGCGGCGATTCGGGCCCTGATCAGCTCCATCGACACCGTGAACGCGGGATCGATCAGCAACCGCCTGCGCTCCCGCCGGACCTGCGCCAGCGCGGCCACCATGCCGAGGCCGGCCACCACGAGTGCCACCCCGCCGGAGATCAGTGCCGTCACGAGCTGGTCCATGCCGCCGCCTCGGGCCCGGTACCGGTTCCGTCCCCCGACTCTCCGCCGCCCCGCGCCGTACGCCCAGGGACCAAGGGCCTCAGGGCCGCCGCGGGGGCCGGTGCACGATCTCGGCGGCGACGTCGTGCAGGTCGCGGTTGCTGCCGGCCGCGTGCCGGTGCAGCACCGTCAGCGCCTCGTCGACCGAGATGGCGTGGTACGCGGCCAGGAAGCCCCGGGCCTGCTCGACGACGACGCGGCCGCGCAGGTCCTGCTCGAGCCGGGCGGTGTGCTGCCGTACGTCGGCGTCGGTGACCAGGCCGACCGCGGTGATGTCGGCCAGCGCCTGGGTGAGGTCGCGGACGGCGGCGGTGGGGGCGTACGGCACCCGCCAGTAGAACGTGAGCGCGCCGGCGAACCGGGCGCCCGCCCGCATGGGCAGCGCGTCGGCCGTGGAGATCCCGTACGGCGCGGCCTCGGCCGCCAGGCTCGGCCAGGCGGTGAGCCGGGTCGGCGGCACCGGGCGGCCCCGGTCGCCGCAGGTGATGGACGGCCCGAGCCGCATGTTCAGCTCGGCGTGCATGAGGCGCGACGCGGCGTCCGACGACGCGGCGCCCGGCTGGAGCCGCCCGTCCGCGCCGACGACGACCACGGCGATCGCGTCCGCCCCGGTCAGGTCCCGTACCGCCCGTACCAGCCGCGGTAACCGCTCACCCGCCGGCGACCCGGCGAGCTCCACCACGATGGCCAGGGCCTGCCCGACCAGCCCACGATCCCCCGGCGGGTCCGCGCCTCCTCCGAGAGGATCCCCAGCGTGCATGTCGTGTCCCGGTCGCGGTACCCGGCCGCGCACCGTACGCGGCGTCTCGCCGCATGCTACGCCCCTGAGCCATGGAAGATCGGCTGCGACGGAATGCTCGGCGTCTCGCCTGGGCGGACGTGGCGAGCCCGTGATCGAACGGCGAATCACGTGCCCTGTTCGTCGTCCGATCACGGGCAGTCCCCACCCTTGGAACCGACGCTACGACGCCGGGCGGGCGCGGGCCATGCTCGCGGCCGGATCCTCGCGGGCGCGTCCTCGCACGCGCGAGGATGCGGTCACTCTTCGGGTTTGCGGGCCAGGTCGGCGGCGACGGCCTCGACGGGGCGGCCGTCGCCGGGGTCGACGCAGCCGGCGATCAGGCCGAGCACGCCGATGCCGAGCAGCGAGCGCTGCCGTTCGGCGTCGAGGATCGGGGTGTCCGGGTCGGCGGTCATGCGCAGCCGCAGGCCCTCGATCATGGCGCTGAGCAGGATGGCCACGTCGTCGAGGGTGATGTCCGGGCGCAGCCGCATGCCGCGGGTGCTCAGCGTGCGGTCGTACAGCTCGCGCCAGGTGCGGTGCAGCGTCTGGTACATCTCGCCGATCGCCATGCGGGCGGTGGTGTCGCGGTCCGCGACGGCCGCGGCGATCAGCGACAGCCGGTACGTGGGACTGTCGCGGAGCAGCTCCAGGTCGTAGTACGCCAGCAGGTGCACGGCCTCGACGAAGTCCTCCGCGGTGGCCAGCGGCTCGATCGCGGCCTCCGCCATCTCCACGTGCGGCGCCCAGTGGCGGACCCACAGGGAGTAGGTCAGCAGGTCCTCGATGTAGTCCGAACGGAACGGCCACCGGTCGCGCAGCGTCCCCGCGGACCCGTGCAGGCCCAGCTCCCCGGACGCGACCTCGTCGATCACCTTGTTCTGCGACAGCCAGTCGAAGAACGGGCGGGCCTGGTCGTCGAACTCGCCGTCGTCGACCTCGCCGTCGGTCTCCTGCGCGTTCTCCGCGCGCAGCTGCTTGGCGATGAGCCGCAGGCCCGCCTCCAGGTACTCGCGGGTGAGCGCGTCGTTGGCCAGCCGCCGCCGGGAGTCCGCCGACTTCCTGGTACTGGAGTCCCGGCTCATCAGCCGCTTCAGCACCACCGAGAGGTCCCCGTCGTCGATCGCCATGCGTACCCCACCTGTGTTCGCTCCGTAGCTACCGGCGTCCGGGGTCCAGGGACGACTTTCGCTTATACCACCGGAATGACGCCCGGACCTCGGCATCGGATGACACAGCACGCTGACCTGCCCCGCCGCGACCCTCATCGGCCCGCCAAGAATCTGCAGCATCCCCACGTACAGGCCTTGCTTCGCGTGCTCGCCCTGGATAAAGGCCTCGCTTCGCGAGACTCATTTTTTGGCGCGTGGGGCCGCCGTGCGTGGTTGCGGCCTTGATGCGAGGTGCGGCCAGGAGGGGGGCACCGGGGCTGTGCAGATTGTTGGCACCGTGCGCCGTGGTACCTCCAGGATTCCAAGCGTCGCCTGCGGCGTAGGCGGGGCTTCGGCCCTGGTCTAATTCCTACTTGATCAGTAGGGTTTGGGGGAGCCCTGTCCCTCCGTGTTCGGGAGGCCCCATGACCGTCACCGATGAGCTTCTCGTCAATGCTCGGCGTTATGCCGAAGGGTTCGGGAAAGGGGATCTTCCTCTGCCGCCCGGGTCCGGTGTCGCGGTGGTCGCGTGCATGGATGCTCGGCTGAATCCGTACGGGTTGCTCGGATTGAGTGAAGGGGACGCGCATGTGATCCGGAACGCGGGTGGGGTGGTGACCGCCGACGTCGTCCGGTCGCTGGCCATCAGTCAGCGGCTGCTCGGTACCCGGGAGGTCGTCCTCATCCATCACACCGACTGCGGCATGCTCACCTTCACCGACGACGCGTTCCGGGCCCAGGTCGAGGCGGACACCGGGATCAGGCCGGAGTGGGCCGCCGAGGCGTTCGCCGACCCGGACTCCGATGTACGGCAGTCCATCGCCCGGATCCAGGCCAGCCCGTTCATCCCGGTGAAGGACTCCGTACGCGGGTTCGTGTACGACGTCGCGACCGGCGGGCTCCGCGAGGTCGCCGTGAGCGCCTAGCGGGGGACCGCCACCTGGAGTTCGGCGGCCGAGGCGTACGAGCCGCCGCCCTCCTCCGCGGTCAGGCGGAGGTAGCGGGCGGTCACTCCGGTCAGGTCGATGGTCTTACGGGTGGGGCCGGCGGGCCACGTTGCCGACGTGACCGGGGTGAAAGTACGGCCGTCGCGGCTCGCCTCCAGCCGGTACCTGGTGATCACGCCGTTGCCGTTGCCGTCCTCGCGGGGCTGGTACGTGAGCCGGGCCAGCGCCCGGACGCGGCCGGTGTCCACGGTGATGGACTGGGGGAGCGTGGTGCGCGGTGACCAGTCCGTGTGCCACATCGACTGGACGCTGCCGTCGATCGCCTTACGCGGCTCGTACCCTGGGTGGGCGCTGGCGGCCGTCGCCGACAGGTCCTGGGCGGGGAGCCAGCGTACCGGGGCGGACGACGCGACCGGGGCCACCTTCAGGTCGTCGAACTCGGCGGTGTCCCAGGGGGACACGCCCAGGCCGGCCTGGCCGGACGCGTGGGCGTCATCGGTCACCGACGCGACCTGGCGGCCGTCCACCGAGGCCGTCACCGTCGAGCCGCGGAACGACAGCCCGAGCCGGTGCCAGCCCGCGCCCGCCGCCCGGCCGGTGGCCAGCGTACGGTCCGCCGGGGCCCGGGTCCGTACCGACGGCGCGCACGACGGGTCGCTCGGACGGCACAGGTCGCCGTCCTGGCCGCGCAGGTTCTCGTCGTACAGCCGCCACGTGCCGTCCGCCGCCAGCCGCAGGTGCACGCCGGACACCGCGGACGCGTACTGGCCGTCCACCCGCCCGAGCAGCTCGGTCCAGCCGGACCCGGACGGCCGGGCCAGCACCGTCGCGTCGTAGTCGCGCCAGGACTTCGGGTCGCCGACGACGGTGACCGGGCGCTTCAGCCAGCCGTTCCACCACACCGGCTGCGACGTGATCACCTGCCGCAGGCAGGAGCCGGACCGCCCGTCGCACGGCCGTACCTCGAACGCGCCGTCCAGGTCCGACAGGTACCGCGGCGTCGCACCCGTCCGGTAGGAGTCGAAGCCGTCCCCATACGGCAGCGGCTGCGGCCGCGCGGCGGGCGACACCGCGCGGCCCTTGCCGCCGGGCATCGTCGAGATCGTGTACACCCGCCCGGGCCGCAGCGTCACCGTCCCGCCGGGCCGTACGTCCGGTCCGCGGGTGAACCACCGGCCCGACGCCAGGTCCGTCGACCACAGGTGCGCCGGGCCGCCGGGCAGCCCGCCGGTGACGGACAGCGTCACGTCCTGCGGCCCGGTCGCGTCGGTCGTCTCCAGGACGACCGTGTAGTCACCGCCGGACGGCGACCGCAGCGCGACGTAGCTGCCGCCGGACGGCAGCCGCCCCTTCGCCGCGTCCACGTACCGCCAGCCGACCCGGGTGAACTGCGTCGTGTGCGCGGCCACCCACACGCTCGGGCCCACCACGTACGCGCCGGACCACGGCTCGACCGCGCCCATCAGCCCGGACGCCTGGAACGGCATGGTGTCGTACCACGCGCCGATCAGCGACCAGTTGATCGTCGAGGTCATCGCGCCGTCGATGTACTCCCGGTTGATCGCGCGGGCCAGCGGCGCCGCGCCGGTGTCGTACGGCAGCGACCCCTGCTCGCTGGCGTGCAGCGGTTCGCCCAGCGCCTGCGCGGCCGCCGGGCTCGGGCAGGACGTGTACGCGGTCAGGTAGCCGCACACGTAGTGCTGGCCCACGACGTCCACCGCGTCACGGAACGCCGCGTCGCTGCCGAGCGGGCCGAGCACCGTCCAGTTGAAGCTGTCGTCGGCGACCACCTTCACGTCGCCGAAGCCGTGCGCGCGCAGCGCGTCGTGCAGATGGACGTACCAGCCGGCGTCGGCGCCCTTCTCGTTCCAGCCGCCGATCTCGTCGATGTGCAGCCCGCGGGACTTCGCGCAGCCCAGCCAGGCGATCAGGTAGTCGATGTTCTGGTCGGTCCACACGGTCGGCGTGCCGCCGCCGGTACCGGTCCACCCGGGCGCGCCCCATTGCAACGCGGACAGCCGGATGTCCGGGTTGCGCTTCTTGGCCTGCTCCATCAGCCACCACTCGTAGCCGCGCCCGCAGTTCAGGTCGCCGGCCGTACGCATGTGGCTGGGTTCGGCGCCGTCGGTGGAGTTGGTGTCGCCGCCGATCTCCACCTTCAGGATCTGCAGCGCCGCGCCGTACCCGGGTTTGAACAGGTAGTCGAGGATGCGGTCGCGCTGCGGCTCGGGGTAGTCGACGAGCAGCCGGGACGACGCGCCCGCGCTGAGCGCGCCGACGCCGTCGAACGTCCGCCCACCGGACGCGCCGTCGACGGTGATCGTCGTACCGGCGGCGCGGGCGGGGGCGGCGCCCAGGCAGAGGGCGGCTAACGCCACCACGAGCAACGGGATCGACGCGGAGCGGACGCGCACGGGGCCTCCTCAGCAGCGGCGTGCACGTAATGCCCCATTTGTCGGTCTGTAATGCCGTCCGGAACCGGCCGCGTCACGCGGTGATCTTGTACGCGCGCAGCTTCTGGTACAGCGACGTGCGGGAAAGCCGCAACCGGGCGGCCGCCGCGGTCTTGTTGCCGCCGCACTCGTCCAGGATCGTGGCGATCACCGCGGCCTCCGCCTCCTGGAGCGGCGACAGCTCGCGCGGCGGCGTGCGCAGCTCCGGGGGCAGCAGGCCGGGGCCGATCGGGCCCGCCGCGGTGGCGCGCGCCGCGGCGGTGACCACCCGGACGAGCTGGCGCGTGTTGCCCGGCCACGGATGCCGGCACAGCAGGTCAAGCGCCGCCGAGGTGAACCAGAGCCGCGCGTCGAGCAGGCCCTCCACCAGCGGCCGGATCTCCGCGGTCCGGCGGCGCAGCGGCGGGATCGTCACCTGCGGCTGGGCGAGCAGCTCGGCCAGGTCGGGCGGCACGCCGCGGCCCGCGTGCGTCAGGTTGGTGGTCAGCCCGAGCCGCCCGGACGCCGGGATCTCGTCCAGCAGCGACCGCAGCGACCGGATGACCGGTGCGGGCAGCTCGTCCACATGCCGGATGACCAGCGCGCCGGACGAGCGCAGCAGCAGCGACCGCAGCCGGTCGTACGACGGCGCGCCGTCCAGTACCTCCACGTCGCCGAGCGTCTCCCGCAGCAGCGTCGTCTTCCCGACGCCCGGCTCGCCCCGGACCAGCAGTACGGAATGCGAACCCAGCAGGTGGGCCGCCCGGTCCCGCAGGTCCGCCCAGCTCAGCGGGTCCTCCACCGGCGGCGCCTCCGGCTCCTGCGACTCCCGCAGCACCACCACGGCCCCGACCAGGTCACCGCCGTCGCGGACCGGGCGGCAGTTCGCCACCAGCCGCTCGTTCCCCGGTACGGCGAACCGCTCCTGGCGCCCGGCGATGGCCGCCCGCGCCTCGTCCCACAGCAGCGCCTGGTCCAGGTCGAGCCGGGTGGCGGCCTGGTTGGCGATGAACACGTCCTCGTTCAGCGACACCACCGGCCGCCCGCCGCGGCCGCGCTCGGTCAGGTAGCCGTCGAGCAGCAGCCGCTCGCGCGCCGCCCCCTCGTCCAGCAGCCGCTGCTCCACCTCCGCGACCAGCCGCAGCAGCGTCGGGCGCAGCAGCGGCGACGTGTGCTCGGCTCGGCACGTGACGTTCAGCGCGCCCAGTACCCGGCGGGTCACCGGATGCCGTACGGGCGCGGCCGCGCAGGTGAACACCCGCAGCGCCTCGCTGAAGTGCTCGCCGCCGCGCACCAGCATCGCCTGCCCGGTCTCCAGCGCGGTGCCCAGCCCGTTCGTGCCGACCTGCTCCTCCTCGAACCGGAACCCGATGCTCACCGAGTGCCGGTCCAGCACGCGCAGCAGCCCGGGGTTCTCCACCCACCGCCACAGGATCCGCCCCTGCGGGTCGGACACCGCCAGGCAGGTGTCCGTCCCCGCCAGCGACTCGGCCATGCCGGCCAGTACCGGGACCGCCGTACGCAGGAACCGCGTCTCGGTGTCGACCTCCTCGTACGGCGGGCTGAGCCGGTCGGGCGTCACGCCGGACATCTCCGAGCGCCGCCACGAAGCCGCGATCTCACCGCGCAATCGGGTCACCTCCCGCAGGCCACCGCTCCCGCCTCCAGACTGAGCGATCCGGGCAGGTTACGGAAGGTGCTGTCGTGATACAGCAGCGGTTCGCCGCCGGCGACGGCCAGCCGCTCGACCCGGCCGACGACGATGCTGTGGTCCCCGGCCGGGTGCCGGTCGTGCACGGTGCACTCCAGGACGCACACCGCGCCGTCGACGACCGGCAGGCCGTGCGCGCTGAGCCGCAGCCGGTCCCCGGCGAACTTCTCCGCGCCGCGGGTGGCGAACAGCCGGGCGACGTCGGCCTGGTCGGCGCGCAGCACGCTGACCGCGAAGCGCTCGCACCCGGAGAACGCGCGATGGGAGTCCGCGGTCTCGGCCAGGCACACCAGGATCAGTGGCGGGTTCTCCGACACCGAGCAGAACGCGTTCGCGGTGAAGCCGCGCGGCGTGCCGTCGTCCTCGCGCGCGGTGGCCACCGTCACGCCGGACGGGAACCGGCCCATCGCCGTACGGAACGCCTGCCGGTCCACCTCAGGCCCCCGGCGCCAGCTTCTTCAGGCGCGGCATGACCTCGGTGCCGAGCAGCTCCATCGAGTGCCGCCACGGGCCGGGGTCCTCGGAGTAGTCGTAGGCCAGGCTGAGTACCGTGCCGAAGCCGCCCATCTCGTCGTACAGCGCGGCCAGCTTCTCCGCGACGGTGTCCGGCGAGCCGATGATCCAGTTGTGCTCGGCCAGGTACTCCGGCGTCACCGCGGAGTCCGGCAGGTCCGGCTCGTGCTTGAAGAACTTCAGGAAGTCGAACTGGCCGAACAGGCCGATCCAGTACTCGCGCATGTAGTCGCCCAGGTGCGACCCCACCGTCCAGCGCCACGCCTCGTCGTCGGTGTCGGCCACGAAGATCTCCCGGGCCAGCCGCCACTGGTCGCGCCGCGGCGTCTTCCCGGACCGCTCGGCGCCGGCGACCACGGAGTCCCAGTGGCTCTTCACGTAGTCGCGGTTGAGGTTCAGGCTCATCGGGATGAACCCGCGCTCGCCGGCCATCTGCAGCGTCGGCGACGGGGAGTTCAGCCCGGCGATGCCGATCGGCGGGTGCGGCTTCTGGTACGGCTCGATGTGCGGGCGCAGGTAGCCGAACATCTTCTCGATCTTGTTGACCGTCCAGTACTTGCCGACGTACTCGAACGGCTCGGTCTCCGTCCACAGCCGCAGCATGATCTCCAGCGACTCGGCGGTCATCTCCCGGTTCTGGCCGCTGAACCCGTCGACGCCGAACATCTTCCAGTCGCCGGGCAGCCCGGCCGAGCCGACGCCCAGCATCAGCCGGCCGCGCGACAGGTGGTCCAGGTACGCGACCCGCGAGGCGAGCTCGGCCGGGTGGTGGAACGGCAGCAGGTGCGCGCCCGGCGCCAGCCGGATCCGCTCGGTCTCCCGCAGCGCCTGCGCGATCAGCAGGTCGGGCGCGGGCACCGGCTCGTACGGCGAGGTGAAGTGCTCGCCGATCCACACCTCCTGGTAGCCGTACTCCTCCGCCCAGCGGATCATCTGCAGATCCCACTGCGCCGCGGTGTACGGGTCCCGGCCGCTGGGGTGCGCCGGCATCATGAACAGGCCGAGCTCCATGGATACCGTCCTCCGGATCGGTGGTGACCTACGCCACCGAGTGTGCGCCCGGTCACCGAGCCGTGAACGTCCAAAAACTGGACACTCAGCGGACCAGGCGGCCCAGCAGCGCGGCGGCCACCGAGATCATCACGGCGGCGGCCACCACCAGCACGCCGATGTCCAGGACCAGGTCGGCCGGGGTGCCGATGAGCAGCCCGCGCAGCGCGTCCACCTCGTACCCGAGCGGGTTCACGTGGTTGACCACCACCAGCCAGGCCGGCATGAGGTCCACCGGGTACAGCGCGTTGGAGCCGAAGAACAGCGGCATCGTGATGGCCTGGCCGATGCCCATCAGCCGGTCGCGGGACAGCACGATGCCGGCGATGGTGATCGACAGGCAGCAGAAGAACCCGGAGCCGAGGATCACCACCAGGCACATGCCGAGCAGCCGCAGCGGGTTCGCGGTCAGCCCGACGCCGAGGACCGCGGCCAGCACCAGCACGACCAGGGCCTGCACCAGCGCGCGCACGCCGGCCGCGAACGCCTTGCCGGCGACCAGCGAGATCCGCGGCGTCGGCGTGACCAGCAGCTTGGCCAGCACGCCGGCGTCCCGCTCCCAGATGATCTGGATGCCGTAGAAGATCGCGATGAACAGCGCGGACTGCGCGATGATGCCGGGCGCGAGGTAGTCGATGTACGGCACGTCGCCGGTCGGGATCGCGTGCAGGCGGGTGAACGTCTCGCCGAACACGATCAGCCACAGCGCCGGCTGGATCGCGCGGGTGACCAGCTCCGTACGGTCGTGCCGCAGCTTCTGCAGCTCGACCAGGCACATGGTGCCGGCGCGGGAGACGAGCAGGCCGATGGGCCCGCGGTGGACCGGCTCAACCGAGACGGCGGGCGGTCCGGCGCGCAGCGCGGACATTGCGGATCCCCTCTCCGGTGTCGGTGCCGAGGTCGTCGCCGGTGGCCAGCCGGAACACGTCCTCGAGCGTGGCGTCGTCGCCCGCGCCGGCCTTCAGCTCGGCGGGCGTGCCCTCGCTGCGGATCCGGCCGCGGTGCATCAGCATCACCCGGTCGCACTGCTGGTCGGCCTCGTCCATGTAGTGCGTGGTGACCAGGACGGTCATTCCGGTGGCCGCGCGCACGTCGCCGATGCGCTCCCACACGCTCGCGCGGGCGATCGGGTCGAGGCCGATCGTGGGCTCGTCGAGCACCAGCAGGCGCGGCGAGCTGACCAGCGCCTGGGCCAGCTCCAGCCGGCGGATCATGCCGCCGGAGTACGTGGCCGCCGTACGGTCGGCGACGCCGGTCAGCCCGACCGACTCCAGCGCCTCGTCCACGGCCGTACGGCGTACCTTGCGCGGCACGTCGAACAGGCGGGCGAACAGCGCGACGTTCTCCCGCCCGGACAGCGCGCCGTCCGCGGACAGGCTCTGCGGCACGTACCCGATGAGCCGGCGTACGGCCAGCTTCTGCCGGGCGACGTCCACGCCGAACACCGCGACCGCGCCGGGCGGGGCGGGCAGCAGCGTGGTGATCATGCGGATCGTGGTGGTCTTGCCGGCGCCGTTCGGCCCGAGCAGGCCGACCACGCTGCCCCGCTCGATGCTCAGGTCGACGTCGTCCACGGCCACCGTGTCACCGAAGGCGTGCCGCAGGCCGGTGCAGCGTACGGCGAGGTCGTCGCCCATCAGACCTCCTCGTCCAGCGTCGCGATCAGGTTGCGCAGCGCGGGCAGCGCGCGTTCCAGCGCGGCCACGTCGGCGGGGGAGAGCCGGGCCATGCCGGAGCCGATCAGCTCGCTGCGCGCCTGCCGCCACGCCGCCAGGCGTTTCTCGCCGGCCGGGGTGAGGTGCAGGTGCGCGGCGCGGCGGTCGCCCGTACTGGTGCGGCGGGCGATCAGCTCGGTGTCGAGCAGCTGGTTCACCAGCGTGCTCACGGTGTTCGGCGCCAGCTGCAGCGCCCGCGCCGCCGCCGCGACGCCGACCCCCGGCTGGTCCTCCACCAGGCGCAGCAGCTCGACCTGCGCGCCCCGCAGCTGCGGCTGCCCGCTCCGCGCCCGCCACCGCCGCCGCACCAACCGGCGCAGCGCCGCGGTCGTGCGCATCAGCTCGTCGCCGATCTGTCTCGCGTCCACCCGAATACCTCGTAAGCAGAGCTAATTTCTTACGAGGGTATACGCGTACCGCGGTCCGTGCGCAAGGGCGGTGGGGGTCAGTCCTCGCGGAGCATGTTCTCGTAGTCGGCCGACATGACCTGGGAGACCGGCTCGCCCGCGCGGATCCGGGCGGCCATCCGCGCCTCCCGGGCCGCGATGGACTCGGCCTTGGCGAGCACCGGCCCGGCCTCGGCGGCGGGGACGAACACCACGCCGCTGCCGTCCGCGATCACCGCGTCCCCGGGCCGTACCGTGACGCCCGCCACTTCGACCGGGGTGTTCCACGCGACCTCGCGCAGCCGTCCCCGCGCCGTACGGGGGACGCCGGCGCGGGCGTACACGGCCAGGCCGTACTCGCGCGCCTCGTCGACGTCCCGGCACGCGCCGTCCACCACCACCCCGGCGACCCCGCGCGTGACCGCGGCCAGCGACAGCACGCCGCCCCACCCGCCCGCGTCCGTACGCCCGCCCGCGCCGACCACGATGACCTCGCCGGACGCGGCCGCCTCGATCGCCGCCGTGCCCAGATGCCGCCCGCCGCTCGGGCCGTCGCCGGCCGGCCGCAGGTCCACGGTCAGCACCCGCCCGGCCACCGGCCGCGCACCCGTCAGCGCGTGCAGTCCCAGCGCCGCACCCGCGAGCCCCAGGGAGTCCAGTGCGTCCGACACCGCGCACGCGTCCAGCCGCGCGAGCCGCGCCACCTGCTCGTCCGTCACGCCCACGGTGCGCCTCCATCCTCTGCCGGTCGCGGTACGCCGGGGCTGGCCATCCTGCCAGCGCGCCGCGATCGAGCCCGCTCGGTGCGTCCGTCCAGTGAGACGGACCGCTCCGTCTCGTCACCTCCGCGGACGCAGACCGAGCGCCAGGGTTCCGCGCTCCCGCGCTCCCGTGCGAAAAGGCCTCGCTTCGCGAGACTCATTTTTGCGCGTGGGGCCGCCGTGCATGGCTGGGCGCCGTTTGCGAAGTGCGGGCAGGATTCCAGGCGGGTCCGTGCAGATACGTGGCCACGCCGTCGAGGTACCGCCAGGGTTCAAAGCGTCGCCTGCGGCGGGCATCCAGGCTGTGCCGCGCAAACGGCGGCCCGCCACCCACGGCGGCCCACTGCGCAAATAAATCAGTCGCGCGAAGCGAGGCCTTTATCCCGGCGCGGCGCGGACCCGCAGGGGGCCTCGCCCGGCGCGGGCGTTACGGATGTGCCTTGACGGCGCGTAGCGAGAAGGTCATCGGTGTCGGGTCGCCGCCTTCCGCATAGCGGGTCGGGGTGAGGCCGGCGTGGGGGAAGGCGTGGAGGAGGTCGGGCAGCGGCCGGTGTACGGTGCCGACCTTGTCGCGTAGGCCCTGGTCGGTCCAGGACTCCGTGGTGCACCCCGGGGTGGCGTAGCCCGGCCGGATCACGATGGCGTGCGGGTCGGCGCGGTCGGCGAAGCCGCCGCAGAAGCAGGGGTGGACGCCGATGTGCACGTACGGGCCGCCAGGACGGAGAACGCGGGCGGCCTCGGTGAGGACCGCGGGGTAGTCCGGCATGTCGGTGTGCACCATGATCGCGACCACGGCGTCCAGCGCGCCGTCGGCGAACGGGAGCCGGGTCGCGTCGGCGCGGACGACGGGCAGACGGGGGCGGGCATGCCGCAGCATGCCGGCGGAGACGTCCACGCCGACGGGCGTCCAGCCGAGACCACGCACCCGGGCGGCGCGCACGCCGGTGCCGCAGCCGCTCTCCAGGCACGTGCCGGGGCCGGGACCGAGCAGGTCGCGCAGTGCCCGCTCGATGCCGAGCCGGTCGTCGCCGTCCCGGGCGAGGAACTCGTGCTCGTACCAGTCCGCGATCGCGTCGTACGCCGTCATACGCCCGATGCTGCGCGCCGCAGCGCCCGCCGCCCACCCGATTCCGCCCGGGGCGGATCCGCGGCGGGCGGAATCAGCGCGCCGCGTTCACCTGGATCACCGCGTGGCTCCCCGACGTACGCCAGGACGGGTCGGCGGGGACGGGGCCGGAAAGGCCGACCGCCACGTCGGACTTCAGGACGCGCAGGGACGCCACCGGCGACGGGAAGTACGCGGTCAGCTCGGTGAACGGGGTGGGGGCGGGCCAGTAGCGGTCGCCGACGAGGCGGCGGTGGTTGAGGTCGCCTTTGAGGATGGTCAGGGTCGCCGCGGCGAACTGGGCGCGGAGGTCGGCGGGCATGGCGGCGAAGCCGAGCGGGGTGCAGAAGAAGGGGTGGGCGGTGAGCCGGACCCGGCCGGACGTCAGGGCCGACCACAGGCGGGACGGGAGGCGGCGCAGGAGCGGTGGGACGTCGGCGGGGGTGGCGTCGGAGACGTAGTACGGGCGGGGCTTGAGGTGCAGGACGACCTCGGCGGCGCGGCCGGTGGCCAGCAGGTGGTCGATGAGGGCGAGGTCGGCGGCCAGTTCGCCGGCCGCGTTGTCGGCGACGACGTGCACGGTGCCGCCGGGGCGCGCGTCGAGGAGGGACCACACACGGGCGCCGTCGTCGGCGAGCAGGCCCGCGGCGCCGGGGCGGTGGCCGGCGGCGGTCCGGAAGGCCAGGTCGGCGCGGTTGCCCCAGAGGGCGGCCCGCAGGACGGCGGTGTCGCGGTCGGCTGCCGGCAGGTCGTCGAGCCGGGCGACGACGTCCAGCGCGTCGCCGGACAGCTCCGCGGCCTTCCGGCCCGCGAACGGGTCGACGCCCCGCCACGGTCCGGGCCCGAAGTACCCGGCCGCGTCCAGCAGGCGGTGGAAGAAGTAGCTCTCCGCTCCGAGGAACGGTGCGTCGGCCCACGGCCGCCCGAACCAGTCGCCGCCCCACTCCAGCCACGCCCGCCGCTCGTGCGCGCCGGCGGCGGGCGGCGTCATGACGCCCTCGGTGATCTCCTCGGCCAGCGCGTCCAGCCGGCGCCGTACGTCCGGTCCGTACGGCAGGGCGTCGCGTACCTCCGCCGCGATCGCCGGGTTCCGCTCGTGGATCACTCCCCACGCGAACGTCCCGCGCGGGCCGCCGGTGATCACCGGTGCGTCGTATGTCATCGACTCAGATCTTCCCCGATCGAGGTCTACTCGGTAGTCTCACTGTGACTACCGATGGACGAGGGGGCACCGTCGTGACCGTGGTGACCGCGCCGGTCGGCTGGTTGCCGGACGGCACACCGTATTACGCGCCGCTGGGCCGCATGGTGGCCGACGAGGACCGGGTGTGCTGCCATCTGTGCGGCCGCTGGTACCTCTCGGTGGCCAGCCACCTGCGGGTGCACGGATGGACGAAGGACGCCTACATCGCCGCGTTCGGCCTGGAGAACGGCAACTCCCTGGCCGGGGAGGCGACGCGCAAACGCCGCGCGGCGGCGCTGACGGCGCGCCGCGTCACCGACCCCGCCGTACGGAAGGCGCAGCGGGCCGCACGGGAGCGGGCCCGCCGCGGCGAGCTGACCGCGGCGGCCGCCGCGGCGGCGCGCGGCCGCACGCATCCGCTGGAGCGGCGGCGCAAGACGCTGGCCGCCCTGGCCGCGGTCCGTCCGGAGGCACGGGCGGCCGGGTACGCGCGCTGGAACCAGGAACGGCTGGCCGCGGTCGCCGCGGCGGTCGCCGCGCGGTTCGGGTTCGGCGACTTCACCGCGTACGTGGAGAGCCGGCTGGCCGCGGGCCTGAGCATGGCCGCGATCAGCCGCGAGGCCGGGCTGCACAAGGACTGGCTGTGCCGGCACCTGTCGCGGGTCGCCTCCGAGCGGGCGCTGGGCGGCCGCCCGGACCACCGCGACCAGCGCTGGCGGCCGGTGCTCGACCGGCTCGGCTTCCCCGACCTGCCCACGTACCTGCGCACCCGGCACGTCGAGGAGCACCGTACGGTCGCCGCGATCGCCGCGGAGGCGGGCGTGTCGGCGCGCGCGGTCAACGCGGCCATGCGGCGGCACGGGATCTCCCGTACCGAGCACGCCGCCAAGCGGCACGCGGCGGCGGTACGGGACGAGGAGACGGCGCGGCGGCTCGGCTTCCCGTCGCTGAACGCGTACATCACGGCCCGCCGCGACGCGGGCGCCGCCTGGTCGGCGATGGCGGCCGAGTCCGGCATCCCCGAGACCAGCCTGCGCCGGCGCCGCCCGGCGTAACACCTCGCGCCCGCCGTGCCCGATTATGGCGAACGATTTTCCGGGCTATAGCCCGGAAAATCGTTCGCCATAATCGGACGTCAACCGGGTTGGGGGCAGGGCCTAGGGTGGGGTTCGTGGAGAGGTTGTCGCTGGCCGAGTGGCTCGTGCTGGGCGTGGTGCGGGAGGGCACGACGCACGGGTTCGCGGTGGCCGCCCTGACCGGGCCCGACGGCGAGATCGGACGGGTGTGGACCGTGCCGCGGCCCGTCGTCTACCGCGCCCTGGGCCGCCTGCGCGACGCGGGCCTGATCCGGGAGACCGGGACCGAGCACACCACCGCCGGGCCCGCCCGTACGCTCGTCGAGATCACCCCGGACGGCGACGCCGCCGCGGCGGCCTGGCTGGACCGGCCGGTGGCGCACGTCCGCGACGTACGCTCCGAGCTGCTGCTCAAGCTGGCCCTGCTGGACCGGGCCGGGCAGGATCCCACCGCCCTGCTGATCGCCCAGCGCGACACGCTGGAGCCGATCGTGTCGGCGCTGGGCGAGGCCCGCGACCGGGCGCGCGGCTTCGACCGCACGCTGGCCGCGTGGCGCTACGAGACGGCGGTGGCCACCCTCGCCTTCCTGAACGAGACGCTGACCGTCACCGGTACCTCGCGGGCGTCTCGTTGAGGATCACCGTCTTGGTCTCCAGGTAGGGCAGCAGGCCCTCGCGGCCGCCCTCGCGGCCGATGCCGGACTGCTTGAACCCGCCGAACGCGATCCCGAAGTCCGTACGGAACCCGTTGTGCCCCACCGTCCCGGACCGCAACTGGCCCGCGACGTGCCGCGCCCGGTCCAGGTCGTGGGTGAACACCGACGCGTTCAGCCCGTACGCCGTGTCGTTGGCGACCCGTACGGCATCGGCCTCGTCGTCGGCGGCGATGACGCTCAGCACCGGCCCGAAGATCTCCTCGCGCGCGATCGTGGAGGAGTTGTCCACGTCGCCGAACACGGTGGGCTCGATGTAGTACCCGCGGTCGAGGTCCTTCGGCCGCCCGCCGCCGGTGGCCAGCCTGGCCCCCTCGGCGACGCCCTTCGCGATGTACCCCTCGACCCGGTCGCGCTGCCGCGCGGCCACCAGCGGCCCCATCTGCGTGTCCGGGGCGAACGGGTCACCCACCTGGACCTGGGAGAACGTACCGGCCAGCGCTTCGAGCAGCGCGTCGTGCCGGCGCCGGCTGACCACGATGCGGGTCAGCGACGAGCACACCTGGCCGGACAGGAAGCACTCCGCGCCGGACAGCGCCCGCGCCGCCTGGCCGAGGTCCATGTCGTCCAGGACCACCGCGGCCGACTTGCCGCCGAGCTCCAGCGTGACGCGCGCGATCCGCTCGCCGCAGATCGACGCGATGCGCTTGCCGGCCGCGGTCGACCCGGTGAACGCGATCTTGTCCACCCGCGGGTCCCGTACGAGCAGCTCGGACACCTCGCGGTCGGCGGTCACCACGTTCAGCACGCCGGCCGGCAGCCCCGCGGCCTCGGCCACCTCGGCCATCAGGTACGCCGCGCCGGGCGCCTCCGGCGACGCCTTCAGCACCACCGTGCACCCGGCCAGCAGCGCCGGCGCGATCTTGTACGCGATCAGCGACATCGGCGCGTTCCACGGGATGATCGCGCCGACGACGCCGACCGGCTCCCGGACGATCAGCCCGAAGCCGCCCCCGGTCGGCTCCGCCGGCTCCTCGAACGGGTAGTCGCCCGCCAGGCCCGCGTAGAACTCGTACACGCCCGGGATGGCGCCCATCCCGGCCTGCGCGACCTTGTGCAGCACGCCGGACTCGCGCGGCCAGATCTGCGCGGCGTCGTCCACCCGCGGGCGCAGGTTCGCGGCGATCGCGGACAGGTACTCCGCGCGCTGGGCGTGCGTGAGGGCCGGCCACGGGCCGTCGTCGAAGGCCCGGCGCGCGGCCGCCACTGCCCGGTCGACGTCGGCCTCGCGGGCCTCGGCGATCCGGTAGTAGACCTCCTCGGTGGCCGGTTCGATCACGTCGATCATCGCGTCCGACGACGGCCGCACCCACGCGCCGCCGATGTAGAAGCGGTCGACCGCCCGCAGCGGCGCCCGGTTCTCGCTGACCACGCTCATCCGCGTCTCCTCATACGCCGGTTCCGGACCGCACGTTACGCCAGTAGTCTCAATGTGACTACCGGCGCGGAGGGGTCAGTTCTCGGCCAGGACGACGACCTGGTCCTCGGGCCCGAGCGTCAGCGGGGCGGCCTTGTCCGGGTTGAGGGTGATGCCGTAGTTCGGCGGGCGGTGCCGGGCGTCGGCGCGGCGGTAGCCGATCGCGGTGTGGCCGTGCCGCCGCGCCGACTCGATGACCGTGGCGAAGTTCGCCGCCACGCCGGGGACGACGTAGTCGGCGGCCGGCTTGAGGTACAGCTCGGAGCCCTCCGGCGAGAGCAGCTCGGCGTACACGTCGCGCAGGTGCCGGTTCTCGGTGAGCTGGGTGAGCAGCAGGCTGATCAGCTTCCGGCTCACGATGAAGTCGTCGGCCCGGGTGACCTGCGCGACCTCGCGGTTGGCGTCGTCGTTGATCTCGCTGACGATGCTGTACGGGTCGCCGAGCCGCACCTCGATGTCGCGCAGGTGCAGCAGCGTGACCAGCGTGCGCGCGTCCGCGTGCTGCGGGGCGTACGCGCCGTCGGACAGCACGATGACGTGCTGGTACCGCCCGGGCTTCAGCCGTTCGAGCGCGGCCCGGCTGGTCGGGTCGCACTCGGTGAACCCGATGGTCAGGTTGACCGGCAGCGGCAGCTCCGGCCGCGGGTCGTCGTGCTGCGCCGCGACGTCCAGTACCGATCCGGGCGGCGCGAAGCCGTCCAGCAGGTGGATGATCTTCGCGGCGCGGTCGTTCCAGCCGACCAGCAGCGTACGGGTGGGCTCGACGGGCTGCGGCTCCCGCGTGGCGACGGCCGCGTCGATGATCGGTGGGCGGGCGGTGGCCAGCCGGACCAGCACGTCGTCCTCTGCCAGCACGATCAGCTGGTCGCCGTCCGCGATGACCGTGTCCATCGGCGGGTTGACCGCCACGCCGCCGTCCGCGCTCCGGATCCCCACCGGGATGCCCAGCTCGTACGCGGTCAGCGACTCCCGGTACGTACGGCCGGTCAGCGACGGCTCGGCGCGCATGTAGAACTCGTCGCCGGCGAACCCGAGCAGGTCGGCGCACACCGTGGACAGCCCCGCCTGCCGGTGCGACTGGACGACCAGCCGCGCCGCGAGGTCGTCGGCGTCGATCACGTCGGCGTCCGGGCCGCCGGCCAGCCGGGCTGCGGGCAGGTTGTCCGGGTCGGTCACCGACGCCACCACCGGCGGCCGGGCGCCCGCCCACGTACGGGCGCCGAGCGACAGCAGCACCTTGATCACGTGCGTGTCCGGGTCCTCGACGGACGGCGCCACCACCATGATCGACCGCGCGGAGTCCGGGCTGACCAGCTCCAGGTCGGCCGGCGCGAGCGGGTTGCCGCGCCGGCACACCACCCGTGTACGGCCGGTGCCGCCGAGCCGGTCGCGTAGCTCCTGCTCCATGTCGACCTTGTCGCGGTCGGCCAGAATGGCCACGCACGACCGCCGCTCGCTCTCGTTCGCGGTGACCAGCTCCGACACCACCGTGAACACCTGCTCCGACCAGCCGAGCAGCACGGTGTGGTCGCGCTCGATGATCCGCGACCGGCCGCGCCGCAGATCGGCGATCTTCGACTCCAGGCCGGTGGTCAGCACGCCGATCAGCGCGCTGAAGATGAAGATCCCGCCGACGGTGACGGCGAGCATCGTGGTGAGGTACCACGGCGACCCGGTGTCGCCGCTGATCGCGCCCGGATCCATGGCGCGCATCAGGCTGCGCCACAACATGCCCGGCCAATGCCCGTTCGCCGCGGCGTCGGCCGGCGCCACGAGCACCGTGACGCTGGCGAACAGCACCACCAGCGCACCGGAGGCCAACCCGAGCCAGCCGATCAGCGCCGACGTCCCGCGCGCCATCGTGTTGTCGAACGCGTAGCGCGCCCGCGCCCGCAACCCCGCCTGAGCCACCTGTCACCCCGTACATCCCGCACCAAGACCGAGCATTTTACGGGGATGCAAACGGTACGGCGGGGCGATCACGACAGAACCGGGCGCGCCACATATACCGGTCACCCGGCGCTGCCGGTCCGCGTACGTCCCGGGCCCGGAGGTGGCAAACCCGCGCTCCCGCGCTCCCGCGCTCCCGCGCTCCCGCGCTCCCGCGCTCCCGCGCTCCCGCGCTCCCGCGCTCCCGCGCTCCCGCGCTCCCGCGCTCCCGCGCTCCCGCGCTCCCGCGCTCCC
>Ga0164243_10003047_pt1 | contig 27055 bp, 22 predicted proteins | sample OricompcompostOP_FD_108781 | JGI IMG/M metagenome (GOLD analysis project Ga0164243, IMG submission 108781) | Organic Plus compost microbial communities from Emeryville, California, USA - Original compost - Organic plus compost (OP) | ecosystem: Engineered > Solid waste > Mixed feedstock >...
ACCCTGCTTGAGTTGTTTTTGAGCATCTTCAGCCAGCACAGAAGAGCGTCCATGATGAATTTCGGCCATGATAGCCCGGGTAATCGCGGTTCGCGAGGCATAGGCTTCCAGGCAGCCCCGAGCACCACAACCACAGATACGCCCGAAGGCATCTACCACCATATGACCAACCTCTCCGGCGGTCCCGGTGGCTCCAGTATACATTTTGCCCTCGCGCACAATGCCCGAGCCAATACCGGTCCCGATAAAGACGCACACAAAGTTGTCATAGCCTTTACCCGCGCCATAGAGATACTCACCAAGAGCCGCCACTTCGACATCATTGCCAACCGAAACCGGGACATTGAACTTCTTTGCCAGCACATTGCCAATCGCCAGATCACGCACACCTAGATTTGGTGCGTTGATGATCTTGCCAGCCTTGCGGTCAATAGTTCCGGCAGCGCCCACGCCGATCGCGACCAGCTTCTGCGAACTACCAATACCTGCCTCTTCCAGAGCCGCACCAGCCAGTTCCCCCACCCTCTGTACCACAAAATCGGCTCCGCGTTCAGCACGTGTACGCTTACGCGCCGAGGCAATCACATTGCCGGTCATCACATCGATGACTGCCGCCAGTGTTTTTGTCCCTCCCAGGTCAATACCCAGAGCAAATGCTTTCTGTTTCGCCATGATTGTTCTCACTTCTCAACAAAAGGTAGACTTAAACCGGGCACCACATCGATATCAAGCTGATGCCGCTCTCCCCGGCAAAGATGAAAATATGCCGCACTTGCAATCATTGCCGCGTTATCTGTACAGAACTCGATCGGCGGATAGCTCAGCGGAAGCTGAAGCGGCGCAAGCTCTTCGCTGAGTCTCTCTCGCAGACGCGTATTCGCGGCAACGCCTCCAGCCAGCACAACCTGCTTGACCTGGTACTCTTCAGCGGCCCAGCGCGTTTTGACCGCCAACACATCAACCACCGCCTCCTGAAAACCTGCTGCCAGGAGTCCCACGTCAGGAGCCCCCTGTTGTGCGGCCTGCGCTCCCATGCGCGCATAGCGGCTGATCTGCTTTGTGGTGACACTGGGTCGCGTCTCGGGCGGCGTATTAGTGACACCTTCCGCAAGATGCAACATGGCCGTTTTTAAGCCGCTAAAGCTGAAATCATAGGTGCCCCGAAGCCAGGCCCGCGGCATGCGATACGCCTTGCGAGCATCACGAATCGGTCTGTTCTGACGACGCATCTCCTCTTCAGCCTGTTCCGCCGCCTTCTGAATGGCGGGACCTCCAGGATATCCCAGGCCGAGGATGCGGGCTACCTTGTCAAAGGCTTCACCGGCAGCATCATCACGAGTCTGTCCAAGAAGCTCATAATGTCCATGCTCACGCACCAATACCAGCTCGCTATGTGCTCCCGAGATAATCAAGCAGAGGAGCGGGAAAACCGGATCACCGGGCTGATAGCGCCAATCCGCAACTGGCTGCGGCTCCTCTCCTTTGCGCAACCAGTTGGCATAAATGTGCGCTTCGAGGTGATTGACACCAAGAAAAGGAAGATCTTGAGCCAGCGCGAGGGTTTTTCCGACCGTCAGGCCAACAAGCAGCGAACCGGCCAGGCCCGGTCCATACGTCGCGGCAACTGCGCTAATATCTTTCCAGTCACACCCGGCCTGCTCCATTGCCGTCTCAATGACAGGAATAATCGACGTCAGTTGCTGACGCGAGGCCACCTCAGGCACGACGCCTCCGTAGCGGTTGTGGATCTCAATTTGAGAGGCAACCACATTGGAGCGTAAATACCGTCCATCCTGAATGATTGCGGCCCCGGTCTCATCACAAGAGCTTTCAATTCCAAGTACCAGCATACGCTTCTTTTCCACTGTCTTTATATCAGGCTTCCTGCTGCGCTCTTTTAGCCCTGAGCCTCCAGCTTTTGCATCAGCGCAGTCCTTAAAGCGGTATATTTCTGTTTATATTCAGGAGAATGAATTTCATCTGTCCACATAATCAGCGCATCTTCCTGATTATCGCTGTAGTAGCGATGCCGAACCCCGGCCTCGCGGAAACCATACTTGCGGTACAGACTCTGGGCAGGATAATTCGAGACCCGAACCTCCAATGTTACCCAGCGTGCGCCAATCTCATACGCAATATCGATCAGGCTCACAAGGAGGAGTTCGCCCAGGCCCCGCCGACGATAATCGGGATGCATGGCAATCGTGGTGACATGAGCCTCATCAACCATCAACCAGAGCCCGGCAAAACCAACAATTGAGGCAAGCTCTGGTGAGAGCTGTGAGACCGAGGGGCGACTTGTCAGGAGCGAAAGGGGAAAGAGACGGTTTTTACGCGGCTTTTCTTGCTCTTGCTGTTCCCCGGCAAGACGCATCTCAGTGAGAATCTGCGTATCACGCAGCACGATATAATGTGCCCATCGATTGTCCTGTAATTCCTTACGGTAGGCACTGGGCGGCCATGTTGACGGATAGGCCAGACGCTCTATCTCGATGACACGAGGTACATCCGGCATCGTCATGCGATCAATGACGTAACGCACCCTCTTCCCTTTCTGTTTGCTGAGTATCTCTCTGTTGCTGTTCGCTCTCTGCCACTTCTAACCCGCCAAGTAACGGGCGTTTGCGGGTACTCTTTGTAATAGACGGACGCCGCATATAAAAAGGTTCGAGCGTCAGAGGATCTTCAATCTTTCCCGCCAGCAATCGAGGCAACGCCAGAGCAGCCAGAGCCGAGGCATGCCGCGTCGTCCGCAGGGCGGGAAGAAAAACGGCTTTTGCCTGCAACTGAGCATACAGGCGCTGACGCGTTGCAGACTTGATCTCTCCACAGAACAACGCAGGAGCAAGCACCTCGTTCTCTGCAAGGAGTTCCTGGACCCGCTGTCCCAGTTCGTCGACAGGCAGAAGGAAATAATCGCTTATCCGCTCAAGCTGTGGAATGAGGTTTCCCTGTTTATCCTGCACCCATGCAGCGCGAAAACAGGCGCTATAGAGCTCGGTACGGCCTGCTTCCAGGACAGCACAAATGACCCCACGCCACTGTTGCTGCTGAAACGCAAGCAGATCAAGCGTGCCCACACCAATCAATGGCTTCTGTAATGAGAAGGCCAGCGCCTTTGCCGTTGCGACGGCAACCCGAGCGCCATTAAAGGAGCCCGGTCCGGTCGCAACCGCGATGCCATCCAGCTCCTGAAATGATCTGCCACATGCGGCAAGCAGCCGCTGCATGTTCTCTAATAACTCTACGCTGTGATTGCCCCCGGTGTTCCAGGTATACTCATAGAAAACAGTATCGTCGGAACAGAGAGCAATGCTGGATTGGCGTGTTGATGTATCAAAAGCGAGTAATAGCATAGATCAAATGCTTTTCTTGAATTGTTGAAGTAATTCGCGATAACGTTCGCCGATAGCAGTGAACGCTAGCTCGCGCTCCGTTTCACCTAATACACTTAGTCGAATATACAAACACTCTGTAGGCCAGTGTCCTTGCGCGTTCCCTGCCCACTCTACGACACAGACACCCGAGCCGTAAAAGTAGTCGTCAAAGCCAAGATCAAATATCTCTTCTGGATCGTCAAGGCGGTAGAGATCAAAGTGATAGAGGGCGGGACCTTTTTTTCCGCCAGAGGCTTCCCGCGGCTGACCGGGATACTCTTTGAGCAAGGTAAAGGTCGGGCTACTGATATTGGTTGTGATCCCTAACCCCCGGGCAATCCCCTGGGTAAACGTCGTCTTACCAGTCCCTAACGTTCCCTCAAACAGGATCAGTTCGCCCCCTTGCAACAACGTCCCCAACCGCTCGCCTGATCGCTGTGTCTCTTCAGCGCTCTTGCTGATGTATGTCAATGTTTCCTTCTGCAACTGTCCGGTCACCATTACAAACAGCCTCTTCGGCTTCCTTTCTTGCCTGTTTCTTCTGCTGCAAAGCGTGTTACTGTAAGCATATTACCACTTGCTGCATACTATCGACAATAAACGGATCGCCAAAAAAGGCCAGGCTCTACCTCCACAAGACGCGACGGTACTGACCATTATACCATTCACCAACAAGAGACGCTCGCACCTGTTTCAAATGAAAGAACGACAGAAACCACTGGCAGTGATTCCGTCGTCTTTCGTTCTCTTTCCGGGTGTCTTGATGTATCCGGTTGATACAACCACCTGGCTTCATCAGGGTTATCCTGTTCTTGAAAATACTGCCCCTCTTCCATCTCCTCTATATCAGGTGTTTTGCTTCTTTCGGCTTATACCTCTGCATTCTATTGGGCTTAAAGCATTTTCGCTGTTCTATTTGGCTGGCTTTAATTTTGCCTCGCGATAGGTAAAGATGTGGTGTATAGAGAAATTATAGAATGTGACAATAACCAGAGCAATCGCCTGTGCAACGATTGGTGTGATGTGTGCAAATGTGCTGAGTGAACTCTGGATGAGAAAGGTCAGGACACTCCCACTCAGAGAGGTTACATGGAAACGGACGCAGCGCTGCCACCACGCTCGTTCATGGCCCGGCAGATTACGGAATGTGACAAGATCGTTCGCGATAAAGTTCGCCATCAAAGAAATCTCGGTTGCCAGCGCCCAGGCCAGAACCATACGGACAAATTCCTGTGCAGGCCAACCGATTACATTAAACACAAGATAGTAGACAGCAAGATTGACCAGGGCTCCCAGACCACCAATGAAAAGAAATGTCGTCAGACGCTGAAGAAGACCTGCCTTCCCCCGAGTAATACCATCCACAATATCAAGAACACGATTGAGAAATTGCCACTTATATGGCTGATAACTGGGTTGACGAACAGGAGCAGCGATTGAGGCTTCTTCCTCTACAGCAAGTGACGCTACAGGGACTTCCTCCAATTGACTCAATGACATACTCTTCTCCAATTTTTTCTATAATTTTTGTTGCACAGGATGTTCTGTTCACGAATGCTAGACGGTCTATTATGGCTCAAGGTAACGCGGTACCTAAATGTCTTATTCTCGGGGTAGGACTATCCACAACTATTCCATCACAGCAAAAAAAAGCGGTGCGGAAAAGCTTCTCTTTTTTCCACACCATTCCATGTCATTGCGTTTCATATTCAGTCACATCGCCAGATTGTTCATAAAGGGAAACAGCCAGACCATAGCGATTCGATCCTGTCACCCAAAAGTCATAGAGAAAAGCCTCGGTTTTATGCTCGCATAACGGGCAATGCCAACAGCAATGGCGGGTCCGTTACCTGTGTTGCACGAAGGAACAATGAAATCCCCTGTACCAGCTCACCCGGCCTCACCGTAATCGGGCCAGCCATACCAACCAGCAACTGTTCACCCGGCAAGACAAAATACGCGGGATTGGCGGTCTCAGGCAAAGAGGCAGCCAGCACATAATAGGTTCCCGGCGGAATATCATCGATCAAAAAGGAGCCATAGGCATCGGCAACAGTACAACGAACCGGCCTTGCCTGGGGAATCGGTTTGGTAAATAAGCCGACGTGAGTGATACGCTTCTGAGTATCAGGAGCCAGAATGGTGCCATGCAGCCCGGGCAGCATGATACGCCTCCCCTCTTCGTCCGGGATCTCAGGCCGCGCAAATTTTTCGGCCTGCATGATCTTGCGTAAGTTCCCGGGTGAGACGCCAACTGCCTGCGTAAAGCGTGTAATAAATGAGCCAAGCCCAACATAACCAACCTCAAAGCAGATATCAGTCACAGAAAGATCTGTTGTCAGTAAGAGGCGTTTTGCCTGCTCCAGTCTCCAGGCTGCCAGGAACTCAATCGGGGGCACGCCGATATGCCGATGAAACAGCCGATTAAAATAGTATGGACTTAGACAGGCCATATCAGCCATTTCATCCAGCGAGAGCGGCTCATGTAAGCGATTCTTCATCGTGAGAATGACCTGTTCAATGGTGCTTCTGTGCAGCTCTTCAGCAATCTGTCTTCCTCGTCTCCTTTGAGGAATCTCTATCATATGTGCCATACAATTACAGCCCTCCACAAACTCCTATGCAGCCAGACCTATACAACGACTCTCACATAATGCCTGAGCCTCCGGCGCGGGCTCAAGCAGAGAAAAGATATTCCCGAACGGATCCACGAACACGGCTTCAACACCATAGAGCAAACGCACAGGCTCATGCAAAAACGCGACTCCCCGCTCGCGCAGGGTATCGTACATCCTGTGACAATCACCTGTTGCGAACACCCAGGGAACGCCTCTTCCTACCTGCTGCATCACCTGACGAACACGCTCTGAGCCATGTAATGTTACTTCCGGTCTTGCCAGCGCGATTTGAGGCCTCACATGCCCGCGTGATACCACCGTTAGCAAGCGCATACCCGGCGCGTACGTCACATCAAGACACTTCTCCAAACCTAACTTCTCGGTATAAAATCTTAGCGCTTCGTCCTGGTCGTTTACCAGGATTGCCACCATCGATAATCGTGTTGCCAGTTTCATAAGCCCATAACCCTGGATAGCTATGCGAACAAACTCCATGTTCTCCTGTCCTTCTATTCCAATTGCCCACCAGTTCTTCTATAGAACATATGTTCTAATTTTAAAAATTGGTGCCGCCGAGGTGTGTTATAATCACAGACGTATCCCCCTTAACAATGCAGAAGGATGCGTCTGCTCCTCACAGGAGAGTACGACATTTTACAATATTTGAGGCATATAGATCTATTTCGGGAGTAGAATGATGAGCATTAAAGGTGTCCTTTTCGACTTCGATGGGACTATTGCCAACACCATTCCGGTCTGTGTGCTGGCATTTCAAGATACATTTCGCGCGATGAACGCGCATGTCCCGACTGATGATGAGGTGGTGGCGATGTTTGGGCCAAGCGAAGAAGGCATTTTTCAGCGTGCTATGCCCGCTCACTGGGAAGAGGCTTTACAGATTTTTCTCAAAGCGTATCGAAAGCATCATGATGCCTGCCCGCAGCCGTTTGCCGGTATTCCTCAGGCGCTACAACTACTTCAGCAGCGCGGCATTCCGATGGCCCTGGTAACGGGCAAGGGCCCACATTCAGCAGCCTATTCACTCGATTATCTCGGGATCACCCACTACTTTGACGTGATTGAGGTTGGAAAGCCTGAGGGTGTCGTTAAAATGCGAGCGATTGAAGAGATCTTACAGAAATGGCAGCTCGCCCCGGAAGACGCTATCTATGTGGGTGATGCGGATTATGATATGCTTGAGGCCCAGGCGGCGGGTGTGCTTCCAGTTGGTGCTTGTTGGGCCACAACACATACAATCAAGCCTGAAAATGCCCAGACCAGCTTTACCAGTACCAGTGCTTTCCTGCGCTGGCTAGAAGCGAATACAGCCACTCAAGAAGGGGCAAAGCGATGAGAAAACGATCCAGCTGATGATGTACAATAATACAAACTCGCTTATTCTACACTCAAAACAAACTCTTCAGGTACTCAGTGGAAAGGTGGTTCTTTCTGCTTATGAAAGCAGCACTCTTTACTCAATACGGAGATCCCGATGTCCTTCACCTTGTGGAGGTACCCGATCCCGTTCCCGGCCCTGATGATGTCCTTGTAGAAGTGAAAGCAAGCACAGTCAACCGACTGGACCTCTTCCAGCGCGCGGGCAGCCGTCCGGTGCCTCAGCTTCCCTTCACTCCCGGTCTGGAAGCGGCGGGCATCGTGCTTCAGGACGCGAACGGCTTCCGTGCGGGCGAACGCGTCCTGACAACCCGCGCATCGCAGGCGAAAGGCGGTGGCGGCTATGCAAGCAAGCTTGCCGTACCGGCCACGGATCTGGTGCGCATTCCTGAGGGAGTCAGCTTTGAGCAGGCTGCAGCAGCCGGGCTGGCAGCCTCAACCGCCTGGGGAGCACTCTTTGATCTGGGTAAATTACAGCAAGGTGAACGTGTGCTGATCTGGGCAGGTTCCAGCGGCGTCGGTACAATCGCCATTCAGCTTGCCAAAAACGCGGGCGCCTGGGTCGCAACGACATCCAGTTCAGCCGAGCGAGCGGAGAAGATACAGCAACTCGGAGCCGATCTGGTAATCAACTATCATGAGCAGGACGTTGCCGCCACGCTGCAAAAAGCAGGGGGCGTCCATCTCGTGATAGAGCTTGTCTCGACAACGCTTCAGACCAGCCTGGACGCCTGTGCACTCGATGGGCGCGTCGTTCTTATCGGCAACCTGGGCGGCCAGCAATGCACCGTTGATACGCAATCCTGGCGACTCAAGCGGGTCACGGTCATCGGTGGCGGTCAGGTTCATACAGCCCCCGCGAATGAAGAACATGTGCTTCAGCTTATCGCCAGGAAAGCGATCAATCCCTGTATTGCCCGCACCTTCCCGATCGAGCAGGCAGCCGAGGCGCACCGTGTCCTGGCCTCGGGCAAGATACAGGGAAAGCTTGTCTTGCTTCACTCCTGAATCGTATTATTTGAGAGGGAAAGAGCACATTGCCTCTTCCCTTTCTCCTTTGTGAGGACATTCAGTTAAGGAGTTTCGATCTCAATGCAACCAACCGTCAGCGACCACATCCTATTTACTCGCGGCGTTCCTGCCACCGAGGCCCTGCCGACAGAACTCCTCAGCGAGTGTATGCAGGCCGTCCTGGAAAGCTCCGCGGGCAAAACTGTGCTGCAATATGGGCACAATGGCGGCTATCTTCCTCTGCGCCAGCTTCTCGGTGAGCAATACGGCGTTTCTCCAGATCAGGTCCTTATCGGTAATGGCTCGTTGCACCTACAGGATTTGATCTCAGCCCTGTTGATCCAACCCGGAGACATTGTTTTTACCGAGCAGCCGAGCTATGATCGCGCCATTAAAACCTTTCGTCGGCGCGGCGCAAAAGTCATCGGCATTCCACTTGAACTTGACGGCATCGACACCACGCAATTAGAGGAGGCCCTGACCCGCTACACACCCCGCTTTCTCTATCTGGTTCCCGATTTTCAGAACCCGGCAGGCGTGACTACTTCAGCGGAAAAACGGCAAAAGTTGGCCGAACTGGCACAGCGCTACGGCTTCTGGTTACTTGAGGATATTCCTTATCGCCAGCTCCGCTATTCGGGCTCGTCAGCGCCACTTCTGCGCGAACTCGTACCTGAACGAACGCTAACCATCAGTTCCTACAGCAAACTGATTAGCCCGGGTCTCCGCGTTGGATATGTAATCGGGCCCCTGGATTTTATCAAGCAGCTTACCGCTCTGGCCGAAGATACCATTCTGGCCCCGGTTTTGCCCTCACAGGCCGCCGTCTACGAGTTCCATAAACGCGGTCACTTTGAGACCAACCTTGAGTATCTCAAGCGGCTCTACGCCCCCCGTCTTGCCGCGATGATTGACGCACTCAAGGCTTCCTTCCCGAATGTGGCGTTCGCGGAACCAGAGGGCGGTTTCTTTGTCAGTGTCACGCTGCCAGAAAACAGCAACTATCACAACCTGCTCATACGTGCGAGAGAGCAAGGTCTGACACTCACCGACGGGAGTGCGTTCTTTGCCAGTCCACTCCACGAGGGCGCTGATTCGGCCAGCGAGCGCTTTGTCCGGCTTCCATTTTGCGCCTTAACACCTGAGCAGATCACAACCGGTATCAAGCGTCTGGCCGAGCTGGTACATTAAGAGCAAGAAACAGCATAGGGGAGGGTGAGCCCTTGCACTCTCCCCTTCATTCTCCTTTTACCACTTCTCCTGCAACAACAATCTGTCACCCCTCATAGAACTTTTAACGAAATTTTTATGTGGAAAGGGAACATTCCATGTTATAGTAATTCCACAGTTCTTTCACCCCTTCAAGAACACCTGCAAGCACATGGGGAAGATATCTGTATTTACACCGGCTGTATTGCCGAAGAAAGGTCTGTACATAACCATGAACGACATCTTTCCAGGACAGACTCAGCACGTTGCAATTCCCCGAATTCAGCGTGCCATCGTCACACAGCTACAACAGGTTGTGGATCATCTCTTCCACATTGATGATCTGCTACAGTGGGTAGCGCAGGCTTGCACACAAAACTTCGCAGAAGTTGCCGCGGTTCAATTCTGGTCAGCATACACATCCTCACCACAGCACCTCCGGCTTCAGCTCCGCGCGCTCTATACTAACATCCCCTCTATCCTTCCCGAGGCCCTGACCAATCAGGAAATACAGAAACAGGTTATGCAGGTCCTACATCAGCGCAAAGGGATTATGCCGCAATCCGCCTCGGACCTTTTTTCACCGTACGCCGCTTCGCTTTTAGAACAATATGGGCTGAGCCACTGGGCCTGTTATTTTCTCAGCAATAGCGCCCTCCTTCCTCCTCCCAGAAACGCAAGCACCCAGGATAAAGCCCCAATGCCGCTGGTCCTTGCTATCTCTCTCTATTTTCAGCAGTCACCACCACCACGCTTGATGCCCGCCATCAGCATTATTCTGGAGCAATCCATCATGATTGCAAAACGCTCCCAGTTAGTGCATACATCCTGAAGCTTCTCTCCTATCACAAACACAAAGGGACAGGAGTCGTTTCCTGTCCCTGCTTTTTCTAACGCGCTTCCCGGCGTTCCGGCTGCACCAGATCATTTCGCAGCAGAATCACCATATCAAATGAGCCATTAGTGCTCCCGATCGCCCGACGATCCCACCACCAGTACCAAATAGTGCAGGCGGCACGTATCAGATCAAACTGCGCCCCCGGCGGTGGATTGTCCCCATAACTCAACCAGAGCAGCGGGCCAACCCCGATATAGGGCTGTTCCTCACATGTCTTTCCCTGTTGCGGCACACAGCGTGGAGGCATATAGCCCTGATCCCATTGCCGGCGCATCGAGTAGCGGAACGCCTGATAGGTCCCCTTCCCCTTCGCCAGCACCCCACCAATACAGTGACCGCCAGCAATCATCACATCAGCATTCTCGCGAGGCAGCACACACATATGGACATCGCTATTCTGAAAGGCCACATTGCTATAGTTTCGCAGATACCAGGCAAACGGCCAGGTTGCATCGCGCGTCACCGCAATCGAGATCTCATGTTTCCCATGATAGTATTCTCGATCCAGCGCCTCAATCCGCTTCATTACAGCGTTGACATCAGTTGTTGTCTGGACATAAATCATCATCTCATGAGGCGCATCTTCAGCATGGACATAGTTCACCTGGAACATATTCTGTAGCGTCACGATGAGCGCCATACAGGCCAGGACAAGCCCCCCAAAAGCGCTAATATGCCGCCCACACGGCTTCTTCCTCTGGTGCAAGAGCCCGACCAGCGCACGCACCAGCGGAGCAATTGCCAGCGCAGCCAGCAACAACAGCGGCAAAACCATATGAATCATCAGCCAGGGCATCTTCTCGCCAGCCCAGGAATAGATACAGACGCTGCCAACAAACCAGTATGCCAGAAAGAGCCGGAAACGCGTTGGACGGCACAAGCAATAGATCAGCCCCACAAGGCCAAACACCACCCCAATCTGCTCATATAACGGGATCAGCAACAAATAGTAGTACCAGGGCTGTCCACCTCGTGCAACCTCCTGTTGCTTTAACCAGTAGTAAAGCCCCTGCCAGACCCCATCTCCGATCCCGGTACGCAGATTAGTAAACAGAACGGTAAATAACACCGCAAAGACAATCCAGGCTGCCAGAACAGCAACCGTCCAGTGACGCCACGGCAGCGTTGTCAGCATCCGTAAGAGGGGCTGTTTGATCGGGTCAAAGCGCGTCACTCGAGCTTGCTGGCTGTCCCCCTGACGCCTTTTAAACAGCATGAAGGCACAGAGCCCAATAAATCCCAGAAGCAGCAACACTGTCGTCCAGTCCTTCACGACAGCCAGAACGGCATCTGCCTGCGCGACATGCTCTACACTACTTAAAGAGCGAGCCAGCCCTTTGAGCCAGCCAAAAAAACAGAGTGCTACGCCGCCAAACACCAGCAAATACAGGAACAACGCCGGGAACGCCAGTGTTTCGGGCAGCCAGGCACCCTTCTTCCGAATCACCCTGCCCGAACCGAGCTCCCAAACAATCACTGCTCCCGCAAAGCTTCCAAGAAGCGCAATGGTAAAAAAGGTTGCCTCTTTTGTCGCATACGAGAGGGTTAGAGCGACCGCAGCCCAGATCAGCCAGCGCCTATCACGCGCCCGGATATAGCGTGCGATCGCCACGATCAAAAGCAGGGTAAAAAAGGCCATGTAGATATCTTCGCGGGTAAAGCGCGAGAAATAAACCATACCTGGTGAAATAGCCAGCAGGAAGCTTGCCAGCCAGGCCCCCCATATGCCCAGACGGTCACGTAAAAAATATGGGAGGCCAACGAGCGCGGTTCCAAGTAGGGCAGCGGGAATACGAGCCGTAACATTATTCGCCCCCTCGATCGGTATCCCGACAAGAGAGCACAGGCGATAGACCAATGCAATCACATGGAATTGAAAAGGCCCGTGTAGTAACGGGTCATAGCGATAACATGCCCCATTACTGCCCTGTGCCAGAAAGCAAAAGGGCCAGCTACCCAGAATATTATGCATAAAAATCCAGGAGAAATAGGCATGCTGCGCCTCATCATGATGCAGCGGCCTCTCACCCAGACCCCAGAAGCGGAGAAGTGCCGCCAGCAAGAGCACAACGCCAAAAGCGACCCGACACATTCCTCGCTGCTTCGATGGCCAGAGAAAACGCAGCCAGCCATACACCTTCCCTGCGCTGCTTCTATTGCGTATCTGAGCCATAATGCATCTCTCACAAAAACATCTACTGGAGACACATGGTACTCCAGTAGATGCACTCTTTTCTTCATGGTAGATCAGGGGGCAACAGAGATATCGTTCCGAATAAACAGACCCATATCATAAGAGCCATTGGTACTGCCTATCGGCTTTCGATACCACCACCATTGCCAGACGTTATTCACTGCCCGCCCCAGATCAAAGGTTGCTCCCGGTGGAGGATTGTCGCCATAACTCAGCCAGAGCAGCGGACCAACTCCACCCCAGGTTGGCTTTCCCTCACACTTCTCGGTCGCACTCGGGATACAGGGAGGTGGTTTATACCCTTCATCCCACCACGTCCGCAGATGATAGCGATGGAATTTATACTTACCCTGATACTGCATCTGCGCCGAATAGAGACAATCACCACCGACAATAATCACTGGCGCATCCGTGTTGATTTGCGGACACCCTTCCGAAGGATAGTATTTCAGGTCGGGGAAATCGCGCAAATACCAGGCGAACGGCCACATGGCATCATAAACCACAGCAACCGGGAGCTTGCGCTTGTTATTTTCCAGTTTGCCGGGATAGAGCTTCTGGTTGATCTGATCGAGCTTCTCCATCACGGTATTGATATCTTTATCGGTCTGGACATAGATCATCATCTCGTGAGGAGCGTCGGCGTAGTGAATATATGTCACCTGATACATGTTTTGTAGCGTCGGGATCAAAGTCAGGATCGCCAGTGCCACCACCCCAATGGAAAGGAGGCGCGGCATCTTACCAGCAGCGGCCAACGGAGGAGTCGCAACAGCAGTCGCCTCCTCCTGACTGCGCAGGAAGCCCCGAATCATGTGCACAACAGCCGAGACAGCAGGCTCCAACCCGATCGCGGCCAGTACCATCAACGGCATTGTCATATGAATCATCAGCCAGGGCATCTTTTCCGCCGCCCACGAGTAGATAAAGAAGCTCCCCAGGAACCAGTACACCAGAAAGAGGCGGAAGCGATTCGGGCGCAGCAGGCAGCGCACCAGGCCAACCAGCCCAAACACCACCCCGATCTGTTCATACAACGGGATCAGCAATATATAGTAGTACCAGGGCTGCTCACCACGCGCCACCTGCTGCTGTTGCAGCCAGTAGTAGAGTCCCTGCCAGATACCATCTCCGATCCCGCCCGCAATATTGGTAAATAATACCGTGAACAGGACCAGAAAGACCAGCCAGCCCGCCAGCAGCGCAAAGAACCAGTGCGTCCACGGGGCCGTCAGGATAGTGTCGAGCACGGGCTGCTTGCGCGGGTCAATACGCCTGGCCAGCCCCCACCGTCCACTGATGGGGATCTTGCCTTTTGTTTCCAGGACCAGGATAGTCAGCACCAGCACCCCAAGCGCAAAGCCAATGATGGGCACTGCCATCACCGTGCCACTCTTCAGATTTCTGACGAACGCGTCCGCTATCGGTTGTGTTTTCTTGTCAGTTGTATAGATTGCCAGCTCATGCAGAACCGAGAAGAAGACCTTTGCCAGCGGCGCGGCAATCACCACCAGCAGCGCGACCGCAAGTGGTCCCCAGGTCCCGGGCAAGAAGCGTGACGCCGAGGAGTCTGCATTCGCACGGACACGCAGGGGGAAACGCACCCCCAGCTCCCAGACTACCAGCAACGCGAAAAAGCTGCCGAAGATTGCGACGGTCAGGAAGGTCGCTTCCTTCGTCGCATAGGAGAGCGCAAACGCGACAGCGGCCAGAATCAGCCATTGCCCCTGACGGTCTCGCACATACCGCGCAAGCGAGACAATCAGCAGGAAGGTAAAGCAGGCCATGTAGATATCTTCACGAGCAAAGCGTGAGAAGTAGACCATGCTTGGAGAGACAGCCAGGAGAAACGACGCCAACAACGCGCCTGTTTTCCCAAGATAGTCACGCAGAAAGTACGGCAGTCCGATAATCACCGAACCGAGGACAGCCGCAGCGATTCTGACCGTAAACGTGTTCACCCCGTTATCCGGGGCCTGAAGCAACTGGCTGATCTTATACACCAGCGCGATCGCATGAAACTGGAACGGGCCATGCAACAACGGGTTATATTGATAACATCCTGCATGCGGATCTAAACAGGCAGCCCAGTTCTCCATATTATGCATGAGCTGCAACGAGTAGTAGGCATGCAGACTTTCATCATGATGGAGAGGCTTGTCACCCAGCCCCCAGAAACGCAGAATTGCGCCAAGCAAAATGAGGCCCCAGAATGGCAGCCAGTTCAGCAATTGTTCCCGCGTAGGGCGAAAGATACTTCCTCCCCGTGCGGGCCGAACAGGGATGTCAGCTTCCGGCACCGCAACCTGTTCTTCATCCTGTATCAGGCTTTCCTCTCCAATATCAGGTTCTCGGTTCTCCTCCACCCGATCTAGAGAGACCTCCTGTTCAGGAGTGTTTTCCTGCACTCCATCCCGGGAATGTGTATCATAACTCTTCAATAGTCCGTTCCTCCTTGCATCAACACGAGCAGCAAACCATCACTGCCGCACGCCTTTACCTGACCTTATAGATAGTGACGCCATTTGCGCTATAGACAACCTGCATAAACGAGGCAAAACGCTGTAAGTTATCTGTCGGGAACTTGCGCAGTTCCAGCGGACCCACATAGATGTATTGAGCCTGATAACGCTTCATGATATTCAGCACCGCCTCCTTGTCGGGATTCCGATAAATCTCGTCCATATCGGCGATGCGCTGGTTAAAATCAGCAGAACGTGCCGCCGTTCCCTGCCACTTGACCCGCCACTGAATCTCATGGCCGGGCCAGTTTATCGGCGTCGCAAGACCTGTGAACACCGAAACCCGCCCATATTCCGTGTACGAGTTGCCCAGGGCCTCGATAATGACGGCATCATCAGAAACATGCTCATTGAGCCAGCGAATCGCCTCATAGTCGCCCTGGTAGGTTGGGTCAACCTTGAGATATGCCATACCATCCAGACTGGATACACCCGCCAACTTTGGATTCGCCCCCAGAGGATCGCCTGTACCAAAACGCGCCGCCGGGGCAAAAACCGGGAAGAGCAGACCGGCAATCAACAGCACCAGCAAAGCCATATACCAGAAACCGTTACCAACTACCTGAAGCGGAAACAGGTCACCACCCCCCAGCCGCACCGGCTTGAATCCCTGAACAATGAAATACAATCCGGCTCCACAGGCAATTGATAGCAGCGCCCACGCCTGAAAGTAGAATTTGAAGACCGTATTCATGCGCGGCAAGCTATCTGCAAACACATCGCGCAAAAAGACGATCTCACAGACAGCGACAAGCGCAAACGCCAGCGCTCCAAGCAGCAGCACATACACATGCGCCCGGTTCCCCAGAACATAGAACGCGACACAGACAGCGGCAATGGCAAAGGTTCCCGCAATCACCAATGTGGCACTATTCCTGGCCAGTAGCAGTACAATCAGTATAGCAACCGCCAGAACTCCCAGCCCAACTATCCCAACCCGCTTCCAGTTCGTGCGCCAGAGGAAAGAGTTCTGACCCTCCGCTTCGGCCTCCCCTCGCATCCGCTGCCAGAACATAATCAAGGGATTCTTCATCAGCGTCGCAATCATCAGCGACACAAAGAGAAACGCAAAGGTGCCATAAATCAGGATTTCCTGACTGATTGCCGAGCGGTTCTGCGGGTCTACCAGGCCGATTCCCTGCGCCGGCGAAACAAAATCCAGGAAAAAGGGCAAATAGCAGAGAAACGAGAGAGCGATCAGTGCTACCGCAGCAACGACAATATCCAGCAACAGCGGCCAGCAAAAACGCAGACGATAGGCCAGCCATTGTTGTACCGCGATACAGACCACAGCCAGACCAACGTAGGTAGGGTAATCCCACCCGTTCATTACAAAGAGACCGCCAAGTACAATCGCCGTCACCACCAGCGTCACCACCATCTGGAAACCCTTGCCATAGACGTTCAGGCCGAGCCCATCTTTTTCCAGGAAGAGATTGAAGATCAAGCCTATTGCCAGAATCGTAAAGGCCAGCGCCAGCACATGCGCGTGGAAATCCGAAAGCAGGAAACTAAAAGCAGGAAACTCATTAATCGTCTTCTCAACCACGCGTGTTGAACCAAACCAGAAGTTGTACGCCGCCTCAAAAGAGGTTCCGATCGCGTTATGATTGGCCCACCAGATCTGAGTTGAAGCCAGATTGCCCAGAATAATGCAGAACAAAACCGTGAGCAGGCCAAATAGCACACCACCCAACAGCGGCGGATAGACAGTTGATGGATCTTCTTCAAGCAGGTCCGCGTCCTCGGCTTTTCTGGCACGTAGATAGCGCGCCCAACTCACAATATTGGATGAAACCCCAAACAGGTTAATCCCGGTCAGACCAAAGAGAATGCTAATACCCGCATTAAACGCAATGGAAGCCGGAACGCCCGCCAATTTCGCCAGCACAGCCACGCAATAGTGCGCGTAATAGTAATAGTTAATTGGCTGACCGGCATACCACATATCGTGCGGGGGAAAATGCGAGCTTCGCATAATGGAGGACAGCAATCCCTCATCCATAAAGGTCTCAAACGAGCGAATACGCGGGTCCAGAGAGCGCAGCCAGCCAAGCAGGCAGACCAGAGCAAGGAAGAGAGCTTCTACCAGCACGATATACACAATATTCCGCCGTGCTGTCTTCGCAATCGTCTGGCGCACTCGGACTCGTAATAGTGCCCCCCCGTTTACTACCAGCAATAGCAGCACAATACTGACGGTAAAGACCCGGCTGAAAGGAAGGAAGCGCAGAACCATGAGTGGGAGCCAGACACAGAAGGCAAATAACACAACGCCCAGTGCCTTGCTAAAGGCCAGGCCCCGGTCTGGCAGATTATGAAATACCGTTACTGCTAGTGGCAGACAAATTATCCCCAGCACTTCCACCAGCGCCCACATCTGAAACAGTTCAATCATAGTGACTTCCCTCAAGATCTGGTTATTCGGAGATACATTTTCCTGGCAATCTCTGCCTGTATCAGGAAACATACACGGGCCGCTCTCGGTTCCCGCTTCCCGTATGGCAACCAGAGAAGCAAAAACGAGTTATGAATGCTGAAATGAAACGCCTTCTACAAGCTTCTGGTACAATTGCTCAGCAGTATAGGGGTATGGCTCGTCGCGCACAAAAATGCGCACACGCGGATGGTCGAACACAGAATAGCTTTCATCTGCATGACTATCATCAAGCGTAATTCCCAAAAGCTGAGGGCGCACCTCAAACCGGGCCGCCAGATGAAACCCGAGTTTTCCGCTAAAGAGCAAATCATAGTAGTGAATGGTCATCGGATATCGGTCAGGCAGACGCGGAATAGAGAGATCAAGCCGATCGGTGGCCATCGTCACCACCTGTACTGAGCTCAAAATAGTTGCCAGTTGCCGCGCTTTTTCTGGCGTGTCCTCTCCGTAAAGATCAAGCCCCTGCGCATAGTTGCCATCCTTTGTCTGATAGGTATATTGCACGAACTGAGACGGCGTTTGTCTCCCAAGCGCAACGGGAAGCGGATCATCCCACTGTTCATAGGTCAGCACACTACCCGGCTTGAGATGCTGATACATCCAGCGAGAGGCCTGAATACGCGTATTGGGTTGACTGTAAACACTTAGCAGAGCCAGCCCTTGAAAGACCACCCCCAGAAGCGCCACAACAACCAGCGTCCCATAGCCGATAGTCCCGGTGAGCTGAAGGCGCGAGCGCCACTTGAGCCGCGCTTTACCAAGCCAGTGGCCGATAGCGATCAGGGCAGTTGCTCCCATCAGGGCCAGGAAGGGGTATACCGGCAACATATAGCGCATAAATTTGACGTAGAAGCTGCCAGTTATCAGGCCATATACCAGCACCCAGACCAGCACGATCGTCCAGGTTCCTGTTTTGCGCTGGACCATACGCACACACAGCCAGAGCAGCGCCAGACAGGAAAGCACACCAACTGTCAGGCCCAAACCCCAGAGCACCATATTGGAAAGCTGATAGAGATAGGGGATCGTCCCGGCAAACTGACGCACATAGGGAAAATCAAGCGCTCCCCGAGCCATACTGCCCTGCTCCGATACCTGTGCGATAAAGTTCGCAGAATCGAGAAGCGCGTAGGGCTGTGCCACAATACAGGCAACTCCGGCCAGCGCAAAAATCAGCATGGCAAAGACGAGCGCCTCCGCCCAATCTCGCCTGCGATACCAGCGGAGCGCCAGCGCAACCAGAATGGGCACAGCCAGCGGTGCGGCGCTAAACTTGGTTGCCATCGCCAACCCGTAGCTCACCCCAAGCAGGATAGCCCAACCTTCCAGCCTCCGCGCCTCCACCAGGCCCACACAGGCAATAATGGTCAACAGGACCAGAAAGAGCAGCATTGTGTCTACTGTATAGAAGTGGGACAGTTGAAGCTGCAACGGCGTGAAGGCAACAAAGGCGGCTGCCAGTAATGCCACATCCCAGGCTGCCCCACGCCCTGGCACAATCTCCCGGGTCACGAGCAATGCCAGCCAGCCCGTTAAGATAACAGTCCCACTATCCAGCAACGCGGAAAGCACCCGGCCCACCAGCGCCAGATTTGAAAATGTACCCGCTCCAGGAGACAGATGATCCAGCACAAACCCAACCGAAGCCAGCACATAGAGCGGGAAAGAGCCATAGGCAAAAAAGTGCGGATTGAGCGGTGAACGCTGCACATCTAGAAACTCAGCGAAACTGGACGGCCAATGAAGCTCCATTACTCGAAAGAGAATCTGTCGCTCATCCGGATGAAAGCCGTTGCCTTGATCCCAGTTGAGACCATAGATCCTTAAAAGAAAGGCAACAATTCCCAGAGTCACAAATACCAGTACACGCCAGTGACGCACTATTTTTGCCGTCATTTTTCTCTTGATCTTCCTCTACTGTTTCTCTTTTCGCCTGAAAAGTAATCCCTAAACAAGCAGGGAAACGTCAAAGCTTAGTATAGAGACTGCACGAAAACAGGTCAAGAGCGAACGGAATAACAAAGACTTTCTCTCTATAGGCTCTCTCTCTGCGCGCACTGCATTTCCAACAATTCCGCCTCAAGTTCCCGCCAGACAATCTGTTCAGCCTCTGTCACATTGACTTTATACTTCACCATTGCCTTTGTGACTCGGGCCCGAAAATCAACCAGATAGTCCTGTTGTATCTGTGGCAGCGGCATCCTCCCCAACTCAATCGCATCCAGTTCGTAGAACTCATCTTCCGCAAACGCGATTGACAGAAGTTCCGCATACCTCTGGACAATCCCCTGTCGAAAGCCCGCCTGAAAGAAGTCAGGCTGAGAACTGGAACAAAGCAAACAGCCCGCAACCCGAGCCGACTGCATGATGGGATAAGCAATAGCGCTCTCCTCACCCTCGACCCAGGTAGCCGGGAAGAAATGAGATGTATTCCTGTTCGGGATTGCCAGCGATCTTCCTGTATGAACCACATAGCCAGCCAGCGATTCAGACCCCAGAAAGGCTGTCCGTCGTCCAAGCCCGCGATCCCAGGGAGGAGTGCCCCGTGCCATGATCTCTCGCAGGCTCCGAACTTCCTTCTGGCCTTCAGGGGGCCGCATACATTGCATTATTGTTATCTCAATCCCCAGGCGGTGAGGATCAAGCTGTTCAACAGCATGACGAAGGATCACATCACATAATGTATTGAAATGAAGCGCTTTCGGCATATTGCAGTGAACATTAAGGATATGTTCATACACATTCGAGGGAATTTCCGCCTCCCCATGCTCCTCATCTACAACATCAGTAAAAAAACGACCGGTTGTTTTCTGCATGACATCTAAAAACTGTTTCCGATACTCAGGTATCGCATGCAGTAAATGCCGTACGTTCTGGCGACGTGGATTCGACTCACCACTTACCCATCGCCCTAACGTTACAGTACTCACACCCAATGCATTTGCAATGCGTCTTTTCTCCTGCGGATCTTTAATAATACGCCCGAGGAGCTCACGCCAATTTTGCGCATCTTGCACAGCCACTTCTCCAACTACGAGTTGAAAACATCAATCCGGTACCTAGAGTTGTATAGTAGCATCAATATACAAAAAACGTCAACTCATGATTGATGTCTCATTATCCGCACTCAGCGATGCAAGGTTTCAACACCAGCGAAGCTTGCAAGCAGGCATTTAAGAGGCTATACTGTTCTTGTGGCAGAAACGCATATCGAGAATTGGGTGTTCTCAGTGGGAAAGGAGTGGAGTATGCATTTGCCGCGCCTTCGTTTTTCTGCATTCGTTTATGTGGCCCTGCTTCTGCAACTCATCACCACCTCATGCCAGACTGAAGAGGCCGTTACCCTCGACTCTCCTGAGGAGCCTGTGGAGGCATACACGACACTGACAACAGGAGTGAATGGACTGGCCAGTCTCTCCTGGCAACCCGCCACTCGCACTGTTCATATCGCCATCTGGATTGGCGGTCTCCAGCGAAACAGCCGCTACACCATCAGCCTGTATCGTCAGCATTGTGCATCTGGTGGGAAACGGCTGTATTCTATCGGACGCCTGCTCAGTGATAGGCGGGGCAGGCTCTCGACTTCTATCGATGTGCCCGGCGGACGAAATGGCATACCGCGTGCCGGATGGTTCCTCGGGGTCTACCGCACAGGCATCAGCCAGCACCTCATCTGTAGTGAGGTCTCGGGGTCGAGCTTCAACGAGCAGCAGGATATCACAGTTCCCCTTCAGGAACAGAGGAACAGGAACGCACCTTCTGGTACTGCGTCGCTGCTCCTGCAACATAGACAACTCAGTGTGACACTCATTGTCGAACGGCTCAAACCAAACACCATCTATCAAGCCGCCCTTGAACGTGGGCACTGTTATGATAATGGAGTTCCACTCTACCCCCTGCGTGCGCTCCGAACCGACGTATACGGGAGGGCAACCGCTCAAACGATTATCCCGGCAGTGGAAGCACTACCATCGAGCAAATGGTCTATTGTGATACCTCTCTACAGTCAGAACGGCACAGCCAACCTATGCGGCACGCTCCTTTCCAACAGCAGCCCCTGAAACGATCAGCGAGTTTTCGGCGTGGGAGTGACATGTAATGCTTTCGATTCCGCACGCCATTTATCCACAGCCAGTTTGACAGTCAGGATATAAGCTGCCTCATCGTTGTTATCTTCCTTTGGGGCATAGACTGGAATAATCTGATCCACAGTGCGGAGTTGCCAGTCCTTCACATAGGTTTCCGCAATCAACTTATACCAGTCCTCAAAGCCTTCTTCCCAGGTCGCATACTTGCGATACCCCTTATATTCCGGCTCATTTGGGCGAGAACGAATATTGCCCAGGGATAGCGTTTCAACAGCCATACCCTGCGTGCCAAAATTGCTCTCATGAAAGAAAAAAGCCAGCGCATATGCGGGATCGACCCCGTACTGCACGCCATAGTCATAGAGCGCTTTCCCCTTCCCTTTCGCAGGCGAGTTATTCCGCTCCAACACCTTATTGATCATCTCGACTGAAATAGTCGGCGACCCCATTACCTCATAGACCTTGTCTTTCGGTGTCCCCTGAACAGTCTCTACATATGGCATATCCTGAACTATTGGCTCCTCCTGACGATGAAGCAGAGGAAGTCCCCAGGATACAAAGGCTATCCCGCCAATACAGGACAGCAACAAGCCAGCAACAAGCGTACCGAGTGCCAGAAACAGGCACGTTTTCCCGCTCGACTTTTTTCGCGGTGAAGGGAGAGGAGTTCCGGGAGGAAATGGATAGATCTTATCCCCGGTGAACTTTGGTGTTTGCATATTCATTCCTTGCATAACGCTCTTCTTCACATTTCAAATTCTTTTTATACGGTATCACACCTCTTACCATCTATAGCGCCACATCGCTCTGTTCTCCAGATTATACGAAAGAAAGGGAGGCAAGTTTAAGATTTCGGGAGAAATAGCCCTTCTCCCCCTATTTTTTCCTAAATACTTCTCTCCCGAAGCCAATTCCTCCCTACCACTCTCCACCAATTGGAGTATATAATAGCTGAAGGGCTACATATGCTCAACGAAGAGCATACTCTTCGATCAGGTTTATTACAAAAGGGGAATAGAGATTTCTATGACACTCATTACGTCTGAACGCCTGGCGCAAGTACCATCAGCCACCGACCTGTATAATATTGACCATATGCTTTCTGACGAGGAGCGTATGGTACGCGATACCGTGCGCAAATTTGTGCGCGAGCGCGTCCTTCCAGGCATCGATCAGCACTTTGAAGCGGGTACCTTTCCCCGTGAGTTGATCCCGGAAGTGGCCGAAATGGGGCTGCTTGGCATGCATCTTGATGGCTACGATTGCGCGGGCCTAAACGCCGTCTGTTACGGACTTGCCTGCCAGGAACTTGAGGCCGGCGATAGTGGCCTGCGTTCCTTTGTTTCGGTGCAAGGCTCACTGGCAATGTTCCCCATCTATGCCTTTGGTTCTGAGGAGCAAAAGCAGCGCTGGCTTCCTCGTATGGCCCGGGGTGAAGTGATCGGCTGTTTTGGCCTGACTGAACCTGATTTCGGCAGCGAAGCCGCTGGTATGCGCACAACAGCGCGTCGAGATGGAAACCACTATATTTTAAATGGAACCAAGATGTGGATTACCAACGGCGGCATAGCTGATCTGGCAGTTGTCTGGGCCAGAACTGATGACGGCATTCGTGGGTTCCTGGTTGAACGTGGCACCCCAGGATTTACCACCAGCGACATCCACCAGAAGCTCTCACTCCGCGCCTCCGTGACCTCAGAGCTGCACTTTGAGGATTGCCGCATCCCTGTTGAAAACATGCTTCCCAATGTCAAGGGGATGCGTGGCCCACTCTCCTGTCTGAATGAAGCGCGATATGGAATCGCCTGGGGGGTTCTTGGAGCCGCCCGTACCTGTTTCGAGACAGCACTGGACTATGCAAAAACACGTATCCAGTTTAAGAAGCCTATCGCCAGTTTCCAGCTTGTCCAGCGCAAACTGGCGCTTATTGCGACCGAGCTGGTCAAAGCCCAGTTATTGGCCCTTCAGCTTGGTCGCCTGAAAGATGAAGATCTGCTACACCCGGTTCAGATCTCAGTGGCGAAAAGCAACAATTGCCGCGAGGCCCTCAATATTGCCCGCGAGGCCCGCACCATTCTGGGAGCGAACGGCATCACGCTGGAATACCCGATTATCCGGCATATGAATAACCTGGAATCGGTCTTCACGTATGAAGGAACCGACGATATTCACACCCTGATTATCGGGCAGGCCATCACGGGACTTGATGCTTTCGCCTGAGCTACGCTGATGCCAGGCGGGTAAAAGCCACAAGGCGTTGATCGTAGCCATGTTCAGTCCAGGCTCCACTACAGGTAATCAGGTTCAAACGACGCTCTGTAGTGGGGCCAAACACCTGCTTCATTACCTCGGCATCAGTCGTTTCCGCCGGATAGCTTTCCAGCCGCTCTACCACAAAGCGTACAATGCTTGCATCTCCTAATTGCACTTGCAGCTCATCTCCCGGCTGTAATACTTTCAGATTCCAGAAAATTGCCGGATCGCCGCCTGTTTTATCCACATGACCGGCAATCACAGCGTTTCCCTGTTGCCCGGGAGAGACGCCAAGCGTGTACCAGAAGACGCTGGTCCAGTAGGGAGAATTTATCGCCTGCGAGGTGGGCGCATCCATCTTGCCCGACGCAGTAGCGCCAACTCCCAGCACTGGTGCATCAATCTGTAAACGAGGGATCTGTAACCGGGCGGGTTGCCAGGGAGCAGGTTTACTACTATAGGCCTCGGGCGCAGCCTGACCACTCCCTTGCCTGACGTTATATGCCAGAATGCCCCCGACAACCAGCAACAGAAGCAGCCCGAAAAAAAGTGCCTTTTTCATAGCCTTCCCTTATGAAACATGGTACCGCTTTTTCTTGCAGTATAGCCTATATCATCCTTTTTCGACAACCTTCCGGACAAAAGAAAACCTCCCGCGATTGCCGGGAGGTTCTTATTTCGCTACTTTGTCGCGCAGGCTGGAGCGCTCTTCTTATCAGGGCCGAGCGTTCCATAATCAGAAATCTTCCAGTCCCCGGTATCCTGCTCTTGCTGCACCGTTAACACAAGCGTGTAGGGTTTCTCCATATGTTCCCGTTTGATTGTATAGCTATATTTCTGGATGTTCCCATTCTCCTCATAGACAGCAGATCCCTCTTGCTGCGAGTAGTCAATCACCTTCCCATAACAGGCATCGAGCTGTTTTGCCTGATTGGCAAACTGCTCCTGAGACTGCTGTAGAGTAATGCCTGCACCCAGATAGGTATACGCGTTCTGGTAGTCCTGTTTATCGAGAGCAACCAGAAATGAAGAGATAGTCTGAGAAGGCCCGGCACTTGCTTGAATACCTTTTACCAGATTAAATAACCCGTACCCGCCGGCCAGCGAGACAGCAGCGCACAGGACCAGAACCCCGAGTAAAATGAGCGCCCTCTTCCGTGCCCCCTGGGGATTATTCTCCCGCTTTGGGCGTTCCACCTTCCGAGTCGCAGGAGGTTTAGAGACCCGAGTCATACCGGGAGGACGCTGCGGTATAGTTGGTTGCCGTCCTGACCCATTGACCGAGGCCGCCTTCCTCCCTAGAGGCGTTTCCCGAGACTCTCCCTCTCGTCCTTGTCGTCCTTGCATACGAAGCCCTCCTCATCAGTGTGCAATTGTGGTGTGTCGAATCAATTCATTGTCCCATTCAACATTTCTACCCGTCCATCATAATAACACCTGCAATCCTTGCGTGGGCGCGAAGAAGTTGCTCTTGAGCCTGTTTTGCCTGAGCATACGAGGTCCGACCATTCTCAATAAGCAGGAACGTCTGATCGACAACAGCGCTCACAATTGATGCATTGACATTCATCAGAATCGGAGCACAGTTGAAGATAATAAGCCCCGGTTCCGCTGTTTTCCATGAGAGGTACGAGCGTAAACCAGCCACCAGAGAGGCACTATGCTTGAGCAAAAGGCGCTGCACATCCAGTTCCGTTAACTTCGTCATGCCGGCAGTGAGTAATGAGAGGCCGGAGACAAAGGTCTCATTGCACATTGTTGCCACCCTGTTTTCAATCGCTTCCTCCTCAGCCAGGAGATCGCTGAGACCATTCACGCTGTTTATCCCGAAATAAGTGTGCAATTTTGGTTCCTGCACATCTGCATCAACCAGCACTGTCGTGGTTCCATGAAGTGCCGCCGCAATCGCAAGATTCGCACAGGTATACACTCTTCCTTGAGAAGAAACGGGTGTAGCTACGAGAATAACATACTGTTTGAACTGTTCTACATCCCAACTCAAGCGAAGATTGGTATAGAATGTATGGAAAGCGCGGCTATACGCTGAACTGCTATCAAAATCAGTAAGCAGCGCCAGTTTTTCCTTGTCAGACGTTCCCACGTACTCGCTCCTTACCATCCTGAACCATTTCTCAGTGTCATTGTACCGAATCGTCCAGGAGATATAAAGAAGCGGAGAGAGCTAGTATATCCTTCTCCGCCGTTCCACAAACTTTCTGTACTATAAAAGCCGCCACGTGCTCTGTCAACAAAAGTAAACCTCTGTCGGTTACCCTTTTCCCAAATGGGTGACTAGCGCTTCTCTTTCCCCGGTACCGGTATGCGCGGAAGCTCGGCGATCACTGGAAGCTGAAGCAGGCGCTCAACCTCTTCTTTGCTTCGTACGCGATCATCCAGATACTCCATCAAGAAGGCCAGAGCAACCCCGATGATCAAAGCGACCAGCACAAGTGCAACCAGCAAGAGTGGTTTATTACCAGCGAAGCCCTCAACCTGCACAGGCTCAGTGGCGTCATTAACAATCTGGGCGGACGGCTGTGCATGCTTGTTCTTCGCATTAGCTGCATTATTGCCCCTGATTTCATAGTCGAGATAATCACCGATATGGTGTTGCATCACTTCTCCGACCGCACGCGCAATCGCCTGGGCTCCCGCGGGAGAGGACCAGTTCACAGTGACCGTGACAACGCTATGAAAGTTTGAGACAGTAATAGAACGCGCAATCGCGCCCACATCTGGCGGCCCTCCCACCGCTTTCTGTTGTCTGTCAGCTTCAAGTTGCTGCTTGATCTGCGAGGCAAAAACTGGTGATGTCATGACCGGACCTTTTGCCAGCTCATCAGCGAACGTTTCAGCCGCCGTGATCAGATCGCCATAGCTTGCCCCATTTTGCTGTGTCGAGGCCTGAATACCGATGCGAACCGTTATCTGGGATTGATAGGCTTTCAGCGCTCCAGGCGTCTGTATCAAGTGATAGAACTGAAAGCCAGCGTACAGGGCAGCCAGTCCAACCACCAGCAGAATAATCCAGAGCCGCCGCATAAGAATGG
>Ga0164243_10003048_pt1 | contig 27053 bp, 20 predicted proteins | sample OricompcompostOP_FD_108781 | JGI IMG/M metagenome (GOLD analysis project Ga0164243, IMG submission 108781) | Organic Plus compost microbial communities from Emeryville, California, USA - Original compost - Organic plus compost (OP) | ecosystem: Engineered > Solid waste > Mixed feedstock >...
AAGTGCTATAGCATGAATCCCTGGCAGGGCGGTGGCTCGGCTATCCTCAAGAAGGCTGAAGAGATAGCGAAAGACGTTCTTGCTGCCGAAGCGGGGCGCGTCGATCGAGAAGCCGCGTGGCCCGAAAAGGGCTTGAGGACGCTACTTTCAGAGGGTTTCGGCGGACTCGTCGTGCCGAGGCAATATGGAGGCAAAGGACAGGGCCTGTTGATGCTTGCCCGCGTCTGTGAGCTGTTGAGTCGAGAATGCGCTTCGACGGGTATCTGCTTTGGAATGCACTGCGTCGGCGCGTCGGTCATGTCGGTCAATGCCACCGACGCTCAAAAAGAAGCTTTCCTCACGCCGATTTGCGAGGGAAAGCACATCACGACCTTATCGCTTAGCGAGCTCGGGACGGGCATTCATTTTTATTTGCCCCAGACCAGTCTTATCGCCGTCTCGCCCGATTTTTATTCGCTCACCGGAGAGAAAGTCTTCGTCACCAATGGGAGTCACGCCGATTCCTATGTCGTGTCGGCGGTGGCGGGTGAACGGGGCGCTCCTGCCGGTCAGTTCTCGTGTGTCGTTGTGCCGAACAATTCCCTTGGTTTGAGCTGGGGCAAACCTTGGAACGGCGTCGGAATGCGCGGGAACTCGTCTCGTACGATGACGCTGCGAAGCGTGCGCATTCCGCGATCAAACCTTCTCGGCCGCGAAGGCGATCAGATCTGGTACATCTTCAACGTCATCACACCGTTTTTTCTTGTTGCGATGGCCGCGACGTATCTCGGCGTCGCCTACAGCGCTCTTGACGAGGCGCGCATGCACGTCGTTCGCCGCAGACATGCGCATACCGGCGCGCTTTCGCAGGCTCCCGTCGTACAGCATCGGTTCGGCACACTTTGGGGGATGCTGGACAGGACCCGACGGCTTGTCTACGGCGCGGCGGCGAGCTTCGACAACGGCGAGCCCGATGCATTGATTTCGATTATGGCCAGCAAGGCGGAAGTAGCCGACAGCGCCGTTACGATTGTCAACGAAGCGATGACACTCACGGGCGGCCGGGGCTATTCGGAAGGATCGAAGTTATCGCGACACTTGCGCGATGTTCGCGCCGTTCATTTGATGTCGCCAACGACTGATTTGCTAAGGACATGGATTGGCAAGTCTTTCCTGGGCGTTCCCCTGCTTGCGGATTGAGTGAACGGCCAGGATGCCCAGAGATGGCTTTGAATAATAACTTCCAGGTGGCCCTTAACACATAGAGGGTCGGACTTTGCCCACCAAAGATCTCGGATCAGATGTCAGCGTTCGCCGGCTGGGCGCCGGATCCCGGAGCGACGTCTGCAATTTGCTATTTGTGAGTGTTCCCCGGAATTTTGCATTCCATATTTCAAAGAACCTATCAAAACTGCACCGCATCGAATTCGTGGTTGATGGCAGCCAACTTGCGGCAAAGGTTGAGGAGAGGCCCGAAGCGTACGACGCCGTCCTTTTAGGAACCGAGTTGGGCGATCCAGTTGGCTGGGCGCAGCGCATCCATACGCTGGACAAGCGCCTTCCCATCATCATTCTGGGTACGGCCGCGAAGTGCGGGCAGTTGCGCCAGGATCTCATGTTCAGCCCATTCCTCGGGCACGAGATCGTCGTGTGGCCCACGACGGACATCGACGGACTCGCAGACGTTTTGGCCGATGCCGCGCAGCGAAGACAGCAGCGGCAGCGCTACCAAGAGGCCGCGATGGCCAATGCGCACGTCCAGATCGAGGTCCTACCGCTTCTGCAGCCCGAAACGGCTGAATATGTCCAAGGACTTTTTGATCATGAGCCGATCGGGGTGGTCGCCACCGATCCGAATGGGATGATGCTCACGATCAACCGCCAAGCGCGTCAGATCCTCGGGCTGCCGGAAGACGGACTGATCGACACGCAACTGCAGAAACTTTTTCCAAAGGAAGAACGGGCACGGATAGACAAGCTTCTTGCTCTCGCAAACCAGACCAATGTGCGTCTGCCTCCGGAACTCTTTGAGTTTCCGCTCAGCAAGGAGCGGTCATGTTTCGTGGAGGTTATTGCTTCCGCCTTTTCCCACCCCGGTGGAAAGCGCGGCGCGATGTTCGTGCTGCAGGAGGTCACGCTAAGGGTTCAGTCGGAAAGGCAACGAACCGAGGCCGTCGTGGAGCTGCGTTTGATCGCAACCGCGCTCGCGGCGCTCCATAACATTAGCGCAGGACGTGACGACAGCCTTTCAGAGAAGGTGCGGGATTTTCTTCGCCTGGGCTGCGAGCAATTTGGCCTTCCGATTGGCGTTCTGTCCCGTATCGAAGGAAACAAGTTCACGGTACTGGAGGCCGTTTCAGATAATCCAAATTTTTTCCCTGGCCGTGTTCTGAAACTCAATCGCACCTATTGCGCCACCGCGATTGATGCTCCGGAGCCGATCGCATTTGAGCATGCAGGGGCAACGCCCTGGCGGGATCATTCATCGTACAAAGATTCTCGCTTGGAGGCTTACATCGGAGTGCGGATCGTCGTCGGAGGCGATCTCTTCGGTACATTGTGCTTCATGGGAAATTCGCCGCGTCGCTTGACGTTCTCGCCCGCCGAGCGCGAGATCGTCAAGCTGATGGCGCGGTGGATTGCAGGCGAGTTCCAGAGAGAGCGCGCAGAGGCGCACATGCGCAAGCTGTCGAGCGCGATCGAACAGGCTGCCGATTCGGTCATCATCACGGACCGGTCCGGAATAATAGAATACGTGAATCCCTCTTTCGAAGCGTTGACAGGTTTCAAGCGCGAAGAAGTGGTGGGAGACAGTGCACCCTTTCTTCAATCTGATGAGCGGGTTCAGGCGGATCTTTGGAACGCCATTCATGCAGGTGCGGATTATCGGTTTTTACTGAGCAGCCAGACGAAAAGCGGCAGACTTTATCATCAGCAAATGACAGTCAGCCCTTTGAGAGACGATAATGGGCGGACGACGCATCTCATTGCTACGGGCCAAGACGTAACGGCGCTCATCGACGCCAAGGAGCAGGACAGGAAACGACAGGCCGAACTCGCGCACGTCGCGCGACTGAGTACACTCGGAGGCATGGTCTCCGGTCTTGCACATGAGCTCAATCAACCCCTCTGTGCGATCATGACTTATGCGCAGACTTGCTTACGAAAAATGCGGGAAGGCGAAGCCCGCATTGAAGATCTTCAGCACGGCCTCGACCAGATCGTCAGGCAAGCGCAACGCGCCGATGAAATTTTTGTGCGCATCCGGAATTTCTCGCGAAAAAGCCAGATGAGGCGCCAGCGCACCAACATTCGAGAGACCGTTGAGACCACGCTTGGTTTTGCTCAGACGGAAATAAGCCATAACAATATCAAGCTTGAACTGAAGTTTCCAAAGAAGCAGCAACTGGTTTTCGCCGATGCGATTCAAATTCAGCAGGTTCTGCTCAATCTCGTGCGCAACAGCCTGGATGCGCTCGCGGCAGTCGAACGTGAGCCGCGAAAACTCTCCATCAAAGTGGTGTTGGAAAGCCCACAATTTACGAAGCTTGTTCTTTCGGATAACGGATGCGGCTGTCCTCCTCAGGAGCTCCATCGCCTTTTCGAGCCTTTTTTCACAACCAAGGAAGCGGGCCTTGGGGTGGGGCTGAGCATCAGCCAAGGCATCATTGAGGGCCATGGAGGCAAGCTTTGGCTGGAAAGCTCATCGCCAAACGGTTCGACGTTCTGCTTAACGATCCCAAATTGGAGAAGCTCGAAGCATGCAGATCGAGAATCCTAAGAAATCCGTTCCCACGGTATTCATTGTTGACGACGATCCCGCCGTTAGGGACGCAATCCGTTGGCTGATGGAGCAGGTGAAGCTGAAGGCCCAGGTCTTTTCGTCTGCCGACGAATTCCTGGCCAGCTATGTTCCCGGAACCCGAGGCTGCATTATTCTCGACATTCGCATGCCGGGCATGAGCGGCCTCGAGTTGCAGGAGAGGCTCAAGGCATCTGGAACTCTCATCCCGATCATCGTCATCACAGGCCATGGTGACGTCTCAATCGCGGTCCGCGCTATGAAAGCCGGCGCCGTTGAGTTTCTTCAAAAGCCGTTCAACGATCAGCTACTGCTCGATACCGTGCAATCCGCCCTTTCGACGTACGGCGCGATCTGGGAGCAAGAAGAGCGGCGCCAGGAATGCAGCAAGAATCTCGCATCTTTGACGGCGCGCGAGCGGGAAGTCTTGAATCTTATGCGAACAGGGAAACCGAACAAGGTCATTGCGTCGATACTTAAAATATCGGTCCGCACCGTCGAGGGACATCGGGCAACGATCATGAGCAAAACCGGCTCGCGATCGCTCGGCGAGTTATTCGAAATGCTGCACACAAATTGATAAAGTGCGATTTGGCTTTTGCGCCGCAATAGATCTTTTGCATTTCCCGGTGTCGCAAGACGCCGCGTCTTCGAAAATAAACATTGAAATCAGATTATTGGAGCATCTGACGGCACTTTTTTGTATCGACAATATGAGTTTGGTTTTCTCCATCCGAATCTTGGTGCGCCGCCCAATACGTGCTTCCAGAGGGTTTTTCCGGGGTTTCCCGATTACACATCATGCCGCAAGTCTGATGACTGACAGATTGTCAGGATCGTGCAGCATCGAAACGTGCCGGAGCGATAATAAATGCCGATCTCGCAGCGGGGGGCCAGTGGTTGCCCATCGCCTCATGCCGACATCTCCTCCCTCACCTCCGCAAAAGGACGATCAGCGCCCAATCGAGTCCGCCGACGGGTCGGTGAAGAGGTTGGTTCAGCGCGTTCCCAAGGCCCGGAGGCCAACTCCGAACTGGCCTTTATTCGCTCCGCATGACTGACACCATGAGCGCGAAAGTACATATCGGCATCTCACCGCTGGTCGGCGTAAAACGCACCGCGAGCTTATTAGCGCGGTTCAGCGCTAAGCATCCACATGCTCGTCTTTGCTATCATGAATGCAGTCTCGATGAACTTCACGCTGAGATCGCACGTGGGCGCCTCGATGTGATTATCGTACCCAACGATCCGCAAATTCCGGTTCGTGCTGAATATATGCGTCTGCCTCTGATGCTGGATCGGCTCCTATTCATCCCTCGTCTTTCGCAACATGATCATTGGCGGGCCGTCGAGTGCGTGGCGGTGAGAGATATCGCGGACGAGAGATTCGTTTTACTTCGCGATACCTGCGGCCTCACACGCGCCACCAACCGGCTCTTCCAAGCTCAGGGCTATTCCGTCAATCGGCATGTTGGGGAAGCAAGCAGCTATCGCGCTATTCTCGAGTGGACGGAAGTTTCCTTGGCATCGGGAATACTCCCTAATTCGAAGATTTTGGAGCATCGCGGAATCGTTATTCCGATTTTGGACGGCGGACATCCTGTCGCCATCGAATATATTGTTCTCGGAAAGCCTCCAAAGGTCGCCACAAAAATCTTCACGGAACTTTGGGATTCCCTGCTCGAAAGCAAAGTCGCACTGGGCCGAGATATGCTTGCCGAAGAGATGCCGGCCCAATTCGATCGCTGGCAGTTAAACCGGGCCTAGTGCCGTGACTCCCCATACAGCCCTCAAGTCACACCGTAATTCTACGCTGATAAACGGGTATTCGCGGCGCGTGAGATTTGCCTTGCTTATCGATTACGATGTCGTCCGATGTTTGCTGCCCGCACTGTTTTCGGAGTTGGCGAATGTCACCAGTTATGCGTCATCGATGATCGTTGAAGCGAACGTGACTTGTTTTCAACCAACCGAACCGCGAGGGGAGTAGCGACGCACAAATCTCTATTCAGCCATCGATCATTCTTTGAGCGAAGGCCGATAAAAACAATGCGGATAAACCCAGGAGGAAGACATAGATGAAAGGCCGTGTAGCCCTTGCGCTTGCCATCAGCTCGGCAATGACGTCATTCGCTTTTGCCCATGGCGTCATGAGAAGCGATGAAGACCTCATAAAGGTCCTCAAGACCGCGGCTCCCGCCACGATCGTAGAGCACGCGACGATCATGAACATGGCGGAAGACGGCACGATGAAAGTCATCCAGAAGGGAACGAACGGCTGGACGTGCATGGACCCCGGCACACACGGCAATGGCGAGCCTATGTGCGCCGATGAAGCCGCGATGGCCTGGGCCGACGCTTGGCAAAACAAGAAGCCTCCGACCGCGGGCATTGGCTTCATGTATATGCTCAATGGTGACAGCGGCGTCAGCAATACGGATCCATACGATAAAAGCGCCGAAGCGTCCGCGACAAACAATTGGGTCCAGACCGGCCCGCACGTGATGATCGTCGGAACCGATGCCAAGGGGATGATCGAAAAATATCCGAAAGACGCCAAGGCTGACCCCAGCCAACCCTACGTGATGTGGCCCGGCACGCCTTACGAGCACCTTATGCTGCCCGTTAAATGATACCGAACTGACGAAGTGGACGCGCCGGCTGCCGCGGCCGGCGTTCTCTCCGTCACTGCAAAAGACGTTATGTATTCAATTTCATTTTTTCCTACGTTGCGCTTCTTTGCGCTTCGCGACTGCCACGGTTTAGCCGCGGGGCCGTTGGTCTGGATTTTCACTACTCATCCGATGCATCTCCGAAACGTTCAAAATCGCTCGGTTCGCAGCGGTTAATGACGGCGACGCTTAACGTATTCGTTTGAGAGCTCTTATGAGCGCCAAAATTCCGCCGCGATCGATTTTCGCTTGAGGACCAACTCCGTCCGGACGCCGCGGCATCTCTGTCTCTGGCCATGACATCGAACTCGGATTATACGGCGGGCGGCCGATGACAGCGGACGAGCGCGGAACCAATGAGCCAGATAACTGGGCTTCTCTTCGACAAAGACGGTACGATCCTCGACTTCTATAAGACGTGGGTGCCGATCAATCGGAAGATGGCGCTCGAAGCCGCGGGTGGCGATATCGCGCTTTCCGCTGAAGTCCTGCGGGCGGCAGGCCATGATCCTGAAACCGATATTGTCACTCCCGGAGCGGTGCTCGCTGGAGGCGGTGTTGAGGTCATCGCCGCGAGCTTTGCAGAGACGTTGCGGGATCGAGCTCCTTCAAATCTCATTCAGATCATCGCCGAAAATTTTCGCGACGGTGGCGCCAAGCATGCCATTCTCATCGAAGGCGCGCATGAACAAATGGCGGCACTCGGGTCGTCGGGATATCGGCTCGGCTTAGCCACAAACGATACGGTCGAAGGCCTTGAGGCGTCGCTCGGCAAATTTGCCGAATTGCGCAACATCTTCGAGTTTCGGGTCGGTTGCGATAGCGGCCACGGAGCAAAGCCAGAGCCTGGGATGGGACTTGCCTTCGCGCAGGCGATGGGTCTCGCGCCATCGTCCTGTGCGATCATTGGAGATTCCATCCACGATCTGGAGATGGGAAAGCGTGCCGGTTTCGGTCTCCGCGTTGGCGTCCTGACTGGTCCGGCCCATCGGAAAGATCTCGAACCGCACGCGGACGTCGTGATCGACAGCATTTTGGAGCTCGCCAAAGTATTGGACGAGCGCAAGTCTGCCCTGTGCGCCTAATGTTCTGTTTTGATTTGTGTTCTTTGTAGAGAGCGTCGCGATGCGCATCTGCGCGGTGCAAGCTGCTCACATTTGTTGTACTCGTGTCATTTTTTGTTGCCAGTAAATCATTTTTGGCTATAAGAACGTTCGCCCGGCCGTTGCCGCAAGACGGGGACCGCGCGTCGGGGAATCCTGCAAAGTTGCAGATGCGCGCGCATTTTTCTCGGCTGGCTATTAGCGAGGCGCCAATGACCGACAGCGTGCAGATTCTCGAACTCAATGCGTTTCGCTCCGCATCTCCGCCGACAGAACCCGGTTCTCATCTCGGTCGCCGTCTCAGGAATTTTGGCGCGGCGTCGGTTCTGTTCTACCGGGAGCCAATCGAGATGGTGTCGGCCAGCGGGCCGTGGATCATCGCAGCTGATGGCAGGCGTTATCTGGATTTCTACAATAATGTTCCGTCGGTAGGACATTGCCATCCCAGGGTCGTCGCGGCCGTTGCCTCGCAAATGGCCAAGATCAACATCAACACGCGGTACTTATGCCCCATCGTCGACGATTACCTCGACAAGCTGAAGGACACCCTGCCCTCGGCACTTTCCAATGTCATCATGACGTGCAGCGGCAGCGAAGCAAACGATCTCGCATTGCGCATTGCGGCTGAGGCGAGTGGCGGAACAGGATTTGTGGTCACCGAAAATGCGTATCATGGAAATACCAGGTACGTGACAGAGATCTCACCCGCCGCGCAAAAAGTTGCCGTGCGACCAAACTACGTCGCAACCATTCCTGCGCCGTCCGAAAGCGGCTCCGTCGGAGAGGAGTTCGCAAAAAATCTCCGGACTGCAATCTGCGCGCTGGAGTCGCGTCAGCAAAAATTCGCGGGATTCATTTGCGATTCAATCTTTTCGAGCGACGGCATTTTCTCGGATCCTGCAGGATTTCTGAAACTCGCGGTGACGGAGACGCGCAAAGCCGGCGGCGTTTTCATTGCTGATGAAGTCCAGCCCGGATTTGCGCGGAGCGGCGAAACGTTTTGGGGTTTCGCGCGACACGGCATTACCCCCGACATCGTGACGATGGGGAAGCCCATGGGCAACGGCTTTCCGATGGCGGCGATGGCGACTCGTCCCGACCTGCTCGTGCGCTTCTGTAAAGATGTCGGCTATTTCAATACGTTCGGCGGAAATCCCGTCGCCGCGGCTGCCGGGTTGGCTGTTCTCGATGTCATCAGGGACGAGGGGTTACAGGAAAATGCTCTGCAAATCGGGCAATATTTGAAGGGGCGCCTAAGCGATATTGCGCGCTCCCGTAGGCGCATAGGGGCTATCAGGGGCGCCGGATTATTTCTTGGGGTCGACATTTGCCGAGATGGCAGGCCGGATGCAGCTGCGACTTCGAACGTCATCAACAGACTTAAAGAACATGGCGTCCTGGTTGGTGCGGCCGGCCGAACCGCGAGCACTCTGAAGCTTCGACCACCGCTGTGCCTGACGACGACCGAGGCCGATATTTTTGCCGATGCGCTTGAGAAGGCACTTTCCAAAGTGGACTAATCCTCCGCCGCTACGATGATTTCGACGTTCGCTTCTTTCAGGGCGTCAAGAAGTTCACCTTCCGGAGCAACGTCGGTGACTAAGATATCTATGGCATCGAGCGAACACACCAATTCCAAACTCGTGTTTCCAAATTTTGTATGATCGACCATCAGCACGTTGCGCGCAGATTTGGCGACTATCGATCTTTCCGCCCAAGCGATGCCCGATACGACTTCCGTTCCTCCTAATGGGCTCAGTCCGCTGACGCTCAGTAAGGAAGCATCGAAGCGAAACTTTTCAAAGAACGTTGTCGTCTCCGGCCCCAACGTGCAGCCCTCCGCCGGATCATATTCGCCTGGAGCAATGACAACGCGGGTTCTCGAATCAGGTGGAAAGCAGGTGCTGGCAGCAATGTTGTTCGTGAAGATCGTCAGTCGGCGGTTCTCGGCCGCAAGCTGCTTCGCGAAGGTGTAAGCCGTCGCGCCGACTCCGAGGACGAGGACATCTTTATCAGAAAACAATCTGATCGCTTCCCGCGCGATCGCGGCTTTGCTCTTTGGCTGTGCAGCGATGCGCTCTGCCCATGATGGTTCCGAGCCAACGGATTTTGCAACAGCGCCACCGTAATGTCTCTGCACGAGATCTTTCTCGTGCAGCAGGTCGAGGTCTCGTCGAATTGTTTCCGTCGACACATTGAGGCTACGCGCCAATTCCTTGATTCGCAGCGATGTGCCGGAATTAAGCGCCTTCAAAACGCGCTCGCGCCGATCCTCGGGCCTCAGCTTTGTCATTCGTCCGACCACCTCAATCATCGGTCACCCCAGTGATCCCTTGTTGAATGTGTTTGCATGTTTTGCCAATTGTGCAAATTTTTGCGGCAAGTCCAACAAAAAGTGTTGTAGTTTACAAATCCCATGTGTTACTTGTCCGATATATTTGCTCGGCTGCGGTGTGGGAGTGGTCAAGATGAGCGATTCGGCGTTGCCGGAAGACCAGGTTTGTTCCCGAATCCATGCGTTGCCCTGTTGGGAGGGCCCGGTCAGGCTAACGCCGCTCATTGGCGGGCTGTGCAATAAGAACTTCGTCGCCCAAACCCAGTCGCAGAAATTCGTCGTGCGGGTCGGAGAAGAGATTCCCGTCCATGGCATCAGCCAAGCGTTCGTCGAGAACGCGATGCGCGCGGCGGCTGGCATCGGCGTAACACCAGCGCTCAGATATGCGAGCGCCGGAATATTCGTCAGCGATTTCGTCGTCGGCCGCCATCTGCTGCCGAGCGATCTTGAAAACGAATCTATTCTCGCCGGCCTCGTCTCTCGGCTTCGCGAGCTTCATCAAAGCAAACTCGACGCCGGTCCACTCGCGTACTTCTGGCCGTTCCAGGTCGTGCGCGGCTATATCCGTTATTGTCGGGGACGCAATTCACGGATTGAAAACGAGCTCGACACGCTGAGCGAATACACCTCCACTCTCGAGCGCTTCGTTAGCCCTTTCCTCCCTGTTTTCACTCACAACGACGTGGTGCCTCAAAACGCGATGCTCGACGACGACGGGCGCGTTTATCTGATCGACTGGGATTATGGAGCCTACGGCCATCCCTTTTTCGATCTGGCCGGCATCACGGCGAATGCCGACATCGATCATGAAGTCGATGCGAGAGTCCTGGAACTCTATGCTGGTTCACCCAATTCAGAACTTTGGAAACAGTTCCGGATCTTCAAGCTTATCGTCAATTTGCGAGAGATGCTTTGGGGCGCGGTCCAAGCGCTTGCGTCGAACCTCGATAGCGAACGTGTCGAAGCAGGAATGGCCTCGATCTATCCCGACGAAGAGCGCGGCTACTTTGGCTATGCCGAACTCAATCGCAAGCGATTTCATCGAAATCTGACCGAATTCAAGAAGCTTTACGGCTGAGGGAGTGGAGCCCTCAAGCGACACAACACGCATATCAGCATCGCGCCGCGTCTGCGGCCAATAAGGACGATTATGACGAACGCAATTCCGGCTCAGGCGCACATCGTAATTATCGGGGGCGGCATCGTAGGCTGCTCCGTTGCCTATCACTTGGCGAAGCTTGGAAAGAAGGACGTCGTTCTGCTCGAACGTCACAAGCTAACGTCAGGTTCGACATGGCACGCCGCGGGCGCAGTCGGGCAGTTGCGATCCAGCGCGAATATTACGCGCCTTCTCGGATATTCTGTGGATCTCTACGATACGCTCGAAGCCGAAACCGGCCAAGCGACAGGCTGGGTTCGAAATGGATCGCTGCGTCTTGCGCGAAATAAAGATCGCCGCGCCGAGTTCGAGCGTGCATGTACGACTGCGCGATCTTTCGGCCTTGAATTTCAGATGCTCACTCCGGCGGAAGCGAAGGAAAGAGTACCTCTCATCGAGACAAAGGGCATCGATTGCGCTGCGTTCGTCCCGAGCGACGGCGTTGCCAATCCAAGCGACATCACGATGGCGCTGGCGAAAGGCGCCCGCCAAGGCGGCGTAAAAGTCTTTGAAGACGTCGTCGTTACGGGCATCGAAACCGAGAATGGCGCTGTTAAAGCGGTACAGACCAACCGGGGCCGGATCACCTGCGATATCGTCGTCAATTGCGGTGGCATCTGGGCTCCGGAACTCGGCCGGATGGCTGGTGTCAATGTTCCGCTGCAGCCATCGCATCATCAGTACTTCGTGACGGAAAAGATCGAAGGTCTTGCCCGCCACATTCCTGCGATCCGCGACACTGACTATCAGACGTATTTCAAAGAGGACGTCGGCGGCCTGCAGGTCGGCGGTTACGAATTCAATCCTATTCCTTTCGACGTCCCGAAAATCCCCGACGGCCATGAGTTCAAGCTCATGGAGCCGAATGTCGATCATTTCGAGCCATTGCTCGAACGTGCAATGGAACTCGTTCCGGCGTTACGAACGACGGGCGTGAAGACGTGGTTCAACGGCATCGAGTCCTTCACCGAAGACGGGATGTTCATTTTGGGCGAGGCGCCCGAGGTGAAAAACTACTTCGTCGGCGCGGGCTTCAATGCATTCGGAATTGCAGCGGGCGGCGGCGCGGGACGCGCTCTGGCCGAATGGATCGCTGAAGGTGAGCCGGCCTTCGATCTATGGGCCGTCGACATTCGCCGATTCGGCGATCATCACCGCTCGCGCCGCACGGTTTTGGCACGATCCCTTGAGGGACAGGGCCATCACTATGCGATGGGATGGCCCTACCTCGAATCCGAAGCAGCGCGCCCGCTGCGTCGAAGCCCGCTTTACGATCGGCTCAAGGGAGATGGGTGCTGCTTCGGTGCCAAATACGGGTGGGAGCGTCCGAACTGGTTCGCGCCGACCGGAGTCGAGGCCCGCGATATATACAGTTTCGATCACCAGAACTGGACAACTCACGTCGCTCGTGAGCACACAGCTACTCGCTCTGGCGCCGCGATCTTCGATCAAAGCTCGTTCGTCAAATTCATCATCGAAGGACCCGATGCGGAAGCCGAGTTGCAGCGGATTTGCGCGAACGACCTCGCGAAGCCTGTGGGCAGCATTGTCTATACGCAGATACTCAACCGGAAGGGCGGCATCGAAGCGGATGTCACGATAAGCCGACTCGGCGAACAGCGCTTCTACATGGTCACCGGCACCGGCTTCGCCACGCATGATGGTGCGCATTTGCGCCGCAGTTTTTCGCGAGATGCGCGCGTCAATCTTCAGGACGCCACGTCCGCCTATGCCTGCATCTCCGTCATGGGGCCTGCTTCTCGCGGCATTCTGCAGCCGCTTGCGGAAGCCGATCTCAGCAATGCGGCTTTTCCGTTCGCGACATGCCAGCAGATCTTTATTGCCGGTGCCCCGGTTATTGCGTCGCGCGTGACTTTCGTCGGCGAGCTTGGCTGGGAGCTGCATGTCCCGACGGAATACGCTTTGACGCTTTACGATGCGATCAAGGCTGAAGGCGCGCCGCATAGGATTCGTAACGCCGGATATCGGGCCATCGACTCGCTGCGATTGGAGAAAGGCTACCGTGTCTGGTCGGTCGATATCGGGCCGGATTATACGCCGTATGAGGCAGGTCTTGGCTTTGCCGTTCGCTTGAAGAAAAACGCCGACTTCATCGGCCGCGACGCTCTTATCAAGGCGAAGGAACGTCCGCTGACGCGCCGTCTCGTGACGTTCAGCGCCGATCCGAGTGTCGTCCTGCTGGGACGGGAAACGATCTATCGCGACGGCGAACGCGTCGGATGGCTGACCTCGGGGGGCGTGGGGCACACCGTTGGGCGAAGCATCGGTCTCGGCTATCTCCGGTCCGAAAAAGGTCTGGACGACGCAACGCTGGTCGCCGCGAAAAACTATGAACTCGAGGTCAGGACCCGCCGTGTTCCGGCCACGCTCCATCTTGAACCGCTCTACGACGCTCCGGGAGAAAGGGTGCGCTCCTAGTTTATCGTGAGGTCTTGTTGCCGTTAGTAACCGCGAGCACCTGTGAGAAGGGGACTGAAATGGGAAGACTCAATTGGCCTATCGCCTTAGTCGCGGGCGCCGCGATGCTCACTTCCTCTCTGACCTGGAGCGCCCAGGCGGCTGACTCGACGGATCCAATCAAGTTCGTCTTGAACGATTGGACCGGCGAACTTCTGAGCTCTCGTATCATGGGCGAAGCGCTAAAACGGCAAGGCTACAAAATCGATTACGTTCAAGCCGACGCGATGGCGGAGTTCCAAGGTCTCGAGACCGGCGACCTTGATGTCGTCATGGAGGTCTGGTCGACGACGCAAAAGCAAGTCTTCGATGACGCGCTGAAGACCGGATCCGTCGAGAACCTCGGCGAGACGGGCATGAAAGCTCGCGAGGAGTGGTGGTTCCCGGAATACATGAAAGAGAAGTGCCCCGGATTGCCCGATTGGAAAGCCTTGAAGCAGCCCGATTGCGTCAAGGCTTTTTCTACACCCGACACAGCGCCAAAAGGGCGTTATCTCGGCGGTCCTGTGACATGGGGCGGATTTGATGATGAACGCGTGCAGGCGCTCGGTCTCGACTTCGAAGTCGTCCATGCAGGCACCGATGCGGCGCTGTTCGCGGAACTCGAGTCTGCTTACAAGCGCAAGGCGCCCATTCTGCTTTGGATCTACGCGCCCCACTGGGCGCCGTCCGTCTATAAGGGCGAGTGGGTCGAATTTCCTCCCTATACGCCGGAATGCTACGCCGAGAAGAAGTACGACTGCGGCAAGCCTCACGGACCGATCTGGAAAGCCGCGTGGTCCGGCGTAAAAGCCAAATGGCCCAAAGCGCATGACGCTATTCAGAAATTTTCGATTACGACCGATGAGATGAACGCGCTGATCTACAAGGTAGATCGTGACAAGCAGAGCGTCGAGGATGTCACGAACAAGTGGCTCGACGAGAACGAAGCGCGCTGGAAAGCCTGGTTCCAATAATGGTAACGACGCGGATGGCTGCTCCGCAGCCGTCCGCCTTCCGGCAAGCGGATCACCTCATGGTCTCGGAAATGAAAAAAGATCTCAGAAATACCTCCGAGAATTCGGTCAAGCTGAGTTGCCTGAATATCTGGAAACTTTATGGCCCACACCCGGACCGGCTAACCGAGAAAGACCAGCTTCTTGCAGCGTCTCGCGACCCGCATACCTTTACCGCATTGCGTGATGTCAGTTTAAATGTCCGGCGGGGTGAAATCTTCGTTGTCATGGGCTTGTCGGGTTCCGGAAAGTCCACCCTCCTTCGTTGCCTGACCCGTCTCGTCGAACCGACTTTCGGAGAGGTTCTTCTCGATGGCGTCAACGTAATGTCGTTGTCGTCGAAAGACCTCATGGAAATTCGCCGACACAAAATGGCGATGGTCTTTCAGAACTTCGCACTCCTGCCCCATCTCACAGTCGCCGAGAATATTGGACTTCCACTGCGCATTCGCGGCGAAAGCGGTGGGAAAATTGAGAGCACCGTATCGGAACTGACCGCACTCGTCGGTCTCTCTGGAATGTCGAAGCGTCTGCCCCACCAGTTGTCAGGCGGCCAACAACAGCGCGTCGGACTTGCGCGGGCGCTCGCGGGCGATCCGGAATTTCTGTTGCTCGACGAGCCGTTTTCCGCGCTCGATCCGCTGATACGCCGGGAGTTGCAGGACGAATTGATCCGGCTGCAGTCTCGTCTGCACAAGACTATGATTTTTGTGACTCACGATTTTAATGAAGCCGTTCGGATCGGAGACCGGATCGTCATCATGAAGGACGGCAAAGTCGTGCAGTCAGGGACGCCTGAAGAAATTGTCGCCGAGCCTGCGGATGACTACGTGGGTTCCTTTGTGGCGGGCGTCGACCGCACGCGCGTCATCACGTGCAGGCGTATCGCGGCGCCGGCGAAATCCGGCTCCTATGCTTTTACCGTCGATGCAGACAGCAAGGTTGCCGATGTCGCCGACGCGATCGCCACGGCAAATGGAACAGTCGGAGTTCTCGATAAAGGCGCGCTGAAAGGTGAGATCGACGCCGGAGCCGTCCTGCGCATGGTGTCGGCCGTCCGGCACGCGGAGCTTAACATATGACCCGCGACCGAACTTCCTTTTCGCTTGAGCAACGCTTCGGGATTTCCGCCGCGATCGTTGTCGCGATCGCATACGTGTCGTGGATGCTCCCGATCGCTTCGAAGTACCCATTGGCCTGGAAATGGCCGCTCGATCAGCTTTTGACGATGTGGCTCAAGTTTCTTGTCGCACAGATTTCATTCATTACACGCGGCATCGCGCATATTCTCCAAATGCCTCTCGATTTTGCTATCGGGCTTTTGGCAAAAGGTTTCGAGATTCCGCTCGGCGCCGAGACGGTCACGATCCCGCCACTGTCCTGGGCCGGCGTTTGCGCGACATTCGTGTGGGTTGGCTATCGCGTCGGCGGACTGCGGCTTGCGATTCTGCAAGCAGCCTGCTCCGCCTACATTGTTCTTTTCGGGCAGTGGCATGCTGCCATGCTGACGCTGGCATCCGTCCTCGTGTGTGTGCCCGTAGCCGTAGCGTGTGGTTTACTGATCGGCGTGTTTGCGTATACCCAACCCAAGCTCAATCAGTGGGTTCTGACGCCCGGCCTCGACATCATGCAGACTGTTCCGGCGTTCGCTTACCTTATTCCAACGCTTCTTCTGTTCGGCTTCGGGCCCGTCGCAGCCATGATCGCGACGGTTATCTTCGCCATGCCGCCGATGGCGCGCGTCACCACGCTGGCGTTGAACCAGACGCCGATGGAAATCCGCGAGCTCGGCAAGATGGTCGGTTGCACGGAGCGCCAGACGATCTGGCGGATTTTACTCCCATCGTCGCTTCCCAGTCTGCTCGTCGGACTCAATCAGACGGTGATGATGACGCTCAACATGGTCATTGTTGCATCGATGATCGGCGCAGGAGGCCTGGGCTTCGATGTTCTTCGTGCGCTCCGGCAGCTCGACATAGACCGCGGGTTCGAGTCTGGCGTCGCTATCGTCCTTCTCGCGGTGATGCTGGACCGACAAGGCGTTGCATTAGCGAATACAGCCAAGCCGGGGACAGCCTCGTCGAAGACGCTTGCCGCGATGTTTGGCGTTCCGCTCGCATTCTTGATCGTCACCACACTCCTCGGAACGCAATTTGATTGGCTTCGCGAGTTTCCTAAAGTGCTTCGGCTTTCAACGGGCGGAACACTGAACGACGCAGTGAGCTGGATCAACGTCAACTATTTCGACGCTATCGAAGCGTTTCGAATTTTCGTGCTGACCCATTTCATGACGCCGATCAAAGTTGCCCTAACAAGCGCACCTTGGCTTTTCGTATCGGGCGTGGTTACAGTTTTCGCCTATTTCGTCGGCGGCGCTCGAATGGCCCTTCTCAGCGCGTTTGTCTTTGCGTTCTGCCTTGTGACGGGTCTTTGGGAAAAGGCCATGATCACCATTTATCTTTGCCTATCAGCGACCGTGATATCGGTTTTGATTGGTATTCCCATTGCTATCCTCGCAGCTCGATTTGATCCCCTCTATCGCGCGACGACGGTTGCCATCGAAGTGCTGCAGACGCTCCCAAGCTTCGTCTATCTCATCCCCGTCGTGATGCTGTTTCGCGTCGGTGACTTCGCGGCCCTGCTCGCGATCGTTGCGTTCGCTATAACGCCCATCATCAAATTCACGATGACCGCACTGCGCACCGTACCTGCTGATCTCATCGAGGCGGGAAAATCCATGGGCTGCTCGGGCGCACAAATGGATCTCTACATCCGTTTCCCAGTGGCGCTGCCGTCTATCCTTCTCGGCATCAACCAGGCTCTCTTGTTTGCGCTGGCGATGGTCGTGATCACCGCATTGGTTGGAACACGAGACCTCGGACAAGAAGTCTATATTGCGCTGACGGCTGCGAACCCTGGACGCGGTCTCGTCGCAGGACTCTGTCTCGCGCTCCTTGGAATATTGATCGATCGCCTCTTTCGGGCCGGCGTCTCGCGATTGCAGCATAGAAAAAGCGTTGAGTCGTTCGTCCACGGCGAACCAGCTGCAGCGTAAAAGCAACTCAGGAGAATTCTAGAGCATGGTGCCAAGTTCGGCAGAGATCGTAATCATCGGCGGCGGCGCCATCGGGTGCAGCATTGCCTACCATCTGGCGAAAGCCGGCAAGACGGACGTTGTCGTGCTGGAGCAATTCCAGCTTACGCATGGGGCCACGTGGCATGCAGCTGGGGTCGTCGGTCAGCTTCGTCCATCCCGCAATGTCACACGGATGCTGCAGAAGAGCATCGAGCTCTATGATGTGCTTGAGGAAGACACGGGACAGCCTATCGACTGGAAAAAAGTTGGCAGTCTCCGTATCGCCTCGTCGAAAGATCGCATGAAGGAGTTTCGCCGCTCGGCGACGACGGCAAAATCCTTCGGCCTCGAAATGCACCTCCTTTCGCCCAAGGAGGCGCAGGACCTCTTCCCAATCATGACGCTCGATGGTGTCGAAGGCGCGACGTACATCGCGTCTGACGGCTACATCGATCCGGCGAGTCTCTGCCAGGCGCTTGCGGCGGGTGCCCGCAAACGCGGCGTCAAGTTCGTTCAGAACTGTCAAGTCACGGGCTTCAAGGCGGAAGGCCGGCGAATCGTCGAGGTGCAAACTTCCCTTGGGCCCATTCGCGCCGACACTGTGGTCAACGCGAGCGGAATGTGGGGACACGAAGTCGGCAAGATGATGGGCACACGTGTGCCGGCGTTCGCTGTCGAGCACCAATATCTCATCACCGACCCCATCCCTGATTTGCCGAAGGGCATGCCGACGGTTCGCGACCCCGATCTGCTCCTTTATTGGAAGCCGGAGGTGCGCGGGATCGTCGTCGGCGGATACGAGCCGAACACCGTGGCCTTCGCCCGCGATGGCATTCCGCCGGGCTGGGATCAGCAGCTCATTCAGGAGAACTACGAGCGGTTCGAGCAACTCGCCATCAATGCGGCCAAGCGCACACCGGTTGTTGGGACCGTCGGCGTCCGCTCCATGATCAACGGGGCCATTCCCATTTCCGCCGACGGCGACTTCGTCATGGGGCGTGTGGGTGAACTCGATAACGTCTTCGTATCCTGCGGCTTCATTTACGGAATCGCAGCGGCCGGCGGCGCGGGTCTTGCCATGGCGGAATGGATTCTCGAAGGCCGGCCAACGAACAATCTCTGGCCACTCGATGTCCGGCGTTTCAATTTCCACCACAACACCAAGTACTTCATGTACGACCGCGCCATCGAGATTTACGCTAAGCACTACGCGATGAAGTGGCCGGTCGAGGAGCACGAATCGGTCCGAAACATTCGCTGTTCGCCGCTCTATTTCCCACTGAAAGAACAGGGCGCAGTCTTCGGTTCGCGCGCGGGCTGGGAGCGTCCGAACTGGTTTGCACCTCCTGGAGTAGAGCCCGTCGACAAGCCTTCCTTCGACTGGCCCAACTGGTTCGAGCACGTCGCGAACGAACATCGGCAGGTCCGCGAAAACGTCGCGATGATCGACCTCTCGTCTTTCGCAAAGATGGAAATGTTCGGGCCAAACGCACTTGCCTCCCTGCAGAGACTTGCCGTCGCGAATGTGGACCGGCCCGTTGGCAGCGTCATCTACACCCAGCTTTGCAATGAGCGCGGTGGTGTCGAGGCGGATATCACGCTGACCCGCCTCGATGAGGACCGTTTCTACGTGATCACCGGAACGGCTTATGGGGACCATGACTTTGGCTGGATCCATCGTCATCTGCCAACCGATGGCTCCGTGCGGACCGTCAATATGACTTCGGCATATGCTGTCATCAATCTCTGCGGGCCGAAGTCGCGGGACGTTCTGGCAAAGGCGTCAGAAGAAAGCATTTCTGCAGCCGACTTGCCCTATGCGCGCATGAAGCAGCTGACGGTTGGCGCGGCGCCGGTGATGGCGATGCGTGTGTCCTTTACCGGCGAGCTCGGCTATGAACTCCATATCCCGACCGAATATGCGGTTCACGTCTACAATGTGCTGAAAGACGCAGGTGCGGAATTCGGTATTTCCGATTTCGGATATCGGGCACTGAACAGCCTGCGTGTCGAAAAGGGCTACTCGATTTGGGCGACGGATCTGTCTCCCGACTATTCGCCGTATCACTCAGGACTCGACTGGGTGATAGCGAAAGACAAGGGCGACTTCATCGGCCGTGCCGCGCTAGAGAAGATTGCCGCCGATGGGCCGGACCGCCGACTCTGCGTTTTCAAATTGGATCGCAAGGTTCCGGTCAACGGCGGAGAGGCCGTTCTTCGTGACGGCACGGTTCTCGGTGTTACGACCAGCGCCGACTATGGCCACACGATCGGGGCGCCAGTGGTCTATAGCTACATCGCAGCTCCGGACGCGATCCACGACAACTACGAAATCGAAGTGTACGGCGAAAAGGTAGGAGCCACGCGTGCCAAAGCAGCGCTCTATGACCCCACCGGGCAGCGCTTTTTAGGTTAGGAGCGGAGAACAACAAAATGGATGTCCAGGAAGCCGAAAGACAACAGCGCGCGCGAACAATCGCTGCGTCCGTCATATCGAGCGGCAACGTAAAGCCCGAGGACGTACACATCGCATCGCTCGGCGGCATGACCAATCGAAACTATCGCGTGACGATCGACGGAAATTCCTACGTGGTGCGCATTCCTGGCGAGGGCACAGATGAATACATGGATCGGACTGGCGATGAGCTTGCGGGGCGCATCACCTCTGATCTCGGCGTAAATGCACCACGCATCTACTATGACCTCAAGACAGGGGTGCAAGTGACGAAATTCATCGAGAACGGCAAAACGATGAACTCGGAGCTATTCCAGGATGCCGGGGCGATTAAACGAGCCGCTTTGAGCTTCCAAAAGCTCCACACGAGCGGTCAGAAATTTCTCAATCGATTCGATGAGAAGGTCATCGCGCAGGAATACATCGACATCCTAAAAAGCAAGGACGCGCGTCTTCCCGAGGGATATGATCGCGTTCAGAAGGAAGCTGACGGAATACGCGAAGCGCTCGCTGCATCATGCGGGGAGCTTGTCGCCTGTCACAATGACCCTGCGCCGGAGAACCTCGTCGACGCGGGCGATCGGATGTACATCCTCGATTGGGAATTTGGCGGAAACAATGATCCGTTCTGGGATCTTGCGGACCTCGCTGTCGAGACGAACTTCTCGGAGGAACAAGACCGCTTACTGCTTGAGTCTTACCTTGGGCGCCCGCCAAAGCAAAGCGAGTACGGGCGCATCGTTCTCCAGAAGTCGATGGTGTTTCTGCTTTGGACGCTCTGGGGGCTGCTGCAAGAGGCCAACAAGAATCCAAGGCCCGCCTATCACTTCGCAAGCTATTGGGATTACGCGATGGACCGCTTCACGCGCTGCCAGAAGATCATGAATGCGAGCAATTTCCGCGACCTCGTCGAAGTCGTGCGCAAAGGGGATTAAATGCACCATGAAAGTTCTCGTGCCGGTCAAAAGGGTCGTCGATGCGAACGTCAAAATTCGCGTGAAACCCGACCATTCCGGAGTCGATCTCGCCAACGTCAAAATGACCATGAATCCCTTCGATGAGATTTCCATCGAGGAAGCCATCCGGTTGAAAGAGGCGGGCAAAGCTAAGGAGGTCGTCGTGGTTTCGATTGGACCAGGAAAGTCTGAGGAAACATTGCGGTCCGCCCTGGCGATGGGTGCCGACCGCGCCATCCTTGTCGAAACCGAAGAGCAACTCGAGCCACTCGCAGTCGCGAAGATTTTGAAAGGAATAGCATCGACTGAGAAGCCCGATCTCATCATCGTCGGAAAGCAAGCCATCGACGATGATTGCAACCAGACGGGTCAGATGCTTTCTGCGCTTCTTGGCTGGGCGCAAGCAACATTCGCATCCAAAATCGAGGTCGAGGCTGACAGCGTGAAAGTTACGCGCGAAGTCGATGGCGGCTTGCAAACGGTCGAACTTCGCCTTCCTGCCGTCGTCACCTCAGATCTCCGGCTCAACGAGCCAAGGTATGCCTCCCTTCCCAACATCATGAAAGCGAAGAAGAAGCCTGTCGAAAAAAAGATGCCCGCCGAATTCGGCATCGATATCGGCCCCAGACTGACAATTCTGAAGACGGAGGAGCCGGAGAGCCGGAAAGCGGGCGTTAGAGTCCAATCGACGGCGGAGCTGTTGGACAAGCTTAAGTCCGAAGCACGCGTTATCTGAAATCGAAGGAGCAACAAATGGCCATCCTCCTCCTGGCTGAACACGATGGCGTCGCACTTTCCGAGCAAACCGCGCGGGCGACGAGCGCAGCTCAAAAGATCGGTGGCGATATACATGTCCTGGTCGCCGGCGAAGACGTGTCCGGCATCGCAGGAGAAGCCGCGAAGCTGGCGGGCGTCACCAAAGTTCTTCTGGCGGACGATCCGTCATTGAAACATCAGCTTGCGGAACCGCTTGCTGCGCTGATGGTCTCGCTCGCCGGCAACTACGACACCGTCATCGCGCCAGCGACAGCTACGGCCAAAAGCGTGATGCCGCGGGTCGCCGCGCTTCTCGATGTGGCGCAGGTTTCGGAGGTTATCGAGGTCGTTTCGTCCGACACTTTCAAGCGACCCATCTATGCGGGGAATGCAATACAAACGGTTCAGACGCGCGAGACAAAGCGCGTCCTTACTGTTCGGGGGGCATCATTCCCTGCCGCAGAATTCACGAACAGTGCCCCTGTCGAAGCCGTGTCCGCCCCTGCCGATCCTGGACTTTCGACATTTGTCAGTGCCGCGCTTGCGACGAACATCGGCCGACCAGATTTGACGGCCGCAAAAATCGTTGTCTCCGGGGGCCGAGCGCTTGGATCGGCCGAGAAGTTCAAGGATGTCATTCTTCCGGTCGCGAAAAAACTCGGTGCCGCGGTCGGCGCTTCGCGCGCTGCCGTGGACTCCGGCTATGCTCCGAACGACTGGCAAGTCGGACAGACCGGCAAGATCGTCGCGCCCGATCTCTATATTGCGTGCGGCATTTCCGGGGCCATCCAGCATCTGGCGGGAATGAAGGATTCGAAAATCATCGTCGCCATCAACAAGGACCCGGACGCGCCTATTTTTCAAGTCGCCGACTACGGCCTCGTCGCCGACTTGTTTGAGGTTTTGCCGGAATTCGCGGACGCACTGTCATGATCAGGTGGTCCCGCGGAACGACCTGAGAGCGCGAATCTCATGAGGCATTACGCATGCGGTATTTTGGTCGACGGAGACCGGGTTCTGCTGGGCTTGCGCGCACCTCACAAGAAAATTCTCCCGTGCAAATGGGACTTGCCCGGTGGAATGGTCGAGCCGGGCGAAACGCTCGAAGATGCTCTTGTACGTGAACTCGGGGAAGAGATTGGTATTTCGCCGGTCCGATTTGAATTCCTCGCTTCAGTGGTCGATCCGAACGAAATCGCGCGAGGCGGAGCGACCTATCATCTCTATTGTGTTTCGGGCTGGGATGGCGGACTGCCGGAAATCCGGAACCACGAGCACACCCAGCTTGCTTGGTTCAAGCTTGACGAAGCTCAAACGTTAGAAGATTTGGCTTTGCCAGACTATCTGACGTTCTTCGAACGCGCGTTGGCGATTTCGTCTTGAGATCTCCCATACAGGGTCGAGCGGTGTTTCAAACTCCGAACGGATACGTCTCAGGCATGCCCTCGACCTCAATGCTGTCGATGGGCTTCACCGCACTAGTACGATCGATCCATATGTATTCATCGAACTGCTTTGGGAGCACTGCCTCAAAGTAGTGACTCGCGAGCTCGCTTTCGGGCCTGTAGATCACGCCGATCGCCCGCTCGAGCAATGGGCGCAGCAAGCGATCGTGCAATTCGCTCTTCTCTTTCAGCGAAAACATCATTCCAGGCGCGTTGGTCAGATGGAAAAGTCTTTCATAGCTCTGCGGATGGGCCGGGCGAACGTTCATGGTTTCCATTGGTCCGTCCCAGTCCGACGCCGCGGCCACGGTGCCATCGTTGGTGCCGAAACCGATCGCAAAGCATTCGGTTCCGAAATTCTGTCTGCACAATTGCCCGATATTGTGTTCGCCACGCTGCCCCATCTCCGTCGCGGATGCATCACCGACGTGGGAATTGTGCGCCCAGACGATTGCCTTCGACGCTGATCCATGATGGGCCAGCAACTGTTTGAGCGTTTCGAACATGTGGCTGTCGCGCAGGTTCCAGGACGCCCGCGAACCGTAATACATCGTGCGATAGTAACGTTCGGCGTTTGCGATCAGCCGCGCATTCTGTGCCGCGTCGAAATATCGTTCCGCGTCGTGCATGACGTAGTCTTGCTGCTTCTGAAGCAATTCGACCAGCACATGCGAGACATCCTCTTCGCACTTACGATAAGCTCCCGTGATCGCCGCCCGGCCGTATGCAGCCGGATCAGCCTGCCATGGGCTCAAGCAACCGTATCGCTCCCGTGCAATCGCCGCGAGATCTGGATCTACGTTATCCAGATAGCTCAGAATAACGCGCACAGAGTTGTGCATGCTATAGAGATCGAGGCCGTAGAAGGCCGCGCGCTGCTCATGAGGCTTTGTCTCGTTGTTCTTATGAAGCCAATCAACAAAGCCTTTCGTTTCCATGTTGCGCCACATCCACGTGGGAAACCGCGCGAATGCCGTCCAATCGGAGGGCGCCACTTCGCGATGCCGGATGTAATGATCAATCCTTGCCGCGTCGGGCCAATCTGCTTCTGCCGCAACAAACGAGAAACCCTTATCTTCAATTAGCCTTTGCGTTATGCGCGCGCGCATCCTGTAGAATTCGGACGTACCATGCGTCGCTTCTCCGATAAGCACGATACGAGCATCCCCGATGCGTCGCAGAAGCGCGTCGAGGTCCGCGTCGCGAACATGGGTAAATACTTCTCCCCGCTTGGCAATCAGCGAGGGAATAGAAACACTGATAGCCGGACGGGTCTGGATGATGCGCGGTGGCTTCACGCGCCATTCGTCGTCCGTACTTTCCCATCCCTCCTTGCCGATCAAGGGTACGAAGCGCACGTCGGCGATGTCTTCCCGATCGAAATCGTCTTCACCCGTCCGCGTGATGCGAACCAGTTCCTGGGAACGTGGATCTCGCCCGATGGGAGCGACCATTCGGCCGCCAACTTTTAGTTGATAAAGCAGGGTGGCGGGCAGCTCAGGTGCCCCTGCGGAAATCAATATCGCATCGAATGGCGCCTGATCTGGCCAGCCTTCCGTACCATCGGCGTGACGAACGCGGACGCCACCACAATCGGCGCGAACAAGATTCGCTCTGGCCTTGGCCGCGAGTTCTCCTATGCGTTCAATCGTATAAACATCACCTGCAATTCGCGCGAGGATGGCAGCGGCATACCCAGATCCAGTTCCGATCTCCAAAACTTTCTCGCCGCCGCGGAGGCTCAGGGCCTCGATCATGAACGCAACGATATAGGGCTGCGAGATCGTTTGATCGAATCCAATCGGAAGAGGCGCATCATCATAGGCCTGATCGGCCAGATCATGGGGCACGAACAGTTCGCGGCGAACATTCCGCATGGCGTTGAGAACGAGGGGATCGCGAACTCCGCGCGACCTGATTTGACTTTCGACGAACGCATGCCTCAATTTTGATGAAGCTGCGGGACGGATCGGCAATGTCGTCGCTTTGGGCATCAAGCGCCTCCACTCTCGATACTTAAACGAACTCTTGAGCGAGCGGACTGTTTCGACGATCTACACGCCGCGCGGTAAATGATGATAGCCCGCCAGGATCGATCGCCTGGCGGGCATATGGAAACAGCATGGGTGTCAAACGGCCTTTACTGTAATTTTCTTTTCCGCCGCCTTGGCTTCCGATGTTTTAGGAAGTGTGACCATGAGCACACCTTTCTTGAACACGGCTTCAATCTTGTTCGTGTCGACGCCGTCCGGAACAGCGAAGCGACGTTCGAATGAACCGAAGCGCCGCTCTGACAAATAATAATCCTTCTTCTTCTCTTCTTTTTCTTCTTTCTTTTCGCCCTTGATTGAGAGCATTCCGTTCGAGACCTTCACCTCAACGTTATTTTCATCCAAGCCCGGCAGTTCGGCCGAGATCTCGTAGGCATTATCCTTCTCGACAATGTCGACCGGCGGCGCAGACGTCCATGTGAGTTCGCGCTTCATAAGGGGTTCGATGTCGAGAAGAGATCCGCGGAAAGGCGAGCGCAAAAATCCGCGATCAAAATCATCTACGATGTCGCCGAGGTGTCGACGCAAATTGTCCATCGGCCACCAATCGCGGCGCGGTGGTTCGCCCTTTTCGGATTTGATGGGAAGCTTAACTGCAGGTTCTGCCATAGCACACACTCCTTGCTATCAAAATCCCCCGCCATTCCTTAAACTCTGCGTCACCGAAACGGCCATTGATGAGCATCAAAAACAACGACGTTCTCGCGCGTCGAACCGTGATCAATTTCGTTTGAAGACTAAATCTCTCTAAAATTTTCCATGTCATTGCGCATCGCAACCGAGGACAGGTTTCATCGCAAGCCTCTACTAGGCTGGGGTGTTTTCTACGCGTACTGCGATGCGGACACGGATGCATTTCGCGGATTGTTCGACCCGCCTTCGACCCGCCGTTAGGGGCGCAGCGTCGACGTTATCTTTTGAGACGCTCTGCGATGCGATCCAAGATCCAGCCGACCGCGGCCATCATGACCAAAATCAGTACGAGGCAGGTGATCAATGCCAATGCACCGAGAACATACGCGCCAACACTACGCCCACTGCCGATGATGGCATGCACCAGCCCGAAAAATGCGATGCCGACGAGCGCGATGAGCACCACGAGCATCGCGTTTGATGACTTGAATGGCATCCTGCTTGGATCCTGCTCCTCGTAGCTTGGCTGTTCGCACATTGCCTTCAGCTGTGCAACGCTTACTGCATTGGTGCGTTCCGAGCATAAAATTCCCGCATTGCTGAACAGCCGGCACCACCTGATTTTCCCCGCGCCCGCAAACATTATGTTCCCGGAGCCTTTTGGCGCGCACTCGGCAAGAGTCCACTTCCATCGCGGTTTTCTCTGCGCTCCGACCGCGAGTGGGGATAAAGCCTCGCGAAAATCCAGAAGCAATGACCTTTGACCTTTGTTACGGTACGATCACAACAAGCACTCGGATGGACGTTTCCTTTCCACGAGCGCCCTGTCTTTTGCAGTCAAAACTGTTTCCCACCGTTGAAGCAGCCACCGCAGATCTGGGTATGAGCGATACGAACTTACGACGCGCCCTCGTTACGGGCGTAACGGGCCAAGACGGGGCATACCTCGCCAGGTTATTGTTGACGAAGGGCTACGTCGTTTACGGCATAAAGCGCCGCTCATCCTCGTTCAATACCGAGCGAATCGATGACCTGTATGTCGATCCTCACGAACAAGAGACGCGATTTCGGCTGCGCTATGGCGACTTAACGGACGGAACCAACCTCATTCGCCTCTTGCAGGAAATCCAGCCTCACGAAATCTATAATCTTGCCGCC
>Ga0164243_10003049_pt1 | contig 27051 bp, 23 predicted proteins | sample OricompcompostOP_FD_108781 | JGI IMG/M metagenome (GOLD analysis project Ga0164243, IMG submission 108781) | Organic Plus compost microbial communities from Emeryville, California, USA - Original compost - Organic plus compost (OP) | ecosystem: Engineered > Solid waste > Mixed feedstock >...
GTGTCGATCGCGGTGCGCGGCCACAGCGAGTTGGCGGCGATGCCGTGCTCGCGCAGCTCCTCGCTCAGCCCCAGCGTCACCAGGCTCATGCCGAACTTGGCCATCGTGTAGGCCGTGGCCGTCTTGAACCATTTCGGGTCGAGCGTGATGGGCGGCGACAGGGTCAGGATGTGCGGGTTCTCGGCAGCCTTGAGGTGCTCGATGCACGACTTGCTGAGCAGGAACGTGCCGCGGGCGTTGATGTCGTTCATCAGGTCGTACTTCTTCATCGACACGTCCTCGGTGCGCGAGAGGTCGATGGCCGATGCGTTGTTCACGACGATGTCGATGCCGCCGAAGCGTTCGACGGTCTGGGCCACGGCGGACTCGACGAACGCGTCGTCGCGGATGTCGCCGACGAGCGGCAGTGCCTGCCCACCGGCCTCCTCGATCGCGGCTGCCGCCGTGTAGATCGTGCCCGGCAGTTTGGGGTGCGGCTCGGTGGTCTTGGCCATCAGGGCCACGTTCGCGCCGTCCCGGGCCGCGCGGACCGCGATCGCCTCGCCGATCCCTCGACTGCCGCCGGACATGATGATGGTCCTACCTGCCAGACTCATGATGACACTGTAGATACTCGAGGCCAGCGATGACGACCGATCTGCCCACGTGGTTCACCGACGCCTTGGCGACCCCGTACGACGAACGAGAAGTCGAGGTCGAAGGCACCCTCGTGAGATACCGGGCCTGGGGCAAGTCCGGCGACCCGGTAGCCGTGCTGATCCATGGTGGTGCCGCACACGCCGGCTGGTGGGATCACATCGCGCCGCACCTGGCCGATCACCATCGCATCCTCGCGATCGACCTGTCCGGTCACGGCGACAGCGGGCATCGCGACGAGCGGTACTCGTTGGAGACGTGGGCCGACGAGGTCATGGCCGTGGCCGATGCCGAGTCCGATCTTCCGGCGGTTCTGTTCGGCCACAGCATGGGCGGATTCGTCGCTCTGACCGCGGCTCGCGATCACGGTGCACGGCTCCGAGCCGTCGCGGCCATCGACTCACCCGTCCGGGAGATCTCCCCGGAGGCGAAGGAGTGGATGAACAGCAACGCGTCGGTGCCCGAGCACAAGGTCCGTCCCGACCGTGAGGCGATCCTGGCCCGGTTCCGCACGCTGCCGCTCGACGACGCCAACATCGACTTCGTGCACCGGCACATCGCCGAGGAGTCCATCAAGCAGGTCGACGGCGGCTGGGTGTGGAAGTTCGATCCGGGCATCTTCTTCAGCACCCGGATGGAGCCCGAGGCCTTGGCGGGTGCTGCGTGTGACGTGGCGCTGATCCGCGGCGAACGCGGTATGGCGACACGGGACATCACCGACGAGACTCGCGCGCGTCTGGGGCGCGACGTACCGGTCATCCTGATACCCGACACGGGCCACCACATCATGCTCGACCAACCGATTGCGATGATCGCCGTGTTGCAGACCTTGCTGAGCCAATGGAGGACACCATGACCGAAGCCGTTCAGATCGAGACCGTGGACGGCGTCCTGCGTGTCGTCTGGAACCAGCCGGACCGCCTCAACGGCTTGACCGCCGACATGCTCAACGATGCTGCATCGGCCATCGAGGAGATCTCCGACGACGTGCGCGCGGTGTTCATCACGGGCAGCGGTCGGGCGTTCAGCTCGGGTGCCGCGCTGGGTGAGGGCTTCGACGGCGAGGCCACGCTCGACGGTGCCAACCGGCTGGTCCGCGCTATCACGCGCTCGGGCGTACCGGTCGTCGCCGGGGTCAACGGCCTGGCCGCCGGCGTCGGCGTCTCCATCGCGCTGGCCGCGGATCTGACGGTTGCCAAGCAGTCCGGTTACTTCCTGCTCGCGTTCGTCAACATCGGCTTGATCCCTGACGGGGGCGCGAGCGAGCTGGTCGCCGCGTCCATCGGGCGTGCCCGGGCGAACCGGCTGGCCATGCTCGGTGAACGACTGCCCAGCGAACAGGCCGCTGAACTGGGTCTGATCGCGTTCGCGGTCGCCGACGATGACTACGACGCCAAGGTCGCTGAGGTGTTGCGGAAGGTTGCTGCGGGTCCGACGCTGGCACTCGGCGCCATGAAACAGATCATCACCGCTGCGACACTGCCGACGCTCGATGCGACGCTCGACGCCGAACGCGTGGGTCAGTTGTCGCTGTTCGGCACCCACGACGCCGACGAAGGCGGCCGCGCCTTCCTGGAGAAGCGGCCAGCCGAGTTCCTGGGCCGATGACGAAACCATCGGTCGGCGCGGTGGATCACTTCGCTGTCCTCGACGACCTCTTGACGTCACGGCGATCATGCCGCGGTTTCCGGCCCGATCCGGTCGACCGGTCCACGATCGATCGGTTGTTGACCGCGGCCCAGCGGGCCGCATCCTGGTGCAACACCCAGCCGTGGGAACTGGTCGTGACCACCGCCGAGGAGACCGACCGGCTGAGGGAGGTGTTCGCGGCTGCGCCGCCGTCGGGGTCCGATATCGACTTCCCGCCGGGATACGAAGGCGTGCTGGCCGAGCGGCGTCGCGAGGTCGGCTGGCAGTTGTACGAAGCGGTCGGTGTCACGAAGGGTGACCGCGAGGCCTCGGGACGCGAGATGCTGCGCAACTTCGTGTTCTTCGACGCTCCGCACGTCGCGATCGTGCATGCCCCGAGGAGTCTGGGCGTGTACGGCGTCCTCGATTGTGGGCTGTACGTGCAGAGTTTCCTGCTGGCGGCCGAGGCGCTGGGTCTGGGCACGTGCGCCCAGGCGGCCGTGGCGTCGTACAGCGGGTTGCTCCACGAGCGGTATGACATCACCGACGATCGCCAGATCGTCTGCGGCATCGCGTTCGGATACGCCGATCCCGAGCATGCCTCGGCCGCCTTCATGTCGCGTCGGGCCGACCTCGGCGACGTCGTGCGGGTCGTTTAGCCTTCCAGCGTGGGAGCGATCCATCTGATCCGGCACGGCCAGGCGTCCTGGGGTGCTGCTGACTACGACCAGTTGTCCGATCTGGGGGCCAAGCAGGCTGCCGCTCTGGGGGAGTCGTGGGAGGCCGGCGGTTTCCGGCCGACGTGGTCGGTGTGCGGCTCGATGAAGCGTCACGCGCAGACGGCTGTGCCGGCGCTCGACGCGATCGATGGCGATCTGTACGACGTCGACGCCGGGTGGAACGAATACGACCACCTCGCCCTGGCCCGGGTCTCCGATCCGGCCGATCGTCCACCGGACGCCCGTGAGTTCCAGGCGATCCTCGACGCGGCGCTCGCCTCCTGGGTCGGCGGCGAGGCCGGATCGGAAGGTGCCGGTGAGCTGTTCTCCGCGTTCGAGTCGCGGGTTCTGGGCGCCCTTGACGTGGCCACGGAGCGGGCCGGTAGCGGCCAGCACGTCGCTGTCTTCACCTCCGGGGGCCCGATCGGCCTGGTCGCCTCGCATCTGCTGGTCGGCGACGCATCGCTGTTCATCACGATGAACCGGGTCGTCATCAACGCCAGCGTCACGACCGTCATCGTCGGCCGTGGGGGCCGGCGCCTGCTCGCCTTCAACGAGCACACCCACATCCCGAAGGACTGGCAGTCCTTCCGCTGACCGCGCATTTTCACATACCTCTAGTATCTGAGCCATGCGGACCAATGTTCTGATCACGGGTGCCAGTTCGGGGCTCGGCGCGGGCATGGCCCGCATCCTGGCGGGCAAGGGCTACTCGCTGGCGCTCACCGCGCGCCGGGTCGACCGACTCGAAGCGCTGCGAGATGAGCCCCTGGCGGCGAACCCGGGCATCCAGGTCGCGGTGCACACCCTCGACGTCAACGACCACGACCAGGTGTTCACAGTCTTCGAGCAGGCTGCGGACGACCTGCGAGGTCTGGACCGTGTCATCGTGAACGCCGGCCTCGGCAAAGGTGGCCGCATCGGCACTGGCAAATTCGCGGCCAACAAGCAGACGGCGCAGACCAACTTCATCGCGGCACTTGCTCAGTGCGAGGCGGCGATGCAGCACTTCTATGAACGCAAGGCCGGCCACCTGGTGGTCATCAGCTCGATGTCCGCGATGCGCGGCATGCCGTCGTCGATGGCCACCTATGCCGCCACCAAGGCGGGCGTCGCGCATCTGGCCGAGGGCATCCGGTCGGACCTGATCGGTCGCAAGGGTCTGGACATCAAGGTCACGACGCTCTACCCGGGCTACATCGCCTCGGAGATGAACGAGGGCATCGAACAGGAGGCTCGGCTGATGGTCGACACCGAGACCGGCTGCAAAGCCTTGGTCAAGGCGATCGAGCGTGAGGTCACGGACGCGGCGGTGCCGACCTGGCCGTGGGCGCCACTGGGCCAGGTCATGAAGCACGCACCGCTCGCGGTCGTGCGCCGTATGGTGTGATCGACCGAACGGGGGATCCATATGAGCAGGAGACTCGGCGCCGCGCTCGCGGCGCTGATCGTCGTTGTCGCCGGAGTCGTCGGATGGCGGCTGTTCACCGACGAACCGGACCGGGGTCCGGCTGACCTCACCGCATCGCTGACCGACTTCTGGACGTCGCCGCAGCAGGTGCCGTACGCCTACCCTGAGTGGTGGACCGACGGCCGGTCGCTGGCCCGCTTCGCCGAGACCGACGGTGTCCTTCAGGTCTGGCCGATGGGCCCCGACGGTGGTCTTGAGTTGCCGGCGACCGAGCGCGCGCTCGCCCAAGGAGACGGCATCAAGCCGCGGGCCTTCGCTCTGACGCCGGGTGACGGTCAGGGTGCCTTCGTGGCGGTCGGGATCCACGAGGTACCGAACGAAGCGGAAGGTCAGCCCGTCCTGGCGTGGACTGCGTCGCTGGATCCGTCCAAGGATCTGCCCGATCTCGAACCGGTGGAACTCCCGGTGAAGCTCGAGCCGACCACGTCGTCGGAGAACATCATCACGGTCGACGCGGCGATCATGTCGGTCGACGATCAGCCGGCGGTGGCCGTCGTGCAGGTCCATCAGGGTGACACGGCCCAACTGGTCACGTGTGAGATCGGCGACGGTCCGTGCGAATGGAAGGCAGCCACGGCGCCGGGCGACGGTGGGTACGTCACTCTCGGTGCCTCCGGCCGAGGTCTAGTCGCCGTCACCGACGAGAAGCGGCCGACGATCTGGTCGGCGTCCGACGCATCCCTGAACTGGGCTCAGATCGGCCAGGCACCGAAGGGCTTCCGGTCGGCCGAGATCCAGGACGGTGCCGACTACGCGACGCTCATCTGGCAGTCGAAGGGCGATGTTGCGATTCAGACGGCCGACGCTGACAAGGCGACGATCACCGTGGCCGGGGCCGAAGTGCCTGGCGACCCCGATCGGCTCACGAACGCATTGCGGATCGGCGATCAGTGGTACCTGGGTGGCAGCACGCCGGGTGACCCGGAGGCGTACGTCGGATACCAGCCCGCGGCCGCGGGCCTGTGGGCGCTCGACGACGATCGGTGGCGGCGGGTCACCGATCCGTTGCTGACCAAGCAGATCGACCAGAAGTTCGTCGCGCTGGTGGCCGACGACCAGGACCGCCTGCGTGGCGTCACCGCATCGGTCGTGCTCGACGTCGAGCAGTTCTGGCGGTTCACGTCGCCGGAGTAGGCCCATACTGGCTCCATGACTCTTCAGATCACGGTGCGGGGGACCGCCGAGGACACGTACCCGGCCGAGCGGGCGTTGCTGGACGTCGTCGTCGCGATGGAGGGCGCGGACAAGGCCGAGGTGGCCCAGCAGGCAGCCGCCGTGCAGGCGCCCCTGATCGAGCAGTTGGATCAGCTCAAGGAACTGGGTGCCGTCACGCGGTGGTCGGCCGACCGCGTCCACGTCTACAGTCACCGACCGATCGGACCTCAGGGCGAGCGCCTGGCGATCGTGCATGTCGCGCGCCTGGACGTGTCCACCGAGTTCACCGACTTCGATCGGCTCAGCGGCTTCATCGACCACTGGTCGGCTCGCGAGGGTGTCGAGCTGCACGGGCCGCGGTGGGACGTCACGGAGAAGAATCGCAAGGTCTACGAGTCCGATGTCAGGCGGTCCGCTGTGGACGATGCGGTGCACAAGGCGCAGGGGTACGCCAACGCCGTACGTGGAGGTCGCGTCGTCCCGATCGAGTTCGCCGATCCGGGCATGCTCGACGACTCCGGCGGAGGCCACCAGCCGCGCATGATGGCTATGGCGATGGCCGACAGCGTCGGTGGTCCCGCCATCGCCGTGACTCCTGAACCCATCGTGATCGCGGTGGCCGTCGACGCACGATTCACCACTTCGGTGGACCGATAAACAGTATCTGACCTGCGGTGATGTGACTCACCAACCTTGGCGTCTGGACATACTGGCGGTACGCTCACCGTATGTGGATGACCACGATATTCGACCGCGTGGCCGAGGTGGTCGGCCGCGCGACGTCGTCCGGCCGTGATGCGCTACGCCGCCGTCGGCTGCTCGAACTGCCGGTCATCCCGTGGCGCACCGGCCTGCTGCCACGCGCCGGACACGGTCCGATGCGGACGGTCCACACCGAGGCGGTCGTGCACGAGTCCTACAGCAGGCGATCGTGGCTGGTGCAACGAGGTGTCCGACTGATCGCCAAACCGCTCTTGAGACTCATCCCGGTCAACGACCGCACGATCGGGATGATGCGCCGGGTGGACCGGCTGTCTGCCCGCGGTCCGCGGTCGCGTTACGTCGAGCCGGTCAAGTTCGAGCTCGGAGGCGTTCCGGTCGAGTCGATGACCCACCGTTACGGACCCGAGAGCGACATGACGGTCCTGTACCTGCACGGTGGCGGCTTCCTGTCCTGCGGCATCGATTCGCACCGCCGCCTGTGCGAGCGGCTCGCGCTGCGCACGGGCGCCACCGTCATCTCGGTGGACTACGTCCAGCTCCCCGACGGATCGGTCGCCGACTCGGTCCAGGACGCCATCAACGCCTACACCGCTCTGGTCAAGACGACACCGCATCCGGACAAGATCGTCGTGGCCGGTGATTCGGCCGGCGGCTACCTGACCATGAAGGTCGGCGAGCTGGCCGCCCGTCGACGGCTTCCACGCCCGGCCGGGCTCATCGGCTTCTCGCCCCTGCTCAGCCTCGATCCCGACAGCGTGGACAAGGGTGTGCAACAGGTCGTCCGCTATCACGACGCGTACCTGCCGATGAGCAAGATGGCCAAGCTGCGACCGCGCTGGATGCCCGAGAGCGCGCAGATGGAGGGCGAGGTGTCCCCGCTGGACGCCACGAAGTGGATCAGCTCGCCGACATTCCTGATCGCCACCGAGGACGAGATCCTGCGCCCCGAGACGGAGGCGATGGCGCTGGCTCTGGCTGATCGCGGTGTTCCGGTGGACCTGCATCTGTGGCGCAAGCAGATCCACGCCTTCCCCGTCATGGCCGACCTGATCCCGGAGGCCGATCAGGCGATCCGGCTGGCGGCCGACTTCGCGCGTCGAGTCGTCGGTGAGCTCGACGAATCACCCGCCCTGGACGCCGGTGCGCACGTCGAGCTGATCGGTGGAACAGCCCCCGACGACGCGGCCTGATCGCGTCGCTGCGACGATCGGGTCATGATTGACTCGTTCCGCGCCCTGGTCGTCGACGACACCGAGAACGGCCAGGTGGCCACCTTCCAGGACCTCACCGACACCGACCTGCCCGATCACGACGTTCTTGTCGAGGTCGAGTTCTCGTCACTGAACTACAAGGACGGCCTGGTCGTGGCGAGCCCGCAGAAGATGGCGCGCCGTACCCCGCTGATTGCGGGCGCTGACCTGGCCGGCACCGTGCTGGAGAGCCGGAGCCCCGGCTGGCAGCCGGGCGATCGGGTCGTCGTGAACGGCTGGGGGCTGTCCGAGACGGAGTCGGGCGGTTACACGCGGCGTCAGCGGGTCAAGCCCGAATGGCTGGTTCGCATTCCCGACGCCTTCAGCACCCAGGACGCGATGGCGATCGGCACTGCCGGCTACACCTCCGCACTGTGCCTCGACGCGCTCGACCGCTGGGGCCTGGCCGCCGGATCGGAGATCCTGGTCACCGGCGCGAGCGGTGGCGTCGGGTCGGTCGCAGTCGCGTTGGCCGCGGCAGCGGGTCACACGGTCATCGCCGCGACGGGTCGGCCCGAGACCCACGATTACCTGGCCGGCCTGGGCGCATCGGCATTCATCGACCGCAGTGAAGTGCAAGGCGAAGGACGGCCGCTGGGCAAGGAGCGTTGGGACGCCGCCGTCGATTCGGTCGGCGGTTCGACCCTGGTCAACGTGCTGGCCCAGCTGCGTTACGGCGGTGCGGCGGCGGCCTGCGGTCTGGTCGAAGCTCCGGCCTTGCCGAATGCGACCGTGCTGCCGCACATCCTGCGCGGGGTCGCCCTGATCGGTGTCGACTCGGTCATGGCGCCGGCCGATCTGCGTCAGGCGGCATGGGAACGGCTCGCCCGCGATCTGCCGTCCAGCACGCTGGAGGACATCGCACGGGTCGAGCCGTTGTCAGACGTTCCCCGCCTGGCCGCCGAGATCCTCGACGGCCAGGTGCGGGGTCGTGTCGTGGTCGACGTCAGCCGCTGAACGGCGTCAGTCGGTGAAGTTCACCCGGAAGCTGAACTTGGAGTGACCGTCGACGTTGCCGGCCGAGAAGCCGATGGCGTCGATGAACTTGGCGTCCTCGATCTGCGACCGGATCTCCTGGGGCGGATCGGCCGCCAGGAGCTTCTCGATCGCGGTCGAGACGTCCAGGTACAGGGCCTGTGTCGTGTCGCCGCCGAACGGCATGACGGACTTGAACCGGTCCGAGTCGCCCAGATCACCACCGCCGGCGACCTTCTTGGCGGCCTCTGAACTGGTGGCCAGGACGGCGCCGTTGTCGGTGCCCTCAGCGACCAACGGGACGCCGTTCTTGGTGGCGAAGTCGGCCAGCTTGGTCATGACGTCCAGAGCGCTGCCCTTCTCGCCGTCCGTCGTGCGGATCGCGATGTCGAGCGTCTTGAGGTCGTCCGGACCGCGGAACGTCGGGATGGACTCCAGATTCTCGCCACCGATCGACAGCGTGAACGTCTGGCCCAGCAGGGCGGCCAGGTCGTCGGGCAGCTTCAGACCGGTCTCGGCCTCGAACTGATCGAGGTACTCCTGCGGGTCCGGCGCCTCGAAGCCGTCGTCCTGCATGAACTCCTCGTAGTACTGGCGCTCCTCCTCGTCCAGATCGGACAGGAAGTCGTCGTCCAAGGTCGATGCGCCAGGCGAGGAGAACTCCGAGGTCAACTGATCGAGGAACAAGTCCCACTGCTCAGCGATCTCGTCGCCGACGCCGGAAATGGAGACGGCAGCGACCGTGTCCTTGGGCAGGTCGGCTATCGGCGAGTCACCGTCGAGGGTCTCGACCTCGCCGGAGGCGACGCCGGCCAGTTCGATGGCGTTGCCGTCGACCCGCAGAGCCATGGCGGCCGAGCCGGCCTTCTCGATCTCCTTGCGTTGGGCATCGGTCAACTCGTCGAACTCGGCGAGATCCTCGAACGATTCGAGCATCCCCTTGGTGTCGATCCACGCCGATGCGACGCCCTTCTCGCCGAGAGCCTCGGTGGAATCGGAGAAGTCCTCGTTGTCCGAGAGCGACTTCTTCTTGGCGGCATCGAGCGCGTCGTCGACGTCCTTCTGGTTCTCGGAGAGCAGCGCGTAGCCCTCGTAGAACGCGATGCCGTAATCCTCATCGGCGCATTCGAAGAGTTGGGCGATGCCGTCTTCGGCTTTGCCCTCGTCCTTGACCTGGACCGCGATGATGAACTGCTCGTCTTTGATGTTGGCACCGAAACCGACCCGGTCCCCGAGCCAGGGCTCGACGTCCTTGCCGTAGTCGATATCGGGGCAGACGCTGTTGGTGATCTCGTCAAAGAGCAGCTCGCGAACATCCGACTTGTCGGGGTCCTCGATGCCGAGGCTCTTGCCGACCTCGGGCACCTTGTTCAAGAGCTTGAACAGCTGGATCTTCTGGCTCGCCCCTGGGTCGAGGTCGACGCGTGCGTAGATCTGGGTGCTCGCCGGCAGGACGTCGGACGGTTGTGCACCGCCACCGGACAGCATGTTGTACGCGTAGGCTCCGCCGCCTGCCACGGCGGCGAGCACCACGACACCGGCGCCTCCGGCGATGGCCTTCTTCCGACCGTTGCCCGATCCGCCTGCGGCGGCTGGGGCGGCAGGCGGCGCGGGAGGTGGTGGCGGCGGTGGAGTTGCGCTGGCGGGAGTGGATTCGGACATCGACGGGTCCCCTTCATCGTCTGCTGTCGGTGTGGCCTGAAATCTATCGGAATCAGGGCGGGCGCGCCGACCCGGCCCAATAAACAAGCAGGCTTGACTGTTTGTTCATGATCATCCATGCTGGCCAGATGAGCAGGCCGACGACGCGCGAACGGGTACCGCAAGCAGAGCGCACCGCCGCGATGCGTCAGCGCCTGATGGAGGCGACGGTGGACGCTCTGGTCGAGCTGGGCTGGGCCGGCACCACCACCACGGTGGTCAGTCGTCGTGCAGGCGTCAGCCGTGGTGCGCAGCTGCACCATTTCCCCAGCAAGCAGGACCTCGTGGTGGCCGCGGTCGAGCATCTGACCGAACGCCGTCGCATCGAGATGCACCAAGCGGTCGAGGACCTGCCCGTCGAGGGGCGCACACGGGCGGTCCTGGACATCCTCGGTGCCCAGTTCACGTCCCCGGTGTTCTTCGCCGCGCTGGAGCTGTGGGTCGCCGCGCGCACCGACGCGCAGCTGCGCGAAGCCGTTGCGCCGTTGGAACGCCGCATCGGTCGAGAGACCCATGCCTATGCGGTCGAGCTGCTGGCGGTCGACGAGTCCGCCGGCGACAACCGCCGCCTGATCCAGGCCACGCTCGACCTGCTGCGTGGACTGGGGCTGGCCAACTCACTGAGCGACGACGCCCGTCGTCGTTCCGCGGTCCTCGACTCGTGGGCTGCGGTTCTGGACCGGGAGCTGATACGAGAATGACCACGCTCGATGACGTCTTGATCGATCTGGCCGCTGAGAGCGCGCAGATCGACGGCTGGGTCGCCGGTCTGACCGACTGGTCGACCGTCACGACCCCAGAAGGGTGGACGATCGCGCACCAGATCGGCCACCTGCACTGGACCGACAGCATGTCGATCACCGCGATCACCGATGCCGAGGCGTTCGCCGCATCGTTGGAGGCTGCCGCCAAGGCTCCGGCCGACTTCGTGGATCAGGCCGCCGAAGAACTGGCCACCCAGCCGCCCGAGCAGCTGCTGTCGGCCTGGCGTGACGGCCGCGCGGAGCTGGACCAAGCGCTGCGCAGCGTGCCGGACGGTCAGAAGATCGCCTGGTATGGCCCGCCCATGAGTGCGATGTCGATGGCGACCGCACGGTTCATGGAGACCTGGGCGCACGGCCACGACATCGCCGAGTCGTTGGGCGTCGAGGTGCCGCGGACCGATCGGGTCCGCCACGTGTGCCACCTGGGGGTTCGGACCTTCGGCTTCGCGCACCTGGTGCGCGGCGAGGAGATCCCCGACGTGCCGGTGCGCGTCGAGCTGACCGGACCGGGCGGCGCCGAGTGGACCTGGGGCGACGAGTCCGCCGAGAACCGGGTCACCGGTGACGGGTGGGACTTCGCCCTGCTGGGAGCACGCCGCCGCCATCGCGAGGACGTCGACGTCCGGGCCGAGGGAGCCGTGGCCGATCACTGGCTCGACATCATCCAGACCTTCGCCGGACTGCCCGGCAATGATCCCGTCAGGTTGGAGGACCGATGACTGACCGGGTGCGCATCGGGAACTGCTCGGGCTATTACGGCGACCGCCTGTCGGCGATGCGCGAGATGCTGGAGTGGGGCGATCTGGACTATCTGACCGGGGACTACCTGGCCGAGCTCACGATGCTGATCCTGGGCCGCGACCAGATGAAGGACCCCAACCTCGGCTACGCCAAGACGTTCGTCAGGCAGATGACCGACGGCATGGCGCTCGCGAAGGCCAAGGGCATCCGCGTCGTCGCGAACGCCGGCGGGCTGAACCCGGCGGGTCTGGCCGGGAAGCTGCGCGAGATCGCTGCCGAGCAGGGGCTGGAGATCGCGATCGCCCACGTCGACGGTGATGATCTGCGTGAGCGTGCCGAGGAGTTTCAGTTCGGCAGCGTCCTGACGGCCAATGCCTATCTGGGCGCGTTCGGCATCGCCGCCGCGCTTCAGGCTGGGGCCGATGTGGTGGTGACGGGCCGCGTGACCGATGCGTCGGTCGTGGTCGGGCCCGCGATCGCGCATCACGGGTGGGGACGCGAGGACTTCGACCAGCTGGCTGGCGCCGTCATCGCTGGTCACGTGATCGAGTGCGGTACCCAGTCCACGGGCGGCAACTTCTCCGGCTTCCGGTCGATGGACCTGACCCAGCCGCTCGGCTTCCCGATCGCCGAGGTCGCAGCCGACGGCTCGACCGTCATCACCAAGCATGAGCAGACCGGCGGCACCGTCACGGTCGACACGGTCACCGCGCAGCTGCTGTACGAGATCCAGGGTCCGGTGTACCTCAACCCGGATGTCTCGGTGCGCCTGGACACCATGACGCTCACCCAGGAGGCCGACGACCGCGTCCTGATCTCCGGTGTCACCGGATCGGCGCCACCGGATTCGACGAAGGTCTGCCTGAACACGCTGGGTGGCTTCCGCAATTCGGTCGAGTTCGTCATGACGGGTCTGGACATCCCGGCCAAGTCCGCGTGGATCACGGCCCAGATGGAAGCGGCGATCGATCCGGTCGTGACGATCGAGTGGCACCTGGATCGCACCGACGTCCTCGACCCGGCCACGCAGGCGCAGGCGACGTCGATCCTGCGCTGCGATGTCCGCAGCGACCAGCCCGATCCCGTCGGCCGGGCGTTCAGCGATGCCGCGGTCCAGGTCGCGCTCGCGTCGTACCCCGGCTTCACCGTGACCCGTCCACCGGCGTCCGGCACCCCGGTCGGCATCTACCGCCCCGCCTACGTCCCGCAGACCGAGGTCCCGCACACCGTCCACCACGCCGACGGCACCACCCAAGACATCGCCCCTCCCACCATGGTGGAGGACCCGCTGAGCCTGACGTTTTCACCGCAACACGCCGTGGATTCAGGTCAAAACGTCAGGCCCAGCGGGAACCGAGCGGCGCTGGGTGAAGTGGTGTACTCGCGGTCGGGGGACAAGGGCGGCGACGCGAACGTCGGCGTGTGGATCCCGGCGACCCATGCAAACCGGGAGGCGGCGGTCGACTGGCTGCTCGGTCTGCTCGACGACGCGACCGTGCGGCAGCTGCTGCCCGAGGCCGCCGAGCTGGACATCGACATCCACCCGCTGCCGAATCTGGGCGGCGTCAACATCGTGATCCACGGTCTGCTGGGCGAAGGGGTCGCGTCGTCGACCCGGTTCGACCCGCAGGCCAAAGCACTCGGTGAATGGCTGCGCGCTCGCTTTGTCGACATTCCTGATGAGGTGCGTTCATGACCCTGTGGGACACGCCCGAGCGCCAGGCGCTGCGGGCAGCGGTCGAGGACTTCACCCGTGCCGAGGTCGTGCCGCATCTGCCGCAGTGGGAGGACGACGGGCAGCTGCCGCGCGACCTGCACGCCACCACCGCGAAGGCGGGCTTCCTGGCCGTCGGCTTCGACGAATCGGTCGGCGGTGACGGCGGCGACGCGATCGACGCCTGCATCGTGACCGAGGCGATCCTCGCCGCAGGAGGATCGACGGGCCTGCAGGCGAGCCTGTTCACGCACTCCATCTCGGTGCCGCACATCATCGCCTCGGGGAATGAGAATCTGATCGACGGGTACGTCCGTCCGACCCTGGGCGGCGAGAAGATCGGCTCGCTCGGTGTCACTGAGCCGGGCGGTGGCTCCGATGTGGCCGGTCTACGTACTCGTGCGGTCCGCGACGGTGATCACTACGTCGTCAACGGATCCAAGACGTTCATCACATCGGGCGTGCGCGCCGACTTCGTCACGACGGCGGTGCGCACCGGCGGCGACGGACACGGCGGAATCTCTTTGCTCGTCATCGACAAGGACACGCCCGGCTTCACCGTGAGCAAGAGCCTGCGCAAGATGGGCTGGCACTGCTCCGACACCGCGGAACTGGCGTTCGACGACGTCCGGGTCCCGGTCGAGAACCTGGTGGGCGAGGAGAACGGCGGCTTCTACCTGGTCATGCAGCAGTTCGTCGGCGAACGGCTCGGCCTGGCGGTCCAGTCGTACGCCACCGCCCAGCGCGCGCTCGACCTCGCCGTCGCCTACGCGCGCGAACGCGACACGTTCGGCAAGCCGCTCATCGCGCGGCAGGTGATCCGCCACAAGCTGGTCGAGATGCACTCGCGCACCGCGGCGGCCCGTGAGCTGACCCGCCGTGCCGTTGAGCGCTCGCTGGAGACGCCGAAGACCGATCCCTCGCTGATCCTCGATGCCGTGGTCGCCAAGAACCAGTCGGTCGCGGCGGTCGAATGGGTCGTCAACGAGGCGGTGCAGATCTTCGGCGGCATGGGCTACATGCGGGAGAGCGAGATCGACCGCCACTACCGCGATGCCCGCATCCTCGGCATCGGCGGCGGCGCCACCGAGGTCATGAAGGACCTCGCCGCCAAGTTGTTGGGCTACTGAAGGATTACGTGTGAAGACAACGATCGACACGTCCAGCGAGACGTACACGACGAACCGGACCGCGATGCTGGACCGGGTCGCGGACCTGGCCGAGCAGCAGGCCAAGGCGATCAACGCCGGCGCCAAGTACGTCGAGCGGCATCACGCGCGCGGCAAGCTGACCGCTCGCGAGCGCATCGAGCTGCTGCTCGATCCCGACGCGCCGTTCCTGGAGCTGTGCACCCTTGCCGCGTGGGGCACCGACTTCCCGGTCGGCGGCTCGGTCGTCCTCGGCATCGGCGTCGTGGAGGGTGTCGAATGCCTGATCGTCGCGAACGAACCCACGGTCAAGGGCGGCACCTCCAATCCCAGCACCTTGAAGAAGAGCTTCCGCGCCGCACAGATCGCCCGCGAGAACGGACTGCCGACCATCAACCTGGTCGAGTCCGGCGGTGCCGACCTGCCGACGCAGAAGGACATCTTCGTGCCCGGCGGCGGGATGTTCCGCAATCTGACGCAGGCGAGCGCGGCCCGCACGCCGACCGTCGCGCTGGTGTTCGGCAACTCGACCGCGGGCGGCGCTTATATCCCGGGCATGAGCGACTACGTCGTGATGGTCAAGGAGGGCGCCAAGGTGTTCCTGGGCGGCCCGCCACTGGTCAAGATGGCCACGGGCGAGGAGTCCGATGACGAGACGCTGGGCGGTGCCGAGATGCACGCCCGCACATCGGGCCTGGCCGACTACCTGGCGGCCGACGAGCACGACGCGATCCGCATCGGGCGCTCGATCATCAAGAACCTGAACTGGCGCAAGAAGGGCAGCGCTCCGGCGCCGGACTACGCCGAGCCCGAGCACGATCCCGAGGAGCTGCTGGGGATCATCCCGACTGATCTGAAGATCCCGTTCGATCCGCGAGAGGTGATCGCGCGCATCGTCGACGGTAGTGAGTTCGACGAGTTCAAGCCGCTGTACGGCACGAGCCTGGTCACCGGATTCGCCCGCATCCACGGGTACCCGATCGGCATCCTCGCCAACGCCCAGGGCGTGCTGTTCAGTGAGGAGGCGCAGAAGGCGACCCAGTTCATCCAGCTGGCGAACCAGATCGACACGCCGTTGCTGTTCCTGCACAACACGACCGGCTACATGGTCGGTGCGGAGTACGAGCAGGGCGGCATCATCCGCCACGGCGCCCAGATGATCAACGCCGTCTCCAACTCCACGGTTCCGCACATCTCGATCGTGATCGGTGCCTCCTACGGTGCCGGCCACTACGGCATGAGCGGGCGCGCCTACGATCCGCGGTTCATGTTCAGCTGGCCCAATGCCAAGTCGGCGGTCATGGGTCCGGCCCAGCTGGCCGGCGTCATCTCGATCGTGTCGCGCCAGGCAGCCGAGGCGAAGGGCCAGCCGTTCGACGAGGAGGCCGACGCCCAGATGCGCGCGTTCGTCGAGCAGCAGATCGAGGAGCAGTCGCTGGCCTACTTCACCTCCGGGATGATCTACGACGACGGTGTCATCGATCCCCGCGACACCCGCACCATCCTCGGCATCTGCCTGTCCACCATCCACACCGTCCCAGTCGCCGGCGCCCAAGGATACGGAGTCTTCCGTTGAGCATCACCTCTGTTCTCGTGGCCAACCGCGGGGAGATCGCGCGGCGGGTGTTCCGCACGTGCCGGGACCTTGGCCTGGCGACCGTGGCGGTCCACTCAGACGCCGACGCGGACGCACCGTTCGTGGCCGAGGCCGATCGCGCTGTCCGCCTACCGGGTAACGCTCCGGCCGACACCTATCTGCGCGGTGATCTGATCATCGAGGCCGCGCGGAAAGCCGGGGCCGATGCGATCCATCCCGGCTACGGCTTCCTGTCCGAGAACGCCGACTTCGCGCGCCAGGTCGTCGATGCCGGTCTGACGTGGATCGGGCCGAATCCGGACACGATCGATCAGATGGGCTCGAAGATCCGCGCCAAGGAGCTCATGAAGGCCGCCGGTGTGCCGATCCTCGAGGTCGACCCCTCGACAGTCGCTCCGACCGACTTCCCGCTGCTCGTCAAGGCGTCCGCCGGCGGCGGTGGGCGTGGCATGAGAGTGGTGAACGATCCGGCCGATCTGGACGACGAGCTGGCCAAGGCCGGCGCCGAGGCCCAGTCAGCGTTCGGCGACGCGACCGTGTTCGTCGAGCCCTACCTGCCCGGTGCGCGTCACGTCGAGGTGCAGGTCATGGCCGACGCACATGGCACCGTGTGGATCGTCGGTGACCGCGACTGCTCGATCCAGCGACGCCATCAGAAGGTCGTCGAGGAAGCGCCCGCACCGAATCTGAGCGATGCCGCACGTTCGACGTTGCACGACGCGGCACGCGCCGCGGCCGAAGCCGTCGGCTACGTGGGTGCCGGTACCGTCGAGTTCCTGGTGGATGGCGATCGGGTCTTCTTCCTGGAGATGAACACCCGCCTGCAGGTCGAGCATCCCGTGACCGAGGAGGTCTTCGGTGTCGACCTGGTCGCCGCCCAGATCGCGGTGGCGGAGGGTGAAGCCTTGGGCGAGGCTCCGGGCGAACCATACGGTCATGCGGTCGAGGTGCGCCTGTACGCCGAGGATCCCACCGATGACTGGGCACCGCAGACCGGCACCCTGCGCGCCTTCGACATCCCGGCGACGGCGGGCATCCGCGTCGACTCGGCGGTCGAGACCGGATCGACGGTCGGCATCCACTACGACGCCATGATCGCCAAGGTCATCGCCTACGGCAGCGACCGTCGCGACGCCATTCGCCGCCTCGCGGCTGCGCTGCGTCGGGCGCGGATCCACGGGCTGCGCACCAACACCGATCTGCTGCTGGCGATCCTGGCCGATGACGACTTCGTCGCCGAGAACCTCAGCACCAAGCTGCTCGACGACCGGCTGGAGGACTGGACTGCCTCACCCGCCGACGATCGAGCGGTCCAGAAGGCCGCCGTCGCGGCAGCGTTCGCGGAGGCCGAGGCTGCGACCGCGCATCGGCCTGTGCTGTCGCGCATCCCGGCGGCGTTCCGCAACGCACCCAGCCAGCCGCGCATGCGGACCTACACGACGCCGGCGGGTGGGGAGATCACCGTCACCTACACCGGCGGCCGCGACGGACTGGCACAGATCGGCATCGACGGCCTGTCGACCGTCGGCACGGCGCCGGACCGCGTGGTCCTCGACGACGCGGGTGTGAGCGAGACATACGACGTGAAGGTGGGTCCTGATGCGGTCGACGTGGACGGTCCGGACGGATCGTTCTCGTTCCTGCCGGTGCCGCTGTTCGTCGATCCGGCCGATGTCGTCGCGGAAGGATCGCTGCTGGCGCCGATGCCCGCGTCGGTCGTCAGCGTGGCCGTCACCGAGGGCCAGCAGGTCGGCAAGGGCGAGGTCGTCGTCGTCCTGGAGGCCATGAAGATGCAGCACACCATCACCGCGCCGACCGACGGGGTCGTCGCGCAGCTGAGCGTCGCCGAAGGCACTCAGGTCGAGTCCGGCGCCGTCCTGGCGGTCATCACCGGCGACGAAGCACAAGGAGAGAACCAGTGAGCAACAACTTCACCGAGTCCGAGGAGCGCCGCGAGCTCCGCAAAGCCGTGGCCGCGCTGGGCTCCACGTACGGCGAATCCTACTTTTACGCCGCAGCCCAGGAGGGACGCAAGACCACCGAACTGTGGCAGGAGGCAGCCAAGCACGGTTACCTGGGCGTCTCGATCCCCGAGGAGTTCGGCGGTGGTGGCGGTGACATCGGTGACCTCGCCGCCGTCTGCGAGGAACTGGCCGCGGCCGGTTGCCCGCTGCTGCTGATGGTCGTCAGCCCGGCCATCGTCGGCACCACGATCGCGCAGTACGGCACGCAGGAGCAGAAGCAGCGATGGCTACCGGGGCTGGCCGACGGCACCGCGACCTACGCGTTCAGCATCACCGAACCCGACGCGGGCTCCAACTCGCACAACATCGTCACCAACGCGACGAAGACCGAGGACGGCAGCTGGATTCTGAACGGGAACAAGACGTTCATCTCCGGCGTCGACGAGGCGAGTCATCTGCTGGTCGTGGCGCGTACGGCCGACGCGAAGACGGGCAAGCTCAAGCCGTGCCTGTTCATGGTGCCCACGGATGCCGAGGGCTTCACCGCCCAGCAGATCGACATGGGCGTCATCAGCCCGGAGAAGCAGTTCACGCTGTTCTTCGACGATGTTCGCCTGCCCGCCGATGCGCTGATCGGCAGCGAGGATGCGGGCCTGGAGCAGCTGTTCGCCGGCCTGAATCCCGAGCGCATCATGGCCGCCTCGATGGCCACCGGTACCGCCCGCTGGGCCATGGCCAAGGCGATCGCTTATGCCAAGGAGCGCGAGGTCTGGGGCAAGCCGATCGGCGCTCACCAGGCCATTTCGCAGCCCCTGGCGCGGTTGCACATCGACATCGAGATGGCTCGACTGCTGACGCAGAAGGCGGCGTCGCTGTATGCCGCTGGCGACCTGCTGGGTGCGGGCGAGGCTGCCAACATGGCCAAGGTCGCGGCGGGCGAGACGGCGGCCAAGGCGGTCGACCAGGCCATCCAGACGCACGGCGGCAATGGACTGGCCAACGAGTACGGTCTGGTGCAGGCGGTGGCGTCGTCGCGGCTGTCGAACATCGCTCCGGTCAGCCGCGAGATGGCGCTCAACTTCGTGGCCCAGTTCTCGCTGGGCCTGCCCAAGTCCTACTGAAACCATTCGAACCGAAGGGGAGGCCGACATGACAGAGCTGGTGCACCTCGACGTCGTCGATCAGGTTGCGACGATCACGCTGGACAGCGAGCACAACCGCAATGCCTTGAGCTCGCAGCTGGTGACCGAACTGGCGGCCCACCTGGAGACGGCATCGGCCGGTGAGGACTCGCGGGCGATCCTGATCCGGTCGGCCCACCGGGTGTTCTGCTCGGGTGCCGACCTCAGCGAGGCGTCCTCGGGTGGGATGACGACAGGTGCCGACGCACTCGTCAAGATCCAGCGATCCATCGCGGCCAGTCCCAAGCCGGTCGTCGTCGAACTGGGCGGACCCGTCCGGGCCGGTGGCCTGGGCATCGTGGGCGCGGCCGACATCGTGATCGCCGCCGAGTCGGTGACGTTCCAGCTGACTGAGGTCCGGTTGGCTCTCGCTCCCGCGATCATCTCGCTGAGTCTCCTGCCCCGGCTGACCGATCGAGCGGCCGCGGACCTGTTCCTCACCGCTCGGGCCTTCGACGCTGCAGAGGCCGTCGACCTCGGACTGATCACCCGCGCGGTTCCTGACGATCAGCTGGCTGACGCGGTGTCGGCCGTGCTGGCCGACCTCGCCCTGGGCTACCCGCAGGGCCTGCGGGAGACCAAGAAGCTGCTCAACCACGACCTGACCGCGCGCATCGACGCGCTGGGTGGCGGCGTCGCAGAACAGTCGGCCGCGTTGTTCGGCAGCGACGAAGCCCGTGAGGCCATGTTGGCCTTTCTCAACCGCCGGAAGCAGTGACCGGGCCACGGTCGTGACGCCGTAGACTTGTGAGTTCCCTACAGCCGGTGGGGGACGCAGAGGGGTGACGGGTGAGTTCGCACGACGAGGCGCAGGCGGAGATTGCTGCCGAACAGGCCTACGTCGACACCGTCTATCAGCGCCTCGACGCGTCGGCCGACGTCGCCCGATCCCTGGTCAAAGAGGGGTTCGCGCGCGGTCACGTGGGCAACGAGGGCGGCCTGGTCGAGCGCGATGCCATGGTCTACCAGGCATCACGGCGCCTCTCCGCGCTGAACGCCGCCCACGACGGCTTGGTGTTCGGTCGCCTCACGATGCTCGAGGGCGACTCGCGCTACATCGGCCGCATCGGCGTGCGCGACGAGAACCGCGACATCCTGCTGATCGACTGGCGCGCGCCTGCTGCGTCGCTGTTCTACCAGGCCACTGCGCAGGAGCCTGCCGGAGTGGTCCGGCGTCGCGTCCTGCGCTGCAGCGGCTCCACCGTCGTCGGCGTCGAGGACGATCTGCTCGACGCCGAGAACGCACCCGACGATCTGGTCGTCGTCGGTGAGGGTGCTCTGTTGGCCAGCCTGAGCCGCGCGCGCGACTCATCGATGCACTCGGTCGTCGCGACGATCCAGAAGGAACAGGACGAGGCCATCCGCGCTCCGATCCGCGGCGTGACCACGATCGGCGGTGGGCCCGGTACCGGCAAGACGGTCGTGGCGCTGCACCGCGCGGCGTACCTGCTGTACTCGGACCGCCGCCGGTTCGAGGGCGGTGGCGTGCTGGTGGTCGGCCCGTCGTCGGTGTTCATGGCCTACATCGAGCGAGTGCTGCCCAGCCTGGGCGAGACCGCCGTGACTTTGCGGTCGTTGGGTGATCTGGTCGACGGCGTTCGCGCGGCCCGGCACGACGAACCGGTCGCAGCCGCCGCCAAGGGATCGTCTCGGATGATCTCGCTCTTGCGCCGCGCCGCCGCGGCTCCCGCGCCCGGCGCGCCGACCGAGTTCAGGTACTTCTACAAGGACGACGTCCTGCGACTGGACGAGGGCGCGCTCGACCGGGTGCGCCGCCGCCTGCTGTCGAGCAGCAAGCGGAATCTGGCCTACGCTCGTGCGCCGCAGGCGCTGGTCGACGTGCTGTGGGAGCAGGTCGCCGGCGAGCGTGCGTTGGAGAAGGGCAAGCCCGGGTTCGTCGACACCATCGCCACCGACGATCGGTTCGTCGACTTCGTCGAAGCCTGGTGGCCTGCGGTCGATGCGGTCGAGGTGTGGCAGACGCTGCCTGATCTGATCGACCGGTACGGCGGTGGATTCAGCGGTGAGGAACGGTCGGCGCTCAAGGAGTCGTGGCGTTCGCAGGCCCCGAGCATCGAGGACGTCCCCCTGATCGACGAGCTGCGCTATCTGATCGGCGAGGTCCCGCCCGAGGACGCCGGCGATGACGATCAGCCCAAGCAGTTGATGAGCTTCGAACGACGTGAGCGCGACGAGCGAGACGGTCTGCGCTCGACCACGAGTACCGATGACGACGGCTACGCCCACGTGTTGGTCGACGAGGCCCAGGATCTGTCACCCATGCAGTGGCGCATGGTCGGTCGTCGCGGCCGTCATGCCAGCTGGACCATCGTCGGTGATCCCGCCCAGTCATCGTGGCCGTTCCCCGACGAGACAGCAGACGCGCGGGCCGCGGCACTGGAGGGCAAGCCCGAACATGCGTTCCGGCTGTCCACCAACTACCGGAACTCCGCCGAGATCTACGATCTGGCCGCGCGGGTCGCCGAGCACGCGATCCCCGGCGCCGATCTGGCCGACGCAGTGCGACGCACGGGGACCGAGCCGCAGCATCGGGTCGTCGCGTCCGACCAGGTCGTCGCGGCAGCTGCCACAGCGGTCGATGAGCTCCTTCAGCAGGTCGACGGCACCATCGCCGTCGTCGCCCCCCGTGACCGCCTCACCGAGGTGGGCACCGCGTTCACCGACGCGCCCGAACGACTGCGGGTACTCGACGGCTTGGACACCAAGGGTCTGGAATTCGATGCCGTCGTGATCGTCGAACCCGATGGCGTGGTGGCCGAGTCGTCCTCGGGCTGGCGCACGCTGTACGTGGTGCTGACCCGCGCGACGCAGGCCCTCACGACGGTGGGCTCGACCGACCGGTGGTTGACTGAACTGCGATGAGGCTGGTCGTCAAAGTTCTCGTGGTGGTCGCGCTCGCGCTGGCCACGGGTCTGCCGACCGCGTACACGACGTTCGTGCACAGCGAGCGGGACATCGTCATCGGAGCACACTCCGCGACCGTGCAGCCCAGCTTCGACGGCTGGGCTGAGGTCGACTTCGGTGCAGTGCTGCCGCGGATGCGGCTGCCGGCACATGCGCCTGCCGGCATCGGCGTGGAGATCCGTCTCGGTGACGCCGACGTGACCAGCCTGCAGGAGATCATCGCTCGGGACGCGGTGATCGCCTCACAGCCCGAAGGTGAACTGGAGACGCTGAATGCTGCGGTTCGGTCGATGGCGTGGGACGCTGCCGCACGCGGAGTCGGTGTCGGCTTGCTCGTGGCGCTGCTGTCCATTGTGGTCTGGCGAGCCGTCGGCCGCTCACGACGCCGAGAACTGCTCCGGCGCTGGGGTCGTCCCACGGTGCGTCAGGGCATCGTCATCGCGACGGCAGCGTTGGCGATGCTGATCGCGCTCGCGCTGGTGGCGGCCCCGGACCGGCCGCGGGAGAACGACACCGCGTGGTCACCATTGCAGTCGCTGTTCCCCGGGGTACCCGACGACGCGATTCTCGACACCGTCGAGGTCGCCAACACCGCGTCGGCGCGCGGAAGTCGAGCACTCATCGAGGGTGCCGTCGCGACCTATCGCGAATCACAGGAGTTCTACGGCAAGCTCGCGGTGGTGGCTGCGACGGCGGAGGTTCGTGGCCCTGAGGAGGGCGAGACCACAGCCTTGGTGGTCACCGACCGGCACGACAACATTGCGATGGACCCGGTTGCGCGGGCGATCGCCAGCCGTGCCGGAGTGTCGCTGCTGATCGATCTGGGCGACGACACCTCGACGGGCGCCGCGTGGGAGGCGTTCAGCCTCAACTCGCTGGCGCGGGAGTTCCGCGGCATCCCGACGGTCGCGGTGGCCGGTAACCACGACACCGGCGGGTTCATCCGTGAGCAGATGGCCGACAAGGGTTTCACGGTCCTGGACGGTGAACCGGTCGAGGTCGGCGGTGTCCGCTTCATCGGCAGCAGCGATCCGCGCAGCTCGGGGCTCACGGCCGGCTACTCCGGTGAGGAGTCCGACAACATCGCGGCGATCTCCGAGCAGGACGACGCCCTGACGACCGCCGCGTGTGAGGACGGTGGCGTCGCAGTGGCAGCGGTGCACTCGTCGGCGTCGGCCAAGAAGCTCGCGGCGAGCGGATGCGTCGACCTGGTGCTGTCCGGTCACCTGCACCGGCAGGTCGGCCCGACCACGACCGAAGGGGAGAACGGGCGGTTGACCACCACCTTGTCCACCGGCTCGACCGGCGGTGCGGTGTACGCCTTCGCGCTCGGCAGCAAGCTGCGCCGTCAGGCCCAGGTCACGATCGTCACGTTCAAGGATGGTGCCCCGGTGGGTCTGCAGCCGGTCAGCTTCGAGCCTGGCGGCATCGTCTCGGTCGCCGACTACGTCGAGCTGACCCCCAGTCCACGCTCATCCGCAGCGGACGAGTAGCAGGTTGGCGTAGGCCCGAGCGCTGCGCACGACGTCGTCGACCGCGACCCGTTCGTCGACGGCATGCGCCCAGGCGACATCGCCCGGCCCGTACTGGACCGTGGGGATGCCGGCGTCGGCGTACTGGCGAAGGTCCGATCCATAGGGCGCGCCCACGAACGGTGGGGGAGCTGAACCGGTAGCGGCGACGGCGGCCGAGACCTGGTCGCCGAATGGGTCGCCGCCAGGCAGTGCGCCGGCCGCGAATCGGCCACCGGGCCAGGTCACCTGCACCGGGTGGTCGCGCAGGAATGGGTCGTCGATATCGGCCAGCGCAGCCTCGAACACCGCGATGGCTTCGCCGAACGTCTCGCCGGGCATCACGCCGTAGCGGCCTTCGGCGATCGCGAGATCGGGCACCGTGCTGGCCCACTCGCCCGCTTGGACGATGCCGATGGAGATGGGCCACGGGCGTAGCCCGAAGGGCGGTGGCGGGGCCGTGTTGCGTCGGAAGTCCAGTTCTCGGAGCGCGGCATTGACCAGTTCCAGCTTGTCCAATGCGTTGACGCCGTGACCGGCCATCGAGCCGTGCGTCGAGTGACCGCTGACCTCGAGCCGGAACGTCAGCGACCCGGCGTTGGCCGACACGACCTGGCCGGCCGTGGGCTCGGCGATCAGGCAGGCGCGGCCGGTGTGTCCACGCTTGAGCGTGGCGAAGGTGCCCAGTCCGCCGTCCTCCTCGCCGATCACCGAATGCACCGCGAACGGGCGGGTCAGGCGGTCACCCACGGCGCGCACAGCCGCCAGGATCGCGACGACGCCGCCCTTCATGTCGCACACGCCGCGCCCGTACCAGTGGTCGCCTTCCTCGTGCAGGAACCATGGGTCGTGGCCGGTCCAGCGGTCAGGGTCACCGGGTGGCACAACGTCGACGTGGCCGTTGAGGATCAGCTCCGGTTCGCCGTGGCCTGAGGTGCCGACGCAACCCCACGCTTCGGGACGATCGACCTCCTCGCCCGGATAGTCCGGATCGGCGCGCAGGGTGTCCAGGTCCAGCGGCCACAGGTCGACGTCGAGCCCCAGCCCCTGCATCGTGGCCGCGCACCAGCGCTGGACCGACGCCTCGGCCTCGCTGCCACCCACGCTGGGATAGGACACCAGCTGCGCCAGGTCCCGCCGGATCAGATCGACGTCGATGTCCATGCGTCATCGACCTCGTAGCGCAGCCGCGATCTCGGAGATCTCGGACAACTCACCGGTGACGACCGCGATGACCAGGTCGTAGGCCTCAGTCTTGTCGTCCAGGTCCAGGGGTGCGTCGTTCAAGGTCAGGAACACCGACGTGCAGACGAACGCCAGGCGCTTGTTGCCGTCGACCAGGCCGTGATTGAGGGCGAGTGACTGCAGTAGAGCGGCGGCCTTCTCGTCGAGGAACGGGTATGCATCCTGACCGAACAGGCTCGACTGCGGGCGCGACAGGGCCGAGTCGATCAGGCCCAGGTCGCGGATCAGTGGCTCCGCACCGATGACGGCCTCCGCGATCCGCAACGCCTCCTCAAGGGTGACGTAGCGGGTCATTCGCCCAAGCGCCTGATCGTCTCGGGGTAACGCGTGAGTGTGTCGGTCAGAGCGTCGTCGAAGGCGTTCTCGGCTTGCATGCGATCGAACTTCCACTGGATCGCGCGGGTCACCGCCTCCTGCTTGCTGACGCCCTGCGCCTTGGCCAGCGCGGTGAGCGCAGCGTCCTGTTCTTCGGTGAGTCGTAGTGTCATGGCCATTCCCCCATGGTATCTGTGTGGTATCAGTACGCCAAGACGCTACGCTCCACCTATGACAACCGCCCTGAACGCCTGGTGGCGCCGCCGATAGGTGGCTTGTCGTTCCCATGCGCCCAGACCGCCTCATGGCCGTCTGGGCGTTCCTGTCTGAGTCGGTCGTGAGGACCCAGGAAGAAAGTTCCGAACATGACTGACCTCGACGATCTGCTTGCCCAGCCGGCATTCGCGCTGATCCGTATCGGCGACGCCGACACCGTGACGCTGATCGGTGGACCGCGCACCGATATCGAGAAGCTGGCTGACGTCCCGCTGTCCGACGGCGTCGAAGAACGGTGGGACAGTCTCGTGTTGGTGCCGTTCGCCCAGGTCCGCGAACGCGGTTTCGAGGCCCACGATGACGGCACTCCTCTGTCGGTGATTCGCGCCGACGTCTCTGCCGACGTTCCGCTGTCCGAGCTGCTGGCCTCCTTGCCCGACGCTCCGATCGAGTTCGTCGACCGTGGTGGCTTCGAGACCAGTGATGACGAGTACGCCGACGTCGCCCGCCGCATCATCGCCGAAGAAGTGGGACAGGGCGAGGGCGCGAATCTGGTCATCGGGCGGCACTACCGGGCGCATGTCGCCGACTGGAACCACGATCGGGCGCTGACCGTTTTCCGTCATCTGCTGGAACGGGAGCGCGGCGCGTTCTGGACCTATCTCATCTTCACCGGCGACCGTTATCTGATCGGCGCGAGTCCCGAACGGCACGTATCGGTCGAGGCGGGCCAGGTCCGCATGAACCCGATCAGTGGAACGTTCCGGGTCCGCGGGCTGGAGACGCACGCGGATCGCAAGCGCGAGCTGCTGAGGTTCCTGGCCGACGAGAAGGAGATCTACGAGCTCTTCATGGTCGTGGACGAAGAACTCAAGATGATGTGCGACATCTGTCATGAGGGCGGCATGGTGCTCGGGCCGTATCTCAAGCCGATGACGCATCTGATCCACACCGAATACCTCCTGGCGGGTCATACCGATCGTGACGTGCGTGACGTGCTGCGCGATTCGATGTTCGCCGCGACCGTGACCGGCAGCCCGGTCGAGAACGCCTGCCGGCTGATCAAGCAGTACGAGCCTGAGGGTCGCGGGTACTACGCGTCGATCGCCGCACTGATCGGCCGTGACGCCGCCGGCGATCCGCGCGCCGATGCCCCGATCCTGATCCGCACCGCGGACGTCGATCTGGACGGCCATCTTAAGGTCACCGCAGGTGCGACCCTGGTGCGGGACTCCGATCCGGTCTCGGAGACCCAGGAGACGTGGGCCAAGGCGTCCGGCATCCTGTCGGCGTTCGGGCTGGTCGAGCCGGCGGCCGTTCCTGCCGAGGGCTTCGATGCCGTGACGCGCGAGGACGAGGTGCTCATCGCCCTGGCCGAACGCAATCAACGGCTGAGCCAGTTCTGGTTGTCCGATCAGTCGGGCGCGGCGCCTGTCGCTTCTCTGGTCGGCAAGCGGGTCGTGGTGCTCGA
>Ga0164243_10003052_pt1 | contig 27049 bp, 19 predicted proteins | sample OricompcompostOP_FD_108781 | JGI IMG/M metagenome (GOLD analysis project Ga0164243, IMG submission 108781) | Organic Plus compost microbial communities from Emeryville, California, USA - Original compost - Organic plus compost (OP) | ecosystem: Engineered > Solid waste > Mixed feedstock >...
ACGCCGGCCGATATCGCCCAGGACCCGACCGTCGAGATGACGTGGAGCGCCTGGTACTGCGCCGGATAGCTGTAGTAGCGCCGCGGCATCCCGCCGTTGCCGAGCCAGAACTGCGGCGTGAACGTGATGATGAAGCCGCTTATGACGAGCGCGGCCGCGAGCACGCTCCACCCTTCGGAATACGTCTTCCCGAACATCTTCGGGAACCAGTAGTGCAGCGCGGCGAGGAATCCCATCATCGTGCCGCCGACCATGATGAAGTGGAAGTGCGCAACGACGAAGTAGGTGTCGTGCCAGTACACGTCGAGCGACGTGCTGGCGACGGCGACGCCGGTCATGCCGCCGAAACTGAACAGGAACAGGAAACCGAAAAAGTACAGCATCGGCGCGCGCAGCGAGATCGAACCCCGGTACAAGGTGGCCACCCAGGTGAACACCTTGATGGCCGAGAAGATCGCGACGAACATCGACAAAATGCCGAATGCGCCGGCATCGAACGCCGACATCCCCGACGTGAACATGTGGTGTCCCCACGTCAGGAACCCAATGAAGGCGATCCCGAGCGTCGCGACGACGACGGCTCGATACGAGAAGATGTTCTTCCAGGCGAAGGTGCAGACGACTTCCGACATCACGCCCATCGCCGGCAGGATCATGATGTAGACAGCCGGATGCGAGTAGAACCAGAAGATGTGCTGGTAGAGGATGGGATCGCCGCCGATGGCCGGGTCGAAGATTCCGAAGCGGAACGCGTGATCGAGCACGACCAGCAGCAGGGCCACCCCCAGCACCGGCGTCGCGAGCACGAGGATGATGCTGGTCGCGTAGATGGTCCAGACGAAGAGCGGAATCCGGCTCCAGGCCATCCCGGCGGTGCGCATCGTGTGGGTCGTAACGATCATGTTCACCCCCGTCATCGTCGACGACACGCCGAGAATGAACACGCCGGCCAGGATGGGAACGACAGCGGTCGGCGTCTGGCTGCTGTACGGCGGATAGAACGTCCAGCCGGTATCCGCGCCGCCGGCAAGCGTGCCGGCGAGCACGACGGTCGAGCCGAGCAGGTAAATGTAGAAGCTGGCGAGGTTGAGCCGGGGAAACGCGACATCGCGCGCGCCGATCATGAGCGGGACCAGGAAGTTGCCGAACGCGGACGGGATTGCCGGGATCATGAACAGCCACACCATGATGATGCCGTGCAGCGTGAACATGCGATTGTACATCATCGCGTTCATGATGGTGTGCTCCGGCGAAACCAGTTCGATCCGGATAAGCAGCGCGAAGATGCCGCCCAGAACCATCGCCGCGGTCGTCGCGACGAGGTACATGAGGCCGATCCGCTTGTGGTCGGTCGTGAAGAGCCACGAGCGCACCGTCGTCTGCGCGTTGAGGTAGTTCTTCTCGATTACAGGCGGCGCGGCCGGGGGTTCGAGCGGTCGTGTCGCAGGCATGGTCACTGCCCTCCGGGCCTGGGGGCAAGCGCTTTCAGCAGTTCGATGATGGCCGCCGTTTCAGCGGGTGACATCTGCCCGAGATACGACGGCATGACCGGCGGATAACCCGCAACGATCTGCGCCTGCGGGTCCATCATCGACTGCGTGATGTATGCCTCGTTGACGTAGATGCGTTCGCCGTTCGCAAGCTGCTCCCAGCGGTTGTAGAGGCCGAGCCACGTCGGACCTGTCGATGCTGTGCCGTCCAGGCTGTGGCAGGCGAGGCAGCCGCGGCGGGCGGCGACCTGCCGCCCGATGTCCGCGAGACGAACGCGGTTTTCAAGCTGTGACGGCTCCTCGATCGCCGGCTCGAGCTGCGATGGACTGACAGCCGACACCGGCGCGCGGCCCGTGATCCAGTCGTCGTACTCGTTCGCGCGCAGCACGATCACTTCGGCACGCATCGTGGAGTGGCCCGTGCCGCAGAATTCCGCGCAGAAGATCGGGTACCGACCAGGCTCGGGCGCTTCGAACCAGATGGACGTGTACATGCCCGGCACCGCGTCGCGCTTGATCCGGAATTCGGGCACGAAGAAGCTGTGGATGACGTCGCGGGACCCGAGGTTGAGCCGGATCGGCCGGCCCGCGGGCACGTACAGCACGCCGACGGACGCGGGCCCTTCCGGATAGGAAAACTTCCACATCCACTGCTTCGCGGTCACGTAAACGTCGAGGGCGTTTTCCGGCGTTCTGCCCATTTCGGTGAATTGCCGGAACCCGATGATCCAGAAGAGAACGAACAGTCCAAGCAGCCCCGAGTACAGGGCAACCTCGCCGCCGTGCGAGATCCTGACGAGCGGCGTGGTCTCGTTGCCCGGGCGGCGGCGGTAGCGGATCACGAAGTAGGACGCGGCGGCGCCGATCAGGCCGGCGACCGCGAACATGACGGTAATTTCGAAGAAGTGCAGCGCATCGATCTTCCACGCGATCGTGGATGCCTGCTCGGGCAGGCCGAGCGCGAAGCGATAGAGGTCGTTCACGGCTTCGAGGAAGTCGCGCATCCCCCGACCGGCATCGGCCTGCACGATTACCACGGCGGGAGCGGTCCGACGGATCGACGAGCCGATGGTGAGAGCGAGAGCGAGCAGCGTGAGGATGCCGCCGCTCAGCAGAACGCCGCGAACGAGGCCGGCGTGCTGTCGCAGCGCCGGGAAGTAGCGGTAGCAGCGCAGCAGCACGCGATCGAATGCGGTCGATGCCCGGCCCGCCGCTGCTGACTCGACTGCGCGCCGCAGTTCCGCGCCCGGAATATCGAGGCCGTACAGGTACATCGAGACGCGCTCGTCAGGCGTGAGCACGACGGTGACGGCGGGATGCGCGAACTGGTCCGTTGCCGCGTCGTACGCGAACCGGAAGCCGATCGCATCCGTGATCGATTGGATTGCTGCTTCTTTGCCGGTGAGAAACGTCCAGTGTGCGGGTGCATGCGCGGCAGCGGAAGCGGCCGCTGCCGGACCATCGCGCGGATCGATGCCGACGACCACGACGCGGTAATCACCGGGACCGAGGCCGGACTCGCGAAGAGCCGCGGCCAGGTGCCGCAACGTCAGCGGGCAGATCATTCCGCAGTCCAGGTCCACGGGCACGAGCAGAACCGGACGCGTGTCGGCGAGTGCGCCAAACCGCACTGGCGCGCCGGCCTGATCCTGGAACACGGCATCAGGCAGAAGCGCGTGCCCCGGCCGCTCCGTGATCGCCGCATCATCGAGGACGGCCCGCGATTGCGCGGCATTCGCGACCGCTGCGAGCAGCAGCGCCATCACGAGCCCGCAACACGACAGGACGGGTTTCACCGCTGGCTCCGCGAAATCACGATCTGCATCGCGCTGTCGACCGGGATGCGGGCAATGCCCCTCCGCCGATCGATCCATTCGAAACTTTCCAGGACCTGCAGCTGCTGCGCTTTTAATCTTGCGAGGCTCGAGTCGGAACCGATGAGGGTCTGGCTCACGCCGCCGATGCTCACCGGACCGGCAATGACCTGTCCTGCGGGCCCGCGTTCGCCGCCCGGCCGATACAGTTCATCCATTCCGCGCAGCTGGATTCCGACCCAGAGCACGCCCAGGCAACCGAGCACGATTGCGGCAAAGATGGCCGCGAGGAGCGGCCGCGCGCGGATGTGATCCGCCTCCTGGCGAACGGCGGTTCGGGTGCTCGGATGCGCGCTCATCGCGTAACGAAGCGGATCGAACGCTCGAGCCGGGGGTCGCCCTCCGGGATCAGCGGGCGGTGCCGCAGCCGCCAGGCCGCGAACGCGACGCAAGAGCCGCCGACTGCCCCGAATGCCGTGGCGTCGAGCCAGTGCGGGGCGGGTCCGGCCGGGTGCAGCGCCGGCAGCACGAGCCAGTAGATGTCGACGTAGTGCATGATCAGGAGCCAGATCGAGGTGATGGCCAGGAGTCGACGGCGTCGCTTGAGTTCGCGCGACAGCAGTGCCAGCAGCGGCAGCGTGAAATGGCCGATCAGCAGGATGGCGCCGACGACGGACCAGCGCATGTTCAGGCGCGAAACGTACCACGCCGCCTCGGCGGGTATGTCCGCGATCCAGACGAGCAGCAACTGGGCGTAGCCGATGTACGCCCAGAAAATCACGAACGTGAGCATGAGTTTGCCGAGCGCGTGAACGTGCGACGTCGAAATCGCGGATGTGGAACCGGCGTTCGACAGCGCGCCGATGACGCCCAGAACGGCGAGGGCGGCCAGGAAACCGCCGGCGAAGTAATAGACGCCAAACACGGTCGAGTACCAGTCCGGCGAAAGCGACATGAGCCAGTCGAAGGAGGCGAACGTGAGCGCAAACGCGACGGCCGGCAGCAACGCCGCGCTGAACGTGCGCAGTCGCTGCGCCAGCATCACGCGCCCGGCATCGTCCGCCTTCTGCATCGCCCCCGACCACCCGCTGAGCAGCCGCGCCGCCACGATCCAGATGGCGAAATACAGCACGCCGCGAACCAGGAAGAACGGCACGTTGAGGTAAACGCGTTTTGACTCGATGTCCGGATCCGGCGTGCCTGTCCACGGATAAATCTCGCGCACCGCGGCGGCGATCGGGATCCAAAAGAGCGCGAGCACGACGACGGTTTCGGCAACGATCTCGGCATATCGGCGCAGCACGACGAACCAGCTCGCGTTGATGGCATGGTGGATCATGACGAGCAGCAGTGCCCCGAGCGCGAGGCTGAGCCAGAAGGCGTGGGCGGCGAGCCAGGAAAACGCGGCCCGGCGGGGGTTGATGATCCAACCCGCGATCGTGAGCAGCGCGCCGGCGGCACCGACGGACATCGCGATGCGTGCAAGGCGGAGGAGCCTGTCCGGGTTCATCAGCGCTGTCCCGGCTGCGAGGACTGGCTGAGCTGCAGTGCCTGAACGTAGGCGACGACGGCCCAGCGATCCCCGATCGTCAGCACATCCTCGTAGCCGGGCATCAGGCCGTATCCGCGCGTTACGGTTTGATAAACGCGACCCGGCGGCAGGGCTCGAATGCGCGGATCCTGCAGCGACGGCGGCGGCCGCAGCAGCATCCTCGTGGCGACGGGCGTGACAGAATTGCCGAGAATGCCGTGACACGGGGCACAGTAGATATCGTAGCGACTGCGGCCGCGTTCGAGCATCGCGCGATCGAGGCGAACGGGGATGCGATCGACGGGCTGCCCCGCGGCCGTTCCGGTGACGACTTCTTCGGCTTCGATGGCGGTGCCGCGCGCGATCGCTCCCTCGGGCGCCGGCCGCATCGCCCGGCCATCGATGAAAAACGGGTTGGCGCCGAACGCGCTGAACCGCGGCTGAATGATCATCCGCTCGAACCCCCAGTAGACGCGTGACGCAAAGCCTTCACAGCCTGTGAGCAGAATCAGCACCGCGCCGATCGATCCGACCCGCAGCTTCCGGCTCATTCGTGGGGAACCGACGCGATGCGGATCGCGCCGGCTGCCGCGAGATCTTCACGCACACGCGCGGCATCCTCAGCCCGAACCGCCGCGCCCAGCCAGAACCGATCCGTGGTGACGCGTTCGAAGCCTTCGATTTCGAACGCCGCATCCCACAACCGCGGCAGCCGCGTTGCGACCAGCAGCCCGATCACGCCACCGATCGCCGCACCGAGGATCGCGAGTTCGAGCGTCACGGGGATCCACGCCGGCCACGAAAGCAGCGGCCGGCCGCCGACGTTGAGCGGATAATCCCAAGCATTGGTGAACCACTGGAGCGCCAGGCCGACTGCCGCGCCCGCGACGCCTGATGCGAAACACACGCGCGGCAGCCCCGATCGCTTCAGGCCAAGGATGTCGTCCAGCTCCGGGATGGAGTACGGCGAGTTCACCTCGATCGGCCCCGCCGTGCGTTCCCGGATCCGACGGACCGCCTCCACGAGCGACCCGGTCGATGCAAATTCGGCGAACAGTCGTTGCTCCCTCATGCGGTCCCTCTGATCTCTCGTCGCAACTCCTTCATTTCCGCGATCGGGATGAAAGGCACGAACCGGAGGAACAGGAGGAATGCGAACAGAAACAGGCCGATGCTGCCGAAGAGGAGGCCCAGGTCGACCCAGGTCGGCCGGTAATCGGCCCATGAGGACGGCAGGAAATCGCGGCTGAGCGAGCCCGCGATGATGATGAACCGTTCCATCCACATCCCGAACTGGATGACCAGCGACAAGGCGAAGAGCGCCAGCGGTGAAAGGCGAACGCTTCGCCACCACAGCAGCTGCGGCGCGAGCACGTTCGCGGAAATCATCGCCCAGTACAGCCAGGCCCACGGCCCGAGCGGCCGCGCCTGGAGGAAGATGTAGCGCTCGTACGGATCGCCGGTGTACCACGCGATGAACAGCTCACACACGTAGCTGTAGATCAGCATCCAGCTCATGGCCAGCAGCATCTTGGCGATCGCATCGATGTGCCGGGCCGTGACGATCTCTTCGAGGTGGAACACCCGCCGCACAGGCAGCAGCAGCGTGAGCACCATCGCGAATCCGGAGAACAGCGCGCCGGCGACGAAGTACGGCGGAAAGATCGTGGAATGCCAGCCGGGCAGCTGCGTGATGGCGAAGTCCATGCTCACGACGCTGTGCACGGAAATGACGAGGGGCGTCGCGAGTCCGGCGAGGAGGCCGTAGACGATGCGGTAGTGCTGCCAGTGCTCCGCGCTGCCGCGCCAGCCGAGCGCGAAGATGCCGTAGATCATGCGGCGCCCCCGCGACCCGGCCCGGTCACGAACGGTGGCGAAATCGGGAACCAGGCCCGTGTACCAGAAGAGAAAGGATACCGTGAAGTACGTAAGGATCGCAGCGAAATCCCACGGCAGTGCGCTCTTGAACTGCGGCCAGACCGCCATCGTTGCCGGGTACGGCAGCAGCCAGTAGGCGAACCACGGCCTGCCGAGGTGCAGCACGGGAAAGAGCGCCGCGTTGAAAACGGCGATGAGCGTCATTGCCTCGGCGATGCGATTGACCGACGCGCGCCAGTCCTGCTGGAGCAGCAGCAGAAACGCGGAGATGAACGTGCCCGCGTGACCGATGCCGATCCACCATACGAAATCGGTGATCGCAAACGCCCAGGCCACCGGGATGTTGTTTCCCCACAGCCCGATTCCGCCGACGAACGTATAAACGCTGGTTGCAACGAACAGCAGCATGCCCGCACCCGAAAGCGCAAGCAGCGCGTACCACACCTTCGATTTCGACCGGAGCGGCGCCAGCAGGCGGTCGGTCAACTGTGCATCGTCGTCGTCCGTGTCGAGAACGATCGGCGTGTCGATCCGATGGGCGGGCGATGAGGTCACCTCACACCGTCAAGTCCGGCGATGGATTGAAGATGCGGGCGAGGTAGCGCGTGCGGGGTTCGGTACCGAGTTCGCCGAGCACTTCGTAGCTGCGTTCCTGCCGCCGCGACCGGGACACTTCGGATTCCGGGTCATCGAGTGAACCGAACGTGATCGCCCGCGTTGGACACGCCTGCTGACACGCAGTCACGACTTCGCCATCACGCAGCGCGCGCCTTTCGGTGGCCGCCTGAATCCCGGCGCGACGGATCCGCTGCACGCAGTACGTGCACTTCTCCATCACGCCGCGCTCGCGAACCGTAACGTCCGGATTGCGTTGCATCCACAGCACTTCCGGAATGCCCGAGCCGTAGTCGAACCAGTTGAAGCGGCGGACCTTGTAGGGGCAGTTGTTGGAGCAGAACCGCGTCCCGACGCACCGGTTGTAAACCATTTCGTTGAGGCCGTCAGGGCTGTGCACCGTTGCGTTGACGGGACACACGTACTCGCACGGGGCCTTCTCGCAATGCTGGCACGCCATTGGCTGACTGATGACGCGCGCGGTTCCGGCAGCTCCGGTGTAGTAGCGATCGACCCGCAGCCAGTGCATTTCCCGCCGCTTCAGGACACCTTCCCGCCCTACGACCGGGATATTGTTCTCGGCCTGACACGCGATCACGCATGCACTGCAGCCCGTGCAAACCGAAAGATCGATGGTCATCGCCCACTGCTCGCCGGACTTCACGGCAGGCTTGTAAAGCGAAGGCGCGGGCTCGTGCGCCGGCGCGATCGTCCGCGGATCCGCCCGATACGCCGCCAGCGTGGCTTCGCGCGCGATCATGCGGCCTTGCATGGTGAAATGCCCCTGCGTGATCGCCAGCGGCTCTCTTGATCCGGGCTTTACCCCTCGAACCCGGGCATCCGAAAGGATGTACGGCGCATTGCGCGTCCGGAGCGGGTACACGTTCACGCCGACATCGCGCGCGGTGCGCTCCTCTCCCGATCGGCCGTAGCCGAGCGGCAGCGTGATCGACATTTCCGCGTGCCCCGGCACCACGATCGCCGGAATCGAGATCCGCCCGCCGCCGAACGCGATGCTTACCTCGTCACCGGTCTCGATGCCGAGCCGTTTTGCCGTGTCCGGCCCGAGTTGCGCGGCGTTGCCCCAGGTCAGTTTCGTGATCGGGTGCGGCAGCTCCTGCAGCCACGGATTGTTCGCGAAGCGGCCATCCAGCACCTTCGGATCCAGTCGAAAGGTCACCTCGATGCTGTCGCGGGCGGCACGTTGATGTTCGGCCGCCAGCACCGGGAGCACGCCCGCCCAGTCAAGGGCTGCACTCACCGGCGGCGACGCCGTGTTTTCAATGACGCCCCGCTCGAGCGAGCGCGCCCACAGCACTGTGAAGTCCGGTTGCGTACTCCAGAGTTCACGGACCAGCGCATGCGCGTTCGTTGTCGGCCAACCTCCGCATACGGCGAGGACCTCATCCACCGATCTGCCGTCGTACAGCGGCCGTATCAAGGGCTGGACGAACGAGGCCGTGCCGTCGTAAGCGCGTGCATCACCCCACGATTCGAGGTAGTGCAATGCGGGAAGCACCCATTTGCAGTCGAGCGCCGTCTCGTTGTGGTGAAGCCCGAGGTACGCGCTGCTGCGCACGCTGCGGATCCGTTCGCCGAACCGCAGGTCCGCCGGCGCCGTGCCGGAGGGATTGCCGCCCAGGATGACGAGTTTGTCGACCGCGCCAGCGTCGATCGCGGCGGCGAGGGTCGCAAGCGCGTGCTCGGGCGATTCCGTCGGAAGCAGCGGCTCGATGAATCGGACCGTCGTGCCGATGTTGCCGAGGATCGCGTTCAGCGCGTTCGCAATCGCGTGGACGACAGCGGGCTGTTGTGCGCCCGCGATGATCACGCTCTGCCCGCGCGCGGCGCGCAGATCCGCGGCGGCGGCGCGTACCCACGACGCCATCGGACCGTCGGGTGTCGGTTGAGACAGCAACGGCATCGCCGGGCGGATCTCCTCGGGTGTCGCCGTTGCGGCGAGCAGTGCTTTTGCAAGGTCGGCGACGTCGCCTGCCCGCAGGGGGAGGCGGTGGTCGGCCATGCCGCCGGTCGTCGAGAACGCGGATTCCGCGACGTAAAGCCGGTTCATCGCATCCCGCCGTGATCGAAGCCGGCGCCCATCGGCGAACTGCCGCGCGTACCGCAGGCAGAACGGATCCGCGTCAAGAACGTCGGCGTCGAGTGAAACGATGATCGCCGCGCGGGAAAGATCGTAAACGGGTTGCAGCGGCCGGCCGAACGCGTGGCGCGCGCCCTCCATCGCTCCGGTGAACGCGAGCGGTGAGTAGAAGGTGAAGCCAACCGCCGGGTGCAGCGTGCGCATGCGCTCGATGAGCGAGTTCGTGAGCGGCGATGCCGTCGGCTCCATCAGGAAGTGTAATCCCCTGCCCTGTTCGGTTCCGCCGGACGCCGGCAGCAGCGCGAAATCCCTGGCGAAAGCATCCCAGCCGCCGACACCCTCGCGCGGCCGGGGGATGCGGACGCGATCCGGATCGTACAACTCGAGCACTGAAGCCTGCTCGAAAACGCCGGCCGCGCCGAGGCTCGCCGGATGATGCGGGTTGCCCTCCACCTTGGTCGGCCGGCCTTCCCGACTTTTTACGACGAGGCCGGTGCCGAAGCCGCCAAGGATCATCGTCGTTGCGTAGAACGTTGCGATCCCGGGCGTGATCTCCGGCGGCCGCGCCGTGTACGGCAGGATGCGTTCACGCGGCGGTTCGACGCACGCGCCGAGTCCGGCGACGGCAGCGCCGGCACCGAGCACGCGCAGGAAGTCGCGGCGGGTCACACGTCCGGCATCATCGACCGCGCTGTGCTCGAACGGCTGCCGGTTGCCGGTCATCTCGCACGCTGCCTTCAGCGGTGACACGCGCTGCAGTGGGTGATCTCGCGCACGCCGTACAACGTTTTCAATGCGCGGCCGAACTCTTCCTGCGGACGCGGCGGCGTCCATCCCATGGCGGTGATTGCGTCCGGCGGCCGCAAATGGCGTTCCGGCGAACGGTGACAATCGAGGCACCACGACATCGATAGTGGCGCGATCTGGTAGACGCGCGCCATCCGGTCGACACGGCCGTGACAGCTTTCGCAGCCGACACCTTTGTTCACGTGGATGGAATGATCGAAATACACGAAGTCGGGCAGTCGATGGACGCGCACCCACGGAATCGGCTGATCGCGGAAGTAGCGGGTCCAGACCGTTGCCAGGAGCGGGCTGTCGTTCCAGATCTGGTTGTGGCAGTTCAGGCAACGTGACGTGGGCGGCACGCCGGCGTAGCGCGACCGCTCGACGAGATCGTGGCAGTAGCGACAATCAATGCCATCATCGGCAACATGATGCCGGTGATCGAACTCGATGGGCTGCCTGACCGGATCTCCCTTCCCCGACACGAACGGCGTACGCACCCAGATCATGGCGAACGTCGGAAGCGCGACGGCTGCAACGACAAGGGCGACGGAAGAAGCCCGCAGCAGCGAATCCGACCACTTCGGAAACAGTGCCGGCATATCCTGCTTCGGGGTGAGGCTCGCGTGAATCTGCGCCCGGGGCAGCGCGCAATGTCCATTCCGGGCACACCGCCTGCGACCTGCAGGCGCGCCCTCGAACAGCAGGCCCATGAAAGCGATCGCGATTGTGCCCGGAACGCGCGCGCTCCATCACGTCGAGCGGCCGGAACCGCGCATCGAGACGCCGCATCAACTCAAGCTGCAGGTGCTTCAGGTCGGCATCTGCGGTACCGATCGGGAAGAAGGATCGGCCGGTCGATCGGAAGCGCCGCCGGGCGCGCGTGATCTGGTCATCGGCCACGAGCTGCTCGGTACGGTCGTTGAGACGGGGTCAGCGATCACGCGATTCCGGAAAGGCGACTTCGCCGTGTTTACGGTACGCCGTGGCTGCGGCACCTGTCTTCCGTGCGCGATGAATCGATCGGACATGTGCACGACGGGCCGCTACCGCGAGCGCGGTATCGACGGCCTCGACGGGTACCAGGCCGAATTCGTCGTCGACGACGAGCAGTACGCCGTGAACATCCCGCGCGTGATCGCACCCGTCGGTGTGCTGACCGAGCCGCTGTCCATCGTCGAAAAAGCGATCGACGAGGCAGTGCGCCTGCAGTTCGCGCGGCTGCCGGCGGCGATGGCGACACCGATGTGGCTGTACGACCGGCCCTGCCTCGTCGCCGGCCTCGGCCCGATCGGATTGCTCGCGGCAATGGTGCTGCGGCTGCGCGGCGCGCGCGTCTTCGGGCTGGACATCGTCGATGCGGAATCCGCCCGGCCGCGCTGGCTGGAATCGATCGGCGGACATTACCTGAATGCGCGTGCAGTGCCGCCCGACAGAATCCGACAGGAAGCCGGGCCCATGATGTTCGTGTTCGAGGCCGCAGGCGCGCCGCGCCTCGCCTTCAACCTGCTCGATGCGCTGGACTACAACGGCGTGTACGTGCTCACCGGAATTCCCTCCAGCGAGCAGCAGCTGCAGATCCCCGCCGGCGAACTGATCCGCGGAATGGTGCTGTCGAACCAGGCCATGATCGGCAGCGTGAACGCTTCGCGCGGTCACTTCCAGATGGCCGTGGATGACCTCCTGAACGCGCATTACCGATGGCCGGGCCACATCGCAAAGCTGATTACGCACCGGTTTCCGGTCGAAGAGGTCGAGCGCGCTGTGCACGAGCATACACCGGATGAGATCAAGACCATCATCGAGTGGCGGTCACTGCCTGCGCCCCGCGGCGGGTGAACGGATCGGAAAATGCGTCGCGACACCGGCTCTTCACGCATGAACGGCAGGAGACCCATCGCATGGCGAAGACGGTTAGCGATTTCCTCATCGAGCGGCTCAGGGCCTGGGGGGTCAGGCGGATCTTCGGTTACCCGGGTGACGGCATCAACGGCATCCTCGGCGCGCTCAGCCGCGCGGACGGCGATCCCGAATTCATCCTCGCCCGTCATGAGGAAATGGCTGCGTTCATGGCGTGTGGCCATGCGAAATTCACCGGCGAGGTCGGCGTCTGCCTCGCGACATCGGGCCCGGGTGCGATTCACCTGCTGAATGGGCTGTACGATGCGAAGCTGGATCACCAGCCGGTTCTGGCGATCGTCGGCCACTCGGCGCGCCATGCGCTGGGCGGCAGTTTCCAGCAGGAAGTCGACCTGCCGTCGCTGTTCAAGGATGTCGCGCACGAGTACGTCCACATGCTGACCGTGCCGACGCAGTTGCCGGATCTCGTCGATCGCGCGATGCGCATTGCGATGGCCGAACGGACCGTCACGTGCCTGATCGTGCCGAACGACATCCAGGTCGAGCCGGCCGTCGAAGAAACGCCGCACAAGCACGGCTTCGTGCCCGGTGGTCTCGGCTACTCGCCGCCACGCGTGGTTCCGCACGAAACGGATCTGGACCGCGCGGCCGCTGTGCTGAATGCCGGCAAACGCGTGGCCATGCTGGTCGGCCAGGGTGCCGCAAATGCGGAGATGGAGGTGCTCGAAATCGCGGACCTGCTCGGTGCAGGCATCGCCAAGGCGCTGCTCGGCAGGGCCGTGCTGCCGGACGACCTTCCGTTCGTGACGGGAGCCATCGGACTGCTCGGTACACGGCCGAGCTACGAGATGATGCGCGACTGCGATACGCTGCTCATGGTCGGCTCGAACTTCCCCTACTTCGAGTTCATGCCGGAACCCGGCCAGGCCCGCGGCGTCCAGATCGATCTCGACGGCAGGTTCATCGGTTTCCGTTATCCGATGGAGGTGAACCTGGTGGGAGATGCGGCGGAAACGCTCCGGCTGCTGATTCCGCGCGTGGAGCGGAAAACCGACCGGAGCTGGCGGGAAAGCATCGAGAAGAAGGTGAGCGACTGGTGGCGTGTCATTGATAGCCGCGCGATGACGGATGCGGAGCCGCTGAACCCGCAGCGCGTGTTCCGCGAGCTGTCTCCACGTCTTCCCGACAACTGCATTCTCACATCGGACTCCGGTTCGGCGGCCGACTGGTTCGCGCGGGACCTGAAACTGCGTTCCGGGATGATGGCCTCGCTGTCCGGCAATCTCGCTTCGATGGGGCCGGGCGTGCCGTACGCGATCGCCGCAAAGTTCGCGTACCCCGACCGTCCGGTGATCGCGCTCGTGGGCGACGGCGCGATGCAGATGAACGGCATCAACGAACTGATCACGATCGCGCAGTACTGGGAGCGCTGGTCGGATCCGCGACTTGTCATCCTGGTTTTGCACAACAACGACCTGAACCAGGTCACGTGGGAGCAGCGCGCGTTCGAAGGGAATCCGAAATTCGAGGCATCGCAGACGCTGTACGACTTCCCGTTCGTGGAGTACGCAGAGATGCTCGGCTTCTGGAGCACGCGTATCGATCATCCGGATCAGGTCGGACCCGCGTGGGAGGAGGCGCTGTCCGCCGGCCGGCCGGCCGTCATCGACGCGATCACGGATCCGAACGTGCCGCCGCTGCCGCCACACATCTCGCTCGATCAGGCGCGTGCGTTCATGTCATCGATGGTCAAGGGCGACCCGGACGCGCTCAGCGTGATCCGCCGAACCGCCGTCGGCAAGGCAAAGGAGTTCTGGAACCGGTGACCCGCGATGGCTCCCGCAACGGTCGATGTGCCGATCACGGACATCACCGCCGCCGCGTTCACGATTCCGACGGACTACCCGGAGGCCGATGGAACGATCGCATGGAATTCCACGACGCTCGTGCTGGTCCGCGCGAAGGCCGGTGATGTCAGCGGCATCGGCTACAGCTACGCCGACGTCGCGACCGCGCAGTTCGTGACCGAGCGCCTCGCCGGCATTGCCGCCGGCCGTGATGCGAATGCGACGTCCGCGGCGTGGGATGCGATGGTGCGATCGGTCAGGAACCTCGGCGGTTCCGGACTCGCGGCCATGGCGATCTCCGCCGTCGACAACGCGCTCTGGGACCTGAAAGCCCGCCTTCTCGAAATCCCGCTGTATCGCCTGCTCGGGCCGCTGCGCACCGCGGTTCCTGTTTACGGCAGCGGCGGATTTACGTCATACCCGATCGACAGACTGCGCGAGCAGCTTTCACGCTGGGTACAGGACGGTATCCCGCGCGTGAAGATGAAGGTCGGCACCGATCCATCGTCCGATGTCGCTCGGGTGGAAGCCGCACGGGAAGCCATCGGGCCGGAGGCCGAACTGTTCGTCGACGCCAACGGCGCCTACTCGCGCAAGCAGGCGCTTGCGAAGGCCGAGCGGTTCCTCGATTCCGGCGTGTCGTGGTTCGAAGAACCGGTGCACCAGAAGGACGTCGCCGGACTCAGGCTGCTGCGCGACCGCGCACCTGCCGGAATGGACATCGCCGCCGGCGAGTACGGCTACACGCTCACGGATTTCCGCGTGCTGCTCGAAGCCGGCGCCGTCGACGTCCTGCAGGCCGACGCGACCCGCTGCGGCGGCATCACCGGCTTTCTGCGCGCGGCCGCACTCTGTGCCGCGTTCGACCTGCCCCTTTCGGCGCATACGGCGCCGTCGCTGCATGCACACGTGTGCTGCGCGGTTCCGAACCTGCGTCACCTCGAATACTTCCACGACCACGTACGCATCGAGCAGATGCTGTTCGATGGTGGGCCAACCCTGGCCGGCGGCGAGTTGCATCCCGATCCGACGCGTCCGGGATTGGGTCTCGAACTGCGCCGCGATGTCGCGACCCGCTACCTCGTTTACGGCAGCATCTGAGGAGAAGACCGCATGGACGTCGACAGCACTGACCTGGCCGCATCACTCCGCAGCCGCATTGCCGGAGAGGTCCGTTTCGATCGCGGCAGCCGCGCGCTATACGCGACGGATGCGTCGAACTACCGCCAGGTGCCCATCGGTGTTGTGATTCCGCGAAGCATCGAAGACGTCATCGCGACGGTCGAGGAATGCCGTCGCTTCGATGTGCCGGTCCTTTCGCGCGGCGGCGGAACCAGCCTGGCGGGCCAGTGCTGCAACGTCGCGGTCGTCATCGACTTTTCCAAATACCTGCACGACATCCTCGAAATCGATCCCGACCGGCGCCGCGCGCGCGTTCAGCCCGGCACCATCCTCGACCACCTGCGCCGGAAAGCGGAAAAGTACGGACTCACGTTCGGGCCGGATCCATCGACACACAATCACTGCACGCTCGGCGGGATGATCGGCAACAACTCCTGCGGCGTGCACTCTGTGATGGCGGGTCGAACGTCGGAGAACGTCGAGGAGCTCGAGATCCTGACGTACGACGGACATCGCATGCGCGTCGGCGCAACGCCGGAGGACGAACTCGAGCGCATCATTCGCGGTGGCGGAAAGCAGGGCCGGGTGTACGCTGCGCTGAAGGAACTGCGGGACCGGTACGCACCCCTGATCCGGGAGAAGTTTCCGAACATCCCGCGCCGCGTGTCCGGCTACAACCTGCCGGACCTGCTCCCGGAAAACGGCTTCCACGTCGCGCGCGCGCTCGTCGGTTCCGAAGGAACCTGCGTGACGATCCTGGAAGCGACAGTGCGGCTCGTGCACAGCCCCGCTTCGCGCACGGTCGTCGTGCTCGGGTATCCCGACATCTACACCGCCGGCGATCACATCACCGACATCCTCGCCTGCGATCCGATCGGGCTCGAAGCCATTGACGACGTGCTCGTCGAGGACATGACGCGGAAGGGGCTGCACCCGCGCGACCTCACGCTGCTGCCGCCGGGCCGCGGCTGGCTGATCGCCGAGTTCGGCGGGGATACACGCGAAGATTCCGACGACAAGGCGCGGTGGATGATGGACGCGCTGCAACGCGCATCGAACCCGCCATCGATGAAGCTGTTCGACGACCCGGCCGAAACCAGTCTCGTATGGCAGATCCGGGAGTCCGGCCTCGGTGCAACCGCGCGTGTGCCCGGCGACCGCGATACGTGGGAAGGCTGGGAAGACTCGGCCGTGCCGCCGCAGCGCGTGGGCGCATACCTGCAGGACCTGCGCAAGCTGTTCCGCAAGTTCGGCTACAACGGCGCGCTGTACGGCCACTTCGGACAGGGCTGCGTGCACACACGCATTGATTTCGACCTCGTCACGGCGGAAGGCATCCGCACGTTCCGCGCGTTCCTCGATGAAGCGGCCGACCTCGTGCTTTCGTACGGCGGATCCCTCTCCGGCGAGCATGGCGACGGGCAGTCACGCGCGGAACTGTTGCCGAAGATGTTCGGCGAAGATCTGATCCAGGCGTTCCGCGAGTTCAAGGCGATCTGGGATCCCACGAACCGGATGAATCCGCACAAGATCGTGGACCCGTACCGCATCACGGAAAACCTGCGGCTCGGCACATCGTATCGACCGGCGCAGCCGGAAACGTGGTTCCGGTACCCCGGCGACGACGGCTCCTTCGCGCGGGCAACACTGCGCTGCGTCGGCGTTGGCGAATGCCGCCGCCACGAAACCGGAACGATGTGTCCCAGCTACCGCGCGACCCTCGAAGAGAAGCACTCGACGCGCGGACGCGCGCGGCTGCTGTTCGAGATGCTGCGCGGCGATTCACTGGAGGGCGGCTGGAAGAACGACAGCGTGCGCGAAGCGCTCGATCTCTGCCTGGCGTGCAAAGGCTGCCGGACCGACTGCCCCGTCAACGTCGACATGGCGACGTACAAGGCGGAGTTCCTCTCGCACTACTTCGAAGGACGGCGCCGCCCGACCGCCGCGTACAGCATGGGACTCATCCCCTGGTGGGCTCGCATGGCGTCGACGGTGCCGGCGGCGGCGAATTTCGTCACCCACGCGCCCGGCCTGCGCACGCTGGCAAAATCGATCGCGGGAATCGCCGGGCAGCGCGATGTTCCAAAGTTTGCACGCCATTCGTTCCGGCATGACTGGCGTCGGAAACGCCGGCAGCGCACGCGGCGCCAGGGCAGTGCCGGGCGTCGGGTCATCCTCTGGCCCGACACGTTCAACAACTACTTCCACCCGTGGATCGCATCCGCGGCTGTTGACGTACTGCAGGCGGCGGGTTTCGAAGTGAGTGTACCCGGTCAATGGCTGTGCTGCGGACGGCCGCTCTACGATTTCGGCATGCTCCGCCTTGCCCGCAAGCAGCTTCGCACGATCCTCGACGCGCTTCAGGACGACATCGAACTCGGCACGCCGGTCGTCGGACTGGAACCGAGCTGTGTTGCGGTGTTCCGCGACGAACTCGTCGGACTGTTCCCGGAAGACGAGAACGCCGTGCGGCTCAGTCGGCAGACCTTTCTGCTCAGCGAGTTCCTCGTGAACTACGCGCCGCACTTCCGGCCGCCGCCGCTGCAGCGCAGGGCGATCGTGCACGCACACTGCCATCACAAGGCCGTCATGGGACTCCACGACGACAGGATTCTGCTCGACCGCACCGGACTCGACTACACGCTCCTCGATTCCGGCTGTTGCGGCATGGCCGGCTCGTTCGGATTCGAGCGCGACAAGTATGACATCTCCATGAACATCGGCGAGCTCGTGCTGCTGCCCGCCGTCCGCGAGTCCGCGCCGGACACGCTCATCATCACCGACGGATTCAGCTGTCGGGAGCAGATCCGGCAGGCGACCAGCCGGGCACCGCTGCACATCGCCGAAGTTCTGCAAGCCGCGCTGCGGCAGGAACACGCACCGGCCGCACGGTCGTAATGCGCCTGTTCGCGAGAAGACCCGACCGCCCGGGTCCGGTCTCCCGCGAAACCGCGGTCGGCGTCGGCCAGCCGACGTATCCGCCGATCGCGGATTACGGGATCATCGGCGACGCGCGGAGCAGCGCGCTCATCTCGCGCTCCGGATCCGTCGACTGGTGGTGCCTCCCGAACTTCGACGGAGACCCCGTCTTTGCGCGCCTCCTCGATAACCGGCTCGGCGGCTTCTTCGCCATCCGGCCGAACACGCGATTCGACGCGTCCCGCGGCTATGTTCGCGAATCCAACATCCTGCAGACGACCTTCACGACTTCCGACGGCGTCGCACGACTCACGGATTTCATGCCCGCCCTCACGGAAGCGCAGAAGCGGCTGTACCCGGTCCCCTTCCGCGAGATCGTGCGAAGGATCCAGGGCGTGAGCGGAGCCGTACCGATCCGGATCGAGGTCCGTGTCCGCCCGCAGTTTGGAAGCACGACGCCGCTCGTTCGCCGCATCCCCGCGAATCGCTACGCGATCAGCTGGGGCAACCAGGCGATTCACCTGGCCAGCAGCCACCCGCTCGGGATCCTCGAAGGCAGCGTGATCGGCGAGTTCACCGTTCACGCCGGCGACCGGATCGACCTCGCCCTCGCCTACTCGCCGGAAGCGCCGGCTGACCTGCCCATCCTTCGCAACCTCGACCTCATCGAATCCCTGACCGCGCGCTTCTGGGAGAGCTGGACATCCCAATGCCGATACCAGGGACCGTACCGCGATTCCGTGATCCGCAGCGCGCTTGCGCTGAAGCTGCTGACGTACGCGCCGTCCGGTGCGATCGTCGCGGCTCCAACCACATCGCTTCCGGAGCAGATCGGCGGATCGCGCAACTGGGACTACCGATACTGCTGGCCGCGCGATGCCGCGTTCACGATCCGCGCGCTGCTCCGGCTCGGATACACGATCGAAGCGCATGCCTTCGCGGAATGGCTGCTGTATTCCACGCGCATCACGGATCCCGTGCTCAAGACCTTGTACGATGTCTACGGCGGCCGAACGCCGCGCGAGCGCATCATCGAATCCTTCGAGGGCTACCGCGGCAGCCGTCCGGTGCGGGTCGGCAACGCCGCGCGCCGGCAGTTCCAGCTCGACGTGTATGGCGAGGTTCTCGATGCGCTGGCGCTGTACCGGCGTGCGGGCGGCAGCTTCGACAGGGATGGTCGGAAACTGATCAGTGGTGCCGCGAACATCGTGCTGAAGAATTGGCTGGAACCCGATGACGGCATCTGGGAACCGCGAACGCCGCGTCAGCAGAACGTTCATTCCAAGGTGCTGGCCTGGGTCGCGCTCGAGCGCACGATCGAGCTGTCGCGTTCGACGCCCCTGTACGTGGACACGACCGTCGTTCGCGAAACGAAGCATGCGATCAGGCGCTGGATCATCGAAAACGGCTACAGCCCGGAGCTCGGCTCGTTCGTGCGCCGCCCGGGGACCCGCGAACTCGACGCATCGCTGCTCGTCATTCCGCTCGTCGATTTCCTGCCCGGCGATGATGCCCGCGTCATCGGAACCGTGGACGCGGTCCGCAGACATCTCGCTCGCGGCGCACTCGTCCTTCGACACCTCGGCTCGGACGGCCTGACCGGTGTGGAAGGCACTTTCCTGATTTGCTCCTTCTGGCTCGTCGAAGCGCTGGCGCGTACAGGAAAAATCGATGCGGCGATCGACCTGTTCGAGGGCGTGATCCGGTATTCGAATGATCTGGGTCTGATGTCCGAAGAAGTGGATCCGGGAAGCGGCGAACTGCTGGGCAACTTCCCGCAGGGATTCAGCCATATCGGCCTGATCAACGCTGCCCTGACGCTGGCCGATTACACGCGGTAGAACGCGCCCAGCACCGCGCCGAACAGGATGTGGCCGAGGATCGTGACGATCGGAGTTTCCCGGCCGTAGTTCGCGGCCATGACGCCCGGTGGCTCGAGTTCACGCGTCGGCTCCGGCCCGCGCGCATCGGTCGCCATCCGCGGGTGCATGCCCGGCAACATCGGCAGCACCACGACCAGCGTGAACAGCGCCTGCCCGATGCCGATGACGGCACCCAGCCGCCACGTCGCACGGCCGATGCTCTCGAACATCGCGGCGTAGATGAACGCGAACAGCCAGCCCAGGACGAGGTGCATGAAGAATCCGTACACCTTCGCCTTGTCCCGGCTCGGTGTGACGAACAGCCCGATCATCAGCGGGATGTCCAGCCGCGTCAGTCCGAGCGCCTGGCTGATCCGGAGCAGTGTCGTCATCAGCACGGTGCCGGCCAATCCCCAGATCATTGTGCTTGCCAGGTCCATACGCCTCCTCCGCGCGTACGCGTGGTCACGAACCATGCCGTCTCCGCCGCGCCGAGTGTGAATTCGCGCTTCCGCCTGCAACCCTCAACTGTGCCCTCGGGTCGCGCGCAACGGCAGATTTTGCGTGGCGGCTCCATCCGGCAGCACCTGGTCCGGAAGGAGCACGTTCGATGGCGGTGCGAGCACAGGTCGGAATCGTCGGTGCCGGCCCCGCGGGCGCGCGCGCCGGTGAACTGCTCGCCGGCATGGGCGCGGACGTCGTCATGTTCGATGCGCGCGCGCCGTGGGAGAAGCCCTGCGGCGGCGGCCTCACCGCGTCCGCCTTCGACAACATCCCGGATCTCGCCGGCGTCCTGACCCGCGCGCAGCGCATCGACACGGTGCGGCTCGAGACGCAGTCGACGACGCTGTTCGTTCCGCTCGACAGGCCGCTGTACATCCTCTCGCGTACCGAGCTCGCCAAGTGGCAGCTCGACCGCGCGATCGCGGCAGGCGCAGCCCTGGAGCGCCGCAACGTTCGAGCGATCCGCAAAAGCGAAAACGGCTGGAAGCTCGACCTCGACAACGGCGAATCCTTCGCCGTGTCGCTGCTGGTCGGCGCCGATGGCGCGGCAAGCAGGGTTCGCGCCGCCGTTGCGCCACGGCTCGATGTAGAACTCGAACCGACCCGTGTGATTTTCGCGCCGGGCCCCGGTGAAACACCGGAACAAATGGGGCTGCGGTTCTACCCGCGCGTGCAAGGTTACGCATGGGATTTTCCGCGGCCGGATCATCGATCGATCGGCATCGGCATCGCTGCGGGAACGTGGTCGAAACCGCACATGGACGCGGAAGTCAGCCGGTATTGCGAGGACGTCGGCGCAAACGGCCACGAGAACTTCGACCGCGCCGGCGCAGTGATCGGCACGGCCGAACGCCCGCACGGTCGCAACTACGCGCTGGTCGGCAACGACGTCTACGCGCTGCTGGGCGACGCCGCCGGTTTCGCCGACCCCGCAACCGGTGAAGGCATCCAGAACGCGATCCGGTCAGCGGACTTCCTCGCCGAAGCATTCCAACGGAGCCGCCGCTTCACGAAGTACCCGACGATCGCTCGCAAACGGCTGGAACCCGAATTCGTGATCGCGCGGTTCGTGCGACGCGTGCTGTACAGCCGGAACATCGCCAACGGTCTCGTCGACCTCGCGCCGCGATCGCCGGCCGCGTACGCGCTCGTTCACGCCATCGTCAACGGCGGCAACGAACACGATCCGATGCGCCTCGCGCGTGTCCCCGCCGCCTGGCACCGGCTGCGCCGCGACGGCGTGCTGCCGGTCGCGATCCTGAACGGCCGCTGATCCTCTGGCGCAGCGCGCACCTGGCGTGTAGCCTGTACGAGACCGCTCAGGAGATCCCATGAGTACCGATCCACGCGTCGACACGCGTACATCAGCAACGCCGCGCCATTCGCGCGCGCGATCCTCGAACACCTGCGCGCAGCCGTTCACGAGGTCTGCCCGGATGTTGTCGAGGCGATGAAGTGGAGAATGCCTTCGTTCGAATACAAGGGACCGCTCGCCGGCATGGCCGCGCACCGGCAGCACTGTTCGTTCGGCTTCTGGAAAGGCGAGCTCATTACCGACTCGAGGACCGGACGGCCGCTCGAACGAACGGACGCCATGGGCCACTTCGGTCGGGCGAAACGCATCAGCACCGCACTCGAATGGCTGGCGGAAGGCAAGTCGCGCAACTGGAAGTACGAACGGAATGCCTAATAACTCAGCCGCACACCGAACATGATCGACCGCGGCAGGTCCGTATTCGTGTTCTGCCGCTCGCCGGTTGCGTTTGTCAGGTTCCTGATCTGCATCTCCGCCTGCAGCATCGACGTCAACGCATACGTCGCGTTCAGACCGAACTTCGTGACCGGATCGTAATCCAGCCAGTACTCGCGCATGGAGCCGCGGTAGTCCGCCCCGCCGTAGTAGAAGCCGTACAGCCCCTTCCAGTCGTAACCGACCCATGAACCGAGCCGCGTCGCGGAGAGGCTGACCGCGCCGCGGGCGCGTGCGTACGATACCGAAATGCCCGCCGTGTATTCCGGCACTTCGAGCATGCTTTCGCCGGCGTCGATGTCGCCGCCGTACTCCGGCACACGCTCGTCCATGATGCTCCTCATCGTCGTCAGCGTACCGCGTACCGTGATCGGCAGCGGACGCAGGTACACCTCGCCCTCCAGTTCCCAGCCGGTATTCGAGATGACACCGACGTTCTGGTACTGGCGGATCATCGTGCCCGCGGAATCGCCCAGCATCACCATTTCGATCAGGCCATCGGCGACCTGATCGTAGTATGTGATCGCCAGGGAACCGCGGTCACGGAACGCGAACTCGACACCCGCATCCCAGCCGCGGATCTCCTCCGGTCCGATGTCGGGATTCGGCAGCACCCGCAGCCCGCTCATCGTGAAGCCCGCCTCGTGTTCGGCGGTCGGCGCCTTGATGCCCTTTCCCCACGCGCCGCGCGCCTTCACGTCGATATCGCCCAGGCGCGTCACGTATGCGATACCCGCGCGCGGCGCGACCGCATGGCCGTACTCATCACCGAGGTTGTCGTTCGATTCGACGCGCACGCCGGTCGTCAGGAACACGCGATCGCTGATGCCGAAGCTGCCCTGCGCGAAGTAGCCCGTGTTCGACGAGCGCAGGTGGTAGAGCGTGCCGTTCCCGCTGCTCGCGCCCCACGGCTGGCGCGACCGCGATGTGTCGAAGCCGCCCGCGCTGTACTCGTCGTGATCGATGCCGCCCACGAAGGTTGCGGCCACGGCATCACCCACGCGCGTCTGCAGCGACGTATGATACCGCGCCGAGAGACGCTCGCCCGGTATGTAAGACACGCGGTAGAACGTGTCGGCCGGCGTCGCCAGCCGCCGCTCGTACGTGTAGGACTCGAAGTTGTTGCTGTCGTAGCCAAGCGTGACGTTGTGCGTCCATGCCGGAGTCAACGCATAGCTGACGTTGGCTCCCAGCGACTTCTGGTGAACGAAGTCCTGTTCGTACGCCGGAGCCTGCCACGGCGCGTAGCCGAGAGCCCGGAGAATCGGGTTCTGCGGCCACCCAAAGTTCTTTCGATAGTAGCGTCCCGAGATCCCCACTCGCAGCGGCCCGTGCTGCGTTCGCAAAGCGCCAAACACGCTGTAGTTCTTCGAATCGCCATCCGGCACATACGCGCCCGTCGTCGCGTGACTCCCGCCCATCGCGTACGTCACATCATCGGTTCCTCCGGAGACCGTGACCGTGTTCTCCGCCTGGCCAACGGACTCGCCGTTGTTCCACCGCCCCGAAATGAACCCCGCGGCGCTCCTCAGCTGGATCGTCGGTCGCGGCGTCGGCTGCCCCTTCTTCGTGAAAATCTGCATCACGCCGCCACTCGCGCCCGCACCGTACATCGTCGTCGCCTGCGGACCGCGCAACACCTCCACCCGTTCGATGCTCGCCGGATCGATCGTCGCGATGTACAGCGGATCCGTCACCTCGATGCCGTCGATGTAGGTCTTGATGTAATCGAAATACAGCGAGTTCTTCCCCCGCATCGTTACCGATGCGTAGTAGTTGTTCGGCCCCTCATCGAACGTGGTCGCCCCGGCGATCGCGCCCCGGAACAACTCGTCCGGCCGGCTGATGCCCAGGCGGGCGATGTCATTCGCCGTGATCACCGTTATCGGCGACGGCAGTTCGCGCACGCGCGTCTCCACCATCGCACCCGTCACCACGATCTCATCCAGCGCGATCCCCTCACGCGACAACTCCACGTTCACCACCGCCGTGGCCCCGCCGGCTACCGCGGCCTCCCGCGCAATGCGCGCGTAACCCCCTGCCGTGACCACGATCCTGTGCGTGGCGACCGGAACACTGCCGATGCGATACGTGCCGGCAGCGCTCGTGATGGTACCGAACCGCGTGCCTTCCACCACCACACTCGCGCCCGCGACGCCCTCACCCGTCACGGCGTCCGTTACACGCCCCGTAATCGTGCCTTCGCGGAGCTCCTGCGCACGGGCAGGCTCAAGCCGGGTCACAATGCAGAGTACAAACACGCCAGCGGCGAAAATTCGCATGACTGATCGCATGATGGATTGGATTGTTTCAGAAAGTCGACGAGGCAGGAACGGTCGTGCTCTTCGCACGACCCGCCGCGCCCGATTGCCGCCTTCGTCATCGTGCTGCCCTGATGACTCCGGAGAGAGGGGTTGGAGGCTGATTTGACTGAATAGTAATGGATTATTGGCGTTCGGTCAAAATGCCGGACAGCGGACCGTCCTTGAATTGTTGCGTTCCGGCCGCTCTCGACATGCTTGCACGCCTGAAGCCCGCCTCTGGTATGCCGCTGGGGGGAAAACATCGCAGGGATCGCCGAATCTGGCCGATGCGCCGTGACCGTTCCATGGCTGGAACGGCCGCGACGGAACAACTCAAGGACGGGCCGCTAAAGGACGGGCCGCTAAAGGATGATCGCCGCCGGCAGCAGCACCGCGTACCCGAGCACGAGCAGCAGCGGCGCGGCGACGTTGGAGCCTTTCGAAAGCATCACGTATCCGATCGCGATGACCGCGAGCGCGACGGCGAGCAGGATCAGATTGATCGGCGTGAACCGAAGCGAAGGTTTCTCTGCCTGTATCGCGACTGCCTGTCTCCGACGTGCCATGATCTCCAATACCTGTTCCTGATGCGTGTTCCTGACAAACTGGCGCAGGCTGCTAATCCACGTCAACCGCCCACTTCAGAAGGCGTTCGACCTCGTTGGTCGTGATGCGTCGGACGCCGCGTTCGACCAGCGCGGCGGCCGCGGCGGGGTCGTTGACGGTGTAGACGGCCAGGTCGATGCCCATCTGGCGGGCGCGCTCGGCGAGGGCCCGGTTGCGCAGCAGGATCTGGTAGTTGCAGTCGACGATCGCGTTGCCGTCGGCCTGCGCCCGCCCCAGCGCAAGCATGAAATGCTCCTCGTCATCCGCGAGAAACGCGAGCGTAACGGGAGCGGGAAGCATCCGGACGTAGTCGAGCTGTCGCCAGTCGAACGACATGATGATCGCCTGGTCGACCATGTCCCGCTCGACGATCTGCTGCACGACGAGGTTGAGGTCTTCGCTGCGGAACGCGTTCGGCTTGAGTTCGATGTACACGCGATCGACGCGGTCCCGTACGAGGTTGAGAACTTCTGCAAGCGCCGGCACCTTCTCGCCGGTGTACGCCGGCGAGAACCAGCGGCCTGCGTCGAAGCTGCGGATTTCGTCGAAGGTGAGTTCCGCGATTCTGCCGGCCCCGTCGGTCGTGCGTCCGAGCGTGTAGTCATGAAACACGACCGGCACGCCGTCGCGGGTCGCATGCACGTCGAACTCGACGGATCGAGCGCCGGCGCGGATGGCCAGCTCGATGGAGGCGCGCGTGTTCTCGGGAGCTCGTGCGCTGTAGCCGCGGTGAGCGATGATCTCGACGCCGCCCTCCTTCCGCCAGTAGGCCGGCTGGTCGGGCAGCTCGCTGGCGCGCAGTTCGGCCCATTTGCGGCGGTCGCGCCGGCGGCGCACGATCCACAGCGCGCCCGCCAGCACCGTGATGATGGCGGCGTACGCTAGCGAGTGCGTGAGGATCGCGAACCAGCCGTACCGTTGACGCACGCTGGCGCGCCAGTACCGCTCGATCTGGTTGAGATCCGCGCCGTAGGTACGGATGAGAGCGGTGTTGAAGTCGCCGGTCGACCGCCACGTCGCGAAGAGGTTCCGCAGCCCCGCTTCCCCGCTCTCGCGGTAGAGGTAATCGATGGCGCTCGCGCTCAGCAGGTAGGCGAGTCGCGCGTCGCCGGCCACGCGTGGCCACCCGAGCTCCAGCGAATCGAGCGGTGGTGCCCTTCCGGTCGCGAACGCAAGCCGCAACAGCCAGCCGGCCTCGAAATCGAGCTGCCCGGCGCTCCAGGTCGCGTACCCTTCCGTGAACCACAGCGGCGCGCGTGCACCGTTCGCTGCGCGGTGCACCGCGATGTGCGCGATCTCGTGCCGGAGGATGGTGCCGAGCCGGATGGTCGAACCGCGCTCCGACTCATAGCCCGGCAGGAAGATCAGCGATCGCTCCGGGATCGCCGCGCCGGCGCCCCACTCGGGAATGCGCCCGCCCGTCAGCTCCAGCAGATGCTGCTCGTCTGTCGCAAGCAGGATGAAGATGGGCGAACCCGTGGCCCACAGTGCGCGTGGGATTCCCGGGAAATCGGGCGTCTGCTGCGCCGCGCGCGCGACGCGCGCGGCCAGTCGCCGGTCATCCTCGCGGAACTGAACGACGAACGGGTCTGCGCGCATCTCGAGCGTTTGCGCCGGGGCTTGCGGCAGCTGCAGGCTGAAGGCAAGAACGGCGACATTCTGCAGCCGCCGCGCCGGGATCACGCTTCGCGCCTCCGCGCCAGTGTGTGCGCACGCTCGGTGATCGCGTCGGCGATGGCGTCGAGCGGAAGGACTTCGGTCGCGTACGGTGCGGCCGATCGTGGCATCCCCCAGATCACGGATGTCGCCTCATCCTGCGCGACCGTCCAGCCGCCGACCTCCTGGATGTGACGCAGACCTTCCGCGCCGTCGCGCCCCATGCCGGTCAGCACGATGCCGCCGCTCGCCGGTCCGAAGTGACTTGCGACATCGCGGAAAAGCACGTCCGCCGCGGGACGCACGCCCCACACCGGCGGGTCGTGGTGCAGATGCGTGATGATGTCGTCGCGGTCGCGAATCAGGGAGAGGTGCATCCCGCCCGGCGCAATGTACACGGTGCCG
>Ga0164243_10003053_pt1 | contig 27045 bp, 21 predicted proteins | sample OricompcompostOP_FD_108781 | JGI IMG/M metagenome (GOLD analysis project Ga0164243, IMG submission 108781) | Organic Plus compost microbial communities from Emeryville, California, USA - Original compost - Organic plus compost (OP) | ecosystem: Engineered > Solid waste > Mixed feedstock >...
CGCCTGCTCCGCCGCGGCCAGCGCGGCGCGCAGCGCGTCCGCCGGCTCCGGGTCGGGGTGGGATCCGGTGGGCATGGCACGCTACAGCGCCATCGCGGCGATCGTCGCGTTGTGGTAGCCCGCAACGCCGGCCGACCGCGCGAACTCGCCGAACGTGTAGAAGCCGAACGTCGGCACCGCACCGGCCGCCCGCTGGACGCGGCACGCCTCCTCCGGCCCGCGCGGGCCGAGCGCGTCCAGCCGGGCCACGCAGCTGAAGACCAGCACGACGGCGGCGTCGCGGTCGGCGACCGCCGCGGCGCCGGTCTCGTCGGCGACCCGGAGCAGCTCGTCGGCGTCGCAGGCCATCACCCGGACCGCCGCGTACGGCGGCACCGGCGACAACGTGCTGACCGTGCCGTCGTCGCCGAGCACCGCGGTGCGCATCACCACCGACCCGTCGGGCTGGATGAGCCCGAGTGCGCGCGCCGGATGGTAGCCACCCGCCCGCACCGTCGGGAACCGGCTCGCGGGGTCGTCGGAGAAGCTCTCGCGGTAGACGGTGAGCGCCGGGCGGCCGTCCAGCTCCCGGATCACCGGGCCGTCGAGGCCGGTGACCAGCAGCGGCAGGCCGGTCGGATGCCAGCCGTGCGCGCAGTGCACGCGCAGCGGCCGCTCGGCGGCGATCCAGACCGCGACGGCGGAGTCCGTGAGCACCTGGTCGCCGGCGAACACGAACGTCTCCGCGAGGGCACGGTCGTCGCCGGCCGCCCCGCCGATCACCGGCACGGCGAAGCCGGCGACCGAGTGGACGCCGGTCAGCAGCCCCTGCTGGTCGCCGGCGAGCCCGTCGGAGAAGAGGAGCACCGCCGCGTGCGGGGACGGGCCCGCCTCGGCCCGGGCGTCGCGGGCCAGCGACCGGCCCGTGCCGACCGGGTCGGCGCGGACGCCGGACGCGTAGCCGAGCCCGAACCGGTAGCCGCCCCCGGCGAGCGCCAGCACGGCGACCCCGGCGCCGGGCGGGGTCAGCGTGCCGCAGTGCAGCTGCCCGGAAGTGGTGGCGCCGGCGACCACCGCGCCGCCGGCCGTCTTCGCGACCGTGGAAACCACCGTCTCCAGGTCATACCGGACACTCGCGTACACCAGCACCAGGTCGGGCATCGCCTCGCCCAGCGGCGCGAGCGCTCCGGCGAGCGCGGTTTCGGCCGCGGTCCTGGCGTCCGGGTCGCCGCCCGTGCCGACGCCGCAGACCGCCTTCTGGCTGGTCAGCGCCCTCACCCCCGTGACCTGACGTGTGCGGGTCAAGAACCGAGTGTAGTGGCGGCGGCGGAGTGACGGCGGTCATGCCGGTGCACCGGCGGCCCGGCCCCTGCGGGCCGGGCCGCCGGGACCGGTCAGCCGACGACCGACCGGAGCGGGACGCCCTCGGCGCGCAGGGTCCGGACCAGTTCGCGCAGGTACGGATGCTCGTCGGCCAGCAGCCCCTCGGGGTTCGGGATCAGCAGGTACGCGGAGCCGCCCGCGACGCTGACCCGCGCCGTGCCGGTGAAGCGGCCGACGACCGCCTCGGTGCGGGCCTGGTCGGCCTGCGCCACCTCGATGGTGATCGGACGCCACTCGCCGCCGAGGTTCTCCGGCGCCGGGGCGGCCGCGGCGGCCGCGCGGGCCGGGTCCACGGTGACCGAGGCCGCGCGGCGGCCCGCCGGCGCGCCGGACGACGGGTAGAGCAGCGCGTTGGCCAGCAGGTGCTGCCCGCTCTCGTTGTACGCCCGGAACAGCGGGTTGAACGCGAACAGCACCGCCCGACCGGCACCGGTCGGCTCGTCGACCAGCGCCACCGTGCCCTTGAGCGCCTCCGCCTGGACCGTGTAGCCGTTGGCCCAGAACCGGTCGTCGCTCGGGTACGTCAGCACGTTCGTACCGGTGGTGCTCGGGTTGAGGATCGAGTCGTTGTTGTTGAACTCGAAGTCCTCGGCCGGCCGGCCCCAGCCGACCGGGTTGTCGGTCGCGACGTCGACCCGGAAGTGCGAGCCGAGCACCTGGTAGCCGGCCGGCTTGGGCTTCTCGGTGGTCGAGGTCAGCCCGGCCGCGCGGGCCATCCGGGTGCCCTGGTTGCGCAGCCCGATGTAGGTGTTGCCGGCGGCGACCCAGGCCCGGAGGTTGGCCTGGCCGGTGGCGGTGAGCCCGCCGGTGGCGTTGCTGCCGTCCGGCACCAGCAGCACGTCGCGCTCGGTGAACGCCGGCGTGTTGCCGTTGATGTCGGCCGTGGTGACCGGCGTGAGGTCCAGACCCCAGCGCTCGCCGAGCAGGTAGCGCGACTCGCCGTGCCGCCCGGAGGTGAGCGAGATGCCGGTGCCCTGGAAGACGCCGACGTCGGGCAGGGTGACCGCGTCGCCGCGCGGCGCCGGCCGGTTGGCGTGGAGGGTCACGCCGAGGGACAGCGCCTTCGCGTCGAGCGCCGGGGACAGGCTCGCCTCGGCGAAGGTGAGCTTGCCGTCAGCGGGGTTGCGAACGACCTCGACGCCGGCGCCGAGCAGCGCGAACGCGAACTCCGCGGCCGAGGCCGAGTCGAGCGTGAACGCGTACGAGCCGCCCTTGGGTGCGGTCGCCGCCTTGCCGCCGGACGGGCGGGACACGCGCTGGACCTTCGGGCGGACGTCGTCTCCCGTGTAGACGGTCTCGATGCCCATCAGCAGCGGGTTGCTCCAGGAGGAGACGTCGTAGAAGTACGGGAACGGGACGTACGGGTCCTCGCCCATGATCGCCTGGATCCAGTGCTTCTGCGGCTGCGCCATCGGGATCCAGTAGGAGCCCTTGGGCACGGTGAGGTCGGTGGCGGTGCGGCCGCCGAAGACGTGCGCCGTCGGCAGGGTCAGCGCCTCCTTGACCTCGTACACCTCGACGTCCATGGCCCGCAGCCGCTCGACCATCCGGCGCACGTCGCCGAGCTGGCGGTTCGGCAGCAGGAAGTAGGAGCGGATCGTCGTGTCGGGCACCGGGAACTGCACGGTGTTGTCCGGCTGCACGACCTCGTTGGGCTGCAGCGTGCCGGCCCGGCCCTCGGCCAGCGCGTCGACCCAGACGTCGTACCAGCTGGTGAGCATCTCGTGCCGGTTGGCCGCCGCCCAGCCCAGGGTCGCCCACTGGGTGTTGAACTGCTGGCTCACCCGGTCCTGGACGGCCGAGGCGCTGCCCTTCTCGAACGTCATGCCGGCGGCGCCGAACCCGGCGGCCGGGACGGTGTCGCCGTACCCCATGAAGAAGAGGTCGTAGACGTCGTAGTTGAAGTAGCACTCGGTGGTCACCGTGGCGGTGCACGCGCCGTTGTAGCCGAAGCCCCGCTTGTTGGCCTCGCCGATGCGGTTGATCCAGTCGACCGGCGCGTCGGCGATCTCGTGGTGGATCGGGTCCGCGTTCGGCGGGAAGAAGTACTGGCGGCCGCCCATCTCGTGCGCGTCGACGAAGACCTGCGGCGGGTACTGCCGGAGCAGCTCGATCTTGCCGTCCGTCTCCCGCTGGGTACGGGCGAACCAGTCCCGGTTGAGGTCGAAGCCGAACTCGTTGGTGCGCCGCCCGGCGTCCCGGCCGTCGGGGTTCTGGGTCGGGATGATGACGGTGACCAGGTTCCGGTTGCGCTCGGCGACCTCGCAGGACAGGCCGGCGGCGAGCCGGTAGAGCGAGATCAGCGCGGCGTCCGCGCCGCTGAACTCACCACCGTGGACGTTGCCGGCGATGTAGACGATCGCCGGGCTCCGCTTGGCGATGTTGGCCGCCTTCTGCGGCGAGGTCTTGCGAGGATCGCGCAGGTCGCGGAGGTCCTCGGCGATCGCTTCGAGGGCCTCCGGCGTCACGTGCTCCTCGTCGGAGACGATCGCGTACGGGAGGGGCTGGCCGAGCGCGCTGGTGGTCACGGTCCCGGTGACCACCCGGTCGGAGGCGGCGTCGACGGCGGCCACGTACCGCCGGATCTCGTCGTTGGTGACGACGCGCTGCTGCCCGGCGCCGAGCGGAAAGCCGAGGACGGCCTCCGGGGCCGGCACGCCGGCGAGCCGCGCGTCGGGGTTCGGGTCACAGGTCGGCGGGCGGCTGGTGGCACCCGCGGGGGCACTGGTGAGGAGGGGGGTCATGCCGGCCAGCAGGACGAGCGCGGTCGCACCCGCCAGCCGTCTCGCACGGTTCGAGAGTCGCATCGAGAACCCGCTTCCGTGGGCTCGGGGTCAAGGTCAGGCGAGCGTAAAAGTCCGTCGATGCGAGGGTCAAGATCCAAACGGCGGAGCGGTGATCCCACCTCTGTGGACTCGGGCGGCGTCGCCACCGCCCCGCGCGGGGGCGGCTACGCGCTGGCCGCCTGGTCCCCGGCCGCGCCGTACCCAGCGACGCCGCGCCACCGCGAGCGCCGTCGGTCGCGGGCGGCGTCGCCCCCGCCCGGGGCGGCTACGCGCTGACCGCGGGGTCCCTGGCCGCGCCGTACGCAACGACGCGCGTCGCCACCGCCCGGGGCGCTACGCGCTGACCGCCGGGTCCCCGGCCGCGCCGTCTCCGCGCGCCGCGCCGCCGGCGTCACCGGCCACGCGCGGACCGCCGAGGCCGCGTGCGGCGCCGGGGCCGTGCGCGTCCACGGACGCGCGCAGAACGCCGGCGAGGGCGGCGCGGTCGATGCCGCCGTCCGCGGTGCGCGGGAACGCGGCCACGACCGTCACCTCGGCCGGGACGCGCGGGGCGGGCAGGCGTGCCGCCAGGTACGAGCGGAGGACGGTCGGATCGGCCCGCCAGCCCGGCAGCAGCGTGCAGTAGGCGACCAGGTCGACGGCGGCGTCACGGCGCCGGGTGAGCACCGCGCACTCGTCCACCTCGTCGGCCCCCGCCAGCACCGCCTCGGCCGCCTCCGGGTCGGAGCGGCCGCGGATGCGCAGCGTCGGGCGGCGCCGCTCCGGCGGCCGCGCGCCGGCGCCGGCCGGGGGCCGCCGGGTCGCGAGGCCGGGCGGCACCCACAGCGCGGACCGGTGGAGGGCCAGGACCCGCGTCGGGACCAACCGCGGGTATCCGGTGCCGAACAGGTGGGGGAAGGCGAGCGGGTCGGCGTCCTCGGCCACGGGAATGTCCCGCTCCGCGGCCCAGCGCCAGACGTCGGACAGGTCGTCGAACCCGCCCGCCCGCAGCATGTCGACGTCACGCGCGACGTGCAACGATCCCATTCCCGTCACTCCCCTGTGCGGCAAACGCCGGTAACTTTAGGTCACTGACCAACTACGATCAGCCACCACCCTTCCGGCGTGTCCCGAAGATCACGCGAGAGCGCGAAAACCGACCGCCGGACGGTCCCCCGTTCCGGTGGCACGCCGCCGATCCCGCACCGCCCCGCGCGGCAGCCGGTCCCGGCCGGCACCCGTACCGCCGGACCCGACGCGGCCTGACCGCGCGAAGCGCGGACGGACCCGACCCGCGATTCCCGCCGAACGGTGTCCACACCAGACGGAGTCGCACCGTCCGCCACGACCGCACCGGGAACCGGCTGGTCGCGCCGTCCGGATCCGTTGTGGCGGGAGCGGTGCGGCAGGCACGGGTCGCCCAGCGCCGCCATGTGGGGCAGCCCGTCGTCGCCGACCTCGGCCCGGATCGCCGCCAGCTCCCGCGGGGCCGGCATTGTGTCCATTGTGGACCCGCGGGTCACGGTGATCCCGGGCCCGCCCGGCCCGGCGGCGGCGCGAGCTGGTCCGGGTCTATGCCCCGCTCGACCAGCCAGGCACCCAGCTCGCGCAGGTCGGCCGGGTGACGCAGATGGGCCTGGGCGACGGACCGGCCGGTGCGGCGGAACACCCGCACGGCGCCGGTGTCGCGCACCTCGATCCGCCACGCGACCCCGAGCCGGTCGGGCGGTGTGTGCCACACCTGCACCCCACCCACGCTAGACGGACAAACCACGATAAATCCGTATATTGGCGACCTCGCCGCCCTTGTGGCTGTCGTCCCACCGTGCCGACGGACCCGGACGAGCACGGTGACCTAGCTGGGCCGTGTCCTGCCGATCATGCCGGCCCGCGTCGGGCCCAGCCGTCGTCTGGACTCCGCCTCGGCTCGACATGATCGACAGGACACGGCCTGGTCGCCGCCGGTTCGGAATGAGGAATGTCGGCGGCGTGTCAGCGCGAGGGGATCACGGGACGACGACCACCGGCCAGTGGCCGAGGCGGACCAGCCGCGTGGCGATGGAGCCGACGAAACGGTGGCCCGCCTGCGCCGACGCCCCGACGAAGACGAAGTCCGCCTTGATCTCGTCGGCCACCGCCGCCAGCTCCGTGAACGCGTCGCCGTGGCGGGTGATCAGGGTGATCGGGACGCCGTACTCCTCGGCCGCCTGGTGCGCCAGCGCGCGCATCTCGGCGGCGACCTCCTCGAACGCCTCCTGCTGGGCCAGGCCGGCCTGCGGCGCCAGCGTGGCGAGCAGGCTCGGGGCCGCCACGAACACCATGGTCAGCCCGCAGCCCTGGCGGCGGGCCACGCCGAACGCCGACGCCGCCGCGCGCATCGACGTGTCGGTGCCGTCGACGCCGACCATCACCCGGCGCGGGCCGTCGGTGCCACGCTCGAAGCGCATCGGCCGCGGCGCCGGGCCGTAGTGCTCCTCCTCCGGGTGGCGCGCCACCGACGTATCCATCCAGTTCGTCCCTCTCGGAAGACCCGCGGAAAGCCGTTCCTCTCCCATCCTCGCCGGGCGGCGGCATCGACCGCCACCGACCCGCGCCGGTCAAGCTTGCCATTAGATTGCTCACTGCGCAAAGTTGCTCACTGGGCAATGGACCGGGTCACCCAGTATCGTCGCAGGCGTGGAGACGCTGTCACCCGAGACCGCCGACGCCCCGACGCTGCGGGAGCGCAAGAAGGCCGCGACGGCCGACGCGCTGCACCGCGCGGCGATGGAGCTGGCGATCGCCCGCGGCCTGGGCGAGGTCACGGTCGAGGCGATCGTCGAGGCGGCCGACGTCTCGCGCCGCACGTTCTCCAACTACTTCGCCAACAAGGAGGACGCCCTCCTCTTCGGCGAGCGCGCGCGGCTGGCGCGCATCCTGCGCGAGCTGCGTTCCCGCCCGGACACGGAGACGGCCTGGCAGGCGGTCCGCGCCAGCACGGTCGCGTTCGTCGACCCCGGCGGCGAGCCCGACCCGGAGTGGGTGGCCCAGACCCGCCTCATCCGCCGCCACCCGTCCCTGATCGGCCACCAACTGGCCCGCCACGCCGCGTTCGAGGCCGACGTCGCGGAGGAGTTGACCCGCCGCACCGGCGACCCGTTCCCGGCCCGGCTCATGGCCGCCGCGTTCTCCGCGGGGCTGCGCGTCGGCGTCGACCTGTGGCTGGAACGGCGCGGCGACACCTCCCTCACCGCCGAACTCGACCGCGTCCTCGCCGCCATGGGCGAACGCTTCACCTGAGGATCGAACCCACGACCCGGTCCCGGGTCCGCGGTGGTCCGGACCGTCGCTCCCGCCGGACACCGCTCGCTGACGCGTCGCTGCCACCTCCGCGACACGAAAACCAGCCGCCCGGCGCCGCGCCGTGGGTGGCCATGAGGATCGCCGCGTACACGAACGGGAACGCCAGCCCGCGCCGCGCCGAGCGTGCGGCGCCGGCCGTCGCGTGGCGACCGAGCAGGCGGCCGGGAGCCGCGCACCGCCTGCCGGACACGGCCGCGGGATGGAACGGCTCCGCCTGACGCGGAACTCCGGGCGGCCACGGCGCGGACGGCGCAGGGCGGCCACGGCGCAGCGCGACCGCGGCACGGACGGCGCAGGGCGGCCACGGCGCTGGGCGACCGCGGCGCGGACGGGCGACCGCGGCGCGGACGGGCGACCGCGGCGCGGACGGCGCAGGGCGACCGCGGCGCGGACGGCGCAGGGCGACCGCGGCGCGGACGGCGCAGGTCCGGGTGACCGGCGCGGCGGGGTGCCGGTGACGTCGGCCCCCGGCCAGCGCGCGGTTGTTGCCGGCCGGTCAGGCGCCCTCGGCGCGGCCCTGGCGCCAGTAGCCCATGAACGCCACCGCGCGCCGGTCCCAACCGAGGTCCTTCACCAGGTGCCGGCGGAGCGTGGTGATCGCGCCGGCCTCGCCCGCCAGCCAGGCGTAGCAGTCGCCGGCCGCGACGTCCGCCGGCGGGACCTCCCAGAGGATCTCCGCGTCGACGTCGACCGGCTCCGGCTCCTCGGCGGACCCGTGGACGCCGCCGGCCACGGCCGCCGCCGCGCGGCGGACCTCCGGCACCAGGCGTTCGCCGTATCCGGCCACGCCGTCGCGGGACACCCACGTCACCCGCATGCCGTCCGGAGTGGACAGTGGCAGGGCGTCGTCGCGGTGCGGAACCTCCAGCACCACCTCGCCGCGGGCCGACTCCGGCAGGCGGGACAGGATCCCGGCGATCGCCGGCACCGCCGTCTCGTCGCCGGCGAGCAGCAGCCGCTTCGCGCCGGGCGGCGGGCGGAACTCGCGGCCGCCGTGGTCGCCGTCGTACGTGGCGTCCGGGCCCAGCAGGACGAGCGGGTCGCCCGGCGCCGCCGACAACGCCCACCGGGACGCCGGCCCGCCGTCGCCGTGGGCGACCATGTCGACGTCGACCTCGCACGCGGACGCCCGCACCGCCGCCGCCGTGTACGTGCGGATCGGGTTGCGCCGGTCGTCCGGCAGCGCGCGCCACCGCGCGTACCAGTCGGCGCCGAAGGCGAACGACCCGTACCCGTGCTCCGGCAACGGCAGCGCCAGCTTGATCCGCTGGTCGTACCCGTTGTCGGCGAACGACGCCAGGTCGGAGCCGACGAGGGTGACCCGGATGAACGACGGGCTCACCCGCCGCACCGCGCCGACCTTCACCGAGAAGAACCGCCACGCCTCACTCACGACGACACCACCCCTGACGCGGACCGCGACCGCCACAGCAGCCAGATGAAGTAGGGCGTGCCGATGACCGCGGTCACCAGCCCCGCCGGGATCTGCGCCGGGGCGATCACCGTACGCCCCAGCGTGTCGGCGGCGCTGACCATCAGCGCGCCGAGCAGCGCCGCCACCGGCAGGGCCCGCGCGTGCCGGGCACCGACCAACGCGCGGGCGGCGTGCGGCGCGACGAGGCCCACGAACCCGACCACGCCGACCGCGGACACCGCCGTCGAGGTGAGCAGCGCGGCCGCCACGAGCGCGACCAGGCGGGTGCGTTCCAGCCGTACGCCGAGCACCCGCGGCGTGTCGTCGTCGAGCGCGAGCACGTCGAGGTCGCGCCGGGCGTACGCCAGCAGCGGCACCGCGATCAGCAGCGCCACCGCCACGGGCACGACCTGGCCGGCGGTGCGTCCGTACGTCGAGCCGGACAGCCAGGTCAGCGCCTTGCCGGTGTTCCACGGGTCGGTCGAGACGATGATCACCGTGATCACCGCCATCAGTCCGGTCTGCACGCCGATGCCGACGAGCACCAGCCGGTCGGAGGCGAGCCCGCCCCGCCAGGCCAGCCCGTACACGAGGGCGAAGGCCACCAGCGCGCCGGCACCGGCCACGGTGGACATCAGCCACACCGAGGCCAGCGGCGCCACGGAGATCAGGGTGACCGCGCCGACCCCCGCGCCGGCCGAGATGCCCAGCAGCCCGGGCTCGGCGAGCGGGTTGCGGCACACCGCCTGCACGGTCGTACCGGCGACGGCGAGCGCCGCGCCGGCCAGCAGGGCCGCCAGCACGCGGGGGTAGCGCTGGTCGAGCACGAACGTGTACGCCGGCCCGGTCCGCCCCGCCAACCAGTTGGTCACGTCGCCGAGCAGCACCCACGTGTCGCCGAAGAGCATCCCGGCGACCAGGGCGGCGGCCGTGAGCGCCGCCGACACGGACAGGACGACCACGAACGCGCGCCGGGAACGGAGCCGGCCGGACGTGGGATGGCTGGTCGCGCCGGCGTCGCGGTGCCGGCGGGCGAGCCACACCAGCAGTGCCGCGCCGAACAGCGAGGTGACGACGCCGGTCGGCACCTCGACGCCGGACTGGGCACCGAGCGCGGCACGCAGCAGCACGTCGGAGCCGACGACGACGACCACGCCGACGAGCCCCGCCATCGGCAGCAGGACCCGGTGGCGCTGGATGCCGGGCACCACCGTGGACAGCAGCCGGACGATCACCGGTGCGCCGAGCCCGACGAAGCCGACCGGGCCGACCAGTGTGACGGCGGCCGCGGTGAGCAGCACCGTGAGCACGACCACGACGGCGCGCGTGCGCCGGACGTCGACGCCGAGCACGGTCGCCGTGTCGTCGCCGAGCGCCAGGATGTCGAGGCGCCGGCCGGCGACGAGCAGCAGGGCGACGCCGACCGCCACCACCGGCGCCATCCGGGTCACCGCGTCGAGGTCGGTCTGCACCAGCGAGCCGCTCCCCCACGCGAACATGCCGGTCGTCTCCTGCTCGAACAGGATCATCAGCACGTTGGTGAGCGCGTGGAGGGCCAGCGCGACGGCGGTGCCGGCGAGGATCATCCGGGTCGGCCCGGCGGTGCCGCCGGCGGAGAGGGCGAGGACCAACCCGGCCGCGGCGAGCCCGCCGACGAACGCCAGCGCGCCTGAGGAGAACAGCGGCAGCGTGACGCCGAACGCGGCGGCGGCGACCACGCTGAGGTACGCGCCGGCGTTGACCGCCAGCGTGTCCGGCGACGCGAGCGGGTTGCGGGCCAGCGACTGGAGGCCCGCGCCGGCCACGCCGAGCGCGATCCCGACGACGGCCGCGGCGAGCAGGCGGGGCAGCCGGGAGGCGACGAGGACCCGTACCGCGTCGTCGGTGCCGGCCCCGAAGACCAGCCGCAGCAGGTCGGTGGCGCCGACCGCCGACGTGCCCTGGGTGAGGTGGACGGCGGCGAACACGACCACGGCGGCGACCGCGACCGCGAAGGCCGCGGTGACCCGGACCCGCTTCGTGGCCGGGAGGGCGGGCGGCTGCGGTGCCGGCCCGCGGGCCGGCACCGCAGCGTCCACCATGGACCCGGCCGGCTCGGCGGGCCGGGTGGACATCCGCATCAGGCCGTGTACGCCGCGACGACCGCGTCGATCCACTGCTGGCACGACTTCGGCCCGCCGAAGGTCCAGATGCCGTTGGGCAGCTTGGTCAGCCGCTTCTCCTTGACGAAGTCGAGGGAGTCCCAGATCGCGTTGCCGGCCAAGCCGTCGGCGAAGACGTCGGTGCCGTCGGAGGCGTTGTAGAAGAAACGCGCACCCTTGCCGTCGAGCGCCTTGACGCCCTCGACGTCGGTCTGGCCGAGGCCCCACATCTCGTCGCCGGCGGCGGTCCAGGCGTTCTCCAGGCCGATCGCGGTGGCCAGCTCGGAGAGCTGCGAGCCCTTGGCGAACATGCGGATCGTGACGGTGCTGCCCTGCTTCCAGCCGTCGGCCATGGCGAACCGGCTGCCCGCCAGGCCCTTGGCGGCCAGCTCGCTCTTGGCGGAGGCGATGCGGGCGTCCAGGTCGGCGAGGAGCTTCTCGCCCTCGGCCTGCTTGCCGACCGCGGTGGCGATCATGGTGAGGTCGCCGCGGAGCCGGGCCAGGTTGTCCTTCGCGTCGCTGCCGACGGTGACGAGCACCGGCACGTACTTCTCGAGCTGGGCCACGATCGGCGCGCCGCGCTCGGCCTCCATCACCACGAGGTCGGGCTGGAGCGCGACGATGGCGTCCACGCTCGGCTCGCCGCGGGTGCCGACGTCCTTGACCGAGGCGTCCAGCGGCGCCGCGGTCACCCACGTCCGGTAGCCCTCGTTGTCGGCATTGCCGACCGGCATCACGCCGAGGCTGACCAGCATCTCGGTCTCGCCCCACTCGAGGCTGACGACCTTGGTCGCGGGCTTGTCCAGCGTGATCTGCTTGCCCCGCCCGTCGGTGACGGTCACCGGGCCGGCCGCGGCGCCGCCCGACGGCGAGGCGTCCGGCGCGGCGGCCTCCTCGGTGGTGCCGCAGGCACCGAGCGCCAGGCCCGTGGCGACGGCCGCGACGGCGGCGAGGGTACGGAGTCGGGTCATACGGGTTCTCTTTCGGTGATCAGGCGGCGGCGGTGGTGCTTGCCGACGGGTCGGGTGGAGATGTGGCCGGTCTCGGGATCGACGAGCACCTCGACGGCGATGCCGTACGCCTCGGTCAGCGCCGGCTCGGTCAGCACGTCGCGGGGTGCGCCGGCCGCGCGGACGGTGCCGGCGGAGAGGAGCACGACGTGGTCCGCGACGGCGGCCGCCTGGTTGAGGTCGTGCAGCACCACGCCGACCGCGACGCCGTGCTCGTCGGCGAGGTCGCGGGTGAGGTCGAGGATCTCGACCTGGTAGCGGAGGTCGAGGTAGGTGGTGGGTTCGTCGAGCAGCAGCACGCCGGTGTCCTGGGCGAGGCAGGTGGCCAGCCACACCCGCTGGCGCTCACCGCCGGAGAGCTCGTCGACCGCGCGGTCGGCCATGCCGGCGACCCCGGTGACCTCCATCGCCCAGGCGATCGCGCGCGGCCCGTCCGGGTCGTCGGCGCGCCAGCGACCGCGGTACGGGTGGCGTCCGTAGCCGACGACGTCGCGCACGCTGACCCCGGCGGGCACCGGCCGGCTCTGGGCGAGCAGGGTCACGCGGCGGGCGAAGTCGCGGGAGGAGAGGGTCAGCGCCGACTGGTCGCCGGCCAGCAGCACGTCGCCGGCGGCGGCCCGGTGCAGCCGGGCCAGCGCGCGGAGCAGGGTCGACTTGCCGCTGCCGTTGGGCCCGACGAGGGCGGTCACCTCACCGGCACGCAGCGCGATCGACGCCTCGTGCACGACCGGCACGCCGTGGTAGGCCAGGTCGAGGCGGACACCGCGGAGTCCCGCCGAAAGATCCTCGGACACGGGGTTAGGTTAGCCTATCTTCGGATCAGGTCAACTGGCGCTCCTCCGTGGACTGCGACACGGCCATGTCGCCCGGCCGGCGTGCCCGGTCCGTGTAGCGTTCTGCGTGATGTCGGCGATCACCCCACAACGGGCGAAACGGCGGTTGCTCACCGCCCTCGTGGTGGTGCTCGCGGCGCTGGTGACGGCGACGATGGCGTTCCACCGGTCGGTGCCCAACGTCGCCGGCTTCGGCAGCGTCCTCGACACCGTCGCCCCCCTGCTCCTGCTCGCCGTCCCGGTGCTGCTGGTCGGTGCCGTCCTGGCCCGCACACGGACGGCGGTCGCCGCGGCCGTCGTGCCGCTGGTGGCCTGGGCCCTGCTCTTCGGCCGGGTCTGGCTGCCCAAGGGCGACCCCGGCGCGACGGAGCTGCGGGTCGCCGGCCAGAACGTCAACGCCGCCAACCCCGACCCGGCCGCCACGGCCGCCGCGGTCGCGGCCACCGACGCCGACGTGGTGGCGCTGGTCGAGGTCGGCGAGAACCTGGCGGAGCCGGTCGCGGCCGCGATGTCGGCCCACTACGACCACCACGTGCGGGTGTCCACGGTGGAGCTGTGGAGCCGCTACCCGATCGCCGACTACGCCGGCGTCGACACGGCCCTCGGCTGGGACCGCGCGCTGCGCGCCGTCGTCGACACCCCGGACGGCGAGGTCGCCGTGTACGCCGTCCACCTCGGCTCCGCCCGCCCCGGCGTCACCGCGACCCGCGACCGCTCGGTGCGCGCGTTGGCCGACACGGTCGCCGCCGACCCGGCATCCCGGCTGGTCGTCCTCGGCGACCTCAACACCGCCGTCACCGACCGGGTGATCGCTCCGCTGCGCGCGCACGTCCGCGACGCCCAGGCCGACGCCGGCCACGGCCCCGGCGCCACCTGGCCGGCGAGCCTGCCGGTCATCCGCCCGGACCAGATCCTCTACCGCGGCCTGACCGCCACGACCGCCGAGGTCGTCCACACGCCGGCCACCGACCACCGCGCGGTGGTCGCCGGCTTCCGCGTCGACTGACGGCACGTCGGGGGGACGCGCGGTCGGCGGCGGCTTGCGGCCGCCGGGTAGGTTGCGGGGCTCCGGCGGGTATGGGAGGCGCGCCATGGTGCGGTACGCGGACATCGAGGTGGGTCGCCGGTTCCTCACCGGGGCCCTCGGCTTCGAGGAGCGGGCGGTCCACCGGGACGCGGCCGGCGCGGTGGAGCGGGTGGACCTCGGCGTGGGCCTGTTCGGCCGCGTCACGATCGGTCCGGCCGCCGGCACGGCACCGGTCGGGACCGCGCGCCGCCGCTTCACCGTCGGCGGCCACCAGGTTGCGGCCCTGTTGGAGCGCGCGCGAGCGGCCGGCGCGACGATCGTGTCGGTGGTCACCGACGACATCTTCGGCGACTGCGCGTTCACCGCCGAGGACCCGGAGGGCAACCGCTGGACCATCACCGGCGTCGTCGCCCTCACCGGCTGACGGCCTGCCCGTCGGTCCCGGTCACACGCCGCGACACACGAATCCCCGCGCGACCGTGGAGCCGTGGGTACGGCGGCTCCCCGCCGGGCTGGGGGGAGCCGCCGCCGGGTCAGCGCGGTCGCAGCTCCACCAGGGCGATCGACGGGTTCGGCAGGTCGACCGGCAGCTCCACCGTGCCGTCCACCGGTGAGACCGTCGACGGCGGCGCCGCCTCGGTGAGATGGTCGGCGGCCGCCAGGTCGGCCCACTGGGCCTGCGTCGGCCAGTCGCCGCCGCCCATCTCCCGCCAGCGCGCGGCGACGTTGCCGTGGGTCGCGTCGACGCGCCACGCGCGCAGCTCGTACCGGGCCGCCGGCAGGCCCGTGAGCCGCAGCGACACCGACCGGTCCAGGGCCGGCGAGCCGTCGCGGAGGCGGTGGTCGAGGGTGCCGTTCCAGAGCAGCACCCCGACCATCCCGTCCGCGGACCGGGCCGGCCACGACTCCACCAGGCTCTCCGCGCCGTCGCCGGTCGCCGTCGCCGGCAGGGCCGTGTCGCCGAGGCGTTGCGCGAGCCACAGGGCCCAGTATTTCGGCTTCGCCAGGTTGCCGACCGTGAGCAGGCCGAAGCCGCCGTGCAGGAACCGTGGCGGGCGGCCCAGCTCCTCGAAGTGGTCCGAGGCCACCCACGGGGCCAGCGCCTCGATCCGGCCCGCGGCCGACCGCATGCCGCGCAGCAGGAACGTCGCCGCGAACACGGTGTCGTTGATCTCGTTGCCGTGGGTCGCGGTGACGCCCCACTCGGTCCACCACAGTGGCCGGTCGCCGGCCAGGGGACGCAGGTCGAGCGGCGGGCTGCCGTACACGTGGGTGGAGACGAAGTCGACCGGGGCGTCGACCCGGAGCTGGTCGTCGATCCAGCCGACCGCGGCGGTCGCGGGGCCGCCGACGCGCAGCGCCGGGTCGACGGACTTGACCGCCCGCGCGGTCACCTCGTAGAGGCGCCAGTACTCCTCCGGCGTGCCGGACCAGAACACCGACAGGTTCGGCTCGTTCCACACCTCGAACGACCAGTGGTCGCGCACCTCCGCGCGGCCGTAGCGGGAGACCAGGTGGTCGACCAGCGCGCGCACCAGGTCCCCCCAGCGGTCCCAGTCCTTCGGCGGCGAGATGATCCCGCGGTACGCGAACACGGTGCGCGACGGATCGCGGGCCAGGTCGCGGGGCATGAAGCCCAGCTCCACGACCGGCCGCATCCCGACCGACCGGACGATGTCGTACACGCGGTCCACACCGGACCAGTCGTAGACCGGTTCGCCGTCCACCTCGCGGTAGACGCCGAGGTCGTCGCCGAGGATGCCGTGGGCCCGCACGGTCGCCACGCCCAGCTCGTCGTGGACCCGGCGCAGCGCGGCCGTCAGCTCCGGCCCGATCTCCCGGCCGCCGGTGCGGTCCGCGCAGAGCAGGTGGGACAGGTGCTCCGAGCCCACCATCAACCGCCACGGCCGGGCCAGCGGGCCCGCGTCACCGTCCGCGGCCACCGACACCGCCACCGGCGGTGCGGGCGACACCGCGTCCAGCGCGCCGGCCGCCACCGGCGGGCAGAGCGGGCCCATGGCGGTGACCGTGGCCAGCGGCGCGACCGCGTACCAGTATTCCCGCCCGGGCTCGACGGTGGTGTCCGCGTACGGGCCGTGCGGCACGGCGAGCACGTCGCCGCCGCCGTGGTCGACGACCGTGAACGGCCCGGTCGGGCTGGTGGCGCGGTGCACCGCGTACCCGATGGCGCCGTCGACCGGGTCCCAGCAGAGCGTGACCTGGCCGCGGCCCGGGACCGCGACGAGCCCCGTCGGCGCGGGCAGGTCGGCGGCGACCGGTTCGCCGGGAGCGCGGTCCTGCGCGCCGCCGGCCCCCATCAGCGCCACCCACTGCTCGCGCGCTCGCGCCGCGATGTCCCCCACCGTCATCGGCGCTCCCCCCGCAACTGCGGCAGCTCCTGGCCGGCCGGGACGTTGAACGTCTCCTGGCCGATCAGCGGCCGGATCCGGCGCTCGAAGTCCTTCGTGACGAACGACCGCCGGACGACGTCGTGGGCCAGTTCGTTGCCGAGCGCCGCCATGATCATGGCCTGGTCGAGGGAGAGGTAGCGCTTGGCCACCGTGCCGCTGCCGACGGCGATCGCGTCGTAGAAGCCGCCCGGGCCGTACGCGTCGAAGTCCGCCTTCAGCCGCGCCAGGTTGTCGACGACCGGGCCCTTGGCGTACGGCAGCGCGAGGAACGCCGCGTGCGGGGTGACCACGCCGTCCCCGTAGGACGGCTCCGGCCCGGCGGGCCGGCAGTCGCCGAAGCCGGCGTCGTACGTCGACTTCTCCACGTCGGACGGGTAGCCGTCGGTGTCCATGCCCATCGCGTCCACGCCCCACGCCATGTAGCCGCCGTTCGGGTCGCTGGCCGGCGAGAAGCCCCAGTAGCCGTACCCGGCGTCGTTCATGCCGTGCTCGATCTGGCCGGCGACCGTGGCCGGGTGGTTGCGGCCCCAGCTGTCGGGTGCCCACGCCGCCTCCGGCACGAACAGGTCCGGCATCAGCGCCTCGAACATGTCGCCGCCCCAGCTCGGCACGAACTGGATGCCGCGGTACCGGTACGCCCCCTCGTACACGGGCACGCCGAGGTAGCTGGTGTCGAAGCCCACCGGCCGCATCTCGTGCCAGCTCCAGTCGCAGGTGGCCGGCAGCGTCCGCATCGTGTTGAAGTACGCCTCCGGCGGGATCTGCCCGGCGCCGATGCCGAGGTAGGTGGCGATCCGCGGCTCCGTCACCGTGATGTCGTAGTGGTTGCAGGTGAACCACACGCCGTCGCGCTGCTGCGAGCATCCCGCCGGCGGCTCGTCCCAGAAGCCGCCCGCGATCAGCCCGCTGGCCCCGAACGGCGTCGTCGCGGCCGGGTTGTAGTAGAAGCCGAAGTCCATCCTGGACAGGATCCGGTCGGCCTTCGCGCGCAGCTCCGGCACCGCACCCTTCACCACGCGCAGCGCCGCCGCCAGCCAGCCATTGTCCACACTCGACAGGAACGGGTAGACGGTCGCGCCGTCCTCCGGCCAGACCCGCACCACGGAGCCGTCCCGCGGGTCGTACCAGTTGTAGAACATGCCGCTGGGTTCGTGGTGGTCGAGCCGGGCGAGCGTGTCGAGGGCCTTGCCGATCCGGTCCCGGGCCTCCTTGCGCGAGATGATGCCCAGTTCCCGGGCCACGACCGCCGACCACATGAGCCCGCCGATGTTGGTGGGCGAGGTGTAGGTGGACCGGCTGCCGGCGGCCAGGTCGCCGCCGATGTTGTCGGCCACGAGCCCGGTCCGCGGGTCGGTCATCGCGACCATGGACCGCCAGGTGTCCACGGCGTAGGACCGCAGGGCCCGGTCCGCGCCGGGTGGCGCGGCCGCCGCGGCGCCACCGGTCAGAACCAGTGCCAGCGCCGCGACGGTGGCGAGGATGCGTCGCATGTCTCTCCTTACTTGAGTCCGGTGGTCGCGATGCCGCGCATGAAGTGCCGCTGGAGGAACAGGAACACGACCAGCACCGGGACGACGACCACGACGGCGCCGGCCAGCAGCAGCCCGTAGTCGGTCTTGTTCTGCCCGACGCTGTAGAGCGCCAGGGCCACCGGCAGCGTGTACCTGTCCTCCGTGGTCGCGACCACGAGGGGCCAGAGGAAGTTGTTCCAGGACGCGAGGAACGTGAGGATGCCCAGCGTGGCGAGCGCCGGCCGGCACAGCGGCAGCACCACCCGCCAGAAGATCCGCAGCTCGCCCGCGCCGTCGACCCGCGCCGCCTCGATGAGGTCGTCGGGGATCGAGAGCAGGAACTGCCGCATCAGGAAGACGCCGAACGGCCCGACGAGGAACGGCAGGATCAGGCCGGCGTACGAGTTCGTCAGCCCCATGTTGCTGACCAGGACGAACTGCGGGACGAAGGTCACCATGCCGGGCACCATGAGCATGCCGAGCACGGCGAGGAACAGGAGCCGCTTGCCGGGGTAGCGCAGCTTCGCCAGCGCGTACCCGACGAGCGAGCAGAACAGCAGGTTGCCGGCCGTGACCGCGGCGGCGACCAGCGTCGAGTTGAAGAAGTAGAGCGGGAAGTCGAGCCGGGAGAACAGCTCGCGGAAGTTCTCCAGCGTGACCGTCTCCGGCCACCAGGTCGGCGGCACCTCGCGGATCTCCGCCTCGGGCTTGACCGAGGAGAGCGCCATCCACACGAACGGCCCGACCACGGCGAGCAGGCCCAGCACGAGGACGGCGTAGAGCACGGCCTTCGCCACCCGGTCGCGGGTGCGCACCATCGTCAGCTCCTCTCGCCGAGCAGCCGGAACTGGAGGACCGACAGCGCCACGATCGCGACGAAGAGGACGTAGCTGGCGGCGGCCGCGTACCCGTAGTTGCCGAAGCCGAACTGGTTGTAGATGTGGTACGAGACGGACAGCGTCGAGGAGAGCGGCCCGCCCTGGGTCATCACGAACGGCTCCTCGAAGAGCTGCAGGTAGCCGATGCCGGTGACGACGCCGCCGAAGAGCAGCGTCGGCCGCAGCAGCGGCAGCGTGACGGTCCGGAACTGCTGCCAGCGGGTGGCGCCGTCGAGGCGCGCGGCCTCGTACAGGTCACCCGGGATCGCCTGCAGGCCGGCGAGGAAGATCACCATGAGGAAGCCGAAGTTGCGCCAGACGGCCATCACGATCAGCGACGGCAGCGCCGTCGTCGTGCTGCCCAGCCAGTTCGGCCCCTCGACGCCGACCACGCGCAGCACGTTGTTGAGCAGGCCGACCTCGGGGTCGAGCAGGAACCGCCAGACCACCGCGACCGCCACGATGCTGGTGACCACCGGCAGGTAGAAGCCGACCCGGAACAGCGCGCGGAACCGGACCAGCGCCGAGTTCAGCGCCGAGGCGGCGGCCAGCGCGACGACGATCGTCAGCGGCACGCCGACCGCGACGAACACCAGCGTGTTGACCGACGCCCGCAGGAACAGCTCGTCGCGGAACAGTCGGGCGTAGTTGTCGAAGCCGACCACGTTGACGGCGAACGGGTTGCGCAGGTCGGTGGAGCGCAGGTCGGTGAAGCTCATGGCCAGCGAGACGACGACGGGTACGGCCATGAAGACGAGGAAGAGGACGGTGAACGGCGCGGAGAAGGCCCAGCCGGTCAGTGCCCTGCGCAGGCGCTGCCGCCGCCGGACCGGGCCGGCGGACCGGTCGGAGCGCTCGGCCCCGACCGGTCGCGCCGGCGCCGCCGCCGCGGGGGCGCTGGTCATCTCAGGCCCCGGTCCCGATCGCGGTGGCCTGGTCCTGGATCGCCTTCGCGGTCGCCGCGGGGTCGGTGTTCTGCTTGCAGAGCTTCTCGACCTCGACGTCGAAGGCGGCCGCGATCTGCTCCCAGGTGGGGATCGCCGGCGGCGCCTTGGCGTCGGCGAGCTGGTCGCCGAAGGTGGCGAGGAACGTGTCGCCGGAGAGCGTCGGGTCCTCCCACGCGGCCTGCACCGCCGGCAGGTCCTTGACCGCCTGGTACCACTTGACCTGGACCTCCGGCTTGCTCAGCCACTGCACGAACTTCCAGCCGGCGTCGCGGTTCTTGGCGTCCTTGAAGACGGCGAGGTTGCTGCCGCCGATGAACGAGGTGGAGGACTTCTTCGCGGGCATCCGGGCGACCGCGTACTTGTCCTTGAAGCCGGGCCCGCCCTGCTCCTCGACGATGCCCATGTGCCACGGGCCGGAGATGAACGCGCCGATCTCGCCCTTGACGAAGCCGGGTTCGAGCGCGCCGTCGGGCAGCGCGGTCGGCGCCAGACCCTCCGTGAAGAAGGACTGGTAGTAGGCCAGCGCCTCGGTCAGCTCCGGCGTGCCGAAGCTGAGCGTGTCCTCGGTGGCCACCTCGGCGCCGTTGGACCACGCGAACGGCAGCACCGACTGCCAGCTGCCGGTCTTGCCGGGCTGCAGGTTCATCCCCCATGTGGCGCCGGCCTTCTCCTTCATGCCCTTGGCCATCGCCTTGAGGTCGTCCCAGCTCTTCGGGCCCTCCGGGAAGCCGGCCTGGGCGGCCAGATCCTTGCGGTAGTAGACGAGCCGGGTCTCGACGTACCAGGGGACGCCGTACGCCGTGCCGTCGACGACCGTGGTGTCCCACGCGCCGGGGAAGAAGTCGTCCTTCTTGAACAGGTCCGGCGGCGTCGGGTCGAGCGCGCCGGTCTTGGCGAACTCGCCCTGCCAGGTGGTGCCGATCATCGACACGTCCGGGGTCTGCTTGGCGGCGATCGCGCTGGCGATCTTCTGGTGGGCCGCGTCCCAGGGCACCGCCGTCACGTTGACGGTGGCCTCCGGGTTCTCGGCGGTGAACTCCTTGGCGAAGTCGGCGAGCTTCTCGCCCTCCGTACCCATGGCCCAGACGGTGATCTCGCCGGTCGCCTTGCCCTCGGCGACGGCCGTCGCCTCCTCCTGGCCGCCGCCGGCGTCGCGGCCGCAGGCGGCCAGGGCCAGGACGGCGGCGAGGGCGGCCGCGCCGGTCCGGATCGTCCTTCTCATGTCGTACCTCCCGGGGGATGGTCGGGGTGGAGTCCGCAGCTGCGCCGCACGACGAGCCGCGTGGGAAGGACCCGCCGCCGCGCCGGAGCGCGGCCCGGGCCCGCGGTGCGTTCGGTGATCCGGGCGTGCAGCCAGCGCGCCGCGGTGGCACCCAACGCCCGCATCGGTTGCGAGACGGTGGTCAGGCCGGCGAACCGGGCGGCGAGCACGTCGTCCCATCCGGTCACGGCCAGGTCTTCGGGTACGCGGCCGCCCGCGGCCCCGGTCGCCAGCAGCACGCCGAGCGCCACCTCGTCGTTGGCGCAGACGGCGGCGTCGGGCCGCAGCGCGGCGAGCCGGCCGGCGGCGCGCTCGCCGGCCTCGACGTCGAAGGCGCAGGCGACGACGTCCGGCGCGGGAAGGCCGTGCCGGCGCAGCGCGCGGGCCAACCCGGCGTGCCGGCCGGCCATGTCCGGCGACGCCGTCGGGTCGCCGACGAAGACGACGCGCCGGTGCCCGTGCGCGACGAGGTGGTCGGCGAGCACGGCGGCGGTCCGCTCGTTGCGGGTCCGGATCGTGTCCACGCCGTCGATTGGCGGCCGCGCGAGCAGCACGAGCGGCGTGCCGGTGGCGGCGATGGCGGCGACCACCGTGTCGTCGACGGTGTTGCCCATGACCGCGAGCCCGTCGACGCGGCCGGCGAGGTCCAGCACGGCGGCCTCCGCGTCGCGCCGGCGCCGCGTGGCCAGGATCAGCACGCTGCGGCCGAGCTCCGAGGCGGCCTCTTCGTAGCCGAGGACGACCTCGGCGTAGTACGGGCCGGTCAGGTCCGGGAAGACGATCCCGTTGGCGGCGTGCCGTCCCTCGGCGAGCGACCGCCCCAGCTGGTTGGGCGTGTAGTTGAGCGCTTCGACGGCCTGGCGGACGCGCTCCCGCGTCGCCGGCGTGACCAGCTCCGAGTCCCGCAGGGCACGCGACACGGTCGCGATCGACACGCCGGCGTGCCGGGCCACCTCGTAGATGGTCGCCGCTTTCGCCTTTGAAAGCGCTTTCAAACCCACGGCGCCGGCAGTACCCGCCGTGCCTGGCCGGAAACAGCCATTCCGCCATGTGCAGACAGCGACAAATCGGAATGCGCCGGTCGAGGAGCTGATCTGGCGCGGCCACCGCGCCGCCGAGCGGGCCGTACTCGCCGCGACCGGCGCGAGTCAGTCCGACCGCGCGCGGCGCGGGGTGGCGGCGGCCGTGGCGGCGACGGCGAGCAGGCCCGCGGCCGGGGCGACCAGCAGGCCGGCGCGGACGTCGGCGGCCGCCAGCGGCCCGGTGACCGCCGCGCCGGTGGCGCTGCCGACCGTGAACGCGGTGACGATCCAGGCGAACGCCTCCACCACCGTGCCCGGTGGGGCCAGGTGGTCGGTGGCGAGGAAGACCGCCGTCAGGACCGGTGGCAGGGCCAGGCCGCTGATCGCCAGCAGCGCGGCCATCGGGGCCGGGCCGGGTGCCAGGAGCAGCGGCAGGTAGCCGGCGAAGAACGCCGTCGCCAGCAGGACCAGGCGGTACGGGCCGCCGGGGCCCGCCCTGGTGTAGAGCAGGCCGCCGACCAGGGCACCGCCGGCCTGGGCGGCCAGGAGCCAGCCGCTGAGGCCCCGGTCGCCGGCCGCTTCGGCGTACCCGGTCAGGACCACCGGGACGCTGCCGACCGCCGCGCCGACGCAGACGACGCCGGCCACGACGACGACGAAGCGCGGCACGCGCAGCGGGCCGGCCCAGTGGCGCGGCGCCGGCACGCCGCGCCACTGGCGGACGGCGGGTGAGCGGGCGAAGGTGGCCGCGCCGACGAGCGTGCAGGCCGCGGCGGCGAGCAGGCCCGCGGTCGGGCCGCCGAGCGCGACCGCGCCGAGGGTGACCAGTGGGCCGGCGACGAAGATGACCTCCTGGAGCGCGATGTCCAGGGCGTAGGCGGCCGGCACGACCGGCGGCGGGACCAGCGCCGGCCACAGGGCCCGCAGGCACGCCTCCAGCGGCGGCGTGCCCGCGCCGGCGAGCGCGGCGCCGGCCACCGTGACGGCCGCTCGGCCGCCGCCGGCCGCGACCGCGACGAAGCCGGCCGTGGAGACCAGCGAGGACGCGTAGAGCACCGGCGGTTGGCGCCAGCGGTCGACGGCCCGCGCGAGCACCGGCGCGCCGACCGCCATGCCGGCGGTGAAGACCGCGACGATCACACCGGCGAGGGCCAGGCTGACGGTCTCGCGGGCGAAGAGCAGCAGCGCCAGCGGCGCGGACGCCAGCGGCAGGCGGCCGATCTGGCTGAAGACGAGCAGGAAGGGTACGCGCGGCGCGCGCAGCACGGCGCGGGCACCGACCGATGCGGACATGGGACTGTCGCTCCAGGGTGGACGGCGGACGGACAGGGTCGGGCTGGTCCGGGCCGGTCAGGGAGCGAAGTCGCCGCGCTCGTGGTCGTCGCCGTAGAGCGGGAGGGGCGGCGTGATCCACCGGGCGAAGGCGGCGGCGTGGATCACCGCGACACTGTACCCCGCGCGGTCAGACCCGGAGGTCCGCCGGGAAGCCCGTCCAGCGCAGCTCCGGCGGCAGGTGCGTCATGTCGTTGAGGGTGAGCAGCGACGGCGGCCGGTCGTCGCGGTAGAGGATGACGGTCAGCGCGCAGTTCGCCGCGTTCAGCCCGACCCAGCGCGCCTCCGGCGCACTGAGCGCGTCCCGCACGAACCAGGCGATCGGGAAGCTGTGCGTGATCAGCAGCTCGTGGGTCTCGGTGGCGGCGGGTCCGGCGTACCGGGTGAGCGCGCCGGCCGCCAGCGCGGCGCCGCGCTCCAGCTCGGCGACTGTCACGGCGCCGAGGAACCGCCGGTGGACGGCGGGCAGCGCCATCGGGTCGCCGACCGGAGGCACGTAGTCGTCGAGCTCGTCGACGGCGTGCGGCAGGGCGGCCGGCAGGGCCGTCCGGACGATCGCGGCCGTGCGGGTGGCCCGCGCCGACGGCCCGTGGTGGATGTCGAGGATCGGCACCTCGGCCAGCCGCTGCCCGAGCCACCGCGCCTGCTCCTCGCCGGCGGCCGTGAGCTGCCCGTCCTCCCCCGCGTCACCGTGCCGGGCCAGGTACAGGTACCGGTTGGCCATGCCGCTCCCCTCCGCGCCGATCGGATGATCAAGCCTGCCACACGGCCGTGCCCCGCACCGACCAGGCACGGGCGGACAGGGCGATGGGGCCGGCCGGGAGCCGGTCGCGCAGGCGGGCCTCGATCGCGGCGCGGTGCCCGGCCGGAAGGCTGGCCAGGTACGCCGGCGCGGCACCCTGGCCGCCGAGGAACGGGGTCCAGAAGTCGGCGAAGTCGCGGAACACGGTCGGGATCTCGACCGGCTCGACGCGCACGTCGCGCAGCCCGGCCCCCTGCCAGAGCGCGGCGAGGCCCGGTCGCGTGCAGACCGGGAACCGCGGGCCCTCGTCGTACGCGGCGGCGGCCGGGTCGACCGCGGCGGCCGCGTCCCAGAAGAGCCGCATCATCGCCATGCCGCCGGCGTAGTCCCAGACGTACGCCGCCGCGGTGCCGCCCGGCGCCAGCACCCGCCGGATCTCCGCCGCGGCGCGGGCCGGGTCGGGGACGAAGTTGAGCGCCAGGCCGCTGACCACCACGTCGACGCTGCCGCCGGCGACCGGCAGCTCCCGGGCGTCGGCACGGACGAAGGCGGCCCGCGGGTCGGCCACGGCGGCCCGCGCCGAGGCCAGGAAGCCCGCCGACGGGTCGACACCGCACACCCGGGCCGGGTCGGCCGTCGCGAGCACCGCGCCGGTCAGCGCGCCGGTGCCGCAGCCGACGTCGAGCCACCGCCGCCCGGCGGGCACCCGCAACCGCGGCACGAACACGCCGGCCACCCGGCGGCTCCACCGGCCGACGTACGCCTCGTACGCCTCCCCCACCGCCCACACGTCCCGCACCACCCCTGGGAGCCTAGGCCGTGTCCTGTCGATCATGCCGGCCTGCGTCGGGCCCAGCCGTCGCCTGGACTCCGCCTCGGCTCGGCATGATCGACAGGACACGGCCCAGGGTCAGGCATCCGGCCACGCGACATCGCCGCATAACCGTCACTCGTGATCACCTTCGCGGAGTCTCCTCATATCCTTCTGCACACTGGTGTCCCCGGGGGGAGGAGGCCCGTCATGACCGCACCGTGCTTCGGTGTGCTCGGACCGGTCGAGGTGACCATCGCGGGGCGGCTCGTGGACCTGGGGGGTCAACGTCCGCTCACGCTGCTCGCGCTGCTGCTCGCGACCGGTGGGCGGGAGGTGCCGCCGCACCGGCTCGTCGAGGTCCTGTGGGGGACGGAGGCGCCGCCGAACGCGATCGGCACCGTCCACTCGTACCTCGCGCGGCTGCGCCGGGCCCTCGAACCCGACCGGCCGCCGCGCCGGCCCTCGACCGTCCTGGTGCGGGTCGGCGCCGGGTACGCGGTGCGGCCGGCGCCGGGGGCCCTGGACGCGGACCGGTTCAGCGTCGCCGCGGCGCGCGGCCAGGAGCTGCTGGAGCAGCGGCGGTACGCGGCCGCGCGCACCGCGCTGGAGTCGGCGCTGCGGGAGTGGCGGGGGACGCCGTACGCCGACTTCCCGGAGGCGCCGTTCGCCCTGCCGGTCGCGCGGCGGCTGGAGGAGCAGCGGCTGGCGGCCCGCATCGGGCTCCTCGCCGCGGAGATCGGCCTCGGCCGCCACGCGGCCGCCGTGCCGGAGCTGACCAGCCTCTCCCGCGAGCATCCCGGCCGCGAGCGGATCTGGGAGCTGCTGGCCCTGGCCCTGTACCGCTCCGGCCGCCAGGTCGACGCCCTCGACGCGCTCCGGGAGGCCCGGACCCTGCTGCGCGCCGAGTTCGGCGTGGACCCCGGCCCGACCCTGCTCCGCGTGGAGAAGGCGCTGCGCAACAACGAGGACCCGGCACCGCCCGCGACGCCGCCCCGCCAGGCGCCGCCGCCGGCGGCGGAGCGGGTGGCCGGCGGTCCGGCGCCGTCCGACGCGCTGCCGGCGACCGACGCGCTGGTGACGTCGGCCATGGGGGTCGTGCTGGCGGCGACGGCGATGGGGGCCGGCACCGCGACATCGCCACCGGGAACCGCGGCCACCTGGGCCCACGCGGCGGCCACCGGGGTCGCGACCACGCCGGCCCCGACCGCCACCACGCCCGGCCAAACCGCCGCCGCCGCCCCGGCCCGGACCGCCACCACGCCCGGCCAAACCGCCACCGCCGCCCCGGCCCCGGCCCGGACCACCCCGCCCACCGAAACCGCCGCCACCACCCCGGCCCCGACCGCGACCACGCCCGCCCAAACCGCCGCGACGACGCCGGCGGCAACCGCCGCCACGTCGGCCCCAGCCGGGACCACCCCGCCCACCCAAACCGCCGCCACCACACCGGCCCCGACCGCCGCCACGTCGGCCGCGGCCCGGATCACGGCGGCCGGCGTGCCGAGGACGGCGGTCCCGCCGGCCGCCCCGGCGGCGAGCGCACCGACGGCGGTGGTGACTGCGCCGCCCGTACCGCTGACGAGGCTGGAGGGGCGGGAAGCCGAGCTGGCCGCGGTGGCCGGGTGGTTCGGACGCTGCCGCCTCGTCACCCTCGTCGGCGCACCCGGCGTCGGCAAGAGCCGTGTCGCGATCGAGCACGGCCGCCGGGCCGCCGGCCGCGTCCACTACGTGCGGGCCGCCGCCGGCGCGCCGGTCGCCGCCGCCGGACCGGGACTGACCATCGTGGACGACGCCGACCTGCGGCGCGAGGCCGTCGCGGCCGAGGTGCGGGCCGCCCTGGAGGCCGACCCCGGCCTGCGCGTCCTGGTCACCTGCCGGCAGCCGCTCGGCCTGCCCGGCGAGGCGGTCGTCGAGGTGTCGCCGCTGCCGCCGGACGCGGCCGCCGCGCTGTTCACCGCCCGCGCCGCGGAGGCCGGCTGCCGCGAGCACGATCCCGGCCTGGTCGACCACATCTGCGCGCTGGTCGACCGGATCCCGCTCGCGATCGAGGCGCAGGCGGCGCGGGCCCGCGCGCTCTCGCTCGCCGCCATCGCCGTCAGCCTCGCCGGGGAGCCGCCGGCGCGACCGCCGGAGCCGGTGGTCGCGGCCGCCGTCGACCGGAGCCGCCGGCTGCTCGACCGGGACGGCGCCGCGCTGCTGGGCCGGCTCGCGGTCTTCGAAGGCGCGTTCGACC
>Ga0164243_10003054_pt1 | contig 27043 bp, 23 predicted proteins | sample OricompcompostOP_FD_108781 | JGI IMG/M metagenome (GOLD analysis project Ga0164243, IMG submission 108781) | Organic Plus compost microbial communities from Emeryville, California, USA - Original compost - Organic plus compost (OP) | ecosystem: Engineered > Solid waste > Mixed feedstock >...
CGCTGCGGCCGCCGAACAGTTCGATGAGGGCCAGCGGATTGCCGTGGGTCTCGGCGACCATCCTGTCCCGGACCCGATCCTCCAGGCGACCGTCGACTACCGTCTCGAGGAGTTGTCCGGCCGCGGCATCGTCCAGGCCGGCCAGCCGCAGCTGCGGCAGACCGGTCAGCACGCTCCGGCCCTCCGGGTCCCGTACGGCGAACACCATCGCCACGGCCTCGGCCAACAACCGCCGGGCCACGAACTCCAACGTCTGCAACGAGACCTGGTCCAGCCATTGGGCGTCGTCGACGACCACCAGCACCGGTCGGCGCTCCGAGGCCCGGGTGAGCAGTGACAACACCGCGAGGCCCACCAGGAAGCGGTCGGGTGGGTCGCCCAGCGCCATGCCGAACGCGACCCGGAGCGCCTCGCGCTGCGGTTCGGGCAGGCGGTCGATGTCACGCAGGAACGGCGCGCACAGCTGATGCAGGCTCGCATAGGCGAGCTCCATGTCGGCCTCGATGCCCTGGGCCCGGGATGTTGTCACGACGGAGTCCCGACCAGCGACGTAGGCCAACAGCGCCGACTTGCCGGTCCCCGCCTCGCCCCGGATGACCAGCACCGCGGACCGGCGCCGACGCAACCCGGCCAGCAGGTCGTCCAGAGCCGCGCATTCATCGAGCCGACCGACGAGCGTCGGCAGCGAGTGGGCGGACATGCGGCGACTCCCTGACAACCGTGGCACTGCGGCAACGGCCGCACCGCACAAACGCTAGCGCAGTGTGTCACAGACGGCGACGGTGATCGGTCGAGGACCGACACCTGTCGCATGATCAACTCGATCGAGCCGGTCGTCACAAATCCCGTGTGTTGCCTGTCGAAGCTGGCGGATCCACGTCGACAGGAGGACGTTTTCATGCGCACCAACAACGCCGGTGACCCGCTGATCACTGCCGGACAGGGTCGGCTGGCCGAGTTGCTCCGGACCCGCGGTGGCCGAGCAGATCCCGAAGCTCCGTTCGTCATCGAGCACCGCGAGGCACTGATCTACATGCTGTGTCAGGCAGCAGAGCTGGAACACGGGATCATGTGCCAGTACCTGTTCGCCGCGTACTCCCTGAAGCAGAGCGAGGACGAGGGCCTCTCCGGCGACGAACTCCAAGCCGTCAAGCGGTGGCGCCACGTGATCACTCACGTCGCGACCGAGGAGATGCTGCATCTGGCGCTGGTGCAGAACGTGTTGACGGCCATCGGTGCGGCCCCGCATCTGACCCGCCCCAACCTGCCCGCACCGGCCCACCACTTCCCGGCGGGCGTCAATCTGGCCCTCGTGCCGTTCGGCGAACCGGCGCTGCGGCACTTCCTGTTCCTCGAACGGCCGGAGGGCATGGATCTCGACGGCGGCGCGGGCATCGACCCGCCGCTGCACGAAGCGAGGGCCCTGACCGCTCCCGATGATCTTGCGAACCCGGGCAGGATGGCCGAACCGGGCGACATCGTTCCGCGGCTGCAGGACTTCGCGACCGTCAGCCATCTGTACCGCTCGATCGAGGACGGGCTCACCCACCTGGCAGAGAAGTTCGGCGAAGCGAACCTGTTCATCGGACCACCGCGTGCCCAAGCCGACAACGCCACGTTCGGCTTTCCCGAACTGATCCCGGTTGTCGACCTGGCATCGGCCCGGCAGGCGATCGACATCATCCTCGAGCAGGGTGAAGGAGCCCGCGGGCATTGGGAGACGGCCCATTTCGGGCAGTTCGTCCGGATCCTCGACGAATACCTCGCCATGCGTGCCCGGAATCCTGCGTTCGACCCGGTCCGGCCGGTGACGTATGCCACCGTCCGGCGGCCGGAGCGCGACATCGCCGGCTTGTTGATCACCGATCGACTGACATCGCAGTGCACCGATCTGTTCAATGTGGGCTACGAAATCCTCCTGCAACTGATGGAGCGCTACTTCGCACACACCGAGGAGACAGACGCGCAACTGGTGACCATGGCCGGCGCCGCCGGGCGGCTGATGAGCGGCGTACTCAGGCCATTGGGCGATCTGATCACCACGCTGCCGATCGGCTCCGACCATCCGGGCCGGACGGCCGGTCCCAGTTTCGAACTCTTCTACGAGGACGACGATCTGTTGCCCCATCGCGACTCCGCCTGGCTGTTGTTGGAGGAGCGGACACGGGACGCGGTCGCCCTGTGTGACGCCATCCTGGAACAGGCGCCGGGGTACGTGTCGCCTGTGCTGCAACAGGTACGCGGCGTGCTGACAGCCGTGGCCGAATCGCTGGCCGGACATTTCGCCGACTGGGGTGCCACCAGCAGGTTCAACCGCACCGCGGGTGGCGGAGTCGGCGGTGAGGCGGTTGGTGATCATCGGATCGGCTTCGAGCAGCAGATCAAACCGCTGTTCCGGGAAAGCGACCGGAAGTCGATGCTGTTCGCCTTCGACCTGTGGTCGTTCGAGGACGTCACCCGGCACGCCGACGCCATCCTCGACCGTCTCGACGACGGAACGATGCCCTGCGACGGCCCGTGGACGGCCGAGCAGATCGGCACCTTCCGCCGCTGGATCGCTGCCGGCAAACCCGCCTGACGCGATCGTCCGGCACCCAGTGACCAAGATCAAGAACTTCCCTCGCAACGCCGACCGAACCACCCACCCAATCAACCCGAAAGGATGATCATGACCGATCACTACCTCGAACCGGAGGCGCAGGCCATGGCTGACGCCACCGCCCAGCCGCCGTTCTTCTACGAGATGACACCCGAGGACGCCCGCAAGGTCCTCGACGACCTGCAGGCGCAGCCGGTCGACAAGCCCGACGTCGAGGACCACTGGGTCGTCGTCCCTGCGCCGGTCGGAGACGTCGGTGTCCGCATCGTCAAGCCGGTCGGGGCCACCGCGCCGCTGCCGGCGATCCTCTACCTGCACGGCGGCGGATGGGTGTTGGGCAACGCAGGAACCCACGACCGGCTGGTACGCGACCTGGTCGTGGGCGTCGGGGCCGCCGTGGTGTTCGTCGAGTACGACCGGTCCCCGGAGAGCCGGTATCCGGTGGCCATCGAGCAGGCGTATGCCACCGCCCGGTGGATCATCGCGCATGCCGCCGAGGAGGGCTTGGACGCCGGCCGGCTGGCCGTCGCCGGCGACTCGGTCGGCGGCAACATGGCAGCGGCCGTGGCGATCATGGCCAAACAACGCGGCGACGTCCGCATCTGTCACCAGTCGCTCTACTACCCGGTGACCGACGCCGGGCAGGACACTGCGAGCTATCTGGAATTCGCCGACGGCCCGTTCCTGCTCGCCAAGTCGATGGCCTGGTTCTGGGACGCGTACCTGCCGGACGAGGACCGGCGATCGGAGATCACCGCCTCACCGCTGCGGGCCGACATCGAGGACCTGGCCGGGCTGCCCGAGGCGCTGGTGATCGTCGACGAGAACGACGTCCTTCGGGACGAGGGCGAAGCGTACGCCCGCAAGTTGATCAAGGCAGGGGTGCGTACCACCGCCGTCCGTTACAACGCCACCATCCACGACTTCATGATGCTGAACCCGTTGCGTACGTCGGCGGCCAGCACCGGAGCCATCGAACAAGCGATCCACGTTCTGCGCAAGGCATTTGCGAACGCCTGACCCGGGCGCTCGCGTCATCCATCCACTGTTTGTCGAGGAGCATCATCATGTCCGAACCCACGATTGATCCCACGCCTGCCGTCGTCCTCGTGCACGGAGCTTTCGCCGAGTCGAGTAGCTGGAACGGGGTGATCACCGACCTGACCGCGCGCGGCATCGACACGTTGGCCGTCGCCAATCCGTTGCGCAGCCTTGCCGGTGACGCCGAGTACGTCAACGACGTCATTGCCGGCCTCGGCCGGCCCGTCCTGCTGGTCGGTCACTCCTACGGCGGTCTGGTGATCACCGAGGCAGCGTCGACCAACCCGGCGGTCGTCGGGTTGGTGTACGTCTGCGCCTTCGCACCCGATCACCGGGAGAACGCCTTCGATCTCTCGACCCGTTTCCCGGGCAGCACTCTGGGCGAGGCCTTGATCAGCCGACCGTTGAGCGGCGGCGGCGCCGAGTTCGCCATCCGGAACGATCTGTTCGGCGAACAGTTTTGCGCCGACGTCCCGGACGAGGTGGCAGCCCTGATGGCAGTCACCCAGCGGCCGGTCACCCAGCAGGCACTGACCGACGGACTCCGGGCCACTGCCCCGGCCTGGCGGTCGCTGCCGTCCTGGTTCGTCGTCGCCGGCGAAGACCGCAACATTCCCGCCGCCCTGCAACGGTTCGAGGCCGAGCGTGCCGGAGCGCGGGGTGTCACGGAACTCCCCGGCGCCTCGCATGCGGCGGCGGTCTCCCACCCGGCTGAGGTGGCACGGACCGTTGCCGAGGCACTGCAGCAGTGCCGCGTCGCGGCAACGGTGTGACGTACCAGTCACCGCCAGCCCGGCGCCGAACGTCACAGAACCGGTTCCCACCTAGTCCTCTGTACAGAGGCCTCAAGGAGGCCGGTGACGGTCGGCGTCGGGCGTCGGGCGTGTAGAAACCTGATCAAGGAGAATCGTGGCCGCGGATGATCTTGCCCCAGCGGTGCTGAAGGTCGGCAGGGCGCTGGATGCCGTGCTCGGCCGGTTGCGCCGCCGCGCGTTCAGCAGCCGGTGGTCGGTGCTGTTCGGCGTCATCGCGGCCGCGTGTCTGGTGGTGTTGATCATCACCGGCGTGATCCTGATGTTCTGCTACGAGCCGTCGGTGGACACGGTGACCTATCACGGTTCGTACCGGCCGCTGGCCGGCGTGTCGATGTCGAAGGCGTTCGCGTCGATGCTGCACCTCTCCCTCGACGTTCCCGGCGGGCTGCTGCTCCGACAGGTGCATCACTGGGCCGCCTTGTTGCTTCCGGCGGCTCTGGCCCTGCAGGTGTTGAGCATCTTCTTCACCGGCGCGTTCCGGAAGCCGCGGCAATGGGCATGGGCGCTGCTGGTCGCGGTCTTCCTGCTGTCACTGGCCGCCGGTTGGAGCGGTTACGCACTGCCCGACGACACGCTGTCCGGTACCGGGCTGCGGATCACCGAAGGAGTACTGCTCGGCATTCCGCTGATCGGTACGGCGCTGGAGCGGATTCTTTTCGGCGGCGGCTTCCCCGGTGTCGCCGTCGAACATCTGTACGTCGTACATCTCGCGGTGCCGGCAGTACTTGTCGTCCTGGCGGTGTACCGGATCCGACTGTTGATCAAGTTGCGCCTGCCGCAGCCCGCCGGACCGGGACGCACCGAAACCAACCTGGTCGGCGTACCGACCTGGCCGACCGGGGTCGCCCGGGTGACGGGCTTGTTCTTCATCACGATCGCGGTGACCATCCTGCTGGGAACGGTCGCCCAGATCGCACCGATCTGGCTGTACGGCCCGTCCTCCCCGGCCAGTGCTTCGGCCGGCAGTCAGCCCGACTGGTACACCGCTTTCCTGGACGGCGCGCTGCGCCTGGTACCGCCCCGATGGGAGTTCATGTGGTTGGGCAGCACGTGGACGCCGGCGATCATCGTTCCGTTGACGGCAGTGGCGGTGTTCTTCATGATCGTCGCTGCGTATCCGTTCCTCGAACAGTGGATCAGCGGAGACGGGTCGGACCACAACCTGCTTGATCGCGCCCGGGACACTCCGGGACGGACGGGGCTCGGCGTTGCCGGCATGACGTTCTTCGGTGCGCTGTGGGCGGCCGGCGGGGCCGACGTCGAGGCGACCACCTTCCATGTCGCCTTCGAGGACATCATCACCGTGCTGCGCTGGGTCGCGCTCCTCGGCCCGATCGTCGCCTACGCCGTCACCCGGTCCGTCTGCCACGCCTTGCAGGCCGGTGATCGCGATCAGGTTCGGGAAGGATCCGAGACCGGGGTCATCATCCGGAATGTCGGCGGGGGCTACTCCGAGGAGCATCGCCCACTCACGCCACAACAGCAGTTGTCACTGCTCCCCCGTCGCTCCTATCGCCTCGGTCAGGACGTCGCATCACGCCGCCCGAAGGCGTACCGGGTGCGTGCCCTCCTGCAGAAGCAACTCTTCGACCAGCCCGCCGAACCCGCCGAACCCGATACCGGTCGCTCCGCGATCAACCCGGCCTCCACTACTTCGACCGACACCGCCCCCGCGCGACCCCGGAGTTGCCACTGACCGGCACGCCGACACCGGAACCGACACAGGGGCGGACACCGGAGCCGACACGGGGGCGGACACCGGAGCCGGCACGGGGGTCGACGCCGCCGCCACCGCCGAAGGTCAAAGTTTGAGTTTGCGACTCGCCCGTGCCGAGACCAGCCCCACGCTCAAACTTTGATGCTGCGGCTCGGCGGGAACGTTCCCGCGGGAACGCGGGCGCCTCGTGTTCGTCGGGACACATAACGTTCCCGCGGAGCGTGGCATGGCATTCCCCCGGGAACGCACGGCATGACCATTCCCCCGGGAACGCACGGCATGACCATTCCCCCGGGAACGCACGGCATGACCATTCCCCCGGGAACGTAGTGCGTGACGTTCCCGCGGGAACGCCGACCCCGATTCTCGGCGCACGCGTGGCAACACGTTCTCGCCGGGAACGCGGCGTCACGTTCCCGCGGGAACGTGGGTGCCTTACGATCCGTCGGAACCGCGGCCCTGGCCCGACCGGCGCGTCCCCACCGTCGGGCCGCCGCCCCAACCACGAAGCTCAAACCTTGAGCCAGCGGCTCGAAAAGTCGCCGAAAATCAGCCGCAGGATCAAACCTTGAGCTCGCGATGGCGGCTGACCTGACCGAACCTCCAAGTTTGATCTTCGGCGGGGTGCGCGTGGTTCCGGCGCCCAGGCCCGAGCCCCGGGTGCCTCGTGTGCGGCGTCGCGTCCGAGCCTCGGCGCCGGTTGCCGCACCCTCTACTCGACGCCGCGACCTTTTGTCGCCGGCGCACCAGATGCAACCGGTGCGAGGCCGAGGAACTGGTGCGGGGCCGACGTAGTGGTGCGGGGCCGACGTACTGGTGCCGGGCCGAGCAACTGGTGCGGGGCCGAGCAACTGGTGCGGGGCCGACGTACTGGTGCGGGGCCGAGCAACTGGTGCGGGGTCGAGCAACTGGTGCGCGGTGGCGTGGGCGAACCAGGAATTAGTGCTGGAATTCGCCCCGGTAGTACTGGTAGATCAGGCCGGTCAGCGAGATGATCCCTAGCGCACCGGCGATGATCACCAACCACCAGCCGATCACGAGACCGACCATCACCAGCGCCAGGCAGAGCCCGCAGAAGAGCGGCCAGATGCTGTGCGGCGAGAAGAAGCCCACCTCGCCGGCGCCATCGACGATCTCGCCCTCACGCTTGTCCTCGGGACGAGCGTCGATCCGTCGGGAGATCAGCGTCAGGTAGCCGGCGATCATCAGCGACAGGAAGAACGTCAGGGTGAGCGCTGCCGTACCCGTCGTCTCGTGGGTGATCAGCCAGTACGCCGGTGTGACGATCAGGAAGAAGACCGTCAGGATGGCGAAGATCCAGGCTTCCATCCTCATCGCTGATCACCCTCTCCGCCTTGGTGCTCGGCTTGCTCGATCAGCGCGCCGACCCGGCCGGTGTGTTCGCCGGCGTCGATGAACTCACCTTCTGCCGCCATATTGGAGGCGTACTCCTCCAGCGCGATCTCGGGATGATGCAGGTCGAAGGCCGGGGACTCGGACCGGATCCGCGGCAGTGAATCGAAGTTGTGCCGCGGCGGCGGGCAGGAGGTTGCCCACTCCAGCGACCGGCCCCAACCCCACGGGTCGTCGACATTGACCAGCGGGCTCTTCCGGCTCTTCCACACGTTGTACATGAACGGCAGCATCGAGGCGCCGAGCAGGAACGCGCCGACCGAAGAGATCTGGTTGAACAGGGTGAATCCCTCGTTGGGCAGGTAGTCGGCGTACCGACGCGGCATGCCCTCAACACCCAGCCAGTGCTGGACTAGGAAGGTGGTGTGGAAGCCGATGAACAGCAACCAGAAGTGCACCTTGCCCCACTTCTCGTCCAGCATCCGCCCGGTCAGCTTCGGCCACCAGAAATAGAAACCGGCGAACATCGCGAACACCACCGTGCCGAATACGACGTAGTGGAAGTGCGCGACCACGAAGTAGGTGTCGGAGAGCTGGAAGTCCAGCGGCGGGCTGGCCAGGATGATGCCGGTCAGGCCACCGAACAGGAAGGTCGTGAGGAAGCCGATGCACCACAGCATCGGTGTGTCGAAACTCAATGACCCGCCCCACATGGTGCCGATCCAGTCGAAGAACTTCACTCCGGTCGGGACCGCGATCAGGAAGGTCATGAAGGAGAAGAACGGCAGGCTCACCGCACCGGTCACGTACATGTGGTGGGCCCAGACCGCCACCGACAGCGCCGCGATCGACAGCGTCGCGCCGACCAGCGTCATGTACCCGAACAGCGGCTTGCGACTGAACACCGGCAGGATCTCGGTGATGATACCGAAGAACGGCAACGCGATGATGTACACCTCGGGGTGGCCGAAGAACCAGAACAGGTGTTGCCACAGCAACGCACCACCGTTGGCGGCGTCGAAGATGTGCGCGCCGAACTTCCGGTCGGCCTCCAACATCAGGAACGCCGCCGCCAGGATCGGGAAGGCGATCAACACCAGCAACGCCGTGATCAGCGTGTTCCAGGTGAAGATCGGCATCCGGAACATCGTCATGCCCGGTGCCCGCATGGTCAGGATCGTGGTGATGAAGTTGACCGATCCCAGGATCGAGGACAGACCGACCAAATACAGGCCGACGATCCACAGATCCCCGCCGACACCCGGGGAATTGACCTCGTTGCTCAGCGGCGAATAGGCGAACCAGCCGAAGTCTGCCGCACCCTCCGGTGAGAGGAAGCCGGAGATCGTGATCAGGCCGCCGAACAGGAAGAACCAGTACGACAACATGTTCAACCGCGGGAACGCCACATCCGGCGCACCGATCTGCAACGGCATGATCGCGTTCGCGAACGCCGAGAACAACGGCGTCGCGAACATCAGCAACATGATCGTGCCGTGCATGGTGAAGAACTGGTTGTACGTCTCATAGGAGAGGAACTGCAGGCCCGGGAACGCCAACTCAGCACGAATGCCCAAGGCCAGCACGCCGCCGAACAGGAAGAAGATGAAGCTGGTGATGAAATACAGGTTGCCGATCATCTTGTGATCGGTCGTGGCCAGCCACTTCCAGGCCAGTCGGCCCATCGGCCGTGGTCGGCTGACCTCCCGCGCCGGGGCCGCGGCAGTCCGCTCGGCGGTTCCCTCGAAGGTCGTCACGTCATCGTCCTTCCTGCTCGGATGCCGGCCGTTGCGGCACGGCAACCGTGTTGCGCAATGTCTCCAGCTGACCCGTCTGGCCCTTGGCGATCAGCGACTTCAAATGTGCCTCGTATTCACTCTGCGACACGATGTGCACGTTGAACAACATCGCGGAGTGGTAGGTACCGCACAACTCGGCACACTTACCGGCGAACACCCCCTCCTTGGTCGGAGTCAGGTCGAGGCTGTTGTTCCGCCCCGGCACCACGTCGAGCTTCTCGTAGAAGGCCGGTACCCAGAACGAGTGGATGACGTCGACCGACTTCAGGTTGAAGCGGACGCTCTGCCCCACCGGCAGGTAGAGATCGGTCGGATGCTCGATGGTGCCCGACTCCCAAACCGCCTGGCCGATGTCGGGGTTGTTCTGCTCCTGGTAGTTGAACGACCAGTTCCACTTCTGCGCGACCACAGTGATCGTGTGGTCCGGCCGGGCAACGCGGGCCTGCACCTTGTCCTGGGCCAGCACGGTGAAGTAGAAGAGCACACCGATCAGGATGAACGGCGTGACCGTGTAGAAGATCTCGATCGGCAGGTTGTAGCGGTTCTGCCGCGGCACGCCCGGCTTGCGCCGGCGGTACCGGATGACACACCAAACGATCATGCCCCAAACGGCCGCGCCGACGCCGAAGGCGGCGATCCACGCGCCGATCCAGAGGTGATGGGTGTACGGCGTCCGGTCACTCGCGGCGGGCGGCAACCCGAGTCGGCTCGGCAGGCCGGGACCCGTGTACGCGCAGCCGGCCAGAGCCAGCGCACCGACGCCGAGACCTGCCAGCAGCAGCCGGGACGTTGTCCGGGAGACCCGGATCCGCCGGCGGGAGTCTGGTGCCACGTCGACCCTTTCTGATGCGTACTACTACAGCGTGTCAAACCTATCAGCACCCTAACGCAGACACGCCTGCGGTCGCCGCCCCGGGGAGTCGCCGGTCAGCGCCGTCGAACGGCTTGCTCGCAGCCGATTCTCAGGACTTCTGCTGTTCTTCGGACTTTCGGCACTTCCGGCTGCCGTTCAGCAGATGATCGACTGAATGAGACTGTGCATGAGGCCGGGCGCCTGGGAGGGGAGCCGACCATGTTGACCACATCGGGCAACGGGAGCATCGACCGCCAGCGGTGCATCGAACTGCTCCGCGGGGTGCAGGTCGGGCGGATCGCATGGCGTGCCGCCGACGGCATCCACATCCTGCCGGTGACCTTCATCTGGTACGAGAACACTGTGGTGTTCCGGACCTCGCCGTACGGGGTGCTGTCCGAACTGGTGCACGAGGCCGATGTCGCCTTCGAGATCGATCACGTGGACGAGCAGACGCACTCCGGCTGGAGTGTGGTCGTCCGGGGACGTGCCCGGGCAACCGCCGAACCCGAGGAACTCCGCCGGCTGTGGCGACTCGACGACCCCGTTCCGTGGGCCGCCGGAACCCGTAACCTGTTCATCCAGATCACCCCGAGCCTGATCACCGGCCGCAGGGTGGGCCCACAACCTCTTCCGGAGACGTAATCTCATCCCATGGCCGCGGATTCCCCCCAGCCAGGCCGCGAGCCGTCCGCACCGGCCTCGCCGGCCTCGCCGTTCGGCGTGCAACTGTCCCTCGACGAGCTGATGCGGCTGGTCTCGGCGCGAGCCTCGGATCTGCTCCGGACCCAGGAACGGCTGCGCAGCCTGCTGCAGGCCAACCGGTCGATCGTCAGCGAGCTCTCCCTGCCGGGCGTACTGACCCGGATCGTCGAGGCGGCCCGGGACGTGGCCGATGCACGGTACGCCGCGCTGGGAGTGATCGGGCCTGACGGCACCCTGGAACAGTTCATCACCGTCGGCATGGACGACAACATCGTCGAGGCGATCGGCGAACAGCCCAAGGGCCGCGGTCTGCTCGGCGCGTTGATCGCCGACCCCAGGCCGATCCGGCTGGAGCGGATCAGCGACGATCCGCGATCGTTCGGTCTGCCTCCCCACCATCCGCCGATCGACTCCTTCCTCGGCGTGCCGATCCAGGTACCGGGCGCGGTCTTCGGGAACCTCTACCTGGCCGAGAGCCGCCGCGGCGCGTTCACCGACGAGGACGAGGAACTGGTTCTCGGGCTGGCGGCCACGGCCGGTATCGCCATCGAGAATGCCCGGCACTACGAGGAATCCAGGCAACGTCAGGAGTGGTTGCGGGCCCGCGCCGAGGTCGGCAGGAACCTGACCACCGACGATCCGATCGCCAATCTGCAACGGATCGCCGAGAGCGTATTGCGGCTCGCCGCGGCGGACGTCGTCTCGGTCGTGGTTCCCGAGCCGGACAGCAATCTGGTCCGGGTCGTTGCCGCGATCGGCACGGGTGCGGAGGATCTGCTCGGTGCCCGCTATCTGGTGCCGGGCTCGCTGGCCGGCGCCGCAATGGCCCGCGGTTCGGGCGTGATCGTCGACAACGCCGACGCGTACGTCGAGACGACCGTCTGCTCCGCCTACGCCGACGCGCTGGGAACGGTGATGGCCCTCCCGCTGGCAACCGAACAAGGGATGGCCGGCGCGGTCGTCGCCGGCCGGGCGCGCAGCGGCGGGCAGTTCACCGGGTCGGATCTGGAGATGGCCGAGAGCTTCGCCGGTCAGGCGGCGCTGGCCATGCAACTGGCCGAGGCCCGGGCCAACCAGGAACGGCTGGCGCTGTTGCAGGACCGGGACCGGATCGCCCGGGATCTCCATGATCACGTCATCCAGCGGCTGTTCGCCATCGGACTGAGTGTGCAAAGCATTGCGGCCAGCCTGTCGAGTTCCGAACACGGCGCCCGGCTGATCGACGTCGTCGGTGATCTTGTCGAGACCATCCGGGAGATCAGGACCGCGATCTTCGCGCTGCGGGAGAACCCCGGCGGCGACCACAGCCTGCGCAGTGCGGTGATGTCCGTGGTCTCCGACGTCGGACCGGCCCTCGCGGAGCGTCCCGAGGTGATTTTCGTCGGCCCGTTGGACACCATGGTTGACGCCGGTGTGATCTCCGACGTCGGCGCGGTCGTCCGGGAAGGGCTGACCAATGTCGCGCGGCATGCAAATGCCGCGCACGCCGGGGTACGGATCGAGACGACTCCTGAGGAACTCGAGGTCTACATCACCGATGACGGCCGCGGCATCGGCGATACCCGGCGGCGCAGTGGGCTTGACAATCTTCGCCGTCGCGCCGAGGAGTACGGTGGTGATCTCACCATCACGTCGTCCCCGGGAGCCGGCACAACGTTGTCCTGGACGATCCCACTGGAGGCAAGATGATCAAGGTCTTCATCCTCGATGATCATGAGTTGGTCCGGCGCGGGCTGATCGACCTGCTGAACACCACCGACGACCTGCAGGTGGTGGGCGAAGCGGCGACCGCGGCGGAGGCCAGAGCACGGATCCCGGCGACCATGCCGGATGTCGCCCTCCTCGACGGCCGGCTCACCGACGGATCGGGGATCGACGTCTGCCGGGACATGCGGTCCGCACTGCCCGACCTGCGGTGCCTGATCCTCACCTCCTACGACGATGACGACGCCTTGTTCGCCGCGGTGATGGCGGGTGCGTCGGGGTATCTGCTGAAGCAGATCGGCGGCTCGTCGCTGACCGACGCCATCCGGGAGACGGCCCGCGGTGCATCGCTGATCGACCCCGCGGTGACCAAGAAGCTGATGGACAAACTGCAGAAGCCGGTGCCGGAGACCGACCCGCGGTTGCACAACCTGACCGAGCGGGAACGCGAGATCCTCGATCTGATCGCCCAGGGACTGACCAATCGGCAGATCGGCGAACGGATGTTCCTGGCGGAGAAGACGATCAAGAACTATGTGTCCACGCTGTTGACCAAACTCGGCATGCAACGTCGGACCCAGGTCGCGGTGTACGGCGCGACGCTGCGGCAGCCTCGCAAGTAGAGACATGCATCGATTAATCCGCCGACGTATCGATCGAACGGCGGGGCTACCGGTTCGCCGCAACGTTAATCGGGACCTTGGACCCTGCCAGAAAGATCTGTGGCAGCCAAGAATGCAGGAGTGATCATCGGGAGATGCTCACATTGAGTTTCGGCAGGATCGTCTGGGCCGGTCTGCTCGTTCGATGACGGGGGAAGTCGTGCGACGCGGACACCCGGTCGGTCCTGCCGAATCGTTCGGAACCGAACCGATTCGGAACCGAACCGCGACGGCCATCACAAAAGCCCGCCACGGGAGTCGTGGCGGGCTTTGTGTTCGTGTTGCGGGCGACTGCTCCGGATCAGTTGAACGAATCGCCGCAGGCGCAGGAACTGGTCGCGTTCGGATTGTCGATCGTGAAGCCCTGCTTCTCGATGGTGTCGACGAAATCGATGGTGGCACCCAGCAGGTACGGGGCACTCATCCGGTCGGTCACCACGTTGACGCCGCCGAAGGTCTTCACCACATCGCCCTCGAGGCTGCGCTCGTCGAAGAAGAGCTGGTAGCGCAGGCCGGAGCAACCGCCCGGCTGCACGGCGACCCGAAGCGCCAGGTCGTCGCGACCCTCACTGTCCAGCAGTGCCTTGACCTTGGCAGCCGCTTCGTCGGTGAGAATGATGCCGTCGCTGACCGGTGCCTGGATGGTGTCCGTCATGTCGTCCTCGCTAACCAGATACGCGCGAATGTTGTGTCCAGTGTAAACAGGCGGCTGCCTGCCACCAATTGATACCCGCTGACCGAGACGAAGGTCACCCGGGTTCACCAGGTCCAGCTGCGTGCCACCCGGCCGACCGTCGCCGCCAGTTGGTCGGCGGTGACGTTCCCCGACGGCTGCCCGATCCGGGATTCGTGCACGCCGTACGCCGACTCCACCCCCATCGACCGCATCTCCCGGGAGCCGATCACCACCTCCCCGGCCACCAGGATGACCGGGACGTTGCCCCGCGCCCCCAGATCGGCGACCCGGGCGACGACGCCACCGCCCCGCTCGGCGAAATCGAACACCGTACAGCCGGTCACCAGCAGGTCGGCCCCGCGGACCCTGCGCTGCAGCCCGCCGATCTCTGCGCAGTATTCGGCCCCGGTGGTGACCCGTCCGTCGAGCAGATCAGCGACGAACCCGAGGCCGCCTGCCGCACCCCAGTCCGGCCCCTCCGGCATTCCCGGCCCCGCCGCCAGGGTGAAGGACTGCAGGCTGGCGTCGGTCGCCAACAACAGCTCCGGATGCCAGCCCTGGTCCCGGCCGAACCGGGAGGTGATGCCGCGCAGGCCGAGTAGCGGAAGCCCGCGCTGCACCTGTGGCACAACCAGGGTCAGCCGGCGTCCGGCCAGCAGCCGCCGTACCGGCTTCAGGTCGACCCGCGAGACGCCGTGCAGTCCGGCGACCCCGGCATCAAGCGGTACGTCGGCGGTCGCGCCCAATGCTCCCAGCAGCCCGGCTCCAGCGTCGTGCGCACGGTTGGCCGAGACGTCGAGCACGATCTCCGGAGCCCGGTACGGGCTGGCGGCCAGCGCCTGGTTCAATGCCGCGCCGAACCCCGCCGAGGAGGCGTCCCGGTCGATTCCCAGGTGCGGTCCTGCGGTGTCGGGTTCGAAGCCGATGACCAGGCGTTCGGGCGTGTCGACGATCGTTGTCAGGCCGCCCTCCGACACCCCGCCCGACGGCTCGACACCGGAACCGTCGGCGACGGCAACGGTGAACCCGCCGCCGGCCTCCCCCATCGGCACCACCTCGACCTCGACCGCGGCGTCTGCACTCCGCCAGCCTCCGGCCAGGATCTCTCCCGCGCCTGCCGAGCTGAGCGGACCGATGCTGTCGGTCGCGATGATCACCCGCATGCTGCCCATGATCGCAGTGCCGCAGAAATGTCGGAGGCCGGTGCCACAGTCACCAGATGACCTTCAATCTCGCCGAGGAGTTGTCCAAGCAACTCTCCTGGCACTGGGACTTCCAACTCCGCCCGCGACTGGACGGCCTCAGTGACGAGGAATACTTCTGGGAACCGGTGCCGGACTCGTGGAACGTGCATCCGCGGGGCCAGGGCGCCACCGAGCTGCAGGACGGGTCGGGCGGGTTCACCGTCGACTACGCCTTTCCCACACCCGAGCCGGCGCCCGTGACCACGATCGCCTGGCAGCTCGCCCACCTGCTGGTCGGCATCTTCGGCGACCGGAACGCCCGGCACTTCGGCGCACCGCCGGTCGACTACGCGAGCTATGACTATCCCGGCACTGCGGCCGCTGCGCTCGCCGACCTCGACGCCCGCTACCGGACCTGGATCACCGGCGTCCGCGGCCTGTCCGACACCGAGCTCGCCGCGCCCTGCGGCGAACCGGGCTACGAGGCCGACCCGATGATCGGATTGGTGCTGCATATCCACCGGGAGGTGATCCACCACGGCGCGATGATCTCCCTGTTGCGCGATCTGTGGGCGCACCGGCCCGATCCTGTCTAGCCTCGGGGCCGGTGACGTGACGAGGTCACGGCACCAGCGAAACAATCGCACCCGATCCGGAAACCGAGCCGACGCAGTGCGGATACAGTACGGGCATGTCAGACACGGGTTCGGACGATCGATCGATGCGCTCGACGCTGGCCGAGGTCGCAGCCGTGGCCGGTGTCTCCGTGTCGACAGTGTCGAAGGTGCTGAACGGTCGCCCTGGGGTCTCCGATGACACCCGCGCGGAGATCGAGCAATTGCTCGACGCGCGCCGCTACAACCGGCGGTCCTCGCCGCGCCCGATCGCTCCGCTGATCGACATCCTGTGTTACGAGGTGGACAGTGCCTGGGCGATCGAGGCGATCAGCGGGGTCGAGCGGATCGCCCGCCAGCGCTCGATGGGCGTCGTGGTCTCGGGAACCAATGATCTGCACTCGGCGGACGCCGGCTGGATCGACGGCGTCCTGGCCCGGAACCCGCTCGGCGTCATCAGCCTGATCTCGACGCTGCCGGCGGGCCACAAGAAGCAACTGTGGTCGCGGAACATCCCCGTAGTGGCGATGGATGCCGGCGGTTCGGCCGATGACGATGTGCCGTCGATCGGTTCGGCGGATTTCAGCGGCGGCTACGCGGCGGCCAAGCACCTGCTCGATCTCGGCCACCGCAATATCGCGATGATCACGGGACCGTCCGATCTGATGGTCTCCACGGCTCGGGTGGCGGGCTTTCGTGCTGCCCTCGAGACGGCCGGAATTCCGGTCCGCGCCGACAATATTCGTCCCGGCGCGTTCCACCACGCCGACGGTCTCCAGCAGGGCCGGATCCTGCTCGAACGGCCGGACCGACCGACCGCGATCTTCGCCGGCAGCGACATCCAGGCCCTCGGCGTCTTCGAGGCGGCTCGGGCGCTCGGCATCGATATCCCGCGCGACCTCTCGGTCGTCGGCTATGACGATCTGAAGATCGCCGAGTGGACGGCGCCGCCGCTGACCACGATCCGGGTACCGCTGTCGCAGATGTCCGCCCACGCCATGCGGTTGCTCACGATGCTCCGCGACGATCCGCACCTCGAGGTCCCCCGGATCGAGGTCGCCACCTCCCTGGTGGTCCGCCGAAGCACCGCCCCCATCACCCCGCGATAGACGGTCAGATAAAGTTTCGCTAGCCTCAGAGAAACTTGCGGTCCTGATCGCGTACGAGAGCGCGGTCTGAGCCCAGGATCCGCCCTTGCAGTCCCGCAATGAAGGGGAACCCCCATGCACCGGGCACGACTCCAGACGTTCGATCGACCCCAGGCGGTGCCGCGACCACGACGGCAGTTGCCGGTCAAGTTGCCGGCCAGGTTGCCGGCCAAGTTGCCGACCAAGTTGCCGGCCAAATTGCCGGCCAAGGTGGCCGGCGCAGTCACGGCGGCGGCCGTACTGCTCGCCCTGGCCGGCTGTATCCCCGGCCCCGGCAAGCCGCCACCGCCGGGACCGGCCACCTCGGGAACGATCAACTGGTGGAGCTGGACACCCACCGACGCCGCCGTGGCCAAGCAGTACATCGCCGCGTTCAACCGGCGCTATCCCGACATCACGGTCAATTTCAAGCTGGTCGCCATCGACAGCTGGGACGCCGTGCTGAGGCCGGCGCTGGCGTCCTCCAGCGGTCCGGACGTGTTCGACATGGAGCCGGGCCAGCGGGTCCAACTCTTCAAGGGTTTCGCCGAAGATCTCACGCCAGTGGCCCGCAAGGCACTCGGACCGGAGTGGAAGTCCCGACTCGCCACGATCGGCGTGAACGGCCTGAGCCACAACGGCAAGCTGACCGCGCTGTCGGTCGGGCAGACCTACGCCGGAACTCTGTGGATCAACCAACCGCTCTTCGACAAGTACCACCTGGAGCCACCCAGGACCCTGGCCGAGTGGAAACACGTCTGCCAGGTGTTCCGTTCCCACCAACAGGGATGCTTCGTCCAGGGAGCGGCCGGCGCCGGATTCAACCAGGACACCCTGCAGGCGATCGCCGACTCGGTCGAGCCGGGAATTTGGACCAGGGCATCCAAGGGCGAGGCCAAGTGGACCGACCCGTCGATCGTCGAGACGTTCCGGATCTGGAAGGACCTCTTCGACTCTCAGATCATGCAGCCCGGTGCGATCGGCTATCAACAGTTCCCCGACGCCAACAACGACTTCCTGACCGGCAAGTACGCGATGATCATGATGGGCACGTGGTACATGATCAACAGCACCAGGACCGGGATGCAGAGCTCCTTGAACGCCGCCGGTGTCGCGCATCCGAAGGCGTTCCCGATCCGTCCGGTTCCGTTCCCCGATGTCGGCGGCAAAGGCAATCCCGCCGGCCTCTTCGGAGACGCGGACTACGGCCTGTCGGTGAACATCCGATCCAAGCACCGGGCTGCGGCCGAGACCTTCGTCCGCTGGTTGGCCACCAGCACAGAAGGCCAGCAGGCGGTCGCCGATTCGCTGCTCGACCCGCCGTCGCTGCAGTCGGTCAAACCCCGCTACGACAAGATCACGATGGTCGACGACGCACGACAGAAGCCGTGGATCAAGAAGCTCGTCTCGCAGACCAGCACCGTCTCCGAACCGCGGATGTCGCTGATGAACAACGACGTCTCGACCGCTATGCAGGCCGGCGCCTCCGGCGTCGCGACCGGACAGTTGACACCCCGGAAGGCGGCCGAACTCATGCAACAGGCGGCCGACGCAGCGGCGGCGGTGAACCGATGACCACAGCACTGTCACCAAGACGGTCCGAACCCGGCACCAGCGAATCCGCCGGCGATCGCCCGTCTGCACGAAGCACTCGGCATCCCACCCGTCCGCCCTCGGGGCTGGGCTGGATCCTGCCGGCTCTGGTGCTCGCCGTCGGCCTCATCTACTACTGCATCGGCTACACCGGCTTCGTCTCCACCCTCGACTGGGACGGCGTCAGCCCGGACCCGCCGAGCGTCGGACTCCGCAACTACCAGCGGCTGCTTGCCGACCCGATCTTCTGGAAGGCGCTGTGGCATACCCTGCTGCTGTTCGTGTTCACCTTCGGCATCCAGACGATGCTCGGCGTGCTCTTCGCCGCACTGCTGCACTCCCGGGTCAGGATCGGCGTGCTGTACAAAGTGTTGATCTTCATCCCGGTGGTGTTGGCGCCGGCGATCATGGCGCCGGTCTTCCGGCAGATCTACGCACCGGACGGCGAATTCAACCAGGTACTGCAGCATCTCGGCCTGGGTTTCCTGGCCCAGCCGTGGATCGGGCAGCCGAGTACGGCGCTGCCGGTGATCATCGCGATCACGATCTGGCAGTGGACCGGAGTGAACTTCGTGCTGTACTACGCCGCAATGGGCCAGATCGACGAATCCACGGTGGAGGCGGCCCGGATCGACGGCGCCGGGAACTTCCGGGTACTGACCAGTATCGTCTGGCCCGGTGTCCGCGGCACCACCCTGGCACTGGCGATCCTCTCGGCGATCGGTGCCCTGAAGACTTTCGACATCCCTTATCTGGTCACGATCGGCGGTCCGAACTATGCCACCGAGTTCCTCGGCACCTACATCTACCGGATGACGATCCCACAGGCTCACGTCGGCTACGGGGCGGCGCTGTCGGTCGTGTTGCTGATCATCGCATTGGTGATCGCCGCCGGCTTCCAACTCCGTGGCCGGGAACGGGAGGTGCCGCGTGTTTGAGCTCCGGACCACCCGCGCCAAGATCGTCGTCCAGGTCCTGATCACGTTGCTGGTACTGCCGTTCGCCTTCCCGCTGCTGGTGATGGTGAAGGGATCGCTGGCTGGACAGGGCTGGCGCAACTACTCCGCGGTGCTCGCCGTCCCCGGCTTCGCCCGGTTCTTCCTGAACAGCGCGATCATCGCCGCAGCCGTGACCGCTCTGGTCTACCTGGTGACCACGCTGGCGGCGTACGGGTTCGCACGGCTGCACATCCGCGGCAGGGAGATCTACTTCTGGCTGCTGATGGCCTGCCTGACCCTGCCCGAGGTGGTGCTGCTGACGCCGCTGTTCACCACGGCCACCGCGTTCGGCCTCTACAACACCTACCTGGCGGTCATCCTGCCGCTGGCCGCGCTGCAGGTTCCGTTCGGCGTGCTGCTGACCCGAAGCTTCGTCCGCGGCCTCCCGGACGAAATCTTCGAGGCCGCCCGAGTGGACGGCGCCGGTGCGGTCCGCGGCTTCATCCACCTGGTCTCCCGCTGACCCGGCCGATCGCCGCCGCCGTGTTGATCTTCACCCTGGTGGGTGCGTGGAACAATTACCTGATGCCGCTGGTCTTCCTGCAGTCGCAGGAGATGCAGACGATAACGCTGATCCCGCAGTTCTTCGTCGGCCAGTTCAGTAACGACCAGACCAAGGTGCTTGCCTCGGCAGTGCTGACCGCGATACCCGAGGTGGTTGCCTACCTCTGCCTGCAGAACCTCTTCGAGCGCGGGCTGTCCGCCGGCGCGATCAAATAGCTCCACGCAAAACGTCCCGAAGGAGACCCCTTATGCCCTTGATCCAGGTCGATCTGGAGCGCGCACTCTTCGAATCCAGCAAAGCCGAACTCAGCCGAGCGATCCACCGGGCCCAGATCGACGCCATCGGCGCACCGGAAGATGATCTTTTCCAGGTCTACCGGCCGCATGAACCCGGCGAGTTCGTCTTCTCCCCGACCTTCGGCGGGGTGGACCGGCAACACCTGTTGCTGATCCGGATCACCATGGTGCACGTGCACCCGGTGGCGGCCAAGCAACGGCTGTACGCCACCATGATCGAGAGGCTTGCCGAGGTCGGGGTCCGTCCCGACGACGTACTGATCTGCATCGTGGAGAACGGGTTCGAGGACTGGTTCGCCGGTGTGGCGATGAAAGGAGAATGATCTTGCTGGAGCACGATTCGGCTGGTTTGAGAGTGCTTTACCTCGGTGGGACGGGCACCATCAGCGCCAGTTGCGTACGGCTGTCCGCCGCGTCGGGCATGGAGGTCACGGTGGTCAACCGGGGCCGGAACAGCGCCGAGCGCGCGTTGCCCGACACCGTCACCGCCCTGACCGCCGACATCTCCGACACCGCTGCGCTGGTCGCCGCCCTGGGTGACCGCAGCTTCGACGCGGTGATCAACTTCCTGTCCTACACTCCCGACGACGCCCGCAGGATGGCGGGGGTCTTCGCCGGCCGGACCAAGCAGTACGTCCACATCAGCTCCGCCTCCGTGTACGCGAAACCGGTCCGTCGCTCCCCGATCACCGAATCGGTGCCGGCGCACAACCCGGCCTTCCCCTACGCCGATGGCAAAGCCAGGACCGAACGTGCGCTGACCGAGCTCTTCACCGACACCGGATTCCCGGTCACGATCGTGCGGCCGTCCCACACCTACGACGACGCCAATCCGCCGCTGCCCGGCGGCTGGACCGCCGTCGACCGGCTGGCCCGCGGCCAGCAGATCGTCGTGCACGGCGACGGCACGTCATTGTGGACCCTCACCCACTCGGAGGACTTCGCGGTCGGGCTGGTCGGTCTGCTCGGCAATCCCCGCGCGATCGGCGAGACATTCCACATCACCGGCGACGACGTCTACACCTGGGAGCAGATCTACACGATCGTCGCCGATGCGCTCGGCGTCGAGGCGCGGCTGGTGCACCTGCCGTCGGAGTTGTTCGGTGTGATCGCACCGGACTGGTTCTGGTCGGACGAGGTGCTCTGGGACATCGGCCACAGCGCGGTCTTCGACAACTCCAAGCTGCGCAGCTATGTGCCTGGTTTCACCCCGAAGCTGACCTTCCACCGGGCCGCCCACCGGATGGTGCAGTGGCGGGCCGAACATCCGACCAGTACGGCGGCGGATCCGGCGACCGACGCCGTACTGCAGAGGCTGGTCGATGCCTATCACGCGGCGCGCGAAGCCGTGACGGCGTTCCGGCCGACGGGAGCATGATCATGGAACTCCGGACGGCAACCCTCGGGCGTACCGGATTGACCTGTTCGGTGCTCGGTGCCGGCACCAGCCCGCTGGGCAGCATGGAGCACCTGTACGGCTATGCCGTCGAGAAGCAGCGTGCGATCGACACCGTCCTGGCGGTCCTGGACAGCCCGATCACCATGATCGACACCTCCAACGGCTACGGCGTGGACGGATCGTCCGAGCTGCGGATCGGTGGTGCATTGCAGCAGGTCGGCGGCATACCGGACGGCTTCCTCCTGGCCACCAAGGTCGATCCTGACCCGACCACCGAGGACTTCTCCGGCGAACGCGTCCGGAGGTCCTGGCAGGAGAGCCGGGAACGACTCGGCGTCGACCGGGTGCCGCTGCTCTATCTGCACGATCCGGAACGGATCCCCTTCGAGGCAGGGATGGCGCCCGACGGACCGGTGCGGGCGATGATCGAGCTCCGCGACAGCGGTGCGGTCGATCATATCGGCGTCGCCGGCGGCACCCTGTCAGTGATGCAGCGCTACGTCGACACCGGCGAATTCGAGGTGCTGCTGAATCACAACCGGTACACGCTGCTGGACCGATCGGCGGCCGAACTCTACGCCGCCGCCCGGGAACGCGGGATGGGCGTGGTCAACGCGGCGCCCTACGGCGGCGGCATGTTGGCCAAGGGTCCGGATGTGCAGGCCAACTACGCCTACGCCGACCGCGGACAGGAGCTGGTCGAGGCAGCCCGGGCCATGCACCAGGCGTGCCGCCGCCACGGCGTGCCGCTCGCCGCCGCGGCGCTGCAGTTCTCGCTGCGCAGTCCGGTGGTGGACGTGACGGTCGTCGGGGTCTCGTCGCCGGACCGGGTCCGACAGACACTAGACCTGGCGTCCCAGCCGATCGGCGACCAGCTGTGGGAGGAGTTGGAGGCGCTCGCTCCGGCCGGGTCGCGTCTGGATTGAGGTGCTTGACATGATGTCGTCACAGCAGACCACCGCACGAACCGGAGGATTCGACCGATGAGCGACCAGCCGTCCGATCAGCACGACACGCCGCGCTACGCGACCTACCCCAGCATCGCCGGCAGGCACGCCTTCGTCAGCGGCGGCGCGTCCGGGATCGGCGAGGCCGACGTCCGGCATCTGGCGGCACAGGGCGCCAAGGTCAGCTTCGTCGATCTGGACGACGAGCGCGGCACCAGGCTGGCAGAAGAGCTGACCGCCGATGGTGGGCAGGTCTTCTACCAGCACGCCGATGTCACCGACATCGACGACTACGTGTCCAAGATCAACGCCGCCGCCGACCGGCTGGGGCCGATCACGATCCTGGTCAACAATGCCGCCAACGACAAGCGCACCCCGTTCGCCGAGGTGACCGTCGCGCAGTGGGACCAGGAGATCGCGGTCAATATCCGGCATCACTTCTTCGCTGCCCAGGCGGTGGCGCCGATGATGCGGGATGCCGGTGGCGGTTCGATCATCAACATGGGTTCGATCACCGCGCATCTGGACTTCCCGGATCTGACCGGCTACATCGCGGCCAAGGCCGGCATCGAGGGCCTGACCAGGGCCCAGGGCCGGGAGTACGGCAAGTGGAACGTCCGGGTCAATTGCATCATCCCTGGCTGGATCCTGACCGAGAAGCAGCTCCAGGTGGTCGCCAAGCCGGGAGACATCGAGCGACTGCTGGAACACGACCAGAAGATCCCGAACAAGCTGTACGGCGAGGACATCGCCCGGATGGTGTTGTGGCTGGCGGCCGACGACTCGCGCAACTGCACCGGTCAGAAGTGGGTCGTCGACGGAGGGTGGATGTAACCATGGCGACAATCACGGCCGAGCAGTTCAGCGAACCGATCGCCGGCCTCGGCGAGGGTCCACTGTGGGACGACCGGATCGGCCGGCTGCGGATGGTCGACCTCCTGGTCGGCGATATCCTCACCCTGGACGACAGCGGTGCGGCCGAGCGGACCCACGTCAGCAAGATCGTCTCGGTGATCCGGCCGCGCGCCTCGGGCGGTTACGTTGTCGGTGTCGACCGAGGCATCCAGGCACTCACCGATGATCTTGGTCCGGCCGGGGATCCGGTATTGGCCTTCGACGACGACCGGCTGCGGATGAACGACGGCGGCTGCGATCCGCAGGGCCGCTTCTACGTCGGGTCGATGGCCTACCAGGAGGCGCCCGGAGCCGGGACCCTCTACCGTTACGACGCCGATGCGCTGACCGCCGGCACGGGCCCGACACCGGTGTTCTCGCCGGTCACCGTGTCCAACGGCATCCAGTGGAGTGCCGACGGCACCAAGGTCTTCTTCAACGACACCGGGATCCGCGAGGTCGCCGTGTTCGACTTCGATCCGGCCGCCGGCACGCTCCATGATCAGCGGGCCTTCGTGACGCTGCCGGATGATCTCGCCGGAAGCCCCGACGGGATGGCGATCGACAGCCAGGACGGTATCTGGATCGCCCTCTGGGGCGGGTCGGCCGTGCACCGCTACGACAGCGACGGCAAGCTCTCGGCGGTGATCGAGTTGCCGGCCTCCAAGATCACCTGCCCGGCGTTCGGCGGCCCGAACCACGACCGGCTCTACATCACCAGCGCCGGCCTGGGCGTCTCGACCGAGGACGAGCCGGCCGCCGGTGCGGTCTTCGTCGCCGACCCCGGGGTCACCGGAGCGACCGTCCACCCCTACGCCGGTTGAGTCGGGGTCGGGTGGCCGATCACCACCGCGTCGTGGTCAGTGTGACTCGCGGCCGACACGGTCGCCGGTCGACCCGACGAGGAAGTCGAGATCGACCCCGGTGTCGGCCTGGCCGACATGGTCGACGTAGAGCTTCTCCCAACCGCGCAGCGGCCGGGCCAGCGTATTGATCATCTCCGGATCGGGTTCGCGCCGGGCAAGTTCCTGATCGGGGACGTCCAGCCGCAGCAGCCGGTTCCCGACGTCGAGCTCGATCATGTCGCCGTCCCGCACCAGTGCCAGCGGTCCGCCGGCGGCGGCCTCCGGGGCCACGTGCAGTACCACCGTCCCATACGCCGTGCCGCTCATCCGCCCGTCGCAGATCCGCACCATGTCGCGTACGCCCTGCCGGAGCAGCTTCTCCGGCAGCGGCATATTGGACACCTCGGGCATCCCCGGATAGCCCTTCGGACCGCAGCCGCGCAGCACAAGTACCGAGTCGGCGTCGACATCAAGATCAGGATCGTCCAGCCGCGCCCGACAGTCCTCGATCGAGTTGAAGACCACCGCGCGGCCGCGATGGGTGAGCAGGGCCGGGGTCGCCGCGGACGGCTTGATGATCGCGCCGCCCGGAGCCAGATTGCCGTGCAGGACGGCGATCCCGGCGTGTTCCTGGACGGGGGACTGCCAGCGGCCGATCACCCGGTCGTCCCAGATCTCGGGATCCTCGAGATAGTCCACCAGCGGCTTGCCGGTGACGGTGATCGCCGACGGATCGAGCAGATGCCTGACCTCGCGCAACACCGCGAGCGGTCCCCCGGCCCGGAACAGGTCGTCCATCAGATACTCACCGGCCGGCTGCAGGTTGGCGATCATCGGCACCTCGCTGCCGATCCGGTCGAACTCGTCCAGCGGCAGCTCGATGCCCAGCCTGCCGGCGATCGCCAGCAGATGGACGACCGCATTGGTCGAGCCCCCGATCGCGGCCAGCGCGACGATCGCGTTCCGGAACGATGCGGCGGTGATCACCTGGCTGGGCCGTCGCCCCTCGCGGACCAGCTCGACGGCCAGCCGCCCGGTGTTGTGGGACGCCTCGAGCAGCCGGCTGTCCGGCGCCGGCGTACCCGCGACACCGGGCAACGTCATGCCGAGTGCCTCGGCCATGATCGACATCGTGGAGGCGGTGCCCATGGTGTTGCAGTGTCCGCGGCTGCGGATCATCGAGGATTCGGAGCGTCGGAAGAGTTCCGGCGACAGGGTGCCGGCCCGGACCTCCTCGCTGAGTTTCCAGGTATCGGTGCCGCAGGCCATCGGGCGGCCACGGAAGCTGCCGCTGAGCATCGGCCCGCCCGGCACCACCACCGCCGGGAGATCGACCGAGGCCGCCGCCATCAGCAGTGCCGGGATGGTCTTGTCGCAGCCGCCGAGCAGCACCAGCCCGTCGACCGGGTTGGCCCGGAACATCTCCTCCATGCTCATCGCCGCCAGATTGCGCCACAACATCGCGGTCGGGCGGACCAGCGTCTCCCCCAGGGACATCACCGGGAGGTTCAGCGGGATCCCGCCGGCCTCGTACACGCCCTGTTTCACCGACTGCGCGATCTCGTCGAAGTGGGAGTTGCAGGGCGTCAACTCCGAGCCGGTGTTCGCGATGGCGATCTGGGGCCGGCCGGTGAATGCGCTCTCCGGGACACCCCGGCGCATCCAGGCCCGATGGATCGAGCCGTCCCGGCTGTCGGCCGCATACCAGTTGTTGCTGCGCAGGTCCACGAGGCCCATCCTTCCAGCTTGCGTTCGGTGACGATGCGCACGGCGCCACGGATCACGGCGTCAGGACGGTCCGCCCGACGGCTCCCCCGAGCAGACCCGCGTACGCCTCGTTGACCCGATCCAGCGGCATCCGGTCGCCGAGCAGGTCGTCCAGCGGCAACCGGCCGTCGGCGTACAGCGAGAAGATCCTCGGTAGGTCGATGAACGGGTTGGCCGAGCCGTACAGCGAGCCGATGATGGTGTGTTGTTGTTGGACCACTGGGTTGATCGGGACAGCGAAGGAATCGTCGACCCCGGCCAACCCGACCATCACCAGCGTTCCGCGCGGTCGGAGCATCGACAGTCCCTGTTCGAGGGTCTGCGGCCGCCCGACCGCCTCGATCACCCACGGCGCTCCGCCACCGGTCAATTCCGTGACTTCGGCCACCGGATCGGCGCGCCGGGCGTTGATGACCAGATCGGCCCCGAAGCCGGTCGCTGCTTCCAGGCGGGAGTCCTCGACATCGATCGCGATGATCGGGTGGGCACCGATCAGCCGGGCACCCATGATCGCGGAGACGCCGACGCCGCCGGCGCCGATCACCACCAGCGGTCTTCCGGCGGCGTCCCGGACGGCGTTCAGGGTTGCGCCGAGACCGGTGATCACCGCGCAACTGGAGATCGCCGCGATCTCTGCCGGCACACCGTCGTGCACCGGGACCACCGAGTTCTCCGAGACCACGACCTGATCGGCGAAACAGGAGACCCCCAGGAAGTGATGCACAGTGCTGCCACCCTGGTGCAGTCGCGAGGTACCGTCCGGCAGGCCGCCGGTCTGCGCCTGGATCCGGCCGAAGCGACAGAGCACCGGATTGCCGGACAGGCACGCCTCGCAGGAGCCGCAGTGCGGACGCCAGAGCAGCGCGACCCGATCACCGACGGCCACCCGGCCGCGACTGCCCGGTCCGACCTCCTCGACGATCCCAGCGCCCTCGTGACCAAGTACTGCC
>Ga0164243_10003057_pt1 | contig 27034 bp, 18 predicted proteins | sample OricompcompostOP_FD_108781 | JGI IMG/M metagenome (GOLD analysis project Ga0164243, IMG submission 108781) | Organic Plus compost microbial communities from Emeryville, California, USA - Original compost - Organic plus compost (OP) | ecosystem: Engineered > Solid waste > Mixed feedstock >...
CCGCCGATGCCGATGACCTCGCCGGACTTCGTTCGCACGGGGAAGTAGCTCGCGAGGAACACCCGCGGCTTCCCCGTGCCTCCATACGCGGTCGCCGTCTGCTCGAGGTTCGTCACGGGCTCACCGGTCGCGATCACCCGGCGCATGTACGGCTCGACGATGTCCGCGGTGTCACCGAGGATCTCGCGCACGGTGCGGCCTGGGTGATCCTCCGGCGCGCGCCCGTTGATCTGCGCGAGCACGGAGTTCACGCGCACGTACCGCAGGTCCCTGTCGACGAGCCCGATGCCGACGATCGCGCTCGAGAGCAGGGCCTCGACGATCGCGAGCGCGTGCTCGGCATCGAGCCGCGCGGAGCGCTCCTCGTCCAGCGCTTCCGCAGCGGTTCGTTCGGGACCCTCGACGTTCGGGCGGTTCTCGGGTGCGTTGGCCATCACCTGCTTCCGCAGCGCCGCATTGACATAGCGAGACATGCACTGCGCGCGCCGAGCGCCGCTGCGGAAATCCCGCTACTCGAGCGGTGGCGGCGTGAACAGCGCGAGCGCGTCGCCGCTCGCGAGCAGTACCTGGTCGTTGGGCAGCGCGGCGAGCACGGACCCGCCACGCTGGATCGTGGCGAGCGGCTCCAGGGTCGCCACATCGTGAACATGGGTCGAGCTCTCGCAGCCGAGCACGAGGTGTCGCGAGGTCACCGCGAGCGTGGGCGCCGCGCACGCTGCGGGTACGAGAGCGGGCAGCGGGACGACCTCTCCGGTGGCGACGTCGACGCGGAGGGCGGCGCCCGTCTCGTCGACCACGAGCACCTGGCCACCTGGCAGCGCCGCGGTGCGTGCGCCGGGCCGCGCCTGCGGATCGAGCAGCGTGAACGTCTCGGCGCGGAACCGCACCAGCCCGCTGTCCCCCGCGAACACAGCGGCCGGGACCCCGTCGGTGCCGGCGACCGAGGCCCCGCTCGCACCGAGGCTCGCGATGTCGGTCCGGGGGGCGAGCGACGTCGCCGTGATCTCGAGCGGCGGGCTGCCCGAGACGAGGAACCGCTCCGTGCCGATCGGCACCATGGTCTGATCGGCGCGCGCGAGCTCGGGGCGTTCGCCGAGCTGCGCGTACACACCGCGCGGCGGCACCGTCGTGTCGAAGCGCCACAGCGTGCCGGTGGGCGCGTCCGCCGCGTCGTGGCCGCCGAACAGGTACACGCGCCCGCTCGGGCCGACGCCGGCGGCGAGCCCCGCGCGCGCGGCCGGCATCGGCATGCCCTCGACGAGGCTGTGGTCGAAGGCGTTGTAGATCGAGATCGCGGCGCTCGGCTCCCCGGTCGCGAGCCGCCCACCCGCGAGCAGCGCGCCGTAGGCGAGGGGAGCCGCCGCGAGCTCCGTCCGCGGTTGCTCCAGCGACACCGGCGCGAGCTCCACCGACATCGGCGTCGCCATGTAGACCACGATGCGCGCGTCGATCGCCGCGACGGGAAACGCCGGCGACGCGCCGGTCGCGACGAGCGCGCCTCCGCCGTCGTACCCGTTCACGATCAGCGCGCCGCTCTCGTCGGTCTCGTCGACCTCGATCGCGAGCCGGAACCCGTCGTCCGTGCGGGTCGCCTCGAACACCGCGGGCGGGTTGGTCAGCCGCACCTGCAGGCGCTCCACGGGATCGAGCACCGCGGACCCCGGCGCCGTCGTCAGCCCGAGCGCGATCGTGCCGGTCTCGCCCTGGCACGCGACGAGCGCCGGCGCGAGGACGACGAGCGCGGAGGCGGCGCGCGAGCTCACGCGACGAGCCTCTCGAGGTCCGCCGCCGTGACGCCCGTGATCCGCAGCGTCTTGCGGCGTGACGACGCGCCCGCGATCACCTCGACCGCGGAGCGCGGGACTCCGAGCTGCTTCGCGAACAGCTCGATCACGGCGGCGTTCGCCTCGCCATCCACCGGCGGGGAGGTCACGGCGACCTTGAGCCGCCCGTCGTGCACCGGGCCGAGCTTCGCGCGCGACGCACGCGGCTGCACGAGGATGTCGATCGTGACGGCGCCCGCCTGCTCGCGGATCATTTGTGGCCGCGGCCGAGCTCGCGCGCGCGCTTGGTCGCGGTCTCGACCGCGTTGATGAGCGTCGTGCGCAGGCCGCCCTCCTCGAGCGTGTGGAGCCCGGCGATCGCGGTGCCACCGGGCGAGGTCACCATGTCCTTGAGCCGGCCGGGATGCTCGTCGGTCTCGAGCAGCAGCTTGGCCGAGCCCATCACCGTCTGCGCGGCGAGCCGCTGCGCGTTGCGCCGCGACAGGCCGACCTTGACGCCCGCGTCGGCGAGCGCCTCGAGGATCAGGAAGATGTACGCCGGTCCCGAGCCCGACAGGCCGGTGACCGCGTCGAGGTGACTCTCGTCGAGGGTGACGGTCATCCCGACCGCGTCGAACACCGCGCGCGCCGCGACGAGATCGTCCTCGTTCGCGTGCCGGCCCGCGGAGATCGCCGTCGCGCCGGCGCCGACGAGCGCGGGCGTGTTCGGCATCGCGCGCACCACGCGCACGCCCTCGGGGACGCCGGCCTCGATCGTCTCGGTGTCGACACCGGCGGCGATCGAGATCAGCAGGGTCCCGGGATGGAGCCGGTCGCCGACCTCGCGCAGCACCCGGTCGAGGATCTGCGGCTTGACGGAGAGCACGACGATCGCCGAGGTGCCTGCGACCTCTCGGTTGTCGGTCGTCACGTGAATGCCATACTCGGCGCGCAGCTCGTCGAGCCGGTCACGCCGGGGCCCGGAGGCGCGGATGCGATCGGCGGAGATATGACCGTCGCGCACGAGCCCGCGGATCAACGCCTCGGCCATGTTGCCCGCGCCGATGAAGCCGACTGTCTGCGCTGCGAGAATCGACACCTCGGCGGGTGTAGCATGGCCGACCAGCGCCCTACACATTCCGCAACACACCATCTCCGATTTGACCGTGTACGCTCCTCGCCGGACGGGCGTTCCCTTGCTACATCCGCTCGTCCGAGAGCGAGCATGCAGTTGAAACACCTAATGCCGATTGTCATCGTGCTGGCCGGGTGCAAGGGGGACGAGGCAGCGAAGCCCGCGCAGGCCGGGCCGCCGCGTCCGGTCGAGGTCGGCGTGATCACGGTCCAGCCCCAGTCCGTCACCCTGACGCGCGAGCTGCCGGGCCGGACGTCCTCGTTTCGGGTCGCCGAGGTGCGCGCGCGCGTGAACGGGATCGTGCTGAAGCGCCTGTTCACCGAGGGCACGGACGTCAAGGAAGGGCAGCCGCTGTTCAAGATCGACCCCGAGCCGTACAAGGCGACGCTCGACAGCGCGCAGGCGCAGGTGGTGCGCGCCGAGGCGACGTTGCAGTCGACCAAGCTCCTCGCCGAGCGGTACGCCGAGCTGATCAAGACCAACGCCGTCAGCCGCCAGGAGTTCGACGACGCGAACGCGCGGTTGAAGTCGGCGCAGGCGGATCTCGCGGCGGCGAAGGCGGCGGTCAAGGCCGCCCGCATCAACGTCGACTACACGACGGTCACCGCGCCGATCACCGGGCGGATCGGGCGCGCGGAGGTCACCGAGGGCGCCTACGTGCAGGCGGCGAGCGCGACCTTGCTCGCGCGGATCCAGCAGCTCGACAAGCTGTACGTCGACCTCACGTGGTCGAGCGCCGAGGCCCTGCGGATGCGGCACGCGATCGCGAGCGGGCAGCTCCAGGCGACCGACGGCGAGGTCCCGGTGACGATCCTCCTCGAGGACGGCCGCGAGTACGGGACGCCGGGCACGCTGCAGTTCGCCGACGTCAGCGTCGACCAGACCACCGGTTCGATCATGCTGCGCGCGATCGTCCCGAACCCCAACAACGAGCTGTTGCCGGGCATGTTCGTCCGCGCGCGCATCGACGAGGGCACGAAGCCGAACGCGATCCTGGTCCCGCAGCGCGCGATCAGCCGCGACCAGAACGGGAGCCCGTACGCGCTCGTCGTCGGCAAGGACGGCCGGGTGGAGCGCCGTCCGCTCGTGACAGATCGCGCGATCGGGGACTCGTGGCTCGTCAACGACGGGCTCGCCGCGGGCGATCAGATCATCATCGAGGGCATCCAGAAGGTGCGCCCGGGCGCCCCGGTGAAAGCCGTCCCGGCCCAGGCGGAACCCAAGCAGACCGCGGCGCCGCTTCCGGCTCCCTCGACGGATGTCGGCAGCGCGACCGCGAAGGCGCACTAGAGGCGAGCGATGGCCAGGTTCTTCATCGACCGCCCGATCTTCGCGTGGGTGATCGCGATCATCATCATGCTCGCGGGCGCTCTCTCGATCTTCCAGCTCCCCGTCTCGCAGTACCCGGCGATCGCGCCCCCCACGATCTCGGTCAGCGCGACGTATCCCGGCGCCTCGGCGCGCACGCTCGAGGAGACGGTGACGCAGGTGATCGAGCAGCGGATGACCGGCCTCGACGGGCTCCGCTACATCTCGGGATCGAGCGACTCGACGGGCATCGCGTCGCTGGAGCTGACGTTCGAGCCGGGGACCGATCCGGACATCGCGCAGGTGCAGGTCCAGAACAAGCTGCAGCTCGCGATGCCGCAGCTGCCGCAGGAGGTCCAGCGCCAGGGCGTCCGCGTCCAGAAGTCGAACCGCAACTTCCTCATGATCGCGGCGTTCGTGTCGACGGACGGCAGCATGCAGCGGAACGACATCTCGGACTACGTCGTGTCGACGCTCCAGGACCCGCTGAGCCGCGTCCCGGGCGTCGGCGAGCTGCAGGTGTTCGGCTCGGCGTACGCGATGCGCATCTGGCTCAACCCCGACAAGCTCAACGCGTATCAGCTGACCGCGCTCGACGTCTCGCAGGCCGTGCAGGCACAGAACGCGCAGGTGTCCGCGGGCCAGTTCGGTGCGGCGCCCGCCGTCCCGGGGCAGCAGCTCAACGCGACGATCACGGCGCAGACGCGTCTGCAGACGCCCGAGGAGTTCTCGAGGATCCTCCTCCGCGTCAACCCGGACGGCTCGCAGGTCCGGCTCGGCGACATCGCGCGGATCGAGCTCACCGGCGAGAGCTTCGAGGTCGACAGCTTCTATAACGGTCAGCCGACGTCGGGTGTCGGCATCCGGCTCGCGCCCGGTGCCAACGCTCTCGCCACCGCCGACGCCGTGAAGGAGCGCATCGCGGAGCTCGAGAAGTCGTTCCCGCCGGGCCTCGAGGTCCGCTACCCGGTCGACACGACGCCGTTCGTGCGGATCTCGATCCAGGAGGTCGTGAAGACGCTGATCGAGGCGATCGGGCTCGTCGTGCTGGTCATGCTGGTGTTCCTGCAGAACTTCCGCGCGACGCTCATCCCGACGCTCGCGGTGCCGGTCGTCCTCCTCGGCACGTTCGGCGTGCTCGCGGCGGCCGGCTACAGCATCAACACGCTGACGATGTTCGGCATGGTGCTCGCGATCGGCCTGCTCGTCGACGACGCGATCGTCGTCGTCGAGAACGTCGAGCGCGTGATGCACGAGGAGCACCTGTCGCCGCGGGAGGCGACGCGCAAGTCGATGCAGCAGATCACCGGCGCGCTCGTCGGGATCGCGCTCGTGCTGTCGGCGGTGTTCGTGCCGATGGCGTTCTTCGGTGGCTCCGTCGGCGTGATCTATCGCCAGTTCGCGATCACGCTGGTCTCCGCGATGGGCCTGTCCGTCGTCGTCGCGCTGACGCTGACGCCCGCCCTGTGCGCCACGATCCTGAAGCAGTCCCACGGCGAGAAGAAGGGCGGGGTGTTCGGGCTGTTCAACCGCGGCTACAACGGCACCGAGCGCGCCTACGCCCGCGGGGTGAGCGCGATCGTGCGTCGCCGGTGGGCGCCGATGATCGTCTACGTCGGGCTCGGTGGGCTGCTCGCGCTCATGTATCCCAAGATGCCGAAGGGCTTCCTCCCCGCCGAGGATCAGGGCTCGCTCAACGTGCAGGTGCTGACGCCGCCGGGCTCCACCCAGGAGCAGACGCTCAAGGTCATCCACCGGATCTCGAATCACCTGCTCACCGAGGAGAAGGACGCGGTCGAGTCCGTCATGGCGATCGCCGGCTTCGGGTTCGGCGGCCGCGGTCAGAGCTCGGGCACCGGGTTCGTCCGGCTCAAGGACTGGGAGGAGCGCGACAACCCGTCGCTCCGGGCCGACGCGGTCGCGGCGCGCGTGAGCCGCGTGCTCGGCAGCTACAAGGACTCGATCTCGTTCATCTTCGCGCCCCCGGCGATCCCCGAGCTCGGCAACGTCGGCGGGTTCCAGCTCCAGCTCGAGGATCGCGGCGGGCTCGGGCGCGCGGCGTTGATGGAGGCCCGCGATCAGCTGATCGCGCTCGCATCGAAGCACCCCGCGTTGATGCGCGTGCGCCAGGGCGGCCTCGAGGACCGGCCCGAGTACAAGATCGACATCGATCAAGAGAAGGCCGCCGCGCTCGGGCTGTCGCTCCAGGAGATCAACCAGACGCTGTCGATGACGTGGGGCGGAACCTACGTCAACGACTTCATCGACAAGGGGCGCACCAAGCGCGTGTACATGCAGGCCGACGCGCCGTTCCGCATGCAGCCGGAGGACTTCGGCCGCTGGTACGTGCGCAACAAGCAGGGCGAGATGGTGCCGTTCAGCGCGTTCGCGACGGGCCGCTGGACGTACGGCTCTCCCAAGCACGATCGCTTCAACGGGTTCCCGACGATCGCGATCCAGGGCGAGGCCGCGCCCGGCTACAGCTCCGGTGACGCGATCGCCGCGATGGAGGAGCTCCTGGAGCAGATGCCCCCGGGCATCGGCGGAGAGTGGTCGGGGCTCGCCTACGAGGAGAAGGAGGCCGGCGCGAACGCGGGCCTGCTCTATGCGCTGTCGCTGCTCGTCGTGTTCCTGTGCCTCGCCGCGCTGTACGAGAGCTGGAGCATCCCGATCTCGGTCATGCTCGTCGTCCCGCTCGGCGTGCTCGGCGCCGTCGCCGCGACCCTGTGGGGGAACCAGGCGAACGACGTGTACTTCCAGGTCGGCCTGCTCGCGACGATCGGCCTGTCGGCCAAGAACGCGATCCTCATCGTCGAGTTCGCGAAGGCGCTCGTCGAGGAGGGCAAGCCTCCGATCGAGGCGGCGATCCAGGCGTCGCGGATGCGGCTCCGACCGATCCTCATGACCTCGCTCGCGTTCATCCTCGGCGTCGTGCCGCTCGCGAAGGCCTCCGGCGCCGGCGCCGGTGCGCAGAACGCGATCGGCATCGCCGTCATCGGTGGTGTCGCCGCGGCGACCGTGCTCGGCGTCCTGCTCGTGCCCGTGTTCTTCGTGCTCATCGTGCGCAAGTCCAAGACCAAGACCAACGGTTCGGCGACGCCGACCGGCATCGCTGCTGCGGGGCCCCATGCGTAGGCTCGCCGCCGCGATGACCGTCGCCGCGCTCGCGCTCGGCGGCTGTAACCTCGCTCCGACCTACCAGCGCCCGGCCGCGCCGGTCGCGAGCACGTTCACCAGCGGAGAGGGCCAGGGGCTCGCCGCGGCCGATCGCGGCTGGCGCGACGTGTTCGGCGATCCGCGCCTGCAGACGCTGATCTCGATCGCCCTGCAGAACAACCGCGACCTGCGGATCGCGGCGCTCAACGTCGAGGCGGCGCAGGCCGCGTTCCGGATCGAGCGCTCGGCCCAGGCGCCGCGCATCGACGCGACGGGCACCGGCACGGTCGCGGGCACGGAGGAGGGCGTGTCGTCGGGCTTCGGCGCCGGCGGGTTCACGCAGTACCGCGTGGGCCTCAGCATGGCCGCGTTCGAGATCGACCTGTTCGGTCGCGTGCGCAACCTCAAGGAGGCCGCGCTCCAGGAGTATCTCGCCACGGCCGAGGCCCAGCGCGCGACCCACCTAGCGCTCGTGTCCCAGGTCGTCGCTCAGTACCTGCGCGAGCGCGCGTACGCCGAGCAGCTCGCGATGGCCGAGCGCATGGTCGAGCTGACGACGGAGTCCTTCGACATCACCCGGCGCCTGTTCGACGCGGGCCAGCGCTCCGAGCTCGACCTCCGCACCGCCGAGGCGCAGGTCCAGGGCCAGCGCGCCGAGGTGATCCGACTGACCCGCGCCCGGCAGCAGGCGGAGAACGCGCTCGTGCTGCTGATCGGGCAGCCGCTGCCGGAGAACCTCCCGCCGGCGCAGCCGCTCGAGTCGCAGGAGATCGTCGCGGATCTCCCGGCGGGCGTGCCGTCGGAGGTGCTGCTGCGTCGCCCCGACATCCTGGCGGCGGAGCACGTGCTGCGCGCGGCGAACGCCGACATCGGTGCGGCGCGGGCGGCGTTCTTCCCGTCGATCTCGCTGACCGCGTTCGCGGGCGTCGCGAGCCAGACCCTGTCGGGCCTGTTCTCGAACGGTCTGTCGTGGAGCTTCTCGCCGCAGATCGCGGTACCGATCTTCAACTACGGTCGCAACCGCGCGGCGCTCGATCTCGCGAAGGTCCGCAAGCGCATCGAGATCGCGCGGTACGAGCGAGCGATCCAGGTCGCGTTCCGCGAGGTCGCTGACGCGCTCGTCGCGCGCGCCACGCTCGACCAGCAGCTCGAGGCGCAGGTCGCGCGAGCCCAGGCGGAGCAGAAGCGGTTCGAGCTGTCGGAGTCGCGCTACAAGAGCGGCATCGAGAGCTTCCTCACCGTGCTCCAGGCCCAGCGCGATCTGTACACGACGCAGCTCCAGCTCGTGGAGCTGCGCCTGCAGCGGCTCGTCAACCTCGCCGACCTCTACGTCGCGCTCGGCGGCGGCTGGCGCGAGCGCAGCGGCTCGGCGCCGGCCTCGGCGTCGGGGCCGAGCTCGAGCACGAACCGCGCGCCGGCGTCGTAGCTCGCGTCGACCCAGGCGCGGCCACCGTGGCGCTGCGCGACCTCGCGGACGATCGCGAGGCCGAGGCCCGCGCCGGGGCCGCTGTCGGAGCGCTGGAACGGCTCGAAGATGCGCTCGGCGTCATCGGCGGAGACGCCGGGGCCGCGGTCGGCGACGCTGAGCTGCCAGCGATCCTTCGCGCGGGACAGCCGGACGTCGACCACCGTCCCCGCGGGGGCGTGCTTCAGCGCGTTGCCGAGCAGGTTGTCGAGCGCCTGCCGCAGGGCGCGCTCGTCGAAGCGGGCGGACGCCGGGGGGCGTGCCTCGACGCGGAGCTCGACACCGCGGGCCTCGGCGACGGTGCGCAGCCCCGCCGCGGCCTCGCGGACCAGCTCCGCCAGATCGCCGAGCTTGCGATCGAAGCCGAAGTGGCGCACGGCCTGGAGATCGAGGAGCGCGCCCGCGAGCGCGCCGAGGCGGTCGACGTCGTCGCGCACGGCGCGCAAGGCGTCGCGGAGCTGCTCGGGGGTGCGCTCCTTGCGCAGGGCGAGATCGACCTCGGTGCGGAGCACGGTCAGCGGCGTGCGCAGCTCGTGAGCGGCGCTCGCGAGCAGTCGATCCTGCTCGGCGCGCGCCTCCGCGATGCGGACCGCGACGTGGCGGAGCGTCGCGTTGAGCGCGCCCAGCTCGTCACCGGACGGATCGGCGGGCAGGGAGGTGTCTCCGTCGCGCAGCCGCGGGAGGAACGCCGCCATCACGTCGATCCGGCGGGCGAGCCGGCGCGCGAAGGCGAGCTGGAGCGAGAACAGCACGAGCGCGAGCACGGCGGTGGCCGAGAGCGTCGCGGTGTAGAACCGGATCATCGTCGCCTCGAGCGGCGCGAGCCGGGCGCCGAGCCACAACGTGTGCGTTCGGCCGTCCGGCGCGCGGACCGGCAGCTCCAGCACGCGGCGCGCGATCCCGGCGACGACCTGCTCGGAGAACCGGGTCGCTCCGACCACGCCGGAGACCGGCACGTGCGCTGGGACGAGCGCGGGATCCGGCACGTTCACGACGAGCCGGCCTCCGTCGTCGTAGAGCGCGGTGGCCGGCGCGAACTCCTCGACCTCGCGCGCGATCGGGGACTGCGGCAGGTGCACGTGCGGGCCGCCGCCCGGTGCGTCGAACAGACCGACGCTCTCGACGGCGGCCTGCGCGAGGAGCCGGCGATCGAGGTCCTCGAGCTGGTCGCGGCGGAACAGCACGGCGGCGACCAGCACCGCGATCAGGAGGAGCGCCGACGGCAGGATCGCCCCGAAGATCACGAGGCGCGTGCGGACGCTCACTCGGCGACCTCGAGCCGGAAGCCGATGCCGCGCACCGCGCGGATCGCGACGCCGTCCGCGCCGATCCGGGCGAGCTTCGCGCGCAGGTAGCCGACGTAGACGTCCGCGATGTTCGGCTCGCCGGTGAAGTCCGGGCCCCACACGCGCGCGAGCAGCTCGCTGCGGCTCAGGATCTCGCCGCGGTGCTCGACGAACGCGAGCAGGAGCTGCCACTCGCGGTTGGTGAGGGTCTCCGCGCGGTCGCCGTGGACCACCGCGCGCCGTCGCTCGTCGATCGTGACCGGGCCCAGCGTGGGCGAGCTCCCCCCGGCGCGGCGACGGAGCGCGTCGAGCCGCGCGAGCAGCTCCTCGAAGTCGAACGGCTTGACGAGGTAGTCGTCCGCGCCCGCGCGCAGCCCGGTGACGCGCTCGCCCACCGCGCCGCGCGCCGTCAGCATCAGCACGGGCGTCGTCACGCCGCGCGCGCGCCAGCGCCGGAGCACGGTCACGCCGTCGACGTCGGGCAGGCCCCAGTCGAGGATGATCACGTCGTAGCCGACCGAGGTGGCCTGCGCGGCGGCGTCTCCCCCGCGCTGGCACAGATCGACCTGGTGGCCTTCTTCGGTGAGGCCGCGGTGGACGAGCCGCGCCATCCGCTCGTCGTCCTCGACGAGCAGGATCTTCACGGCCGCCCTCCGCGGCGCCTCGCGACCCAGGGATACACCGAGGGCACCACCACCAGGGTCAACATCGTCGACGTGAGTAGACCACCGACGACGACCGTGGCAAGCGGAGCCTGGACCTCGGAGCCGACGCCGGTCGCGAGCATCATCGGGACGAACCCGAGCGCGGCGACGAGCGCGGTCATCAGCACCGGGCGGGCGCGGGCGCGGGCGGCGGCGAACACGGCGTCCTCGGGTGAGGCGCCGTCGTCCTCGAGCGCGCGGACCTGCGACAGCAGCACGACGCCGTTCATCACGGCGATGCCCGAGAGCGCGATGAAGCCGATCGCCGCGGAGATCGAGATCGGCATGCCGCGGATCGCGAGTGCGATCACGCCGCCGACGCACGCGAACGGCACGTGGGTCAGGATCACGAGCGTGTGGCGCAGCCGGCGGAACGTGAACAGGAGCACCGCCAGGATCAGCAGGATCACGAGCGGCACGACGATCAGGAGGCGCTGCTTCGCCGCCCGCAGGTTCTCGTACTGACCTCCCCACGTCACGCGGTACCCGCGCGGGACCTCGACGCTCGACGCGATCCGGCGCTGGGCGGCCTCGACCGCGGAGCCGAGGTCCGCGCCGCGGACGTTGAACCCGACCGAGATCCGGCGGACGCCCTCGTCGTGCTGGACGAGCCCGGGCGTCGGTGCGCGGACGATGTCGGCGACGGCGGTGAGTGGCAGCGTGGTCCCACGCGCGGTGGGCAACACGACGCGCTCGAGATCCCAGTCGCTCGGCGCGCCCGCGAGCGACAGCATGATCGGCAGCGCGAGCGGACCGTCGTAGGTCACGCCGGCCTCGATCCCGAACCGGAGCGCCTGGACCGCCTCGAGCACGTCGGCGACCTCCATGCCGGCCGCGGCGACGTCGAGCGGGCGCGGGCGGACCTCGGCGAGCGGGACGTCCTCGGGTGCGAGTACGCGGGCGTCGACGACACCGGGCACCTCGGCGACCTGCCGCGTGATCGCGTCGGCGATCGAGCGCAGCGTGCCGAGATCGTCGCCGAAGATCCCGACGACGACGTCCGACGATGCGCCGCCGAGCAGCTCGTTGAAGCGCATCTGGATCGGCTGCGTGAACGCTGGATCCGAGCCCGGCGTCGCCGCCTCGATCCGCGCGTTCAGCTCCGCGATCAGCGCGTCGCGGGTGAGGCCGGCGCGCCACGCGCGGCGCGGCGCGAGCGCGATGAACACGTCGGCCTGCTCGATGCCCATGGTGTCGGTCGCGACCGCCGGGCTGCCGACGCGCGAGACCACCTGGCGGACCTCGGGTACGGTCTTCAGCGCCTGCTCCATGCGGGTCGCCGCGTCGACCGCCGCGTCGATGCTGATGTCGGCGCGCCGCGTGGTCTGGATGACGAGGTCGCCTTCGTCGAGCTGCGGCGCGAGCTCGCTCCCCATGCGCGAGAACAGGACGCCGGCGTACGCGAGGAGCGCGACCGCGAGCGCGATCACGGCAGGGCGGGCGGCGGGGAGCCGCGAGAGCACCCACTCGTAGGCGCGATCGAGCAGGCGCACGAGCAGCGGGGGGCGCGCGGGCAGGTCGCGCTCGCGCAGCACGAGCGAGGCCGCGGCCGGGATGAACGTCAGCGACAGCACGAGCGCGGTCGCGAGCGCGAGCACGACGGTGAGCGCCATCGGCCGGAACATCTTGCCGTCGACGCCGGTCATCGTCAGCACGGGGATGTAGACGAGGAGGATCACGAGCACCGACGCGAACACCGGGCGCGCGACCGCCTGGCACGCGGCACGGATCCGGGCGCGCAGGGGCTGGTCGGCGGTCGTCGTCCCGTGCTCGCCGCCGACGGTGTGGAAGATGTTCTCGACGAGAACGACCGCGCCGTCGACGAGCAGGCCGAAGTCGATCGCGCCGAGGCTCATCAGGTTGCCCGGGATGTCGAGCAGCACCATCGCCGCGAGCGCGCCGAGCATCGAGAACGGGATCGCCAGCGCGACGAGCACGCCCGCGCGCCAGCTCCCGAGCATCAGCAGCAGCACGATCAGCACGAGCGCGCCGCCCTCGAGCAGGCTCGTGCCGACGGTGCGCACCGTGCCGTCGACGAGCGTGCCGCGGTCGTAGACGATGTGGATCGCGACGTCCGCGGGCAGGAGCTGCCGCACGATCGGCATGCGCTCGCGCACCGCGGCGGTGACCTCGCGCCCGTTGGCGCCGATCAGCATCTGTGCCATGAGGTACACGGTCTCGCCGCGGCCATCGGCCGTCGCCGCGCCGATCCGTGGCAGCGCGCCGTGGCGGATCTCGGCGACGTCGGCGAGCCGCACGATTGACGTGCTGGCCGACGCGTCGCCCGTGCGCTTGACGATCGCCGCACCGAGGTCGCCGGGCACCGTCGGCCGGGCCACGCCGCGCAGCAGCACCTGGGCGTCGCCCGCGGGGAGGGACGCGCCGGGCACGGCGCCCGTCGCGCGCTCGATCGCGCCGCGCACATCGGCGAGCGACAGGCCGTGCTGCGCGAGGCGCTCGGGGAGCACCTGCACGTCGAGCGTGCGCCGCGCGCCGCCCCACGTGTTGACCTCGACGATGCCGGGCACGGCGCGCAGCACCGGTACGACCCGGAGCTGCGCCATCTCGAGGAGCTCGGCCGCGGTTCGGTTCGGCGACGTCAGGGTGAACTGGAACACCTCGCCGAGCCCACCGGTCATCGGGCCGAGCTCGGGCGGCTCGACGCCGGCGGGCAGGGCGACGAGCGCGAGCCGCTCTCCGACGAGCTGGCGCGCCCGGTAGGGATCGACGTCGTCGGAGAACACCGCGGTGATCGCGGACAGCCCGTAGCGCGACGTGCTGCGGTGCGTGTCGAGCCCGGGCATCCCGCCGAGCGCGGTCTCGATCACGCGCGTCACGCGCAGCTCGACCTCCTCGGGCGTGAGGCCCGGCGCGCGCGTCAGGATCTGGACCTGGTTGTTGGTCAGGTCGGGGAGCGCGTCGAGCTGGATCCGGCGCGCCGTCATCGCCGCCGCGATCGCCGCGACGAGCCACAGCCCGAGCACGAGCAGGCGACGATCGATCGCGAACCCGACCAGCCGCGCGATCATGGGGCCTCCGGGGGCGCGGGCTCGGCGATCGCGGACGCGAGCGCGGCGACCTCGTCCCCGAGTGCGATGCCCTCGACGAGCGCCTCGGCCCCCGAGGTCGCGATCACGCGCACCGGCGTGCGCGTGGGCCGGTCGCCGTCACGCTTCCACACGAACGCGCCGTCACTCGCGCGGCCGAGCGCGCCGGTCGGGATCGCGACCGCGGCGGTCTCGGGCAGCGTGCCGCGGATCCGGCCGAGCGCGCCGGCCGGGGCCGGCGCGTCGAGGTCGAGCCACACGCGCGTCGACCCATCGGCGTCCCGCGTCGGCGCGACCGTCACGACCTTCGCGGCGATCGCCTCGCCCCCGATCGGAACGAACTCGACGCGCGCGCCGGCCGGCAGCGGGCGCGGCAGCCGCGCCTCGATCCGGGACGCCGCGCCGGCCGCGAGCTCGACGAGCGTCTCCTCGGGCGCGTGGCTGGCACCGAGCACCGCGTTCATCGCGATCACGACGCCGGCGACCGGGGCGCGCAGGGTCGTGCGCCCGCCCGACGCGGCGAGGCTCTTCGCGTGCGCGAGCGGCACGCCGGCCGCGCGCAAGGTCGTCGCGGCGATCTCGCGCGCGCCGCGCAGCTGCGCGATCTCGAGCTGGATGCTCGCGAGGTCGCCGACGCGCGCGAGCCCCTCGGCGCGCAGGCCCTCGAGCTGGCTCGCGCGCCGCTCGTGCGCGGCGAGCTCGTCGCTGGCGGCGAGGTAGGCCGCGGCCGCGGCGGCGGCCTCCGGGAGCGCGACGTCGAGCAGCGGTGCGTTGGCTTCGACGGTCGAGCCGACCTGGGTGCGCACCGCGAGGATCCGCGCGCGCAACGGCGGCGTGATCACCGCGCGTCCGTCGGGCGCGGGGACGACGCGCGCGGGCGCCTCGAGCAGGGCCGTCGCCGCGGGCGGCCGTGCGGCGACCCACGGGACCGGGGCACTCGACGGGCCCGGTGCGGCGGCGGGCGCGGGCGTGGCGTCCCGTGCGTCGCAGCCGGAGGCGAGCGCGATGGCGAGCGCGCCGGGGAGCGCGAGCAGCAGGCTTCGGACGTGGATCGCGATCATCGTGCCTCTCCGGTCTTCGTTGCCTCGAGCAAGAGCCAGGCGCGCATCCGCGCCCACGCGTGGGCTGCCTGCGCGTCGGCGAGCCGCGCCTCGGCGGCCACCGCGGTGCGTCGAGCGGCGAGCAGCTCGACGATCGTGGTCTCGCCGACGTCGAACGCGCGCTGGCGTCGCGTCGCCGCGTCGATCGCCGCCGGCACGAGCCGGGCCTGGATCGTGTCGAGCACGCGGCCGGTGTGCTCGACCTCGTGCAGCGCGCGAGACAGCTCGGACGCCGAGCGCATCGCGAGCGTGGCGCCGTCGGCCTCGGCGAGCCGCGCCTCGAGCTCGGCCGCGTGCGCCTCGCGCGTGCCGCGATCGTGGGGCAGGGTCACGCCGACGGTCAGCCCCGCCGCGAGCGCACCCGGACCGTCGCGGTAGACCTCGCCGCCGAGCACGAGCTCCATGCCGCGCGAGGCGCGCTCCTCGGTGGCGCGGGCCCGCGCCGCGCGCGCCGCGAGCTGTCTCGCCGCGACCGCGGGCAGCGCGCGGGCCCGCGCGACGAGCTCGTTCCAGCTCGCGGACGCGGGCAGCGGCACGCCCGGCAGATCGCCGTCGCTCTCGATCGGCCCCGGCTGCGCGAGCGCCATCGCGAGCGCGAACCCGGTGTCGGCCACGCGCCCCTCTGCATCGCGCAGCTGCAGCTCGGCCTCGGCGACGTACGCGCGGGCGTCGGCGAGCTCGGGCTGCGTGAACACGCCGCGGGACGCGCCGCGCTCGGTCGCCGCGAGCAGCTCGCGTGCGAGCTCCAGCTCGCGCGTCGCCGTGGCGAGCCGCTCGCGGGCGGCCCAGCCGTCGATCCAGGCCGCCGCCGCGTCGAGGCGGGCCTCGAGCAGCCGGGTCGTCGCGTCGGCGTCGCGGAGCGCGGCCGAGGCCGAGACCTGCGCGCGTCGCGCGTCGGCGAGGCCTGACAGCGGGAACGCCTGCTGGATCGCGATCACGCCCTCCATGCCGCGGTCGCCCTGCGGCGCGAACCGACGCTGCGGGGTCAGCGTGATCGACAGGGGGGACCACGGCCGCGGCAGCTCGAGCTCGCGCTCGGCACGCGCCGCGTCGCGCACGGCCGCGAGCGACGGGAGCTCGCTCGCGAGCCCGAGCACCTGCTCGAAGCGCAGGCGACGCGCGGGCGGATCGGCGAGCGCCGTGGGAGCGCCGAGCGCGGCGGCGGCGCCGAGCGCGGCGAGGACGGCCAGCGTACGAAGGGCCATGACGGCGGGACCGTACGCGCGACCGCGGCTCCGCTTCCTGAGACGAGTCTGAGAACTCTCTCAGCGAGCCGGGCTCACGCGTACCGGAGCCACGCGGCGATGTCGCCGAGCGCGGCGACCTCGTCGATCGCGCCGAGCTCGATCGCGGCTCTCGGCATGCCGTAGATGACGCTCGTCGCCTGATCTTGTGCGAGCGTCTTGCCCTCGGCGCGCTTGATCGCGAGCGCGCCCTGGGCGCCGTCCTTGCCCATGCCGGTCATCACCACGCCGAGCGCGCGCCGACCGTAGACGCGCGCCGCCGAGGCCATCGTCACGTCGGCGGCAGGGCGGCAGCCGTTGACGAACGGCCCGTCGGTGAGGACGACCGCGCCGAGCTCGTCGAACTCGAGGTGGCGGTCCCCGGGGGCGATCAGCACGCCGCCCGGTAGCGGGCGCTCGCCGCCGCGGGCCTCGCGCACGGTGACCTTGCTCGCGCCGTCGAGGCGCTCGGCGAGCGCCGAGGTGAACCCCGCCGGCATGTGCTGGACCACGACGAGCGCGAGCCGCAGGTCCGGGGGCAAGGCGGGGATGACCTCGGACAGCGCGGCGGGGCCGCCGGTCGACACCGCGATCACGCACACGCGCGGGAGCCCGCCGGGCAGCGTCGCGCGCGAGATGCCGCCGCCGAGGATCGCGCCCGACGGGCGCACGGGCGCGGGCGCGGCGGCCGGGCGCGGCCGCGCCTGCGACGCGGCGATCACCTTGCGCATCAGCTCGTCCGCGGCCTTCGACAGGTCGATCGACACCTCGCCCGCGGGCTTGGTCACGAAGTCGACGGCGCCGGCGGCGAGCGCGTCGAACGTCTCGCGCGCTCCCTGACGGGTGTGCGCGGAGAACATCACCACCGGCGTCGGCTGGGTGCGCATCACCTCGCGCACGGTCTCCGCGCCGTTCATGCCGGGCATGTTGAAGTCCATCGTCACGACGTCGGGCCGGAGCTTCGCGATCTGCGCGAGCGCTTCGCGGCCATCCCGGGCCTGCCCGACGATCTCGAACGGCCCGGCCCCGAGCGTCTTCGCGATCGCCGCGCGCATGAACAGCGAGTCGTCGACGACGAGCACGCGGATCCGGCGACCGCCAGGCGCCGCGGTCATGGCGCTTCCTCCTCGAGCGCCTCGACGACATAGCCGGTGACCGGCGCGGCGATGCCCTTGAGCTGGAGGCCCGCCAGCTCGCGCACCCGGGCGCGGGCGCCGAGCACCTCGCGGGTCGACGCCGACACGAGGACCTCGCCGGGTGGGCAGCGCTGCTCGTACCGGTTCGCCTGGTTCACGGTGTCGCCGATCACCGTGTAGTCGCGGCGGGCGACGCGGGCGCCGAGGTCGCCGCGCACGACCGGGCCGGTGTTGATCCCGATCCGCATCGCGAGCCGCGTGCCGCGCCCGGCGTTGAACCCGGGCATCGCCGCCTGCATCGCGAGCGCGGCGCGCACCGCGCGCTCGGCCGGCGGAGGCTGTCCCCGCACCTCGTCGAAGATCGCCATGATCGCGTCGCCGATGAGCTTGTCGATGTCTCCACCGTGCGCCTTCACGATCGGGCACATCACGTCGAAGTAGTCGTTGAGGAGCGAGATGACCTCGGCGGCGGACATCGCCGCGGACATCGGCGTGAACCCGACGAGATCCGAGAACATGACGCTGACCGTCCGCTCGTCGGCGCGGAACGCGAGCGTCTCGCCGCGCAAGGCGCGCTCCTCGGCGGCCGCGCGGGCGCCCTCGGAGATGAACACGGCGGAGGCCTCCTTGTAGGCGAGCAGGCGCCGCTCCGCGAGCGTCCGTTCGACGAGCGCGACGCACTTGTCCTGCGAGAACGGCTTCACGAGATACGCCGACGCGCCGGCCGCGCGCATCTGCGCCATGTCGCGCCGCGAGTCGCGCGCGGTCAGCATGATCACCGGGATCTGCCGCAGCTCGGGATCGCGGCGCAGCGCGTGCACGAGCTCGAACCCGCTCATCACCGGCATCTCGTAGTCGCTGACGATCAGCGCGGGCCGCAGCGCCTGGGCCTGATCGAGCGCGACCTTGCCGTTCTCGGCGGTCGTGACCATGAAGCCCTGGCGCGCGAGGCAGTCGGCCACGTAGTGGCGCTGGGCCGGCGAGTCGTCGACGACGAGGATCTTCTCGCGCGACGCGGGCACCGAGCCGAGCACGAGCGCGCGCACCCGCGTCGACAGCTCCTCGGGGAGCACGGGCTTGACGAGGTAGTCGTCCGCGCCCGCATCGAAGCCGCGCTCGAGGTCGGCGGCCTCGCCGAGCGAGCTGCAGATCAGCACCGGCACGTGGGCGGTCCGCGGGTCGTCCTTGAGCGCCTTGCACACGCCGTAGCCGTCGAGGCCCGGCATCTCGACATCGGTGATCACGAGATCCGGCGGGGTCGCGCACGCGAGCGCGACGGCCTCCGTCCCGTCGTACGCGGAGCGGACCTCGTAGCCGTCCTCCTCGAGGATCGGGACCGTGTGGTGGTGGATGAGCGGCGAGTCGTCGGCGAGCAGCACGAGGCGCCGCGCGCGGGCCGTGGTGCCGAACACGCCGAGCAGCTCCGCGTCCGAGAACGGCACGAGCAAGAACGCGTCCGCGTCGAGGTCGCGCGCGAGCGTGCGGTCCGCCGCGGTCATCCCGACGACGACGGCCGCGGCGGGCTCCGGTGCTGCGCGCAGCATCGCGATCGCGTCGGCGAGCGAGCGGTCGGGCAGGCGACGCGGCAGGAGCGCGGCGCGCGGCTGGAGCTCGGGCATCCGGCGCTCGAGCTCGGCGACCGAGCCGACCTGCGTCACCACGTGGCCGAGCGGCTCGAGCGGCCGGCGCGCGAGCGCGGCGAGCACCGGCTCGTCGGAGACGATCACGATGTTCACGCCGTGCCTCCGTGGCCGAGCAGCTTGCGCACGACCTCGAGCAGCTGCGTGCGGTCGTGCGGCTTCGTGATGTACTCGTCGACGCCCGCGTCGAAGCCGCGGACGCGGTCGATGCGCTCGCCCATGCTCGTCACCATCACGATCGGGGTGTCCGCGTACGCGGGCATCGCCCGCAGGGCGCGCGTCAGCTCGTAGCCGTCCATGCGCGGCATCACCACGTCGGTCGAGACCAGGTCGAAGCGCCGCGAGCGCGCGAGCTCGAGCCCGTGCGCGCCGTCGATCGCGACGGTGACGCGGTAGCCGGCCTCGACGAGCAGCCGGCGCAGCGACTCGCGGACGATGTCGCCGTCTTCGACGAGGAGGATGTCGGCCTTCGGCGCGGCGGTGCGCGCGACCTCCGCCGCCTCGGTCCCCAGGGCAGGCGCGCGCGGCGGCCGCGACGGCTGCGCGAGCGCGCGCTGGACGATCGCGGGCACGTCGAGGATCAGCGCGACGCGGTCGCCGAGCAGGGTCGCGCCGGCGACGCACGGCACGCCCGCGAGCAGCCGCCCGAGCGACTTGATCACGATCTCGCGCTTGCCGAGGAGCTGGTCGCACGCGAGCGCGTAGGTGGTGCCGCCGTGGTCGACGAGCACCAGCTGGAGCTCGCTGCTCGCGGGCGCCTCGGGGAGCGCCAGCACGTGATCGAGCCGGACGAGCGGCACGTGCTTGCCACGCACGACGCAGACCTCGCGATCGCCGATCCGCTCGATCGCGGACGCCTCGAGCGCGAGCACGCGCTGGACGACGTCGAGCGGGATCGCGAAGGTCTCGCCCCCCGCGCGGGCGACGAGGACCTGGATGATCGCGAGCGTGAGCGGCAGCTTCAGCACGAACGTACTCCCTTGGCCCGGCGTGGACTCCACGTCGATCGAGCCCTTGAGGCGCGTGATGATCGTCTGGCGCACGACGTCCATCCCGACGCCGCGGCCCGACACCTCGCTGACGGTCGCCGCGGTCGAGAACCCGGCGCGGAAGATCAGCTCGCGCGCGGCGCGGTCATCGAGCGTGTCGGCCTCCGCGGCGGTGAGCAGGCCCTTGTCGACGGCCTTCGCGCGCAGCATGGCCGGATCGAGGCCCTTGCCGTCGTCGCTGACCCGGATCTCGACGAGGTTGCCCCGGTGCTGGGCGGCGAGCCGGATCACGCCCTCGGCGGCCTTGCCGGCGGCGAGCCGCGCCTCGGGAGCCTCGAGCCCGTGATCCACCGCGTTGCGCACGAGGTGGGTGAGGGGCTCGTCGACGGCCTCGACGAGGAGCTTGTCGAGCTCGGTGTCCTCGCCGACGAGCTCGAGGCGCGCCCGCTTGCCGAGGCTCGCCGCGAGATCGCGGACCGTCCGCACGTGCTTGCGGAACACGCCGGCGACCGGGACCATGCGGAGGCGCATCACCTGCTCGCGCAGCTCGTCGGAGATCGCGTCGAGGCGATCCGTGCCGTGGTCGAGCTCGCCCGCGATCTCGGCGAGCACGCGCTCGACGCGCGACAGCTCGTCACCGAGGTGCGCGAGCCCCGTACCGTGGGCGCCGCCCCCGGCGAGCCGGACCCGCGCCACGTCGCGCGCGATGCCGCGATCGGCCGCGAGCTCGCTCGCGAGCGCACCGAGCGAGACCACCGCGCCGCGCAGGTCGTCGCGTCCGAGCACGAGCTCTCCGACGAGGTTCAGTAGCCGATCGAGCTTGTCGAAGTCGACGCGGATCGTCGAGCTCGCGCCCGCGGGCGACGGGGCGCTCGCGGTCGCGGTCGCGGTCGCGGCGCCGGCGGGCTCCGCGGGGACCACCGGCGCGCCGGGGTTGCGGAGGCGCGCGACGATCGGCGCGGGATCGAGCGTGATCGGCTGGCGCGCGCGCGCCTGCGCGAGCATGTCGCGGAGCCCGTCGAGCGCGGCGAGCAGGGCGTCGATCACCGCACCGTCCGGTGCGCGCCCCGCGTCGCGGATCTGCCCGACGAGATCCTCGGCGGCGTGGGCGAGCTGGTTGACCGGCACGAGGCCGACCATCGCCGAGCTGCCCTTGACCGTGTGCAGGTCGCGGAACACGTCGCGCAGGAGCTCGGCGTCGTCGGGGCGACGCTCGATGTCCACGAGCTTGCCGCCGAGCGCCTCGATCCGCTCGGTCGCCTCGTCGAAGAACAGCTCGACCATGTCGGCGTCGATGGCGGGGCGCCACGTGAAGCCCTCGCTCGCCGGCGCGTCGTCCACGGCAGGCTCCGGCGGCGGCACGAACACGCGCGGTGCGGCCGCCGGCGGGGAGGGCGCGGGAGCCGGGCCTCCGGCGTCGAGCGCGGCGACGTGCTCGGCGAGCGGCAAGCCCTCGACGCGCGCGCCCGAGCGATCGCCCGTCGCGAGCTGGCGGAACGCCTCGGCGAGCATGTCGGCGGCGCGCGCGATCGTCTGCCAGGCAGCGCCCCCAGCGGGGTGGCGCTCGACCGCCCGCTCGATGGCGAGCGCGAGCTGGCCGACCTCGTCGGCGCCGATCAGCAGGCTCGACATCCCGAGGCGGAACGCCACCTGCGCCAGCTCCCGCGATCCGGCGTCGGGCCCGCGCGCGAGCGCGTCGCGCAGCGTCGCGGCGTCGGCGACACCCGCGGCGACGTACGCCTGCCACAGCGCGGGGCCCGCGCTCACGCGTCGGCCTCCAGGGCATCGCCCAGGCCGTGGCGCGCCAGCCAGCGCGTCGTGCCGGGCCGCGTGGAGCGCAGCACGAGCGTGATGCCCTCGGCGCGAGCGGCGGCGCGTGCGCGGCGGAGCACCGGTGCGAGCTCGTCACCGAGGAGCTCCGCGCGATCGAGGTCGAGCGTGAGGTGCGTGAGGCCCGCGATCGCCAGCCGCGCGCCGACCTCCCGGGTCAGCTCCGCCGGCTCGGGCCTCCCGTGCACGACGAGCAGCTGCGAGCCCGGCGGCGGTGTGGGGCGAGCGGGCGGCGCGGCCGCGATCGGTCCGGGCGTTCGGGCCGGCGTTCCCGCGCGCACGTCGTGCGCGCGCCGCACGTAGTACGTCACGTCACCGGCCCGCCGCGGCTCGAGCGCGGGGACGTCGCGCAGCGACTCGCTGGGCCCGACGAGCACGAACCCACCGGGCCGCGTCGCGGCGACGAGCCGCTCGATCGCGCGGCGGCGCGCCTCGGCGGAGAAGTAGATGAGGACGTTGCGACACCACACGAGGTCGCAGTCGCGCGGCGGCGGCGCGTCGACGAGGTTCGCGCGCTCGAACCGGACGAGCTGGGCGAGCTCGGGGCGCACGCGGATCCTCGCGCGCTCGACGACGAACGCGTCGCGGTACTCCGCTGGCACGTCGGCGAGCTCGGCGCGCGGATAGCTCGCGGCGTTGGCGGCGGCGAGCGCGTCGCTGGACACGTCGGTGCCGAGGATCGACAGCGCCACGTCGGGGAGGGCGCGCGCGAGCACGATCGCGAGCGTGTACGGCTCCTCTCCCGCCGCGCAGCCCGCGCTCCACACGCGCACGCTGCGCCGACCGAGCGCGCGCAGCGCCGGGGCGAGCACGTTCGCGAGCGCCACGATGTGCGCGCGGTGGCGGAACAGGCGGCTCTCGCCGACGCGGACCGCCTCGACGAGCTGGCCGAGCTCGCCGGCGCCGCGTGCGCTCGCGAGCAGCTCGACGTACGCCTCGGGCGCGACGCCGAGCGCCGCGAGCCGCGTCGTCGCGCGCGCCTCGACGACCCACGCCGGCAGCTCGAGCCCCGCGTGCTCGGCGAGCCGGCGCGAGATGCTGGCGACGATGTCGGGCGCGAGCCGCACGGTGTCCGCCTTCACGCTCCGCTGTTACCCGCGGTGGTCCTCGGGGGGCTCGAGCGGAGAGCCGTTGGTCGCGTGGCTGGCGCGCGTGGCCCGCGGCAGCGCGCGCGGGGGGCTGTCGCGCCCGGGGAGGCTGCGCGGAGCCCGGCGGGGCTCGGGCCTCGCGTCGCGCCGGGCCACGCCTGCGCCGAGCTTGCTGCCGTCGAGGTTGAACCCGCCGATCGACTCCTCGAGCTCGAACGCGAGCTCGTGCAGTCGCTCGGCCTGCGCGACGGACTCCTCCGAGCCCGAGAGCACCTCGGTCGCGATCTGGCGCACGGCGTCCATGTTGCGCGCGATCTCGTCGGACACGAGCGCCTGCTCCTGGACCGCGGTCGCGGTGTCCTTGACCACGGCGACGAGCTGGCCGAGGCCGGTCAGGGTCGAGGTCACGAGCTGGCTGCCGTTCTCGACCTCGCGCGTGCCTTGCTCCATCGACGTGATCGCCGCCTGGGTCTGCTCTTTCACGGTCTGGATCAGCGCCTCGATGTCCTTCGCCGACTGCCCCACGCGGCGCGCGAGCGAGCTGACCTCGTCGGCGACCACCGCGAACCCGCGCCCTTGCTCGCCGGCGTGCGCGGCCTCGATCGACGCGTTGAGCGCGAGCATCGTGGTCTGCTCGCTGATCTGCCGGATCACCTCGACGATGTTGCCGATGCGCTTGCTGCTCTCGCCGAGCTCGCGCATCTTCTGGGCCGCGTCGTCGACGACGTTGCGGATCTGCTCCATCCGCTGCACGGCCGAGGTCACCGCCGTGCTCGACTGCTCGGCCACCTGCGTCGCCTCCGCGGCGTTGCCCGCGACCTGCTGGATCGACGCCGACAGCTCGGTGACCGCCGTCGTCGAGCTCTCGATCTTGAGCGTCTGATCCTTGAGGCCGCCGAGCATCTCGCGCGAGGCGGCGCTGATCTGCGCGCTCGACGCGCCGACCTGGAACGCCGCGGACTGCACGCCGGTCGCGAGCTCGTGGAGGCGCGCGAACAGCTGGTTGATGTTGTGCGCGAGATCGGCGGTCTCGTCGCGCGAGTCGACGACGATGCGGTGCTGGAGGTCGGTCTCGCCCGCGAGCATGTCGTGCGACTGGCGCACGAACTGCTTGATCGGGCGCGTGATCCAGAACGCCATGAGGCTCGCGATCAGGATCGACGCGGCGATCCCGACGAGGATCTCGAGCACCGGGATCTTGCCCGCGCCGCCGGCGAGGTCGAACCGGCTCCGCGTCATGTACAGGGTCCCGAGGGTCCCGGCGTCGGTGCCGTCGTAGCCCTCGAGCTCCTCCGCGTAGAAGTCGTGATCGCCGCTGCGCAGGCGGACCACGTCGCGGGTGTCGTTGCCGACGGTGACGCGCACGAACTTCTCGGGCTGGAGCTGCGCCGCGAGCTCCTTGCGCTCCTCCGCGGGCCACGCCGCCGCGAGCAGCCGCCCGCCGTCGATCAGCACCGGGCGAAACCGCGTCGCGGGGTTGTCATCGGTCTGCTCGGACCACTCCTCGAAGTAGCGCTCGAGGCGAACGCCGGTGAGGATGCCTCCGACGATCTGCTCGCCGCCGGGCGCGCGGATGGGCAGCGCCGACACCTGGTACGGCACGCCGTCGTGGACCTGCAGCTTGTGGGCGAACACCGTGCCGCCGCGGACCTTCTCCACGGCGGCGAGCTCGCCGAGATCGTCCGCGCCGAGCAGCGCGCCCGGCGGCGCCCACACGAGCCGCCCCGTCGCGGTGAACACCGCGAACAGATCGGGCTGGAGGCCGTGCTTCGACGCGAGCTGCGCGTACATCGCCTGGGCGATCGCGGCGGGATCCGGGGCAGGGGCCGCGTCACCGGCCGGCGCGGCGAGACCCGCGACGCCCGCGCGGAGCTCGGGGTCGGCGGCGAGCAGCTCGAGCGTGCCGGTCATCGCGCGGCCGACGCGCTCGATGTAGCCGTCGAGCCGGCCGACCGACTTCTTGAGGTAGTTGCCGCGTGCGCGCAGCTGGGTCTCGGTCTTGACCACGTACGTTCCGCCGACGATCAGCAGCGCGGCGAGCGCGAGGCACCCGACGAGGAACTTGAGGAACATCGGGAACCGCAGGGGCTTGCGACTCATGCAGGGCTACCTTCCTGGGATGCGAGCGAGCGGAGCGGTTCGGCGTGGAGGACCGCGCGAGCGTCGAGCACGCGTACCGTGCCGGAGCTCGTGGCGGCGACCCCGAGGAGCAGCGCGGCGACGTCGGCCGGCAGGTTCGCGGGCGGAGGCTCGAGCGCGTCCTCGAGCGTTCGCAGCTCGCGCAGGCGATCGACGACGAGCCCCGCGGTGCCCTCGTCGCGCTCGATCACGACGATCCGGCTGTCGTCGCCGATCGCGGTCGGCGGCAGACCGAGCAGCACGCCGAGATCGATCGCCGGCACGATCTCGCCCCGCAGGCTGAACACGCCCGCGAGGCACGGCGGCGTCAGGAACACGCGGGTGATCGGCGCGACCGGGACCGTCTCCCGGACGTCGTCGATCGGCAGCGCGAGCTCTTGCCCGCACAGCTCGAAGCACACGAGCCGCAGCGTTCCGCTGCCCGGCCGGGCGACGTCCACCATCGGGCCCAGGTTACCCGATGTTGAAGTCCTCCTTCTCGTGCTGCGCGCCGCTACCGTCGTGGAACCGCGCGAGCGTGTAGCGCGCGAAGATCTCGTGCGGCGCGCCCCCCGTGAGCCAGTCCGCGTACAGCTTGCCGACGATCGGCGCCATCATGAAGCCGTGTCCGACAAACCCGCAGGCGAGGAAGAAGTCCGGGTGATCGGGCGCGGGGCCGAGGATCGGGTTGCCGTCGGGTGACTGATCGTACGGCCCGGCCCACTGCCGGAGGATCTTGATGTCGCCGAGGATCGGCATGAGCCGCACGAGCCGGCGCGCGTAGGTCGAGAGGAACTCGAGCGTCGAGCCCATCGCGTACGTCGAGCCGTGCCCCGGAATCGTGACGCCACCGACGATCTCGCCGCGCATCGACTGACTGCAGTACAGGCCGCTCGCGAGCTCGGAGACCATCGGCCGCAGGAACGGCTTCAGCGGCTCGCTCGAGCAGATCTCGTGACGGATCGGCCACGTCGGTACGTGGACGCCGACGAGCTTCGCGAGCTTGGGCGACCACGCGCCGGTCGCGTTGATCACGCGGCGCGCGCGCACCGTGCCGCGCGAGGTGTGCACGACGTAGCCGCCGCCGGCCTGCGGCTCGAGCCCGGCGACCGGTGTGTGCGTGAAGATGCGGACGCCCATCGCCGCCGCCTGGCGCGCGTAGCCCCACAGGAACGGCCACGGGAACAAGATCCCGTCGGTCGGGTTGTACGACGCGCCGACGATGCCGGTGAGATCGAGCTCGGGCACGATCTCCTGCGCCTCGCGCGGAGCGAGCATCCGCGTCGCGACCCCGCAGCGGTTCTGGAGCGCGATGTTCTTCTCGAGCCGGGCGACCTCCTGCGCCGATCGCGCGAGGAACAGGTAGCCGCCCTGGCGGAACCACACGTTGACGCCGAGCTCGACGGCGAATCGCCGGCACAGCTCGACGGACTCCTGCATGAGCCGGATGTTGATCTCGGTCGACCACTGCTGGCGCACGCCGCCGCCGTTGCGGCCGGAGGCGCCCTCGGCGAGGTAGCCGCGCTCGAGGACGACGACGTCGGTGAGCCCACGCTTCGCGAGGTGGTAGGCGATCGACAGCCCGATCACGCCACCACCGACGATCGCGATCTCCGCGCGCTCGGGCACCGGGCCCGTCGCGCCCTCGAGCGTCGCCGGCAGCCGGAGCTCGCCCGACTCGTCGCCGCGATCCTCGTCGTCCATTCCCGGCTGCATCAGGTCTCGTCCTCGTCGGGGAACCGGTGGGCGCTCGGATCGCGGGCGAGCTGCTTGATCGGCGTCGGCGACAGCGGCGGCCGCGAGGTGAACGGCGGGATCGTGGTGGGTGGCTCGCCGGTGAGACGCGCGAGCTGGAGCGCGATGACGGCGAGGCACTCCTTGCCCTGGCACATGCCGGTGCCGAACCCCGTGTAGCGCTTGACCTCCTCGATGTCGCGGTAACCGCGCGCGACGCTGTGCTCGATGTCGGAGAGCGTGACGTCCTCGCAGCGGCACAGCACGACCTTGCCCTTGCCCTTGCTGTGGCCCGGGTCCGACATCAGAGCG
>Ga0164243_10003059_pt1 | contig 27023 bp, 26 predicted proteins | sample OricompcompostOP_FD_108781 | JGI IMG/M metagenome (GOLD analysis project Ga0164243, IMG submission 108781) | Organic Plus compost microbial communities from Emeryville, California, USA - Original compost - Organic plus compost (OP) | ecosystem: Engineered > Solid waste > Mixed feedstock >...
CGCGAGCGCTGTCGTGGCACCCGGCTTCGTGCCCGACGACGCCTCGGACCCGCGCGTGGCCGTGGGCTTCGCGGCGGGCCGGGTGCTCGCCCCGGCGCTGGTGGGCGTGGCGGTGTGCGCCCCGGTCCCGCCGGCGGCGTCGACGCTCGTGCAGGCGGTCGCGGTCGCGACCAGCGCGACGACCGCCAGGCCGGCGAGGGCGTGCGGCAGGTGCCACCGCCTCCGGGAGCTCGGTCGGACGTCGGGCTGGCCGGGGGTGCGCGGGTGGATCACCCGGACAGTGTCGGACATACCTCCCACACGAGCGGCATCGGGGTCGGGTCGACGAGGACGCGTCGATCCGCTCGTGACGGGGGTGTCAGAGGCCGACCGGGTAGTACCCGCTCGCCTGCGCGGCCTCGACGGTCGTGAAGCAGACCTCGGGGCGGACGTGGTCGTACGTCCAGCCGCCCGGGGAGAACGCCGTGTGGTGCCAGCCCTTGACGGGCGCGCCGGCCGGGCAGTCGAACTTGCCCGTCGGCGCCTGCTCGGTCGGCTCCGGGGTCGGCGTCGGCGTGGGCGTCGTCGTGGCGCGCGGAGCGCTCGGGGTCGCGGTGGGCCTCGGGGTCGCCGCGGGGCGCGTGGGACGAGGGTCCGGGGTGCGGGTCGGCGTGGGCTTCGGCGTGAGGCTCGGCGTCGCGGTGGGGGCCGCGCTCGAGGCGGCCGGGGTGGGGGTCGCGGTGGTGGGCGCTGCGGACGGGGTCGCCGACGGCGCCGGCTCGCGGTCCGCGGGGTCGAGGGTGACGAAGGACGGCGTCGGGCTGGGCGCGGCCGCCGGGTCGCCGTCGTGCCCGGGCAGCGCGACGGCGGCGCACGCGACCACGACGATCCCCGCGGCCCCGGCACCCCAGCCCCACCACCAGGCGCGGCCGTGCCTGCGTCGGGGCTGCGCGGGCTGGCCGCCGTCACCGGCGCCGGCGCCGCCGGTCCCGGCACCGAGCGGACCTTCCGCGCCGAGCTCGCGCGCGGTCTCCATGAGGGACGGGAGCACCGGCGCGAGGGGGATGGCCTGGGTCGGTGCGTCGGGGGTGCTGGCGCGGGGCGTCGTCGGCCGGGGAGCGGCGGCGTGCTTCCCGCCCGTCGCCGCGGGCGCGGGTTCCTCCCCGTCCTCGTCGCCGTCCGCGTCCTTCCGCGCCCGGGCGACCTCGTCCTCGGTGCGGGTCGCGTGGTGCCACCGGACGCCGTCCCACCACCGCATGCGGCCGCGCGCGTGGGGGTCGGGGTACCACCCGGGCTGCGCGTTCGACATCCGCACATTCTGCGCCATCCGGCCGGCGGCTCCGACCGTCGTCCCGCGCGGGCGTCAGCCGTCGAGGTCGCCGAGCCAGTCGACGAGCGCCGCCGAGACCGCCTCCGGGTCCTCCTCGGGCAGGTAGTGCCCGACGCCGTCGAGCACCTGCACGCGCAGCCGCCGGACCAGTGCCGTCGCGTCGATCGCGGCCGCGTCCGTGCGGAGGTACGGGTCCTCCGCGCCGAGCAGGAGCAGGCCCGGCTGGTCGACGCGGCGGCGCACCGCCGTCGTGAACCGGCGGCCGTCCATGCGGGGGATCGACCGGACCGACCAGCGCAGCGCCTCGGTCGAGCAGTGCGCCGCGAACGGGATGCGGGCCGCGGTCCGGTAGAGCTCGAGGGCGTCGTCGTCGAACGGCCGGACGGCGCCGCCGCGCAGCACGTCGTCGACGAGGCGTCCGTCGCCGAGCGCGCGCTCGGGCAGGAACGGCACCTGCGCGAACGCGACGTGCCGCCGCATCGCCGCCGTGTACGGGGCGCGGTGCGAGACGTGCAGGTGGGCCGGGTGCGGAGCGGCGAGCGCCGCCACGGCGCGCGTGACCGCGGGCTGCATCGCGGCCATGGCCCAGGCGATCGTCCCGCCCTCCCCGTGCCCGACGACGACCGCGGAGTCCGCGCCCAGCGACCGGATCACCCCCGCGACGTCGCGCGTGCGGGTGGGCACGTCGTAGCCGAGCGGCGGCTTGTCGGACGCACCCGTCCCGCGCAGGTCCATCGCCGCGACGCGGTAGCCGGCGGCGGCGAGCGACTCGACCTGGTGGCGCCACGCCCACCAGAACTGGGGGTACGTGTGCAGGAGGACGACGAGCGGGGCGCGCGAGCCGCGGCTCGGGCCGCCCTCGTCGGAGGGCTCGGCCAGCGCGACGTGGAACCGTGCGGCGTTCGCGGCGACGAACTCGTGCCGCCACGGGCCGTCGACGAGGGCGGTCGAGTAGTCGGCGATCACCCGAGCGAACCTACCGGGTCGCTGCCGACGCGGGCGTGTCCGTCGTCGGCGTGCCGTCGCCCGCGGCGGCCGGGGCACCGTCCGCCGCGCCGGCGCGCTCGCGGCGCTCCTTGGGCGGGTCGAACCGGTAGCCGACGTTCCGCACGGTGCCGATGAGCTGCTCGTGCTCGGGGCCGAGCTTCGCCCGCAGCCGTCGGACGTGGACGTCGACCGTCCGGGTGCCCCCGTAGTAGTCGTAGCCCCACACCTCCTGGAGCAGCTGCGCGCGCGTGAACACGCGTCCCGGGTGCTGCACCAGGTGCTTGAGGAGCTCGAACTCCTTGTAGGTCAGGTCGATGGGCCGGCCGCGCAGCCGCGCCGTGTAGCCCGACGCGTCGATGGTCAGCTCGCCGGCCGAGATCTCCTCGTCGTCGTCGCGGCTGCTGCCGGCGCCGCGCTCGATCGCGAGCCGGATGCGCGCCTCGACCTCCGCGGGCCCGGCGTCGGACAGGACGACGTCCGACGCGCCCCACTCGGCCGTCACCACGGTCAGCCCGCCCTCGGTCATCACGAGCACGAGCGGGACCGTCATCCCGGTCGCCCGGAGGAGCCGGCAGGTGGTCCGGGCGGCCACGAGGTCGCGGCGCGCGTCGAGGAGGACGAGGTCCGCGTCGGGGGCGTCCACCAGGGCGGACGGCTCCATCGGGAGCACCCGTACCCGGTGCGAGAGCAGCCCGAGGGCCGGGAGGATCTCGACGGATCCTCCCGTCGTCGGGGTCAGCACGAGGAGCTGGGCCACCTCGTCACCTCCACTCGGTGGTCGTGCGGCGCGTGTCGCCACGGTATCGTCTCCGCGCCCCAGCCTGGGCCATGGTCCACGCGCGCCCGCGCAGATGGCCGGATCCCGGCGCGGATCTGGGACACTCGGAGGCGTGCCCACACCTCGTGTCCCCGTGACGCCCCGTGCCCGCGGGGAGCGCCCGGCCCTCGGCGCCGCATGACCGCGACCACCCGCTCCGTCCTGACCGCCTGCCTCGCGGCGATGGTCGCCGTCGCCGCGTACTTCGGGACCGTGCCGCTCGCGGGCGCGGTCGTCGTGCTCGTGCTGCTCACGGCGATCGGCTGGCCCGGGCTCATGCACCTGCACGCGCGGGGCGCGTCCGGGTTCCTCGTCGCCCTCGTGGGCCTCGGTGCGGCGCTCGTCGTGGACGTCACGGACGGCGAGCCCGTGCTCCGCAACCTGCCCGTCGTCGTCGCCATGGGCCTGCTGCTCGCGTTCGTCAACGAGCTGGCCCGGCGCCCCCCGCGCACCGACGTGGTCGCGAACGTGTCCGGCGAGGTGTCCGGGATCGTCGTCGCCGTCGGCTGCGCGGGCTGGCTCGCGGCCGGGCTGTCCGAGGAGGGCGCGGCGCTCGTGGTGAGCTGCGCCGTCGCGATCGCCGTGGCCGCGGTCGTCTGCTCGACGCCGTTGCGCGGCTGGGCCGGCATCGGCCTCGCCGTGGTCCTCGCCGCGGGCGCGGGGGCGGGGGTCGCGCGGGCCCTGCCGCGCATCGACTGGCCCTCGGGCCTGTGGGCGGGCCTCGTCGCGGGCGTGGTCGTGACCTCGGTGACCGCGCTGTTCGGTCACGTACCGACGGCGCGCGGCCGCTGGGCGTCGCTGAGCGCGGCCACCGTCCCCGTGGCCGTCGGTGGCATCCTGATCTTCGTGGTCGGCCGGCTCATCGGCTGACGCGTGGCCGCCGGTGGGCGGCGAGGAGGTTCCTGTGCTGGTTCGTGCGCTGCTCGTGGTGGCCGTCGTGGCGGTCGCCCTCGTGCTCGGCCTGTGGTGGCGCTCACGCCAGGGCGTCGTCCGGACGACGGCGCCCGACGCCGTCGCGCCCGGCAGCTCCGCCGCGGACGACGTCTGGCGCGAGCGCGGCGTCGAGCTCGCCGGCACGGCGACGTTCGTGCAGTTCTCCACCGACCACTGCAGCCCGTGCCGCGCGACGTCACGCGTCCTGGGCGCGCTGGTCGCCCAGCGTGACGATGTCTCGCACCGCGAGATGGACATCGACCAGAACCTGGACCTGGTGCGACGCTTCTCGGTGCTGCGTGCACCCACCGTGCTCGTCCTCGACCGGGACGGGCGCGAGGTCGCGCGGATGACCGGCGCCGTCGGGCGCGCGCAGGCCGAGCAGGCGCTCGCCACCGTCGCCGGCGCGTGACGGGCGCGCGCCCCGCGCCCCGCCCCCGCACCACCGGAGGAGCCCCGATGTCGCAGAACACGTCGCACGACGCGTCCACCGGTCCCACGCCCGCCGTGCCCGGAGCCGCCCGGCCCGCGCCGGCCGCGCCCGGCCCCGCCGGGATCGACCCCCGCGGTCCGCGCTTCGGGGCGGGCGTGACCGCGGTCCTGCTGGCCGTCGTGCTGCTGCTCACGGGGACGTCCTGGGCCCTGTGGCTCCTGCTGGTCGTCGTGCTGTCGTTCGCGCTCGGCGCGGTCCGCGGGTCGCAGGGCACGTGGCAGGGCGCGCTGTTCCGGACCCTCGTGCGGCCCCGGCTCGCGCCGCCGAACGACCTCGAGGACCCGCGCCCGCCGCGGTTCGCGCAGCTCGTAGGGCTCGTCATCACCGGCCTCGGGTTCGTGCTCGGCGCCGCCGGCGTCGACGCCGCCATCCCCGTCGCCGCCGCGCTGGCCCTCGTCGCGGCGGTGCTCAACGCCGTGTTCGACTTCTGCCTGGGCTGCGAGCTGTACGTCGTCCTGCGTCGCGTGCGGCCGTCCGCCGCCTGACCGGCGGCGCGCGCTCGCCCCACGCCGAGGTAGACGTCGGCGCGGTCTACTTCGCGAGGTAGACGTCGGCGCGGTCTGCTTCGCGGGGTGAGGTCAGGTGGGGCGCGGGGCGCCGCCGCCGATGACGCCCGCGCGCCGGGCCGCGGCCACGACCTTCGACGCGGCGGTGTGGACCTCCGCGAGCTCGTCGATCGTCAGGCCGGTCGCGGCCGCGATCGCCGGCGGCACCCTGGCCGCCTCCGCGCGCAGCGCACGGCCGCGGTCCGTGAGACGGACGTGCACCACGCGCGCGTCGTCGGCGGACCGCTTGCGCGTGAGGAGGCCGCCGGCCTCGAGGCGGCGGAGCAGGGGGGAGAGCGTGCCGGCGTCGAGCGCGAGCCGGTCCGCGAGGTCGGTGACGGTCCCGGGCGCGCCGGCGGCGTCGTCCTGCCAGAGCGCCAGCATCACGAGGTACTGCGGGTGGGTGATCCCGAGCGGTTCCAGCAGCGGACGGTAGAGGGCGACGAGGCCGCGCGCGCCCGCGGAGAGCGCGAAGCAGACCTGCGACTCGAGCGCGAGCGGGTCCTCGCGCAGGCGGTCGGCTGCGGTGCGCCCCGCGGCGGGAGCGGTCTCGGTGTGCTCGGCGGTCGTGGCCACCTCGTCATGGTAGGGCGAACGGCGCCGGTGTAGGGTGCACCAAAGATTGGTGCACCAACTATTGGTCCGCCAAGAGAGTTCGCACCTCGAGGATCGGAGCCCCCCGTGCGACGACGCCAGACCAGGGCCGCGCGCCGCGGCGACGCGTTCAGCGACCGCCTCGACACGGCTCTCCTGCCGTTCTTCGGGCCCGCGCAGATCAGTTCCGTCCACGCCGTCGGTGAGGTCTCGGACGAGGCCCGCGAGCGCGAGCGGAGGATCCGGACCGTCTACGAGCGCGTCGTCGGGCCCGACGGCCACGCCTACGTGGTCGAGCGGGAGATCACTGACTGACGCCCCGCCCGCGACGGCGGCACGAGCCCGAGGGGGACCGTGCCGCCGTGCGCCGGGTGCGACGGGCGCCGTCAGGCGCCGAGCAGCTCGAGCGTGTCGATGACGCGGTTCGAGAAGCCCCACTCGTTGTCGTACCAGGCGACGACCTTGACGTGCCGGCCGTCCACGCGCGTGAGCGCCGAGTCGAAGATCGACGACGCCGGGTTCCCCGTGATGTCGGAGGACACGAGCGGGTCCTCCGAGTACTCGAGGACGCCCGCCAGCCGGCCCTCGGCCGCCGTGCGGTAGGCGGCGAGGACGTCGTCGCGCGTCACGTCGCGCGCCACGACCGTGTTGAGCTCGACGATCGAGCCGACCGGAACGGGTACGCGGATCGAGTCGCCCGAGAGCTTCCCGTCGAGCCGAGGCAGCACCAGGCCGATGGCCTTGGCGGCGCCCGTCGTCGTCGGGACGATGTTCTCGGCCGCCGCCCGGGCGCGCCGCGGGTCGCGGTGCGGGCCGTCCTGCAGGTTCTGCTCCTGCGTGTACGCGTGGACGGTCGTCATGAACCCGTGCTCGATGCCGGCCAGCTCGTCGAGCACCGCCGCGAGGGGCGCGAGGGCGTTCGTCGTGCAGGACGCGTTCGAGACGACCGTGTGCCGCTCCGGGTCGTAGGCGTCGGTGTTGACGCCTGGCGCGAGGGTGACGTCGGCGCCGTCCGAGGGCGCGCTCACGAGCACCCTGCGGGCGCCCGCGTCGAGGTGCGCGCGGGCCGCGCTCGCGGCCGTGAAGCGGCCCGTCGACTCGAGCGCGACGTCGACGCCGAGCTCGGCCCACGGGAGCTTCGCGGGCTCGCGCTCGGCGAGCACGCGGATGCGGCGGCCGTCGACGACGAGGTGGTCGCCGTCGACCGACACCGGCCGGCCGAGGCGTCCCGCGGTCGTGTCGAAGGCGAGCAGGCGCGCGAGGGCGGCCGGCTCGGTGAGGTCGTTGACGGCGACGACCTCGAGGTCGCTGTCGCGCTCGAGGAGGGCGCGCAGCACGTTGCGGCCGATCCGGCCGAAGCCGTTGATCGCGACGCGGGTCGTGGGGGTGGTGCGGGTCATGGAAGGGTCTCCTCTCGGTTCCCCACCAGGCTCGCGTGTGGCCCCGGTCACAACCAGGGGCGTGCGCGCCAGGGTCCGCAAGGATCGCGCCAGGCGCCAGCGGGCGCCGTCTGCGGGCCCTACTCGCCCCGCGTGAAGGTCCGCCGGTACTCGCTCGGGGTCGTGCCGAGGACGCGTTGGAAGTGCAGGCGCAGGTTGGCTCCCGTGCCGAGGCCCACGTCGCCCGCGATCTGCTCGACGCTCCGCTCGGAGCGCTCCAGCAGCTCGCGCGCGAGGTCGACCCGGGCGCGGAGCACCCACTGCATCGGCGTGCAGCCGGTGTCGTCGGCGAAGCGGCGCGAGAACGTCCGCGGCGAGACGGCGGCGTGCTGCGCGAGGGCCTCGAGCGTGAGCGGCCGGTCGAGCCGGTGCAGCGCCCACTCGCGGGTCGCGGCGAACCGCTCGCCCAGCGGCTCGGGCACGCTGCGCGGCACGTACTGCGCCTGGCCGCCGCTGCGGTAGGGGGCCGCGACGAGGCGCCGGGCCGCGTGGTTGGACGCCGCGACGCCCAGGTCGCCGCGCAGCACGTGCAGGCACAGGTCGATGCCCGACGCCGCGCCCGCCGACGTCAGGACGCTGCCCTCGTCGACGAACAGCACGTTCTCGTCGACCCGGACCGCCGGATGCTTGGCCGCGAGCGCCCGCGTGTAGTGCCAGTGCGTCGTCGCGCGCCTCCCGTCGAGCAGGCCCGTCGCGGCGAGCGCGAACGCGCCGGTCGAGATCGCCGCGAGCCGTGCCCCGCGGTCGTGGGCCGCGACGAGGGCGTCGACGACCCGGCGCGGCGGGTCCTCGCGGTCCGGGAAGCGGTAGCCGGGCACGAACACGACGTCGGCCCAGGCGAGCGCCTCGAGCCCGGACGCCACGTGGTACGCGAGGCCGTCGCCGCCCGTGACGAGGCCGGGCGCGGCCCCGCAGACCCGCACCTCGTAGGGCATGCTCGGCCGCGTCGTGAAGACCTGGGCCGGGATCCCGACGTCGAGCGGCTTCGCGCCCTCGAGCACGAGGACCGCGACGCGGCGCAGACGGTCGGGGCCGACCTCGGGGGAGTCCACGGCGGAACCGTACGCACGCCCGGGCGCGGTCGTCGCGCCGGGCCCCAGGCACAGGCCGCGCGTCGGCGCGCGTCGGTACGCGCCGCGCGTCAGTAGACGAGCGCCTGCGCCCCCGGTGCCATGACCTCCTCGACGAACACGGGGGCCCCGGCGATCCGGACGCCCGGGAGGACGTCGTCGGGCGTGATCCCGCGCCGGGCCGCGCACTGCGTGCACACGGTCACGGACCCGCCGGCGAGGACGGCGTCGAGCAGGTCGGGGAGCGGGGCGGCGTGCTCGAGGACGAGCTCGGCAGCGCGCCTGGGGACCCCGAACCACGCGGACTCGCCCGTGAGCCACAGGCTGACGGGCACGCCCGCCGCGACCGCGGCCGCGGCGACGGTGAACGCCTGGTTGGCGGCCTCGGGGCGGTCGGTGCCGCTCGTGGTCTTCACGACGAGCGTGCGGGGGGCCGGGGGAGTGCTCTGCGGGGAGGTGGTCACGGCTCGAGCGTATGAGACGGACGCCACGTCGGGCAGGTGCCGCCCGCCCGGGGAGGGCCGGGCGTCCGACGTAGGATCGGGCCATGACCGGTACCGAGATCTTCTTCGTCAGCCTCCTCGGCGTGACGACCGTCGCGATCGTCTGGTTCGCCTGCTACGCGGTGTACCGCCTGTTCGAGGGCCAGCGCTGACCCATGCCGTTCGCGTTCCCCGAGGGGCTCGCACCTGAGGCGTACCCGCTCGCCTGGCTCGTCGGCCGCTGGCGCGGCGAGGGCGTGATCTCCTACCCGGGGATCGACGAGGCGCCGTTCGTCCAGGAGGTCGTGTTCGACCACGACGGCGGCCCGTACCTGCGCTACCAGTCGACCATCCGCCTCGTCGAGCCCGAGGTCCCGGCGACCGTGCCGGACGAGTGGACTGGCGAGGAGGTCGGCGACGCCCCGGCGGAGGCGCCCGTCGACGACGTCCCGCTGGCCGGCGCCGCGGTGCTCGACGCCCCCACGACGCCGCCCGCCGCCGAGCTCCCCGTCTGGGAGACCGAGACCGGCTACTGGCGGGTCTCCCCGGACCGTCCCGACGGGCTCACGGACGCCCAGCAGGCGCTCGAGGTCATGCTCGCCGACCCCGCGGGCTGGCTCACGCTCTACGTGGGCGCCGTCGGCAACGGCCGCATCGACCTCGTGCACGACCTGATCGCGCGCACGTCGTCGTCGGCGGAGATCACGGCCGCGAAGCGGCTGTACGGGCTCGTCGAGGGCGACCTCATGTGGGTCTGGGAGATCGCCGCGTTCGGGCACCCGCTCCAGAACTACGCGTCCGCGCGCCTCGTGCGCCAGGAGGAGCCGTGAGCGACGGGGCAGGCGCACCGGCGTACCGCAGCCCGCTGCTCGCGCGGCACGGCGCGGTCGAGGCGTCGGGCCCCGACGCCGGTGTCGCGTGGCACTACGGCGACCCGACGGCCGAGCAGCGCGCCCTCGAGCGCGGTGGCGCCGTCGCGGACCTGTCGCACACCGGCGTCGTCCGGGTCGCGGGCCCGGACCGCCTGAGCTGGCTGCACTCGATCACGTCGCAGGACCTCCTCGGCCTGCCGCCGCGCACCTCGACCGAGCTGCTCGTGCTCGACCCGCACGGCCACGTCGAGCACGCGGCCGGCGTCGTCGACGACGGCGAGGCGACCTGGCTCGTGACCGAGGGCGACCACGCGCCCGCGCTGGCGGCGTGGCTCGACCGCATGAAGTTCATGCTCCGCGTCGAGATCACCGACGCGACCGCGGACTGGGCGGTGCTCGGCGAGCCCGTCGACGCGGAGGGCGCCGAGGGCGAGCCCGTCACGTGGCGCGACCCCTGGCCCACGACGGCGCCCGGCGGGACCCGCTACGGCCCCGCGGACGACGAGCACCCGGGCAGCGAGCGGGACTGGCGCCTCGTCCTCGTGCCGCGCGCCGACCTCGTGCGCGAGGTCGAGGTGCGCGAGGCCGCGGGCTGGCGCCTCGTCGGGACGTGGGCGACCGAGGCGTCGCGCGTCGCGGCCTGGCGTCCACGGGTCGCGACCGAGGTCGACGACCGGACCATCCCGCACGAGCTCGACTGGCTGCGCACCGCCGTCCACCTGCACAAGGGCTGCTACCGCGGGCAGGAGACGGTCGCGCGCGTGCACAACCTCGGGCGTCCGCCGCGCCGGCTCGCGTTCCTGCACCTCGACGGCTCCGGGCACACGGTCCCCGAGGCGGGCGCCCAGGTCCGTCCCGGCGGCCCCGACGCCGACCCCCAGGCGCGACCCGTGGGCCGCGTGACGAGCGTCGTCCGGCACCACGAGCTCGGTCCGGTCGCGCTCGCGGTCCTCAAGCGGTCGGCGCCGTCCGACGAGCTGATCGTCGACGGCCTCGCCGACGGCGACCCGGCCGGCGGCGTCGTCGCGGCCGGCCAGGAGGAGATCGTCCCGGGCGACGGCGTCAGCGTGGACCGGCCCGGTCCTCGCGGACCGCTGTCGCGCGGCCTCGGCGGCGGGTCCGCCGGCGTCGGCTCGCCCGGCTTCGGTGGCGCGCTCGGCCCGGGTGCCTGACGCTGCTGCCATGCCCGACCAGCCCGACGCCTCCCGTGACGCCGCCGCGTCCGGCGCGGGCGGGCCGGGTCACGCCGACGGCGTGACCCAGGCGCGCGTCGTCGCCGCGGACACGTGGCGCCGGCTGCGCATCCTCACGGGTCGGGCCCGCGCGCGGCAGGGCGTCGCCCGGGTCCGCACGTCCTTCGTGCCCATCGTCGTCTCGGCGCTCGCCGCCGGGCTCGCCTACTTCGTCGCGCACGACCTGTTCGACCACCCCTTCCCGTTCTTCGCGCCCGTCGCCGCGTGGGTGTGCCTGGGCTTCGCGCCCGACCGGCAGATCCGGCGCGTGCTCGAGCTCGCGATCGGCGTCGCCCTGGGCGTCGGGATCGGCGACGCGATCGTCCACGTGATCGGGTCCGGCGCGTGGCAGGTGGCCGTCGTGCTCGTCGTGTCCGCGCTGGTCGCGCGGTTCATCGACGCCGGGATCCTCCTGACGACGCAGGCCGGGGTCCAGGCCGTCGTCATCGTGCTGCTCCCGCCCTCGGGGACCGGCGGCCCGGCCAGCCGGTTCGTCGACGCGCTCGTCGGCGGCGCCATCGCGCTCCTGGTCGCGGTGCTGTGGCCGCGCGACCCGCGGCGGCGGCTCGCCCTGCTCGGCCGCGAGGCGCTGGGCGCGCTCGCGGAGACGCTGACCATGCTCGCCGAAGGCCTCGCGCACGGCCGCGCCGACGAGGCGCGGGCCGCGCTCGCCCGAGGACGCGCGGCGGAGCCCGCGCTCGAGCTGTGGCAGACGTCGGCGGGCGACGCGCGCGAGCTCGCGCGCGTCAACTCGCAGGGCCGACGGCACCTCGACATGATCGACCTGTCCACCGAGCAGGCGGTGCTCACCGACCGCGTCATGCGGACCGTGCGGGTGCTCGCCCGCCGCACCGCCGCGCTCACGGGCGAGCACGACACGGGCGGGCTCGCGGACGTCGTCTCCCGGTTCGCGGTCGCGGTGCGCGACCTGTCCGCCGCGGTGGGCGAGGGACGCGACCCCGCGCGGGCGCGCGAGGGGCTGCGCGCCGCCGCCGCGCTCGTCGACCCGCGCGAGCTCGCCCACGACGACTGGGAGGTCGCCTCGCTGGCGCTCCTGGTCCGGTCCGCGCTCGTCGACGCGCTCGAGGCCGCGGGCGAGGACCCGGCGGCGGCGCGCGACGCGCTCCCCACCCTCTGACGTGTCAGAACCTGGCTGGAGCTGGGTGCCGTGAGGTTCTGACAGGTGGCTGGCGGTGCGTCGCTGTACACCTGGCGGACGTCGGGGTGTACGGTCTCGGACATGGAGGTCTCCGTGAGCGCGCTGCGCGCCGAGCTCAAGACCTGGCTCGACCACGCGAAGGCCGGCGAGGAGGTCGTGATCACGGACCGCGGCGTCCCGGTCGCCCGCCTCTCCGGCATCGACGGCTCGGACCTCGTGGGCGGCCTGCTCCGCGACGGGCTGCTCACCGCGCCCGCCGAGGAGCGCCCGAGCCTGGCCGCGCCCGTGGCCCGCGGCCAGAACGCCGTCTCCGGCCTCGTCCGCCGCCTGCGCCGGTGACGGGCGTGACGCGCGTATGACGACCGCCTACCTCGACACGAGCGCGCTCGTCCGCCTCGTGCGGCGCGAGCCGGGCAGCGAGCTGGCCGCCGCGCTCTGGAACCGTGCGCCCATCGTCGCGACGAGCCGGACGAGCGACGTCGAGCTCCGCGCGGTCCTGGCCGCCGGCATGCGTCGCGGGCTCCTGTCCGAGGACGAGCACGCGGTGGCGCTCGAGGAGTGGTCGCACCTGTGGCCCGCGCTGTACGTCGTCGAGACGACGCGTACCGTCGCCGACCGCGCCGCCGAGCTCGTCGCGGCGCACCCGCTGCGCGGCGGGGACGCCGTCCACCTGGCATCCGCGCTCCTCTTTGCGCCCGACGTCGTCGTCGCGGTGTGGGACGAGCACGTCGCCGCCGCGGCCGAGGCGGAGGGGCTGACCGTCCTGCCCGGCCGGTACGCGGTGCACGAGCGCCACGTCGCACGCCCGTCCGCCCGCCGGGCCGCCTCCGGCACCTGAGGCGTGCGCCGCGCGCCCGCCCGTGACGTGGGCCTCCTGTGTCCGATCGCGGCTCGCCGATCGACAGGCTCTAGGCTCGGAGCGTGTTCAGCACCAGCCAGAGCGTCGTGCTCCTGCTCCTCGTCCTCGCGTCGTTCCTCGTGCAGGTCTTCGCGCTGATCGACGCGGGGATCCGGCCCGCGCACGCCTACCTCGCCGAGAACAAGCTCAAGAAGCCGATCTGGCTGCTCATCCTGCTCGTCGCCGCGCTGCTCACGTACGCGCTCGGCGGGAGCTTCTACTCGCTGCTGCTCGTCACGCCCGCGCTCGTCTACCTCGCCGACGTGCGGCCGAGGCTCCAGCCGTACACGCGCCGCAAGGGCGGTGGCGGGTCCGGCCCGAGCCGGCCGTCGTCGGGCGGGTGGTGACCGTGGTGACGACGCGCACCATGGGCACGTCCGCGCCCGCGCCGCTCGCGGAGGTCGTCCGCGGGGACCTCGTCGAGTCCGTGCACGCCGGGCACCTCGTGGCCCTCGACGCCGCCGGTGAGCCCGTCCTGGTCGCCGGCGACCCGGCGGTGACGTTCTGGCCGCGGTCGTCGCTCAAGCCCGTCCAGGCGCTCGCGATGGTGCGGGCGGGCCTCGACGTGCCCGACCGGCTGCTCGCCCTCGCCTGCGCGAGCCACGCGGGCGACGCGGTGCACCGGGACGGCGTGCACGAGCTGCTCGGGCTCGCGGGCCTCGACGAGGGCGCCCTGCGCAACACGCCGGCCCTGCCGCTCGACCCGGGCGTGGCGCTCGAGTGGGAGCTCGCCGGGCACGGCCCGAGCCGCCTCACGCAGAACTGCTCGGGCAAGCACGCGGCGATGCTCGTGACGTGCCGCGTCAACGGCTGGGACACCGGCACCTACCTCGACCCCGCCCACCCGCTCCAGCAGGCCGTGGCGGCGACGGTCCGCGAGCTGACGGCGCCTCGGGACGCCGGCGGGACGGAGGAGGAGCCCGGTGCCGCCCACGTGACCGTCGACGGCTGCGGCGCGCCCCTGTTCTCGACGTCCGTCGTCGGGCTGGCGCGCGCGTTCGCGCGCATCGGCCGTGCCGTCGAGCAGGACCCGCTGTCGCCCGAGGCGCGGGTGGCCCGCGCGATGAACCAGCACCCTCACATGGTCTCGGGCACCGGGCGCGACGCGACGGTCGTCATGCAGGCGGTGGACGGCCTGATCGCCAAGGACGGCGCGGACGGCGTGTTCGCGCTCGCGACCTCCGACGGCCGGGCGGTCGCGTTCAAGGTCGCCGACGGCGCCAAGCGTCCCGTCCACGCGGTCCTCGACGCGGCGCTGCGCGCCCTCGGGATCGGCACCGACGACGCGGCGGCGGCCGGACCGCAGCGCCCGCTGCTGCCGCTGCTCCCGCCGGTCGCGGTCGAGGGCGGCGGCGTCGGCGTCGGCGAGGTGCGCGCGGTCGTCGGGGCCCGCGCATGAGGGCGGTGGTCCAGCGCGTCACGCGCGCGAGCGTCACCGTCGAGGGCGAGGTCGTCGGGTCGATCGACGAGCCGGGGCTGCTCGTGCTCGTCGGCGTGACCCACGACGACACGGCCGACCACGCCGCCGCCCTGGCCCGCAAGCTTGCCGGGCTGCGGATCCTGCGCGACGAGCTCTCGGTCGCGGACGCCGGCGCCCCGGTGCTGGTGGTCAGCCAGTTCACGCTCTACGGGGACACCCGCAAGGGCCGTCGCCCGTCGTGGGTCGCGGCTGCCCCGGGCCCGGTCGCGGAGCCGCTCGTGGACGCCGTCGTCGGGGGCCTGCGCGAGGCGGGCGTCCACGTCGAGACGGGCCGGTTCGGCGCGATGATGGAGGTCGCGTCGGTCAACGACGGCCCCTTCACGCTGGTCGTCGACGTCTGAGACCCTGCCGGACGGACCCCGCCCTGGCTGAGACGTGCGCTTGACACGGCCGAAACCCTCGCGAGACCTCACTCTGGTCGAATGGGATTCGAAGCGCGGCTAACATTCGAGTCACGTCTGACCGATGCCGCTCAGAGACAGGGGAGGGTTCGCATGCCCGCAGGGGTCCAGGACCGTCCGGGGGGAACGACCACCAGCCACGCCACCCGGCGTGAGGGCGCCGCGCCGCCGCGCGCCCGGGAGCGCGAGCGCGCCCGCACGGTCGTGGAGGACGGGTACGGCGGGATCGTGTGGCGGGCCGAGCCCGGCGGCGGCAAGTCCACGCTGCTCGACGAGGTCCTCGCCGACCTCGCCACCGGGCGCGACGGGGCCGCGCCGACCGGCAGCGGCGCGTCGGCCCGGGACGGGCGGGAGCCGGCGGCGCCCCCGGGCCCGCTCGTCGTCCGGGTGGGCCGGGCCGCGGGGGAGCGCCCCGGCGCGTTCGTCCGCGTGCTCCTCGAGGCCGTCGCGGCGACGACCGGCGCCCCCGCGCCCCCGGCCCTCGCGCGCCCCGACGACGGCTGCCCCGAGGTGGCGGCGGCCCGGTTCGCCGACGCCGTCGCGCCGCTCCTGGGGGGTCGGACGCTCGTGGTCGCGGTCGACGACCTCGACCTGCTCGACCCCGACTGCCAGGAGGTCCTCGGGCAGATCGTCTCGCGGCGGGTGCGCGGCGTCGTCGTGCTGGCCACCGCGACCCCGGACGACGGCGAGGCGCTGCCGCGCGCGCTCGAGGTCCGGGACCTCGCGGGGCTCGGGCCGGTCGAGACCGTCGCTCTCCTCGCGGCACGGGGGGCCGTGGTCGCGCCCCACGTGGCGGCACGCCTCTCGCGCGACCTTGCGGGCAACCCCGCCGCGCTCGTCCAGACGGCTGCGCTGCTGAGCGCCTCCCAGCTCGCGGGATCGTCGGCGCTGCCGGATCCGCTGCCCGTCGTGCCGGCCGTCCGGGACGTCGTCGGGAAGGCCGTCGACCGCCTGGACGAGTCCGAGCGCCACGTCCTCCTCGTCGCGTCGGTGGCGGCGACCCAGCGGACCGACGTCCTGCTGGCCGCGACCGGCCGCAGCACCGACGAGCTCCTGCGCGGGGGCGCCGCGGCGCACCTCGACCTCGTGGCGTCGCGCTACCGGTTCGCCGACCCGCGCGTCCGGGCCCTGGTCCACGGCGAGGCGACGCTCGCGGAGCGCACCGCCGCCCACGACGGGCTCGCTCGCGCCGTCGCCGAGACCGACCCGGAGCTCGCCGCCTGGCACGTCGCGCTGGCCACGCTCGAGGGGGATGCCCAGGTCGCGGACGGGCTCGTCGCGCTCGCGAGGCGCCACCTCCACCACGGGGACGCCGGCGCGGCGTTCGACGTCGCCCGCGAGGCCGCGTCGCACGCCGTGGGGCGCGCGCGTCGTCGGGCCCTCGAGCTCGCCGCGGCGTCCGCGCTCGCGGCGGGCTGCGTCCAGGACGCCACCCACTGGGCGCGCGGCGCCATGCGCGGCGCGGACCCCGAGGAGGTCGCGCGGGTCCTCCCGACGCTCGTCGTGGCCGTGAGCCTGTCCGAGGGCCAGGTCCCGCTCGACGCCGTCGAGCGGGCCGTGGCGTCCGTCCTCGTGACCGACGCCCGCGCCGCGGCCCCCGCGGCCTGGGCGAAGACCGCGCTGCGCACGGTCCGCGCGGCGGTCACCGCGGCCCGGCTACTCGCGGAGCGGGGTGAGGGGCGCGGCGCGCGGTCCGCGCTCGCGAGCGCCCAGCGCGTCGCCGAGGCCCTCGCGTCGGCCGCGCCGCAGGACGAGGTCGCCGCGGCGGCGTCGGACCGGGCGCAGGCAGCGCTCGCGGCCGGCCGGACGGCCGCGGACGTGTTCCGCGTCGACCCGGGCGGGACGTGCGGGGCCAACGGGGCCGTGCCGCTCACGGGCGGCACCGACGCCTCCACGCGCGCCGTCGCCGGGCTGCACGCCGGGCTCCGCGGCGACCTCGCGGCTGCGTCGTCGGCGCTCGCCGACGCGCTGCTCGAGCTCGCCCCGCTCGACGGCGAGGAGCCGTGGGACGACGGCACGGCCGGGGCGTCCGTGCCGCTCGCGGAGGCGTACCTGTGGGTCGCGAAGGCCCTCGTCGACACCTGGGCGGGCGACCTGCGCGCCGCCCGCGCCGAGCTCGAGCACGCCGCCGTGCGCGTGCCGGTGGCCCTCCCGTTCGCGGGGCTGGGCGCGGTGCTCGCGTGCCGGCTGGACCTCGCCGCGACGGGCGCGACCGGCCCGGTCGGCGCCGCGCTCGCCGCGACGGTCCCCGGCCCGCAGAGCCGACCGGTCCGGCACGGCGCGCTCGCCGACCGCGCCCTCGCGGCCGTCCTCGACCGCCGGTACGACGAGGCGGCGACCCTCGTCGAGCTCGCGGAGCAGCGCGAGCGCGCGGTCGAGGCGCAGCCGCTGCCCCTGCCCGTCGTGGACGAGGTGTGCGCGTGGGAGCGCGCGGGCCGCCGTGCGGAGGCGCTCGCCGCGCGCGACCGGCTGCGCGAGCGCACCGCAGGGCTCCCGGCCGACCTGCGGGACGCCGCGGTGGCCCGCGCGGACGTCCTGGTCGCGCCGCCCGAGGAGCTGGCCGCCGCCGTGGAGGTCGCCGTCGAGGTGTCGCGGCGCCTGGCGTCGCCGTACGAGCGCGCGCGGACCGAGCTCGCGATCGGGCGGGCGCTCGCCCGCTCCGGCGACGTGTACGACGCGACGAGCCACCTGTTCTCCGCGGTCGAGCTGTTCCGCACCGCGGGGGCCACCGCGTGGGAGCGAACGGCGTCGGACGACCTGCGGGCGCTGGACGGGCAGCCGGTCCCGGCGCCGTTCACGGGCCCGGTTCCCGTGGTGCCGACGGCGGCCCCCGGCGTCACGGCCGACGGCACCGGGCCGGGCGCGATGGTGCCGGCCGGCGGGGCGACGCCGTCCGGCTCGGTCGCGACGCCCGGCTGGGGCGTGCCGCAGGTCGGTGCGGCCGCGGGCTCGACGAGCTCGACGTCCGCGACGGCGCCCGACGCGGTCGTGGACGCCCTGCGCGCCCGCCTGCACGAGCGGTGGGGGACGCTGCTGACCGAGCGCGAGCTCGACGTCGCGCTGCTCGTCGTCGACGGCGCCTCCAACAAGGAGGTCGCCGAGTGGCTCTTCGTCTCGGTGCGGACGGTCGAGGTGCACCTCGGTCGCGTGTTCCGGAAGCTCGGCGTGCGCTCGCGGGTCGAGCTCACGGTGGTGGCGCACCGGGGCTGAGCGGTGCCGCGGTCCGGGCGGGTCGTACGGGGAACCCCGTACGGCCCGGAGACCGTTCCGCGCGAGAATGTGGACGCTGCGGATATCGGAAGGTTTCCTGACAAATTACGGTCGGGGAGTCCGACCTCTCTCAGCGTGGAGCAGCAGATCATGAAACCCACCTCCCTCCGGCCCTCGCGCCGCGTGCTCGCGGCCGTGACCGCCGTGACGACGCTCGCGGGCCTCGGCGCCTGGGGCGCCCAGACGGCGAGCGCGGCGCCCCGCGTCCCCGCCGCCCTGGCCGCTGCCGCGACGACCGCCTGCGCGCCCGCCTGGAGCGCCGCCACCGTCTACACCGGCGGCACGGCCGCCTCCTACCAGGGCGTCAACTACACCGCCAAGTGGTGGACCCAGGGCGAGACGCCCGGGGCGTCCGCGTACGGCGCCTGGGCGTCGAACGGCGCGTGCGGCGCGAGCACCCCGACCGCCACGACGACGCCGACCTCCACGACGACGCCGACCGCCACGACGTCCCCGACCGCCACGGCGTCCCCGACCACCAGCCCGACCGCGACGCCGACGGGCGGCACCACGTCCCCGGCGACGGACGAGGCCTGCCGCCCCGACGGGCTCTACGAGACGCCGGGCGTCGCCGTGCCGTACTGCGACGTCTACGGCACCGACGGCCGGGAGAAGCTGCCCAACGACCTGAAGCGCCGCGTCATCGGGTACTACACCTCCTGGCGGACCGGGGCCGACGGGACCCCGTCCTACCTGCCCGGGAACATCCCGTGGGACAAGGTCAGCCACATCAACTACGCGTTCGCGCACATCGACGGCAACGGCAAGGTGTCGGTCAACCAGGACGCCAAGGGCAACCCGGCGACCGACGCGACGTTCCCCGGCACGACCATGAACGCGAAGCTCCCGTACACCGGCGAGCTCAACCTCCTCAACACCGCCAAGGCGGCGCACCCGGGCGTGAAGTCGCTCGTGTCCGTCGGCGGCTGGGCGGAGACGGGCGGCTACTTCGACGCGTCGGGCGCGCGGGTGGCGTCCGGCGGGTTCTACGCGATGACGGCGTCGCAGCAGAAGATCGACGCGTTCGCCGACTCCGCGGTCGCCTTCATCCGGCAGTACGGCTTCGACGGCGTCGACATCGACTACGAGTACCCGACGAGCAACACCAACGCCGGGAACCCGCTGGACTTCCCGACGGCGAACGCGCAGCGCGGCGTGCTGTGGAAGAACTACCTCGCCCTCATGAAGACGCTGCGCACCAAGCTCGACCAGGCGTCCGCGGCGGACGGAAGGTACTACGAGCTCACCGCGGCCGTGCCGGCGTCGGGCTGGCTGCTGCGCGGCGAGGAGGTCTCGCAGATGGTCGAGTACCTCGACTTCGTCAACATGATGAGCTACGACCTGCACGGCGCGTGGAACGACAAGGTGGGCGGCAACGCCCCGCTGTTCGACGACGGCCAGGACGCCGAGCTCGCGGGCGCCGGCGTCTACACGGCCTACAAGGGGATCGGCTACCTCAACGGTGACTGGGCGTACCACTACTTCCGTGGCGCCATGCAGGCGGGCCGCATCAACCTCGGCGTGCCCTTCTACACGCGCGGCTGGAAGAACGTCACGGGCGGCACCAACGGCCTGCACGGCACCGCGCCGCTGCCCGACCAGACGAAGTGCCCGGCCGGCACCGGCCCGTCCGCGGGTGGCACGACCCCGTGCGGCAACGGCGCGGACGGCATCGACAACCTCTGGCACGACGCGAACGCGTCGGGCAACCAGGAGGCCGCCGGCTCGAACCCGATCTGGCACGTCCTCAACCTCGCGAAGGGCGTCGTGGGCGACTACGCGGCGTCGTACGGCTCGCCGACGACGCCGCTCACGGGCACCTACCAGCACAACTTCGACAGCACGTCCGGCACCGAGTGGTGGTGGAACGCGAGCACCAAGACGTTCCTGTCGGGCGACGCCGACCAGGCGGTCGACCAGAAGGCCGCGTACGTCGACGCCAACGGCCTCGGCGGCATCATGATCTGGGAGCTCGCGGGCGACTACGCGTACGACTCCGCGAAGGGCCAGTACGGGATGGGCTCGACGCTCGTCACCAAGATCCACGACGCGTTCACGAAGGCCACGCCGTACGGCGCGAGCAAGGCCGACGTGACGATGCCCGACAAGGCGCTCGACCTCGACGTCAGCTACTCGGACTTCGCGCTCGGGGACAACAACTACCCGATCAACCCGAAGGTCACGTTCACCAACAAGGGCAAGGCCGCGATCCCGGCCGGCTCGACGATCACCTTCGACTACGCGTCGAGCGACACGGGCGCCATGAGCGAGCAGAACGGGTGGGGTCTGACGCAGACGGGCAGCACCAAGCCCGCGAACAACGTCGGCGGCCTGAAGTTCGACTTCTACACCGCCACCATCAAGGTGCCGTCGGGCGGCATCCCGGCCGGCGGCTCCGCGTCCACGAAGCTGTCCTGGCAGCTCCCGATCGCGCAGCTGTCGAACCTGCGCGTCACCGTCAACGGGACGACCTACGCCGCGACGTACGACAACCCGCGCGGCGTGACCGTCGTGGACGCGGCGTCGGGCACGGGCTCGACGGGCGGCACGGGTGGGACGGGTGGCACCGGCACGTGCACCGCGCCGGCCTGGGACGCCGCGACCGTCTACACGGGCGGCCAGACCGTCAGCTACGGCGGGCACACCTGGTCGGCCAAGTGGTGGACGCAGAACAACCAGCCCAGCGCGTCCGACGCGAGCCCGTGGGCCGACAAGGGAGCGTGCTGATGCGGGCGGCTGCCCGCGCGCTCGGCGCCTCCCTCCTGGCGGCGGGGGCCGTGCTCGCCCTCGCCGGGTGCTCGTTCGTCACGGGCGGCCACGCCCAGGGCAGCGCGGGCGAGGCGTCGGCCGCGACCTCGGCGGGGGACGTCGTCGGCGCGCCCCGGGCCATCGGCCCGCTCCGGGTCGCGGCCCCGGAGTACTGGGTGGTCGAGGCCGGGAAGGGCGGTGTCACGCACGTGTCCGCGGGCGGCTGCCCGAAGGCCAGCGCCTGTCCGGGATTCGACGTCGTGACGGGGAAGGCGGCCCAGGCGGCGACCACGGCGTACCTGCCGAAGGGGGCGACGTGCCCGGGCGACAAGGCGCTCGCCGCCGTCGCGGTGAAGGGCGGCGCCGACGCGTCGTCCGCGCCCGCCAAGGTCGCGGGGACGGCGGCCACCCGCAGCGTCTACGCGCTCTCGTGCCGTGACGCGTCCGGCAAGGAGCAGTACCGCGCGACCCAGGTCCAGTGGTCCGTGCCCGACGCGCCCGGCGGGCCGGTGCTCGTCGTCGACCGGTGGGCGTTCGAGGGCCTCGACGCCCGCCTCGGGGCGGCCGGCTGGGTCGAGTAGGCCCCGCCCGCCCGGCTGGTCGCCCCGGCCGGGCGGGCGGATCCGTGCTGACGTCGGACGCCGGCACGAGGAGGGCCCCGGTCACGTGGTGACCGGGGCCCTCTGCGCGACGTGGTGGGGGTCGTCGCGCCTTCGCGGGGACGCCCCAAGGGGGTGGGGGCCCTGCGGAACGCGGCGCCCCGCCGGCCCCAGGGGTGGGTCGGGCGGCGCGCACGCGGTCGGTGTCAGTGCGTCAGAGCAGCGCCTTGCGGCGACGGCGACCCGCGATCACGAGCCCGCCGCCGATGAGCAGGAGCGCCGCCGCGGCACCGGCGAAGGGCAGGACGTTCGCGCCGGTCTCGGCGAGGCCCGAGCGGGCGTCGGACCGGGACGCCGGGGTCTCGCCGGGGACGACGGCCGCGGGCGTCGTGCTCCCGCTCGTCGGGAGCACCGAGGTGGTCGGCGACCCCGAGGGCCCGGGCGCGTTGGTCGGGTTGGCGCAGGCCGTCGTGGCCGGCGGGTAGCTGACGACCCCGGAGACCATGTTGACGGCTGGCAGCGCGAGCGCCGCGGTGTCCGTCTTCGCGGTGCCCGTCCGGTACACGCCGTCGCTGACCGTGACCTTCGCGGTCGAGGCGACGTTCGTGTACTCGTCGTCGTGCACGGTGAAGGTGACCTTCACGTCCGGGCGCACCCACGTGTAGGGGCCGCCCTCCTCCCACGTGCCGTCCTTGAACACCCAGCCCGGCCAGGCCGTGGGCTTGCCCCCCGACTCCTCGGCGCCGAGCCACAGCACCTTGCCGGACACCGGCAGGTTCTTCTGCGTCTCGGAGTGGGTGCCGTCGAGCGACGTCCACGTGAGGTCGACCGCGGTGGCGGACGGGTCCTTCGACACGTCGACCGCGTAGCGCAGGTACGGGACGTTCCCGTCGCACTCGGGCGACTTCACCGCGAGCCCGACGAACGTCTGCGGCGTCGCGCCGTAGCCGTCGGTGGGCGTCGGGCTGGGGGTCGGGTCGGCGGCGGACGCGGCGGACGCGCCGGCGACGGTGAGCGGGAGGACCAGCGCGGCGGCCGCGGCCCCGCGACGCCATGTGCGGGCTGACACCATGACGAACTCTTCTCGTAGGTTCACGGCGGGTGGTTCACGGCGACGTGAAGCGGGATGTGACGGCCCGCGACCCCCCACCGGGAGGACCCGGACCGTGGCCCCGATACTACCCACGCGGAACGTGCGCAACTGCAGGTCAGGCGGGTGAACCGAGGGTGATCCCGCGAGTCGATGCCGATTCGTTATCGTCGGCGCCCCGGACGGTCGCCCGAGGCGTCGAACGGGAGCCCGAACGGGGCCCGAACGGGGTCCGAACGGCGCCCGGTCACGCCCCGCAGGACGTCGGGCGGACCGTGGCGAGGCCCCCGGCCTTCGTGGTCGGCGTGGTCCAGAGCTCGAGGGGCCCGCCGCTCGCGCGGGGCGTCAGGAGCGTGACCGTGAGCGTGACCTTCTGCCCGGGCGACAGGTCGACCGTGAGCTGGGTCGCGGTGCGGCCCGCGACGTCGTGGGAGTCGCCGCCCACGGTCGCCTTCCCGCGCTCGACCACGGGCACGCCCACGCCCTGCGGCGTGTACACGACGACGTTGGTCCGGATCGTGCCCGGCTCGAGGTCGATGCCCGCGGCCTCGCCCGTGACGTAGCTGGGCAGGCTCTGCGCGGCGTCCTTCGGCGCCTCGGAGCGCAGGGTCACCGTGTAGACGTCGCGTCGCGTGCCCGCCGAGCCCTCCACGCACTGCGACGAGGAGAGCTTCGTGGACGTCCGCAGGTAGTAGCCCATCTTCCCGGACGTGCCGTCGTTGAGGAGGACCGCGACCGCCCGGCCCCCGCGCGGCGTCGAGATGAGCGCGCCGCTCAGCTCGGTGCCCGCGAGGAGCGACTGCTCGTCGTCGTGGGCCGACCACACGAGGAGGCGACGCTCGTCGGCGGCGGCCGTCAGCGCGTGCTGCAGGTCGGCCGCGGGGACGTCGCCGTGCAGCAGGGTGTCGAAGACGGCGCCCGCGGCCTCGGAGAAGAACGCGTCCTGCTGGGCGGGGTCCGAGATCGCCGCGTAGACCTGGGAGAGCAGGATGCTCACGGCGTTGTCGGAGGTGAGCTCGACGTCGGTGCTGCCGTCGTCGGTGCGCGCCTTCACCGTCACCGGGCCCGTCGCGCCGAGCAGGTGCGAGAGCGCGACCGGGTCGGTCGCGACGACGCCGTCGACCGTGCCGTGCCCCGCCTTCTTCCACATCGCGGCCATGGTCCGTCCCGTGTCGGGGAAGTCCGCGAGCATCGTCGTGTCCTGGGGGAAGCGCGCGGGCTGCGTCCCGAAGACGTCGGTCGCGTCCTTGCCGAGCCTCACCACGGGCGTGGCCCACGGCCCCAGGTCCGCGGACGACGCGTGCCCGGCGACCGAGACCTTCCCGCCCTTCGCGCGGAGCACGGTGATCGAGCCCGGGATCCCGCCCGACGAGCGCAGCTCCGCGTTGTTGAGGGACAGCAGCAGGTACGTGCGGGTGCCGTCCGCGCCGAGCATGGACGGCAGGAGGGCGGTCGCGCGGTGCGCCGTCGTCACGGTCGAGGAGAGCGTGCGGACCTTGTCCTGGAGGCTCGCGACCGGGTCGCCGAGCTGCGGGCGCAGCGCCGACGTGTCGATGGCGTCGAGGTCGCGGCGGACGGGGACCAGCGCGCCGGCCGAGCGCGCCACGAGCGGCGCGGCCCGCTCGAGCGGACCCAGGTCGATGCCGCCGTCCTTCGCGCGGAGGCCGGCGAGGTCGACGGCGCCCGACGCCTCGACGAGCGGCGGCAGGACCTGCTGCGCCAGGTCGTCGACCGAGCGGGTCGCGGTGCGGAACGCCTCGGCGTCGGCGCCGATGCCCGGCAGCGAGCCGGCCACCGCCCAGACCGGGCCGCTCGTGCCGCGCCGCGCCTGCGCCGTCTTCTCCTGGACGCGGGCCAGCGCCTCCTCGGCGGCCTGGGTGTCGCCCCCGGTGAGCGCCTCCTCGACCACGGGGACGTCGTCGAGCGCGGACGTGAGCGCGTCGCGCGCCTCGAGGCCGCCCTTGACGGCGAGCCCGACGGCGACGGCGACCGCCACGACGGCGACCGTGATCCCGAGCGCGACCCAGCGGCCCACGTGCCGGCGTCGCGGCCGGGTGCGGCCGTGCGCCGGCACGGCGTGCAGCCCGGCGCCCGGGGCCTCGGCTCCGTCGGGGGTGTCGGGCGGGTCGCTCGGCATGGCCGCCACTCTAGGGCGCCGGCGGGGAGGAGTCGGTCGCCGGTCGTGGTGAAGACGTGCGCGAACGCGTCAGCGGGCGGGTTTCACCCGCTCAGGAGCGGACCACCGTCACCGGGCAGGGCGCGGCCTCGAGCACCTGGCGGCTCACCGAGCCCAGCACGAGCCGCTCGAAGCCGCCGAGCCCGCGGGCCCCGACGACGAGCCGCTCGGCGCCCTCGGCGACCCCGAGCAGGCCGGGGCTGGGCGGCGCGTGCACGACGACGGGCTGCACCCGGTCGGCGGGGAGGTCGAGGTGCGCGTCGGCGACGGACTCGAGGAGCCTGGTCCGGGCCCACTGGTCGTAGTCGTCGATCGGCGGGATCCAGCCCCACGCCTCGGGGAGCGGGGAGATCGTCGTGAGCTGCCAGCAGTAGACGGGCTGGAGCACGCCGCCCACGCGCTCCGCGGCGGCCGCGCCCTCGCGCAGCGCGCCGATCGAGAGGTCCGAGCCGTCCACGCCGACGACGACGCGCGGCCGGTCGTCCGGCGCTCCGGCGCCGTCGCCCCGGGCGTCGCCCGCGGCACCGTGCGTCTCGGGAGGCGGCACGTCCGCGCCCTCGTGCGCGACGACCGTGACCGGGACGTGCGCGTGCTGGACGACCGAGCTCGAGACCGAGCCCAGCAGGAACCGGCCGAACCGCCCGAGCCCGCTGCGCCCGACCACGATCATCCCGACGTCGAGCTCCTTGCCGAGCTCGAGCAGCACCTCGGCGGGCCAGCCGTGGACCTGCCGCGCGGTGACGCGGTCCGGGTCTCCGACGACGTGCCCCGCGTCCCGGCCGCGCTGGACCGCGGCGTCCAGCAGCGACTGGACGTACGTCTGCTTGGCGGCGAAGACCTCCTCGGCGCCGTCGGGGTGCACGCCGCGCGTGCCGTCGTCCCAGCTCTGCACCCACGAGTACACGGCGACGAGCGCCGTGTCCCGCCGCGCCGCCTCGCGCAGCGCCCAGTCCAGCGCCAGGTCGGCCTGCGCCGACCCGTCGACCCCGACAATCAGCCCGCCACTCTCAGCCCGCATCGGGGCTCACCCCTCGTCGTCGTCCCGCTGCCGTCGCCGTGCGCCCCGCGTCCGAGCTGGGCCGCCCCGGCACTCCCATGCTGACCCAGGCCCCGTCGTCCTGCACGACGGCGCAGCGTGCGCGGGGTGCGCCCGCGGGCCACGGGCGCCGGTCCGGCCGCCGCCAGTCCGCCAGTGGCGAACACGGGCAGATCCGCGGCGTGTAGCCGGTTGGTCCCCACTAGAGTCGAAGCGGTCAGGCCTGTAGCGCGCAGGCACACGCCGCTCGTGAGGAGCAGCACATGTTCGAACGTTTCACCGACCGAGCCCGTCGGGTCGTCGTCCTCGCCCAGGAAGAGGCGCGGATGCTGAACCACAACTACATCGGGACCGAGCACATCCTGCTCGGGCTCATCCACGAGGGAGAGGGCGTCGCCGCCAAGGCGCTGGAGTCGCTCGACATCTCCCTCGACGGCGTGCGCGCCCAGGTCATCGAGATCATCGGGGAGGGCCAGCAGGCCCCGACGGGTCACATCCCGTTCACGCCGCGCGCCAAGAAGGTCCTCGAGCTGTCCCTGCGCGAGGCGCTGCAGCTCGGCCACAACTACATCGGCACCGAGCACATCCTGCTCGGCCTCATCCGCGAGGGTGAGGGCGTCGCCGCCCAGGTGCTCACCAAGATGGGCGCCGACCTCAACCGCGTGCGCCAGCAGGTCATCCAGCTCCTGTCCGGCTACCAGGGCAAGGAGCCCGCGACCGCGGGCGGTCCCGCCGAGGGCCAGCCGTCCGGCTCGGCCGTGCTCGACCAGTTCGGGCGCAACCTCACGCAGGCCGCGCGCGACTCCAAGCTCGACCCGGTGATCGGGCGCGAGAAGGAGATCGAGCGGGTCATGCAGGTGCTGTCCCGCCGCACCAAGAACAACCCCGTCCTCATCGGCGAGCCCGGCGTCGGCAAGACGGCGATCGTCGAGGGCCTCGCCCAGGACATCGTCCGCGGCGACGTCCCGGAGACCCTCAAGGACAAGCAGCTCTACACGCTCGACCTCGGGGCCCTCGTGGCCGGCAGCCGCTACCGCGGCGACTTCGAGGAGCGCCTGAAGAAGGTCCTCAAGGAGATCCGCACGCGCGGCGACATCATCCTGTTCATCGACGAGATCCACACGCTCGTCGGTGCGGGTGCCGCGGAGGGCGCGATCGACGCCGCGAGCATCCTCAAGCCGATGCTCGCCCGTGGCGAGCTGCAGACCATCGGTGCGACGACGCTCGACGAGTACCGCAAGTACGTCGAGAAGGACCCGGCGCTCGAGCGCCGCTTCCAGCCGATCCAGGTCTCGGAGCCGTTGCTCCCGCACGCCATCGAGATCCTGCGCGGCCTGCGCGACCAGTACGAGGCGCACCACCGCGTGTCCATCACGGACGGCGCGCTCGTGGC
>Ga0164243_10003060_pt1 | contig 27020 bp, 21 predicted proteins | sample OricompcompostOP_FD_108781 | JGI IMG/M metagenome (GOLD analysis project Ga0164243, IMG submission 108781) | Organic Plus compost microbial communities from Emeryville, California, USA - Original compost - Organic plus compost (OP) | ecosystem: Engineered > Solid waste > Mixed feedstock >...
CCGCGCGCAGGGCTCGTCCGATGAGCCGGGAGATCTCGTGCGTCCGCCCGCCGACCGTGCCGTTCACGCTCTCCCGGTCGTTGCGCTCGTTGGTCGCCCGGGGGAGCATCGCGTACTCGGCGGTGACCCAGCCCTTGCCTTTGCCGTTCAGCCAACGAGGGACCCCGTTCGTGAAGGAGGCGGTGCAGAGCACCTTCGTGCCGCCGAAGCTGATCAGGGCCGACCCTTCGGCCTGGGCGCTCCACCCGCGCTCGATCGTGATCGGCCGCAGGTCGTCGACGGCCCGCCCGTCGGCCCGGACGATGCTCTGGGAGGCGGCTTCGGTCATGGTCTCTCCTCTGTCGGTCGAACGCGTGTCCGGGTCAGCCCCGGAGCCTCTCTGCGGCAGGGAGGTCGATGACCCCGGTCTGCACGAGCTGGACGTCGCGCACCTCGCGGCCCATGAGCCGGTTGGCGAGCGCGGTGAAGTCGTCGGCGGAGTCTCCGGTCGCCTCGTAGACGTAGGTCGGGGCGGCGTCCGGCGGCGCAAGCAGGTCGCCGCGCACGAGCTGACGGAACACGTCGCCGGCCGTCTCGTCGTCGCTTGACACAAGGGAGACGCCCTCGCCCATCACGTAGCCGATCGCCCCGCGCAGGAAGGGATAGTGCGTGCAGCCGAGGACGAGGGTGTCGACGTCGGCAGCGCGCAGCGGCGCCAGATACTCCTCCGCCACGGCGAGGACCTCCGGGCTGTCGGTGATCCCCGCCTCGACGAACTCGACGAAGCGCGGGCACGCCGCGGCGAAGACCTCGAGTCGCTCGTTCACCTCCAGCATGTCCTGGTAGGCGCGGGATCCGATCGTGCCGACGGTGCCGATCACGCCGATCCTCCCGTTGCGGGTGGTCGACATCGCCCGGCGCACGGCGGGACCGATCACCTCGACGACCGGCACCGTGTAACGCTCCCTGGCGTCGCGCAGCATCGCGGCCGAGGCGGTGTTGCAGGCGATCACGAGCATCTTCACGCCCTGGTCGACGAGGGTGTCGAGCACGTCCAGCGCATAGCGGCGGACGTCGGCGATGGGCTTGGGCCCGTAGGGGGTGTGAGCGGTGTCGCCGATGTAGACGAACGACTCACGGGGCAGCTGCGCGCGGATGGCTCTGGCCACCGTGAGCCCGCCGACACCGGAGTCGAAGATGCCGATCGGCGCGTCGTTCATGGTCACCCAGCCTAGTCCGACCTGCGGTGCCGCCTTCGCGGCCCACCGTCATCCGCGGCCCTACACTGTCCGTCATGACCGGTTCGACCGCGCTGAAGACCGACCGCTACGAGCTGACGATGCTGGAGGCCTCGCTGCGCGACGGCACCGCGTTCCGCCCGTCCGTGTTCGAGCTGTTCTCCCGCCGTCTGTCCGGCGGACGCCGGTTCGGGGTCGTGGCCGGCACGGGACGCCTGCTCTCGCTGCTGCGGGACTTCCGGTTCGGCGACGAGGAGCTGCGCTACCTCCGCGACGAGAAGATCGTCAACGCCGAGGCGCTGCGCTACCTGGAGGGCTATCGCTTCGGCGGGACGATCCGTGGCTACCGCGAGGGCGAGCTCTACTTCCCCGGCTCCCCCGTCCTCACCGTCGAGGGCACGTTCGCCGACGCGGTGATCCTGGAGACGCTCGCGCTCAGCGTTCTGAACCACGATTCCGCCGTCGCGACCGCCGCCTCGCGGATGGCGATCGCCGCCGGAGACCGGCCGCTCGCAGAGATGGGTTCTCGCCGTACGGCCGAGGACTCCGCCGTCGCCGCGGCACGGGCCGCATACATCGCCGGCTTCAGCGCGACGAGCAACCTCGAGGCAGGGCGCCGCTGGGGCATCCCGACGATGGGCACTGCGGCGCACTCGTGGACGCTTCTGCACGACACCGAGGAAGAGGCCTTCCGCGCGCAGGTCGAGGCGCTGGGCGTCGGCACGACGCTGCTCGTGGACACCTACGACATCCGCCGCGGCGTCGAGACGGCGATCCGGGTCGCCGGCACCGGGCTCGGCGGCGTACGCATCGACTCCGGCGACCTTCCGATCGTCGCCGCCGAGGTGCGGGCCCAGCTCGACGAGCTCGGTGCGACCGGCACACGCATCACCGTGACGAGCGACCTCGACGAGTACGCGATCGCCGCCCTCGCCGCCTCCCCCGTCGACGCGTACGGGGTGGGGACGTCGGTGGTCACCGGGTCGGGGTACCCGACGGCCAGCATGGTCTACAAGCTCGTCGCCCGGCAGGGCGCTGACGGCGCCTGGGTCGCGGTCGCGAAGGCCTCGCAGGACAAGGCGTCGCAGGGAGGGCGCAAGGCGGCCTTCCGACTGCTCTCCGACGGCGTCGCCCGGTCTGAGACCATCTCGGTGGCCGACGGCTTCGAGGAGGTGGAAACCGCCGCCGACCATCCGGACGGACGGGCGCTCCAGGTGACCCTGGTCGACCACGGCGAGATCGACCGGGCTGCGGAGGGCGCGGCCGGCACCGTCGCCGCCCGTGAGCACCACCTCCGGGTCCGCGAGGAACTGCCCGTGCGCGCGCTCGCGCTCAGCAAGTCGGATCCGGCGATCCCGACCGTCTTCGTCGACGCGGCCTGACCGGGTCCGACCCGCCGGATCAGCGAGCCATCGACTCGTAGATCTCCTTGCAGGTCGGGCAGACCGGGAACTTCTCCGGGTCGCGACCCGGCGTCCACTTCTTGCCGCACAGGGCACGCACCGGCTTTCCGGTGAGCGCCGACTCGAGGATCTTCTCTTTCTTCACATAGTGGGAGAACCGCTCATGGTCTCCCGGCTCCTGCAGCTCCTCCTCGAGGAGCTGCTCGAGTTCGCGGTCGAGGGTGGCGACACCACCCTGATCAGGGGTGTCCAGCGGGGTGCTCATAGCGCGATTCTAGTCGCGTACGCCCCGGAGGGCTCCGGCGAGGACTTCTGCCTCTCTCCGGGTCAGGCGGTCTCGACGAACTCCATCAGCCGCTCGCCGCTGCGTTCATAGACGCGCCCGCCCACGACCACGCCGATCGTGAGCACGATCCCGCCGGTGACGAGGCCCGCCCAGAGAGGGGCCAAGACCGATGCCGTCGGGTCGACGAGCGCGAACCACGCGAGGACGAGCGTCGGCCCGCTCAGCAGGATCGGCCCGAGAAAGGCCATGGTCTGACCGAGCACGCCCCGAGACGCGGACCGCTGGGGCTGCTGGAACGGACTGTCTCCCGGACGAGAGACGGCGTAGGGCGAGACGGCCGAGGCGATGCTTGAGAGGCCGAGACCGGAAAGCAGCAGACTGGTCGCGACGCCGATCACCGTCGGAAGGAGGGTCCACCGTCCGATGACGGCGAGGGTCAGCGAGATCGCGACCGCGAGCACCGGGATCGCGATGAGCAGGACCGGGACCAGCCGGCCGAGCCGGTCGGGCAGCCCGCGCACGCCGCTCGCGACGTGCGTCCACAGCGCGGTGGAGTCGTAGGCGACGTCGTTGTGCGGAAGCCAGCCGAAGAACAGCGCCATGATCGGGACCGGAAGCGCGGCGGCGAGCGGGAGCGGCACGCCCGCGACGAGAAGCGGGACCGCGGCGAGGACGCCGGCGACCGGGACGATCGCGACGTTCACCAGGTAGCGCCGGTCACGCAGCCAGTAGACGAGACTGCGCGCGGCGATCGCACCGAACGCGTTCGACGGAAGGAGCGCGAACCACCCCAGCCCCGGCCGTTCGCGGACGGCCGTGGGGCGTTCGGTCGTGGTGAGCGCCCGCCGCACGAGCCGCACCCAGCAGACGACGACGGCGGCGGTCGTGAGCACCGCGATCGCCCCGGTCACCCACGTGCCCGGCACATCCCCCGCCGCGGCATGCAGAGGGAAGGCCACGGCGGCTCCGAACGGAGTGAAGCCGAGGACGGCCGCGATCGCCGCGAGGGTCTCCGGAGCGTTCCCGTCCCATCCCAACGAGGCGACGAAGACGCCGACCGGCACGGCCACCACGATGACCGCCAACGTGAAAAGGCCCGTGAGCTCCCGGGACCGCCGCTCCGGGAGAAGCATCGCGGTCAGCGCCATCCCGACCCGCGCGGCGAGCACCGCGGTCGCGAGGGAGAGGAGAGCGCCGAGCACCGCGATCGGCCATGGCGCGCCGAGCGAGGCCGTCGTCACGGCGGACGCGGCCTCCACGGCGATGAGAGCCGACGACGGGACGCTGATCAGAGACGCAAGGGCGAGAGCCGCGGGCAGGCGACGCTCGTCCAGGCCGAAGACCGCGAACCGCCGGGGGTCGAGCTGGTCGACCGCGCCGGCGAGGATCGGGGCGAGGAAGAACCCGAGCACGATGGCCGAGCCCCCGGTGACCATCACGGCTCGCGCGACGGCGACGGCTCCTGAGGCCAGGCTGAGGACCGCGACCACGGCGACGACCGTGGCCGCCGCCGTGAGGACGAGCCCGACGAGCATGCGGACGGCCTGCGCACGGTCGCCGCGGACGGCTCCGGCCAGGAGCGCGGCCCTCAGTCGGAGAATGCGTGCAGCCACTCCAGCCCCTCCACCTCACCGGCGCCGCCGGACAGCTCGACGAAGCGCTGTTCGAGGGTCTGCCCCGCACGGACCTCGTCGACGGACCCCTCCGCGAGCACCTCGCCGCCCACGATGATCGCGATCCGCGAGCAGACCCTCTCGACGAGGTCCATCCCGTGGCTGGACAGGATGACGGTCCCGCCGTGCGCGACGTAGGCGTCCAGGATGTCGAGGATCACGCCGGACGAGACCGGGTCGACCGACTCGAAGGGCTCGTCGAGGACGAGGACCCGCGGGGAGTGGATCATCGCACCGGCCAGCATGATCTTCTTTGTCATCCCGGCGGAGTAGTCCGACACGACACGCCCGAGGGCTCCCGTGAGGTCGAAGGCGCGGGCGAGGTCTGCGGTGCGCTTCTCGACGACGTCGGCGGCAAGACCGCGGAGGAGTCCGTAATAGTGGAGCAGCTGCCGGCCGGTGAGACGGTCGAAGGTCCGGAGCCGGTCGGGCAGGACGCCCATGAGCCTCTTGGCCTCCCGTGGGTCCGTCCTCTGGTCGACGCCGCAGACGTGGACGGTGCCCTCGTCGGCGCTGAGGAGGCCGGCGACGATCGAGAGGGTCGTCGTCTTGCCCGCACCGTTCGGCCCCACGATCCCGTAGAACGATCCGGCCGGCACGGTGAGGCTGACGTCGTCGACCGCGCGGTGATCGCCGAACGTCTTCACGAGACCTCGGATGACGAGCGCGTACCGGTCGGAGCCGGGCTCGACCGCATCCGCCGAGACCTCCGCCGCGCCCTGCTCCGGCTCCGCCGCCGGCGCGGGGGCATCGGCGATCCCCTGCTCCACTGCCGCGGCAGCGGCGTCGGCGATCCCCGTCACCGTCTCGCCATCGACCGGCTGCTCCGTGACCGAGACCGCCGAGCCCTCATCGATCTCAGTAGAGACGGACACGGCATCGACGTCGTCGACGTCGCGCACGACCGGCGCGTTCACCTCGACGACGTCCGTCACGTTCTCGGCGCGGACCAGGGGCCGCTTCGTCGCGGCGGACTCCTTCTCCGCCGTCGTCCCGACGCTCGGCGCCCCGGCTTTCGTCGACGGCGACCCGGCCTTCGTCTTCGCCGCCGTGGTCTTGGCCTTCGCCGCCGTGGTCTTGGCCTTCGGCGAGGACGGCTTCTTCTCGGCCGTCGTCTCGGCCTTCGTCTTCGCCGCGGTCTTGGCCGCCGTCTTCGCCTCGCCCTGGGTCGTCGCCGACGTCTCGGCCGCCTTCGACGTCGGCGACGTCGCGGGCTTCCGGCCCTTTGCGGCAGTCTGCCCCGTCGTCTTCCGGGCGACTTTCGCGGGAGTCGTCGACGCCGCCGTCTTGACGGCAGCCACCTTCACCGCTTCCTCCGCGGTCTGCCGAGCCCTCTCCTCGGCCTTGGCCTCCTCCGCCTTCGCAGACGCCGCCTTCGCCGCCGCCGCACGCGCCGCCGTCGTCTTCGCGACCGTGGACTTGGCCTCCGCGCTCCGCGCCGCCGCCTGCGTGTTTCGCGCCTTGACCGCCGCGGTCTTCGCGGCCTCGGTCTTCGCCGCGCTGGACCGCTTCGCCGACGCCGTGCCCGCACGCTTCGCCGACGCGGCGCCGGCTCGCGGCGCTGTCGTCTTCGCGGTCCGGCCGGTCGTTCCGGCACGTCTCGCGGTCGTCTTCCCCTCCGCCGGGGGAATATCGGGGGAATCGCTCCCCTCGGCGGTCTCGTCCGGTGTGCTCGAGTCTGGCGACGAGGAATCAGGCAGAGGAGCGGTCACCCAGAGAGGTTACCAATCCGCCCCTTGAATATGCCGGATCGACCGTGGAAAACGTCGTGAAACCTGTTTCCTGACCCGGTTCGGTTCCTGAAAGCCACCCGTGCAGTCGGTCACGAAATGGCAACGGGAGGAGGATCGCCCCGGGCTTCCCCAGCCCGGATCGATAGCATGATCCGCGGCACGAAGAAGTGTCCTGTCGATGAATCGACTGTGAACACACATAATCCGGAGCTGCTCTGTGACTCTTCAGACCATCATTCTCGCCGCGGGCATGGGCTCGAGGCTCGGTCGTGCCCTGCCGAAGCCGCTGACGCAGCTCGGCGACGGCCGTTCGATCATGCAGCAGCAGCACGACAACATCCGTGCCGCGTTCGGCGACGAGGCCCGCATCACGACCGTCGTCGGATACCGCGCCGAGGCGATCGTCGAGGCCTTCCCGCACGTCAACTACGTTCACAACGAGCGCTACGACGAGACGAACACGTCCAAGAGCCTCCTCCGCGGGCTGGGCGCCACGGGCAGAAGCGGCGTGCTCTGGATGAACGGCGACGTCGTGTTCGACCCGCTCGTCCTCGGACGCGCCATCGACCTCATCGAACGGGACCAGTCCTTCGTGACCGTCAACACCGCGAAGGTCAGCGACGAGGAGGTCAAGTACACGGTCAGCGCCGAGGGCTACATCAAGGACCTCTCGAAGACCGTGGTGGGCGGCATCGGCGAGGCGGTCGGGATCAACTACATCTCTTCCGCCCACAAGGCCGCGTTCATACGTCAGCTCCAGCGCGTGGACGACCAGGACTACTTCGAGCGCGGCCTCGAGCTCGCCATCGCCGAGAACGGCATCCTCGTCGAGCCCATGGACATCTCCGATCTCTACGCCGTCGAGATCGACTTCGCCGAGGACCTCGAACGCGCGAACCTCTACGTCTGACCGGTCTGCCCGCCGCTCGGCGTTCTCGCGGAAGACGACCTTAGGATCACTGCATGGCCGCGAAGGTGCACAAGATCCATTCGCTTCCCGACGACGCCCCCTGGGCCGGCGGCAGACCACCTACAGGCTCCGAGGAGAACCCTCTGCTGGTGCGCGGGATCGACCGCGTGCTGGCCGTGCAGCGCCCTCTGGTGCTCGCTCACATCCGCAGCATCCGCCTTCGCCACCCGGAGGCGACGCCGGACGAGATCGTCCGTTCCCTCGAACGCCGTTATCTCGCCGCGGTCACGGCGGGCGGCGCCGCCGTCGGTGCCACGGCGGTGATCCCCGGGATCACCACCGGCGTCACCCTCGCGCTGTCCGGCGTCGAGACCGCCGGGTTCGTCGAGTCCACCGCGCTGTTCGCCCAGTCGGTCGCAGAGGTCCACGGTATCTCGGTCACGAATCCCGACCGAGCCCGGGCGCTGGTCATGACGCTCATGCTGGGGAAGGAAGGGGTCGCCCTCGTCTCCCAGCTGGCGGGCCAGGCGACGGGCCGCGGGGGCAGCCGCGCCTCGTACTGGGGCGAGCTCGTCACCAAGACCCTCCCCCGGGCGGCCGTGGGACCCTTGGTCGATCGGCTGAAGTCGAGCTTCGTCAAGCAGTTCGCCGCGCGCGGAGGCGCCTCCTTCCTCGGCAAGGCACTGCCCTTCGGCGTTGGCGCGGCCGTCGGCGGAGCGGGCAACAACATCCTCGGACGACGGGTCCTGGTCACCTCACGCCGTGCCTTCGGGCCCGCGCCCGCCACCCTCCCCGCGGAGCTCGAGCCGGTGCCCGGAGCGGAGCGGATCGAGTCCCGCCTCCTCCGGGGCGCGCAGTTCACCGGCTCCGCGGTGATCGGCGCGGCGACCACCGCGGCACGCGGGATCGGATGGGCAGGACGCAAGGCGATCCAGGTCGCACGCCGCGACGGCACGCCGCCGGTCTCCGAGGAGAACCGCTGACCCGTGCCGCCACCGTCGCAGGCGGCTCCTGCACACTCGGCCGAGGCGCGCCCTTTTCCACCGGCCCCGGCGGGAACCCGCTCCGCTCGGCCGCTCCCGTCGGCTCCCCTCCCTACGCTGGCCGCATGTTGCAGCTCGACGACATCGGTAAGACTCCCGCCTACGCCGTGCCCTGGACCGTCGATCGCCGGGATCGCACCCATCCGGTGGTGGCGAACGGCGACACACGGGCGGTGGACTTCGTCCGGGTGTTCGCGAGCGCCGGGAGCGGCGCGCAGCGTACTCAGCTGTGGGGTCGGGTGGAGCACGGCGAGCAGCTGGAGATCTGCCTCTGCGACGCCGACCCCGACGATCTGGTGCTCACGCTCGCCTGGTTCCGTCCCGGCGACGGGCTAGAGTACGTCTGGAGGTTCGTCGTCTGACCTCAGTCGCCCACGCGGCCGCGCAGCGCACGCAGCGCCTTGCGATACCCGGCCTCGGAATAGGGCTTGAGGTTCTCCGGCAGGTCGGCCGCCGTCAGGCCCTCCAGGAAGACGGTCGGAGACACCTCAAGCGCCGTCGCGAGCTGGATCAGCACGAACAGCGTGGGATTGCCCTTCCCGCCCTCGATCCGCGCCAGATGAGACACGTCCATGTCTGCAAGCGCGGCGAGCTTCGCCCGGCTGAGAGACGCTCTGGTCCGGAGCTCCCCGACGAGCCGGCCGACATGCTCGGAGGCTCTCGACCGGGGTTCCTTCATGCCTCCAGCATCGTGGCGAGGCGCTCCCGTCACGCAGGCTTTCATGAACCTGACTACATGCGACAGGCTTAAAGACCATGATCTGCTTCCGGTCCGACGAGGACCGGAGGATCAGCTCAGCCGAGCTCGGGATCGGTGTCGTCCTCGTCGGCGCGGTCCGCCGCGTCTTCTTCGGCCGCTCCCCGTTCGAGGCCCGCGCCGCTGTGCCATCGCTCCCACTCGTCCATCAGCCGGGCGATCGCCGCGTGGAAGGCCGCGGTGGCGGCTCCCGGGGTGGTGTCTCCGAAGTAGTGACGCACCCATCGATCCAGACGTTCGGCCGCCGTCTCGTCGTCACGGATCCGGTCGGCCTCCGCCAGGATCCTCCCCGCGTCGTCGGCGCTCAGCCATTCACACTCGGAGAGATAGCCGTCGGTGTCGACCTGCGCGCGCCGGTCGGTCGGGCGAGTGACGAGCAGAGGCTTGCCCACGGCGAGACGGTCGTAGACCATGGCCGAGATGTCGACGACCGCGACGTCCGCGGCGGCGAGCTGCCATCCGAGGTCGGGGCCGTCGTCATACACGTGCGCCGCGGTCGGGTCGGCGGCGTTCGCCGCCTCGATCGCCCGCACGATGCGCCGATCCGCGGCACCGTACTCGGGATCGACGGCGCCGCTCCGGGGGTGCGGACGGTAGATCAGCCGATGCCGATCGCTCGCGAGCACGGCGGCCACGAGCGTCTCCCCGTGGGAGCGGATGGATCCGTAGTGAGCGGCGGGCCGGTCCCCTTCCCAGGTGGGCGCGTACAGCACGACCGTGCGCTCGTCCTCGACGTAGGGAAGGGTCCCCGAGTAGTGGTCGGCCTGAGGACGCCCGATCACGAGCGTGCGCCGCTCGATGTCGTAGTCCCACAGCACCCTGGCCAGGCGATCACGAGCCGCCTGACCCGCGACCAGGGCGTAGTCGTACGCCTTGTACTGGTTGGTCGTCATGTACATCTTGTCGGACTCGCCGTGGTTGATGAACACGTGCCACCGCCGGCCGTACCGGAACATCTGGAAGTTGCGGGTGTTCTGATTGACGTAGAGCACGATGCGGATGTCCTGCTCGGCCAGGTACTGCTCCAGGTCGCGAACGGTCTGCACGAACGCGACGGGCAGGGCGGCGTCGGCGAGCAGCGCCTCCGCCCCCGTCGCCGAACGCGACAGCACCACGACCGGCCAGGTCTTGCCGAGCTCGGCCAACGGCCGGTACCACTGTCGCATCTGGTATATGTTCACCGGGCCGTCGGCGAAGTAGACCGCGATGCGGAAGCGCTCCGCCGGCGACGCCTGAGCCGCGACGGCACGGCGCACCCGCTGCACCGCCGACCGGGAGGCGAGGGCGCGGCGCAGGAGTCGATACGCTTTGCGGGCATCCGAGAAAGCGGCCATCCTTCAAGGGTACCGAGCGGGCGGAACGCTCAGGTGCGGGTCTGCGGCACATGACATGATCGTCGGGTGGCGAACGACAGCACCCCCCTGCCTTCGGGCGTCTCGTTCGTGATGCCGGTGCTGAACGAGCGCGGATACCTGGAGCACGCCGTGGCCTCCGCGCTGGCGCAGGACGTGGACGGCCCGATGGAGCTCGTCCTCGCCCTCGGGCCCTCCACGGACGGCACCACGGCTCTCGCCGAGAGGCTGGCGTCCGCCGATCCCCGCGTGCGGATCGTGCACAATCCGGCTGCACACATCCCGGTCGGCCTCAACGCCGCGATCGCGGCCAGCCGCTACCCCACGATCGTGCGTGTCGACGCCCACTCCGAGCTCGCACCCGGGTACACCCGGCGCGCCATCGAGACCCTGCGGCGGACCGGCGCCGCGAACGTCGGCGGTGTCATGCGGGCCGACGGGCGGACCCCGTTCCAGCGCGCGGCGGCCAGAGCCTACAACTCCCCGGCCGGGCTCGGCGGAGGCTCGTACCACGGCGGGACCCGCGAGGGCGAGGCGGAGTCGGCGTACCTCGGCGTGATGCGCCGCCGGGTGCTCGACGAGGTGGGCGGGTTCGACGAGAGCATCCGGCGCGGCGAGGACTGGGAGCTGAACCTGCGGATCCGTCGGGCCGGCCACAAGGTCTGGTTCGACCCTGAGCTGGCCGTCACCTACTGGCCGAGAGAGAGCTGGGCCCGTCTGGCGCGGCAGTTCCGGGCGACCGGCGCCTGGCGCGGAGAGCTCGTCCGACGCTACGGCCGCCGCAACGGTCTTCGTTTCTTCGCCCCACCGGCGCTGGTCCTGAACGTCGCCCTCGCCGCCCTCGTCGCGATCCTCCAGCTCACCGGTCTCCTCAGCGGCGCCGCCGCGATGATCGCCTCGATCGTCTACCTGCCGATCGCCTCCTACGTCCTGCTCATCGTGGCTCTCGCGCTCGCCCCGCGCCGACCCGCCGACCCGCCGCGCGACCTGCGGGAGCGGCTCTGGACCCTGGTCGTGTTCCCCACGATGCACCTCTCCTGGGCGCTCGGGTTCCTCGGCGGCGTCTTCCGCGGCGCGCGCGGCACCGTCGACGCCTCACGGCTCGGCACCCGCAACACGCCGCTCCCCTGAGCCCGCGGGCGTCCGCCCTGCCCCACGCCCCGGATCGGGCCGTGCCCAGATCTTCACGCACGCGGGTCCGGCGGCGTCACGCCTCCAGGTACCCGAGGTCGAGGATGCGAGACACCACGCGTGCGGCCGCGACGCCGTCGTCGCGCCCGTTGAACTGCCGCTGCCAGGCCAGGTAGCGGTCCGCGTATCTCGCCACCGTGCCGAGATCCGCGAGCGCCTCCACGAGCTCGTCCTGCGAACGGACGAGCGGCCCGGGGGCACGTGCGGCGAGATCGAAGTAGAAGCCGCGGAGCTTGCCGCGATAGTGCTCGAGGTCGGGGACGAGAAAGTACATCGGCTTGCCGGTGACGCTGAAGTCGAACATCACCGAGGAGTAGTCGGTGATGAGGGCGTCCGCCGCGAGCAGCAGCTCGCCCGTGTCGGGATAGCCGGTCACGTCGATCACACGTGCGCCGTCCCTGTCCCGTCCCGGCTTGATCGTTCGCGAGTGCCCGCGGACGAGGACCACCGCATCGGCGCGCCGGGCCAGCTCCTCCGGGTCGACGAAGTCGACCATCTCGGCACGATCGTCCCGCCAGGTGGGGGCGTAGAGGAGGACGGTCTCGTCCTCGCCGATGCCCAGCCGGGCGCGCACCGCGCCGGCGTCACCCGTCAGCAGGACGTCGTTGCGCGGGTAGCCGTCGACCCAGATGGGACGACGCAGGAAGACGTAGGCCTTGCGCAGGACGCGAGCCGCGTAGGGGTTCTGCGCGAGCAGGACGTCCCACCGCCGTGACTCCCTGATCACGGCGAGCGCGCGCCGTGGATGGAAGCCGGGCCGGTGGAGGGCGAGACGCTTGAGCGGCGTCCCGTGCCAGGTCTGCAGCACCCTCTGCCCCGGCTTGCGGTCGAAGCGCCGCCGCAGCCAGTCGTTGACGATCAGCAGCCGCGCGGCACCGCGCGCACGCCACCACTCCGGCGACCCCTCGACGACCGGGACGGCCCCCTCCGGGACCGCGATGGAGAGGTCTGTCACGCTCCAATAGCGGGTCACCCCCGGTGCACGCCTGGCGAGCTCGCGATCGATCGCCCCGGGATTGCAGCCGGTGCTCTGCCCGTAGAAGCTCTCGAAGAACACCGCGTTCTCGGTGCCGCCGGGGAGAGCGACATACCGCCCCTCCAGCGCGAGCTGCCCCTCGGGGGTCTCATGGGCCGGGTCGAGCGGAGCGGCGATGTCCACACGCGCGCCGCCCACCGCGACCCGGAGGGTCGGCAGCAGCGTCGGGCGGAGAGCGAGATCGGAGAGGTCCTGCCCTTGCACCTCCAGGCGGTACTCCCCCGCCGGCAGCGGCAGGGCCGCTCCGCCCCACCGGGACGCCCGAAGCGGGAACGACGCCTTCCAGGTCTTGCCGCCGCCGGTGACCCGCCCCGTCGTCCGCGCTCGCGGGCCGATCAGCACGGCCTCCGCGGGCCGGGGGCCCGTGCCGGAGACGACAAGCGCCTCCTTCTCCTCGTGGATGAGGACGCTGGTCATTCGGCTCCCTTCGGCCCGGGGACGCCCCGGCTGCGGATCGCTCGGTAGACGCGCCAGGCGTTGCGCCCGTCGCGGTACGCGTGCATCTCGGCGCTCAGAGTACTGGATCGCTCGGATCGGGCGGTGAACTCGGCCGGATCGCCGAGAACCCGGTCGAGCTGGACCAACGCTCCGGCCCAGTCCCGGGCGAAGTCGTCTCCGGCCACGTCGCGATAGGTTCCGTAGAAACCCCTACTGCGGGCGTATTCCTCGGGGTCGGGAGCGAGATAGACGACCGGCATCGCGAGGAGGCCCACGTCGTAGGCGAGCGAGGAGTAGTCGGTAATCAGGACGTCGACGGCGGGCAGGACAGGGGTGACATCGGTGAGGACCGACGCCCCGAGCAGCCGGACCCGGTCCGTGCCCGGCGGCGGCCGGTACCCTCCCTCGCCAAGGGGGTGCGACCTCACCAGAAGCACCGCGTTCCGTCGCTCGAGCAGGCGCAGGATCCGATCCCACTCCTCCGGGGACGGCACCGCGGGATCCGGGGCGCCGTCGCGCCACGTCGGTGCGTACAGCAGCACCTGCGCGCCGCCGGGCAGGGCACCGGCCACAGCGCTCAGCCGCTCCGCCGCCGCGGCCCTGCGCTCATCCGGATCGCCCGCGGAGAGCACGTCCACACGCGGCTCGCCGGTGACCACCACCTGCTCGACCCCGAGCCCGAACGCGGACTCGAGGCGCCCGCGAGCACGATCGGAGGCGGCAGGAAGCAGACGGATCCGCCGCACCGTCTCGCGATAGAGGATCCCGAGCGCACGGCGCATGAGACGGGATCCGGGGAGGATCGCGCTCTGCACCGTCGCCGGCGAGTCCAGGCCGATGCGCTTGAGCGGGATCCCGTGCCAGAGCTGCACCACGAAGGCGCCCGAGGAGCCGTACCGGTTCACGTCGCCCAGACCGTGGGTCACGACCACCACGCCCGCGCGTGCCGTCGCCCACCAGCCCCGCAGGCCGTCTCTCGGCAGCGTGGGAACGCCAAGAGCACGAGCGTCACGCTCCTCGCGCTCCGATCCGGTCAGCCAGACCGCACGGTGTCCCTGGTCGCGGACGATCCCCCACAGTGCCAGCGCCCCGTCGCCGACCCCGGCCCCGCAGCCGAAGACCCAGCCGTCGTCCCGTGGAATGACCGCGTTGGCGACGCGGCCCGCCAGATAGAAGGGGATGCGGAGGAGCTTCCCGGCGTTGCCCGCGCGAAAGGAGAAGGACGCCACCCCGCGAGCCTATCGCGGGGTGGCGTCCTTTCCCGAGGGGAGCCGGACGGCCGTCGTCACAGACGCGGCCGCACCGCCTCTCCGACGGTCACGATCCCATCGCTCCCAGCGTCGCCGTGGCGGTCTGCGAGCGCCCGTCACGGACGTAGGTGATCTCCGCCTTGCTGCCGGCAGCTGCCGCGCGCACCTGCGCGGTGAGGTCGCTCGCGCTCGTGATCGGCGTGCCGTTGAACTGCGTGACGATGTCTCCGGCCTTCAGGCCCGCCGCCTCCGCGGCGCCGCCCCCCTCGACCTTCTGGATCGCCGCGCCGACCACCTGGGAGCCCTGAACCTTGTCCGCGTCCAGCACCGAGGCGCCGAGCAGGCCGTGCGTGGCCTTGCCCTTCTCGATGAGTTCGCTCGAGACGCGCTTGGCGATGTCGGACGGGATGGCGAAGCCGACGCCGATGTTGCCCGACTGCTCGCCGGACTGACTGCTGCCCGCGCTCGCGATCGCGACGTTGATGCCGATGAGCTTGCCGTTACCGTCCACGAGCGCACCGCCGGAGTTGCCGGGGTTGATGGCCGCGTCTGTCTGGATGACCGAGATGGAGATCTGGGCCTTCGCCCCCGAGGACTGCTGCCCGCGGCCGGGAATGTCGAACTGGAAGGGCTGCTGATCCGGAGACTGCTGGTTCGGGCCCTGCTGCGACTGGTCCGAGCCGTTGTCCGGCGCGGCGGAGGACTGGATCTGGATGCTCCGGTTCAGCGCGCTGACGATGCCGGTCGTGACCGAGTTGGACAGACCCAGCGGGGCGCCGACGGCGATCGTCTGGGCGCCGACGTTGAGCTTGGACGAGTCGGCGAACTCGATCGGGGTGAGGCTGCTGCCGTCCTCGACCTTGATGACCGCAAGGTCGTACGTCGCGTCGATGCCCACGACGGTGGCGTTCAGGATGCGCCCGTCGGAGGTGGTGACCCGAATCGCCGGGTCGGAGGCGGCGCCGTCGAGCGTGACGACGTGCGCGTTGGTGAGGATATGTCCCTGCTTGTCCAGCACGACGCCGGAGCCGCTGCCGCCGCTGGAGCCGCCCTGCACCTCGATCGTGACCACCGACGGCACGACCTTCGCGGCGACCCCGGTCGCCGCCGAGACCGACTCGGTGTTGTTGACGGTGACCGTCGACGGACCGGCCGCGGGGGACGAGGAGCTCTGTGCGGCGAAGGCGCCGCTGAGGGCGCTGGTGCCGAATCCGGCGGCTCCGCCCACGAGTGCGGCAGCGATGACCATCGCCGCGATCGTGGCTCCCCCGACGCTCCGCTTCTCCTTGGTCGTGGCGGGCGCCGCGGGCTCGTGCTGCGCCGCGGGACCGAACGAGGCGCCTCCGGGAGCGGCGCCGTACGGTGCCCCGAGCGGAGCGGTCGACCCGGGCGGGATCGGCTCGGTCGGCGCGGTGCTCGCGAACGCCGGGTCGCCCGACGGAGCGCCTGCCGGCACGGACGTGTTCGACGAGAACGCGGCGGGGACGTCGTGACCGGCGCCGGACTCGGGGCGAGGGGTCTGATCGTTCATTTCTGCTCCTTCGGACATTGCTCCTCCAGAGTGACGCCGCCGGCTGTGCTTTTCCTATGTTCGGCTTGGGATTCCTCTATGCCGTTAGCCTGGACCGCATGGGAACCGTGACCGGGGCGTGGCGCCGCACCGCCGCGGGCGCCGGACTCCTCGCGCCTGACGGAACGGTGGCTCCCACCGTCTTCGCCGAGATGTCCGAGCTGGCGACGCGGACAGGCGCGCTCAACCTGGGCCAGGGGTTCCCCGACGAGGACGGGCCCGCCGAGGTGCTCGAGGCGGCCCGCGCCGCGATCGCCCACGGCCACAACCAATACCCGCCCGGACGCGGCGTCCCCGATCTGCTCGCCGCGATCGCAGAGCACCAGCGGCGTTTCTACGGGATCGAGGTCGACCCCGCCCAAGAGGTCATCGTGACCGCCGGCGCGACGGAGGCGTTGAGCGCCTCCCTTCTGGCTCTCGTCGAGGGACCGGAGGACGAGATCGTCGTGTTCGAGCCGTTCTACGACTCCTACGCGGCGGCCGCCGCCCTCTCCGGCGCCCGCCTGAGGACGGTTCCCCTTCGCCGCCCCGGCTTTCAGCCCGACCTCGACGAGCTCGCCGCGGCGGTGACCGACCGCACCAGGGTCATCCTGGTGAACGATCCGCACAACCCCACCGGCGCCGTCTTCTCGTCCGAGGTGCGGCAGGAGATCGTCCGGCTCGCGGATCGGCACGATGCCGTCATCGTCACGGACGAGGTCTACGAGCATCTCGTCTTCGACGGAGTCCACGAGCCGATCGCCGCGCTGCCCGGAGCAGCCGGGCGCACGCTGACGATCTCGTCGGCGGGCAAGACCTTCTCGGTCACCGGATGGAAGGTCGGCTGGGTGCACGGCCCGGCGGCGCTCATCACGGCCGTCCTGACCGTGAAGCAGTTCCTCACCTACGTCAACGGCGGCCCGTTCCAGCCCGCGGTGGCCGTCGGCCTCCGACTGGGCGACGACTTCTTCCGCCGTACGGCGGAGACGCTGCGTCGCAAGCACGCGCTGCTCGGTGACGGCCTTCGTGCCGCCGGGTTCGACGTCCTCCCTCCCCACGGCGGGTACTTCACGGTCGCCGATGCGACGGCGCTCGGCGGCGCGGACGCCGCCGCGTTCTGCCGCGCCCTCCCCGAACGCGCGGGCGTGGCGGCGATCCCGCTCACCGCGTTCGTGCGGCCGGAGCACGCCCACGACGTCGCGGGCCTGGTGCGCTTCGCGGCCTGCAAGCGGCCCGAGGTGATCCGCGAGGCGTCCGAACGCCTGGCCGCCCTTCGCGACTGACAGCGCGTCGCCCGCGTGCCGCCCCGCCGTGTCTGCTCAGTCTTGGGCCGTCTCGGCCGGCACGACGCGGTAGCGACGCAGGCGCAGCGCGGGATTGGCCTCCCTGGTCCGTTCGACGGCGCCACGGCTGAGGACGGCGAGCGCGATTCCTTCCCCCGCGCCGACGCCGGCGAGCACGACCCCCTGCGGATCGATCACGGTCGAGAGACCGACGCCGATCGGCCCCGGATGATCGGCGGCGAGCACGTACGCCGTGTTCTCGATCGCCCGCGCGACGAGCAGCGTCGTCCAGTGCTGTTCCTTGAGCGGGCCGCGCACCCACTCCGCGGGGACGACGATCGCGTCCGCCCCGGCATCCGCGACGGTGCGGGCCACCTCGGGGAAGCGGAGGTCGTAGCAGGTCATCATGCCGAAGCGAAGTCCACCCGCCTCGAAGGTCTCGGCCGCGCCCGCCTGGCCCGCCGCGATCCACGCGGACTCGGTCTGGCCGAAGGCATCGTAGAGGTGCTGCTTGCGGTATCGGGCGCGAACGCCGTCCGCGCCGACCGCGACGACCGTGTTGTGCACGCGCCCGTCGATCTCGACGCGCTCGACGACGCCGGCCACGACGACGACGTCGTGCGCGGCTGCGAGCGCATGGAGCGAGCGTACGAAAGGACCGTCGAGCGACTCGGCGTTCTCGGCCAGCGTGACGTCCATCGGGTCGACGAAGTAGCTGGCGTACTCGGGGAACACGATCACCTGCGCGCCCCGTCCCGCGGCCTCGTCCGCGAGCGCCGCGACCCTGGCGCGGTTGCGCTCCCGATCGGCCGCGGGGGCGAACTGGCACACCGCGACGACGACGCTTCCCTCGGTCATGTCCTCATCCTCCCCCATCCGCCTCGATTTGGCCCCTCTCCGGCAGCGTGCTAGAGTCAATTCTTGTGCCGCGGGGTGGAGCAGTTCGGTAGCTCGCCGGGCTCATAACCCGGAGGTCGCAGGTTCAAATCCTGTCCCCGCAACAAGAGAAGGCCCCTGATCAGGAGAAATCCCGATCAGGGGCCTTCGGCTTGTCCCACCGTCGACAGGCAGGCCCGACGTCGACAGGCAGGCAGGCAAGCAAGGTCCCGACGCGACGGGCGCGCCGGGCGCGCCGGGCGGTCACACGCCGGGAACGATCGAGGGCGCCCCCCTTTGGGAGCGCCCTCGATCGTGTGACGTTACTTGCCCGAGCCGCTCTTGCCGGAGCCGCCCTGACCGGAGTCGCCGCCCTGACCGGAGTTCTGGGCTTCGAGCTCCAGGAGCTTGTTGACGGCGTCGGCGAGCTTCTTGTCCGCCGCCCCGAAGCCGGCCAGGTCCCCGGCCTTCAGCGCGGCGTCACGCTCCGTCATCGCCGCCTTCGCGTCCTGGAGCGCTGCCGCCCGGAGCGCGTCGGCCGTCTGCGGCTTCTGCTCGGTCGTGCCGCCCGGATCCGTCACCGGGGTGTTGCTGTCGCCGCCGGCCGCCCCGGCATCGCCGCCGAAGATCTCGTCGAGCGCCGCGGTGAGCGTGTCCGCGAAGGCGACCCTGTCGCCGAAGGCCACGAGGACCTTCTGCAGGCGCGGGAGCTTCGTGCCCTTCGATGCCTGCACGTACACCGGCTGCACGTACAGAAGACCGCCGCCGACCGGGATCGTGAGGAGGTTGCCGTGGAGGACCTCCGACTGGCCGATCTTCAGCACGTTCAGCTGCTGGGAGATCGTCGGATCCGAGCTGAAGGTGTTCGCCACCTGACCGGGGCCTGGCACGGTCGTGTCGGCGTCGATCTCGAGCATCCTCAGCTGTCCGTACGAGTCGGACTTCTTGCCCGCCGTCGAGCCGGCGTCCGAGTCGACCGCGAGGTAGCCCATCAGCACGTTGCGGCTGTTCGCGCCCTGCGAGGACGGGATGAAAGTCGTGAACATCGAGTACCGCGGGGAGTCCTGACCCGGCATCTTCATGCTCAGGTAGTACGGCGCCTGCTTCCTCGCGCTGTCCTGCGGGTCGTCCGGGGTCTCCCACCGGTTGTCCTGCTGGGCGAACGAGCGGGCGTCGTTGACGTGGTAGACGCCGAGCATCGACCGCTGCACCTTGAACAGGTCGGTGGGGTACCGCACGTGGCTCATGAGGTCCGCCGACATGTCCGAGACCGGCTTGAGCGTGGACGGATAGATCTTCTGCCAGGTCTTCAGCACCGGGTCCTGGTCGTCCCAGGCGTAGAGGGTCACCTTGCCGTCGTAGGCGTCGACGGTGGCCTTGACCGAGTTGCGGATGTAGTTGACGTCCTCGGTGGCGAACCCCGGAGCGTTGGCGCTGTTGTCGTTGATCGCCCGCGGCAGGTTCACGCTCTTGGAGTACGGGTAGGTCGAGCTGGTGGTGTATCCGTCGACGATCCAGACGATCCGTCCGTCCACCACGCTCGGGTACGGATCCTCGTCGAGCGTGAGGTAAGGGGCGACCTTCTGCACCCGGGTCTTCGGGCTGCGGTCATAGAGGATCTGCGACTCCTCGTTCACGTAGTCCGAGAAGAGGATCTGCTCGGACTGGAACTTCAGCGCGTAGAGCATCTTCGTGAAGAAGTCGCCGATCCGCGGGCCGCCGTCGCCGCGGAACGTGGTCTTGGTCTCGTTCCCCCCGTCGCCGCCACGGGGGTAGTCGATCTCGACGTCGTCGGCCCCCTCGGGCGCCCCGACGATCGAGTACTGCGGCGACTTCTCCCCGAAGTACACCCGAGGCTCGAACTTCTCGCTGTTCGTGAGGAAGCCCGAGGACGGGATGCCCCGCTCGAGGAACTGCGGCTCTCCGTCTGCGGTGCGCTTGTTGCCGGCCGCGGCGACGAGGCCGTAGCCGTGCGTGTAGACGACCGTGGTGTTGTTCCAGCTCTGCGCGTCGCCGAGCTTGGAGGTGTCGAGCTCGCGGACCGCGACCACGGTGTCCTGCGTCGTGCCGTCGATCTGGTACCGGTCGACGTCGAGCGTGTCCGGGAACTGGTAGTAGCCGCGGTACTGCTCGAGCTGCTGCACCGCCGGCGAGACGATGCTCGGGTCGAGGATCCGGATCGACGCCGTGGTGTCGGCGTCGGCACGCAGCTGGCCGGGCTGGGCGTCGGTCTTGGCCTTGAACGCGGTGGTCTCGAGCTTGTCGATCCCGAACGCCGCCTTGGTCGCGTCGATGTTGCGCTGGTAGTACTCGGCCTGCAGCGCGTTCTGGTTCGGCTTCACCTGGAACGTGTTCACGACCCAGGGATAGCCGACGCCGACCACGAGCGCGGCGATTACGAGCAGCGCCGTCGCCGCGAGAGGGAAGCGCCAGCGCCCGATGAGCGCGGTGACGAAGAACAGGATCGCCACGACGGCGGCGAGGATCGCGAGGATCGACAGACCGGGGATCGTCGCGTTGGCGCCGGTGTAGGCGGCACCGGTGATCCTGTCGTCCGGCGTCACGAGCGTCTTGTAGCGGTCCAGCCAGAGGCTGGCCGCCTGCACCAGGAGGTAGAGGCCGGCCAGCACCGCGAGCTGGATGCGCGCGGCCTTGGAGATGCGCAGCTCGCCCTGTCCGACCCGCACCGAGCCGTAGAGATACAACACGAGTGCCGTGACCAGCAGGCACAGGATCAGCACGGCGGAGGCGAAGCCGAGCACCGCCTGGTAGAACGGCATCGCGAACATGTAGAAGCCGGTGTCCATGCCGAACTGCGGGTCGACGGTGTCGGTGGGCGTGCCGTTGGCCCACAGCCACACGGTCTCCCACTGCCCTGCCGCGGCGAAGCCGGCGAACAGCCCGAAGAACACCGGCATGCCCCACATGGCCAGACGCCGCAGCGGCTCGATGACCTCCTGGTAGCGGTCGAGCTGTGAGCTCAGCCGCGCGTACACCGGCCTCAGCCGGTAGGCCAGCTGGATCGCCACGAACAGCGGCACGGCCATGCCGAGGAAGCTGACGAGGAACATCACCGCGGTCGCGATCCAGCGCGTGGTCAGCACCTCTGCGAACCTCAGCTGGTCGTACCAGAGGAAGTCGGTGTAGAGCGACGCGAAGGCGAAGAAGCCGGCGATGAGCGCGGCGATGATCACCACCGAGACGGTCAGGATGCGTCGGGAGGTGCGGGGTGTGGCCGGTTTCGGCGCCGAGGACGTGGTCACCGTTCCATCCTAGGTCGGGGTCCTTCAGCGGCGCCTGAGACCGCGCAAGCCGCCCTTCGCCCGTCGCGAACGTCCCTCGCCCGGGAAGCGGCCGGATCTTCGTGCGCTCGCTCCTTCGTCCTCACTCCGGGGACCGTGGAGCGAGGTCAGCCCCGCGACGCCGCGCAGGTGGGGAGGGCGCCGACGTCGCCGTGGTCGGCGATGGTCTTCAGCGCCGTCAGGGAGTCGCTGAGCTTGTCGGTGCGGATCACGGTGAGCCCGTCCGGCACGTGGCCGACGACCTCGTCGCAGTTCGCCCCCGGGGCGAGGAAGTAGTCCGCACCCGCGTTCCGCGCGCCGTACAGCTTCTGCCGGATGCCGCCGATCGGACCCACGGCGCCGTCGGCGGCGATGGTGCCCGTGCCGGCGACCTGCTGACCGCCGTTGAGCTCACCGGGGGTGAGCACGTCGATGATCCCGAGGGCGAACATCATGCCCGCGCTCGGGCCGCCGACGTCGTCGAGGCGAAGCCGGACGTCGATCGGGAAGGAGTACTCGTGTCGCAGCGTGACGCCGAGGAGCCAGGTGGCCTCCCCGTCGACCTCCTGCTGCTTCGGGGTCACCGTGACCTGCTGCGTCGCGCCGTCGCGCTCGATCGTGAGCGAGAGCGGGGCGCCGGCGCTGTCCTTGATGAGGGCGCGCAGGGCGTCGACGTCGGCGACCGCCGTCCCGTCGACCGCCACGATCCGGTCGTCCCTCTGCAGGATCCCCTTCGCCGCGCCGTCGTCGGTCACCGCGTCGACCTCGATGGTCACGGGCACCTCGTACCCCAGCTCACGCAGCGCGGCGGCGGTCGCCTCCTGCTGGGAGTTGACCATGAGGACCTGGTTCTGCTGGTTGCGCTGCTCGGTCGTCACCCCCTGAGGGAAGACGGCGTCGAGGGGGACGACCGCGCGCGAGGGATCCAGCCACGCGGATATCAGCTCCATCCACGACGGCGTCCGCTCGCGGTTGCCGACCACCTGCACGGTCGTCAGGTCGAGCGCTCCGCCGGTCTCGTATGTCTGTGCGCCCGAGACCGCGATGAGCGGGGTCTTGGCGCCGTCCTTGTCCTCGACCTCGCCGAGGGTGTTGTACACCGGTCCGGGCTGCTGGATCACATACGGCAACGGCAGGAAGGTGATCACGAGGAGGCCGACGAGCGCGACGATCAGCGCCGTCACCCCGATCGTCGCCGAACGACTGCGCACGCGCGTGGGCGTCACTGATCCTCCTGACTGACGGCCGGCGGCCGGGCTGACGAGCGGTCGTTCGCGACCGGCGTACAGCGATGCGGCTCTGGACGGGCCGCGATCCGCTTTCCGGTGACTAGCGTAGAACGCAGCGGCTATACACGTGCTGAGAGGGCCTGGCGATGGCAGAGAACGACCCGAATCCCGACGACTTCCGAGAGTTCCTGCGCAGGATGCTGGGCGCCCAGGGCGACGACCTCGATCTGAGCGCGCTGGAAGGCATGGAGGGTCTCGAGGGACTCCGGATCGATCCGGCGATGATGACGGCGTTCCTGCAGCAGATGCGCGGCGCGATGGGCGCCGACCCGTGGGAGGCGTCGCTCCGCCAGGCTCTGCACATCGCCAACCGCGACGGGCAGGGCGTCACCGACGGCAGCCGCTCGTCGATCGCCGACGCGTTCGTCCTCGCCGACCTGTGGGTGAGCGAGGCGACCACCATCTCCGAGCTCTCCGCGCCGCCCAAGGCCCTGACCCGCGGCGAATGGGTCGAGCAGACCCTCCCGATCTGGAAGGAGGTCGCCGCGCCCGTCTCGACGAGCATCGCCGACGCCCTGACCACGGCCTTGGAGGGGCAGACGCCCGAGGAGATGAAGGGGATCGTCGAGGGCGCAGGTCGCCTGATGCGCGGCCTCGGATCCTCGGTGTTCGCGATGCAGTTCGGGCAGGTGCTGGGGAACCTCTCGCTCGAGGTGGTCTCCGGCGGCGACGTCGGGATCCCGGTCCTCCCTGCCGGCACGGCCGCGGTCGTGCCGCAGAACCTCGCCGCCTTCGGCGAGGGCCTGGAGATCCCGGAGGACCAGGTCGCGCTGTACCTCGCGGCCCGCGAGATCGCATACGCACGGCTGTACCGGCACGCGCGCTGGCTGCATCTGCACGTGATGTCGCAGATCACCGACTTCGCTCGCGGCGTGTCCGTGGACATGGAGGCGCTCGAGGACGTCGCGGGCCGGCTTGACCCCAGCGACCCCGAGGAGCTGCGTGCGGCGATCGAGGGCGGTGCGCTCCTCCCCGCCCAGTCGGAGGCCCAGCGCGAGGCCCTGGAGCGTCTGGAGAACCTCATCGCCACGATCGACGGCTGGGTCGACGTCGTCACCTCGGCCGCGACCGCGCGCCTGCCGGAGAGCCCTCGCATCGCGGAGGCTGCACGCCGCCGCCGGGCCGCCGGCGGTCCCGCGGAGGACGCCCTCGGAGCGCTCGTCGGCCTCCAGCTTCGTCCGCGCCGTCTGCGCGAGGCCGCGGCGATGTGGCAGGCGGTCACGGACGCGGTCGGAGTCGAAGAGCGCGACGCCCTCTGGGACTACCCGGACCTGATGCCGACCGCCGAGGACATCGACGACCCGTCGGCGCTCGTCGCCCGGCTCCAGGCGCACGCCCGCGGCGAGGAGCCTCAGCCGGACGAGATGGACGAGGCCCTGGCCCGGCTCCTGGACGGCGAGATCGCGAACGGCGCGGCCGGATCCGAGGGCGCGACGGAGGGCGAGTCCGCTCCCGGCGGGGCGAGCCCTTCCGCCGGGACGGACGCGGACGGCGCGGCGGAAGATCCGGGAGCGGATCCGAACGGCGGGGAGAAGCCGGTCTGATCGGTTCCTCCCCCGCCGCCGCGCCGGACGAGTTTTCCACGGATCGGCGATCGGCGGTCCGTGGCTGGGCGGCGCCGACGAGAATCGGTCCATGCCGACGCTCCTCCTCGACCCCGCGCATCCGCTCCTCTGGCGGGACGCCGAGACGGTCCAGTTCGGCCCCGACGCGATCCTGACGCTGAGTGCGGGCGAGGCGTGGGTCGAACGGCTGCTGCACGCGCTCCGGGCGGGCATCCCCGAGCTCTCGTTCGACCTCGTGGCCTATCGGTGCGGTGCTCCCAGGGCGGCGGCCCGCGCCCTCCGCGAACGCCTCGCGCCGGTGCTGATCGCTCCGCCCGAACCACACCCGGTGCAGATCACCGTGCTCCCCGAGATCGATCCGCAGACGACGATCCGGCTCGGCGAGGCGCTGATCGACTCCGGCCTGCGCGCGGCGGCCCCCGAGGACGGCAGCGCGACGCTTGTCCCCGTCGCGGCCGGCGTCTGCGCCGCAGCCGACTCCGCCACAGCCCTCGCCGACGACCGCCCGCACCTCCCCCTCTCCTTCGACACGGCGGGAGCGACGATCGGGCCGCTCGTGGTGCCGGGGCGAACGCCCTGCCTGTCCTGTCGCGACGCCGGCGAGCGTGATCACGACCCGGCGTGGGCGGCGGTGCACACGCAGATGCTGCGCCAGCCTCCCGGGCGGGTGCCGCTGCGACGGATCGCCGCAGCGGCCGACGCCCTGGCGCAGCTTCTGTCCGAGCACGCCGAGGCGGTCCGGCACGGGTCGTCGCGAGTGGTCCGGATCACCGCGGACGGTCGGCGCGCCTCGCGCTCGGTGAGCTTTCACGCAGATTGCCGCTGCCGATCTCTCCCAGGAACCGCGACGCTCGCCGCTCCGCGCGCGCGGATTCCCGCGACCAGCTCACCGCCAGCGTTCGCGCGGCCCGCGTGATCCCGACGTAGGCGAGCCGCCGCTCCTCGTCGATCGCGTCGAAGCCGGTCGCATAGGAGATCGGCAGCAGGCCCTCCGACCATCCGGTCAGATACACGTGCGGCCATTCCAGTCCCTTGGCCGCATGCAGCGTCGACAGCGTGACCGTCTGCATCGCCGGCTCGTGCTGATCCTTCGCCCGGGCCAGCAACGCGTCGCTGAAGGAGCGGAGCGTCGTGCCGGGCTCCGCGTCCTCGGCGAGCTGCAGCAGCGCCCTGCGTGCCTCCCAGCCGTCACGGAGCGCGCCGCCGGCCTCGGGCGGATCGTCCGTGAAGCCGAGGCCCCGGAGCACGTCGCGAACCGCGGGGAGGAAGCCCTGCTCGGTCGGGGCCACCGCCGCCCCGCGAAGGGCGAGGATCGCCTGCCGGACCTCCGGCATGTCGAAGAAGCGCTTGCCGCCGAGCACCGTCGCCGCGATCCCTCGTGCCGCGAGGGCCTGCAGGAGCAGTGCGGACTGCGAATGCGCGCGATAGAGCACCGCGATGTCCTGCGCCTGGTCGCCTTCGGCCAGCCGGCGCGCGATCGCCGCGGCGACGCCGGCCGCCTCGTCCGCGTCGGACTCGAAGGCGGTCACCGACGGCGGCTCAGCCTGGGGATAGGCGCGTGCGGGCACCAGTTCCAACGCTCCGGGGCGCCCGCGCATGAGCGCGTTCGCCGCGGCGAGGACGGGCTCGGCCGAGCGGTAGTTCGTCTCCAGCCGGACGACGGTCGCGTCCGGGTAGGTTCGCTCGAACTCGAGGAGGTACCGCTGGTCGGCGCCGGCGAACGAGTAGATCGTCTGCGAGGCGTCGCCGACGACGCAGAGGTCGCGCCGTTCGCCGAGCCAGAGCTCCAGCAGGCGGTTCTGGAGGGGGGAGACGTCCTGGAACTCGTCGACCGTGAAGTGGCGATACTGCTCGCGCACGGCTGCGGCGACCCTCGCCTCCGTCTCCAGCATCCCTGCGCAGGCGAGAAGCACGTCCTCGAAGTCGAGCTGATGACGCTCGTCCTTCAACGTCTCGTAGGCGCGAGAGATGTCCGCGAGCGCCTGGGGGTCGAGCCGTCCGACGGCACGACCGCGCGCGGCCGCTTCCTCGATCGAGAGCATCGAGACCTTGCGCCACTCGATCTCAGCGGCGACGTCGCGGAGGGTCGCGGTGTCGGGGCGGATCCGGAGCGTGTCGGCGGCCTGGGCCAGAAGGCGGACCTTGTTGTCGACGATCCTCGGCGCGGGATTGCCTGCGAGCTGAGGCCAGAAGAAGTTGAGCTGCGAGAGCGCGGCGGCGTGGAAGGTGCGCGCCGCCACGCCCTCCACCCCGAGCGCGCGCAGCCGGCCGCGCAGCTCGCCCGCAGCCTTGGCGGTGAAGGTCACCGCCATCACCCGCGCCGGCGAGTATGCTCCCGTCTCCACCCCGTGTGCGATGCGGTGCGTGATGACCCTGGTCTTTCCCGTCCCCGCACCCGCGAGCACCACCACGGGCCCGCGCAGGACGGACGCGGCCTCACGCTGCCGGGCGTCGAGCCCGTCGAGGGCGCTCACACGCGCTCCCGATGCCAGTCCTCGATGAGAGCGCGTGCGATCGAGGCAGGACCCGGAAGCGCCACCGGACCGTCGCCGGCGAGAGCCGACCCGATCTCCGCGCGCGTGAGCCAGCGGACGGCGACGATCTCCTCACCGTCCCCCCGTGCCTCCTCCTCGTCGACCGCCGTCGCGCGGAAGCCGATCATCAGCGAACGGGGGAACGGCCACGGCTGGGACCCCCGGTAGCGCACGTCGCGCAGCCGCACGCCCGCCTCCTCTGCGATCTCGCGGTGCACCGTCGTCTCCAGGGACTCCCCCGCCTCGACGAAGCCGGCGAAGCAGGAGTGCATGCGTCCGCCCCAGGCCGCGTTCGCGCCGAGCAGCAGCCTCTCGCCGTCGGCGCTCTCGATAGCCACGATGACGGCGGGGTCG
>Ga0164243_10003061_pt1 | contig 27018 bp, 18 predicted proteins | sample OricompcompostOP_FD_108781 | JGI IMG/M metagenome (GOLD analysis project Ga0164243, IMG submission 108781) | Organic Plus compost microbial communities from Emeryville, California, USA - Original compost - Organic plus compost (OP) | ecosystem: Engineered > Solid waste > Mixed feedstock >...
CGATGTCGCCTCGGAATATCGCTATCGCGATCCCGTCATCCAGCCCAATTCGCTGGGCATCGTGATCTCGCAATCGGGCGAGACGGCGGACACGCTGGCCGCGCTGCGCCACATGAAGGCGGCGGGGATGATCACCGCCGGCATCATCAACGTGCCGACCAGCTCGATGGCGCGCGAAGTCGACCTGCTGCTGCCTACCCATGCCGGGCCGGAGATCGGCGTCGCTTCCACCAAGGCCTTCACGTGCCAGATCGCGGTGATGGCGGCGCTGGCCGCGCTGCTCGCGCGCGCCAAGGGCCGGCTGACCCCGGAGGAAGAGGCCGCGATCGTCGATCATCTGGCGGAGGCACCCGCCGCGCTCAATGCCGCGCTGGCGCATGACGCGGCGATCGAGGCGATGGCGCACACGATCGCGGGCGCGCGCGACGTGCTCTACCTCGGTCGCGGCACCGATTATCCGCTGGCGCTGGAAGGCGCGCTCAAGCTCAAGGAGATCAGCTACATCCACGCCGAAGGCTATGCCGCGGGCGAGATGAAGCACGGCCCGATCGCTCTGATCGACGATGCCGTGCCGGTGATCGTGATCGCGCCGACCGGTCCGCTGTTCGAGAAGACCGTGTCAAACATGCAGGAAGTGCAGGCGCGCGGCGGCAAGGTGGTGCTGATCAGCGACGCCGAAGGCGTGGCCCAGGCCGGGGACGGTGCGATGGCGACGATCGAGATGCCTCGCGTCCACCCGCTGATCGCACCGCTGGTTTATGCGGTGCCGGTGCAGCTTCTCGCTTATCATGTCGCCGTGGCCAAAGGCACGGATGTGGACCAGCCGCGCAACCTCGCGAAATCGGTGACGGTGGAGTAAATGTGCGCGGCCAATGTCAATTGTTGTTGCGTGACAAAAGAGTTTTTCAGTTTACAAAAGAGAATTCCAGATTCTAAATCTGTGACAATTAAGATTTTCACCGGAAAATTTTGTGAAAGTGTAGCCAGCTCAAGAGGATATGGCGTGTGTTAACTTTATCTGAGGAGTGGGTGGGGCTAGCTGCTTGACCGTTAATTTGCTTCGTTGAGCAGCTAAATCGGCAAGGGAAGTCCCTGGTGACCCCCTAAAGGTGGCTCGGGGCGCGATTTGAATGGTTTGGATTGGGCCGATTCCAGGCTGTCGGCTTTTGGGAGGATCCAGCGCAAGCCGCTGTTCGTTCATACCCACCGTCGTGACGGACGCCGACATAGACCATTGCGGTTTTCGGAAATTTTGAAGTCTTCAAAGATGCCGGAACCCTCATGGGGGCGACACATTCACGCGGCTATCGCCGGCTGCGCGCGAACCTTGGCCCGATCTGAACGGCGCCACAGTCCGAGTACGCCGAGTGTGATGCCGTTGGGATTTGCACTCGGCCCCTGCAGCGAAGAACACACCGACCGCCTGATGCACTTTCCTGTCTTATCCGTTCCCTGTTTACTTGCCGGCTCGAAAAGCGACCAGTGCCTCAGGTTCATCAGTCTGGAACATCGACACGCCGGCGGCAAACAGCCTACCCCAAACGCCGGCCGGATCGCGCAATGCATCGGCATCGCCACCAAAGCCGGCGATAGTGCCCTGCGCCATCGTATTGGCGAACAGCCGCCCCTTCGCCGCGCGCGCGCGTTCGGCGAGCCTGGCGAGCACATCCCTATCGATGATCGGCTCGCGGCTGCTCCACGGCAGCGCATAGCCCCAGGGACGGCGCGAACCTGCTGCCTGCGCGTCGAGCATTTCAGGCAGATCGCCACCGCCTTTCTCCTTCGTCCCCAAAGAAGGAAAAACCGCGACATGCCAGTAAAGCGAAACATCCGTCAGCGGCCGGCTGCCCGGCGTCACGCCCGGTTGGACGAACGCCCGTCCCTCAGCCTCGGCCTTGCGCACCTCGGCCAGCACCTCGGGCATGATCGCCGCTTTCACATCGAGGCAGAAGAATATCCGATTGCCCGCCCGCGTCAGCATTTCCGCCAAGGTCGGCACCTGTTCGCCGGTGAGGGCGGCGTCCGGGCCGCCCTCGTTGTCGCGCAGCCGCAACGCCTTGATCTGCTCCAATGTCATGGCCGAAAGCTCGCCGCTGCCATTGGTGGTGCGATCCACCTTGTCGTCATGCATCAGCACCAGATGGCCGTCGCGGGTGCGGCGCACGTCTATTTCCATCGCGTCGACGCCCAGAGCGATGCATTTGGCGAGCCCGGCCAGCGAGTTTTCGGGAGCGGAGGGCATCCCGTGCCTCGGGGACGGGTTATGACAGCCGCGATGGGCAACGACCACGATGCCGCCCTTGGGGTCCGCCATGCGATCGGCGATGGTCTCGGCGCGCGTCGCGGCGGATTTGCCATGCGAAGTCGGGCCGAAAAGGACGCTCGTCCCGATCGCGTCATTACGGTTTTGGGCATGAAGGGGAACGGCCGCCAGCAGCAGCGGCAGCATGGCCAAGAATGGTTTCATTTATGGCCCTCGCTGGAAAGCAGCGCCCCGGTATCCGGGTCGTAACGATAGATGGTCTCGCGATCGTTCAGGCCGATTCGCAGTGCGCCGGTTTCGAGGGCGTCGGTGACGATCACCCGCACCGGCTTGCCGTCGCCGCAATCGAGATCGACGCCGTTGTCATATCCTTCGCCGACCGGCTCGAAGCGGCAGGTCTGGCCGTCGGCGGAAAAGGCATAATGGCCGTCGAGCTGGACCATGTCGGTCGCCAGCAGGGTGCCGTCCGGCGTGAGATACGGCGATGGCGTGCCGAGCAGCAGCCCGCCGGGTGTCCAGGGCTTGGGCACCGCCACAGAGATGAAGTTCATCGTCAGCAGGCCATCGTCGCCGATATAGAGATGCGCATCCGCCCGGCCGTTGACGATCTGGATATGCCAATGCGGCGGCGCATCGATATGGGCGGTGGTGGCGCTGGTGGTGGGATAGCTGGTGTCGAAGTTCTGGATCAGGAAAGTCGCCTTGGCGGCGAGTACCTTCGGCATCAACCCTAGCCGCTCGACAGCCTCCCGCGCAGCGAATTCGAGATTGAGCGCGGCCTTGTCCTGCCGCGCCGGGAAGCGGCGGTCGGCATAGGCGCCGCGCTTGCGCAGCGGATCATTGTGATGGATCACCATGGTCAGGCCCGGCTGGGTCAGCACAGTGGTGAGGTCTCCCACGGGCTTGAGTGGCAGCGGGTGCGGCACGTCGAAGCGGATGCCGTCGGCGGTGCGCGAGAAGGCGACATGTGTCTTGCCGATGACCAGCCCACGCAGCTTGTCCGGCGCAATGCGGACATGCATGCCATCCAACGCGACCGAACCGCTTGGCACGGCGATGTGGAAATAGATTTCCCGGGCGTTCTGCGCGCTGGTTTCCGGCGTGCGCAGCAGCTTGCAGCCGGCGCAGGCGGCGGGGAGATCGACCGACCAGTCCAGCGTCCCGGCATCGACCGCCTTCAGCAGACGGACGCCGACAAGACCGCCGCGGTCCACCGTTTGCGCTGCGGGACCAGCGGTGGCGGCCGGAAACGCGCCAACGGCCAGCGCCAGCGCTGCCATCCAGACGAAGCGGTGCTTCATCGGGCCGTCTCGCGCGCCTTGACGAACGCCAGCAATTCCTTGGGGTGGTTGGTCATCATCAGTGTCGCCCCGGCATCGAATTGGGCGCGCCAATCGGCCTGCAACTGCTCCATCGGCTTGAAGTCCATGGAGAAGGAATTGCTGCCGATCCGCCAGGCCGGACGGTTGGGGGACGCGGTCAGTTGGCGGATGAAATCATAAGTCTTGAAGTTGATGTTGACGGCCACCGAGTGGAACTTGCCGAAGGCGCCGAGATCGCCCAGCGGCAGAGTGACGCAAGGCTTATAGGCCGAGCCGCATTCATTGACGGTGCTGACGAGCTGGACATGGCCGTAAAGCGGGAGCTTCGCGCCGGGTTGCGTGTCGAGCGCATTGTCGTACCACATCATCACCTGGTCCTTCATGCCCAGGTGATCCACGACCTTGGCGATGTCTTCGTGCAGGCTCGGTTCTTTGTCGTGGATGTGAACGAGCAGATGGGGTCTGGCGAGGCGCAGCGCCGCTTCCAGCGTAGGGGCATGCTCGTCGGTGAGGGCGGCGTTCTTACCGCCCTGCTGGTTCCTCAGCCGCAGCGCCTGCGCTTGCGCCAGCGTCATGTCGGCGATCTTGCCATGGCCCTCGGTCATGCGATCCACGGTAAGATCATGCATCACCACCAGCTTGCGATCCCTGGTGCGCACTACATCGAGTTCGATGCCGTCCACTCCCATGGCAATGCAGTTGCGGATGCCGGAAAGCGAGTTCTCCGGTGCCACGCCGAACCAGCAGGTGCGATGCGCGATGACGATGGCCGGCGCGTGACGGCTGGTGTCGTGCAGCTTGCGTACCAGCCCGGCGATGCGAGACGTGGTGGCGGCGACCGAGCCCGTCGTTGCGAGCAGGGCGGCGGCGAGAAGAAGCGGGCGCGAAATCGTCATGAAAGGCTCCGGCGTGCGGGAAAGAAACCGCCCCTTTCGCCGTGAAAGGGGCGGCAGTCGGCAAGCTCGCGGGTCAGAACTTCAACTGGAGCATCAGCCAGTAATTGGCGCCGGTGGTGGCGTTGCGATAGCGGTATGCCGCGCCCGGCCCTTCGCGGGAATCCTGCATAGGATGCGTGATGTTCTGCGCCTGGAAGGACAGCGACGCCCATTTGGTCACGTCATACCGGACGCTGGCATCGAGCTGGTTGCGCGGCATGTAGAAGATATCGAACGGGGAAGAACTGCTGCTGGCGGAATAGAGAAACTTGCCGGTCCGCTGGAACGACACCATGCCGCCCCATTTGTTCTTGCGATAGGTCAGCGCGACATTGCAGATATAGCTCGGCTGGTTGGGCTGAGCCGGCGTGTCGCGCAGCTCCGGATCGCCTCCATCGGCGACGGCGGCCGCGGACATCGGCAATTCATAGCTGCCCTTCAGCCAGGTGAAGTTGGCCATCATGCCGATGCCATCGAGGATCCCGGGCAGGTGGAAATTATCCTTGCTGTAGGAAACCTCGACGCCGACGTCATAGCCCTTCCGAGCGTTGAGCGGCTGGGTGACGGTGACGTCACGATAGGTAACGCCTTGATACTCATAAGTATCGAAGCGCTCGCTGCCGGAAACGATGACGTTCCTCTCATTCTTGTAGAAGGTGGCCAGCGCGATCATGCCCCATGTCGGCGAGAACCATTCGAACGAAAGGTCGTAGTTCAGCGTCTCCAGCGGCTTCAGATTCTCGTTGCCCTTGCTGACCCTCAGCGTGTCCTCGCCGGTTTCGGTATCGACACCGATGGTATAGGTCGTCAGCCCCGTGAGGTTGGAATAATTGGGCCGGCCAATGGTCTTGCTGAAGGCCGCGCGCACCCGCATGTCGCTTCCGACATAATAGGTGACCAGCGCCGAGGGCAGCCAATAGTCATAATGGCCGTTGCGGGTGGGCGCCGGCACATAGGCGAACGGCGACGTGGAGCCCGCGGGCCGCGCCATCATCGTGTTCACGTCGATGTCGGTCGAGTCATAGCGCAGGCCGGCTATGAGAGCGAGCTTGTGGGTCTGATACTGGGCTTGCGCATAGAATGCCTTGATTTCTTCTGATTCATGCCAGTCGTTGGCCTCGTTTTGCGACGCCCAATCAGATTGTTGCCCGAACCAGCTCAGATTCTGGTAGAGATAGGTCGCCGTCTTCTGGGGATCGGTGCGGAACTGCAGGACCCCGGGCGCGGTGGTGGAGGGCACGGAGCCCGGATATTGCAGGCCCGGAATAGCGCCCAGGGTCTTGGAGACATTGGCCGGCAGGACCGTGTATTTCTGATATTGTACGTCATAGCCGATGGTGGTGCGGGTATAGGTGCCGCCGATGCGCAGGCCCAGGCCCTGGTCTTTCGGCCCGCCGTTCCAGCTCAACTCCGCCCGACCGAACACCACATCGGTGTCGGTCAGGAATTGGTCCTGCGGCATGATGTAGCTGTTGACCTGACTGTAGCTCGCCGGATTGTTCAGGATGGCATATTGGCTGTCGGCGAAATAGGCGCGGTAGACACCGTCGTTCAGCTTGTAGACCAGTTGCGAGGAGCCGTCGGCCGCCGCGGGGATGTTGAGCGACCAGTTCGAGATGATCTGGTTGGCATCGGAGGTGGCTGCCGAATAGGAGCCGACGACCCGCAGCGACAGCGCATCGCTGAAATCATAGGTGCCGTTCGCCGTGAACAGCTTGTTGGTATAGTGGGTCGGCAGGTTGAGGTCCGACTGGTTGACCTGCCCCTGAGTGAAATCCGCTTCGGTCGCCGTGATGTTGGTGGCTTTGCCGCGGCTGTAGATCGCGGTGTAGGCGCTGTTGATGTAGCTGCTGTAATCGTAATAGCCACCCATCGCGTTCAGGCTCAGCTTGTCGCCGCGATACTCCAGCTTCAGGCTCGCCCCCGCCTTTTCGGTACGGTAATCGGCGCCATAGTCGGTGATGCTGGAGTTGCCGAGATTGTCGCCGAAGCCCGAAAGCGAGACATATTGCGTCGTGCTGGTGCCGTTCTTCTGGTAGTAGATCGGGCTGCTGGTCTCGGAACTGGTGGCGGAGATGACCCGCTGATATTCGGCATCGAACACCAGGCCGAACTGGTCGTCCGAGCCGAAGCGCTGTCCGCCGACGATCGAGGCGCGGTAAGAAGGCTGGCGAGCCCATAATTCGCTGCCCGACTTGGAGTTCAGCCCGATGCCGCCCTGGACATAGAGGAAGCCGCGCTTGTTATAGTCAAAGGCGGATTTGGTTATGTAATCGACCTGACCGCCAAGGCCGTGTGGATCGCGATCGGCGCTGAAGGTCTTGAGCACGTCGATTCGCTGCACCAGGGAAGTCGGGAAGATCAGCGAGGGATCGCCGCGCGTGGACTGGTTCACCGTGGCGATCGGCACGCCGTCGATTGTGGCAAGGTTGTTGTTGCTGGAAAAGCCGCGAATGGCCAGGCCGTTGGCCTTGGTGCCGATGTTGGAAACGGGGATGTTGATCTCGCCCGAAACCCCGACGACGCGGACCGCGGATTCCACAAGATCGAGATCAGGCGTAAGCCCCAGCAGTTCCGGGCCGATCGAGTCGACGATCCCTTGCGCGTCCTCTTTCACCGACACGGCGGTGCGGCCGGCGAAGGCGCCTTCCTGGGCGATGTTCTGGCCGCTGACGACGATATCATTCTCGCGCCGGCGCTGCTCCTGATCCGCATCGGTGTCCGCCACTGCAGTTTTATCGGTGGCCGCGTCCTTGGCATATGCCGCCGCAGGCGCGCACAGCGCGATGGCCACGGCCAGCGCCGAAACCGAGAACCGCGCCTGCTTCGAGTTCAACACGATCATGTGCCCCTTTCGACAACCTGGGTGATGTCGAGCCGGGCAATCATCTCACTTCGAGTAAAATTTATGACATTATGGCTAATAAATTCGTTATTTCATCGATTAGAGCTTCTATATCCTCTCGATAAGGGATAATAGAACCCAATATGGTTATATTTGAGGGTTAAATGCTTGAGTCCTGGCCCGAATTGCTCCCAGGCGAGCGGCGCATCCTGGGCGTGATGCAAGCCAATCCGGGAATCACCCAGCGCGACCTGGGGCAGCGACTCGATCTGCCGCAGCAGACCCTCTCCCGGTATATCGCGGACCTGATCGCGGGCGGCTGGCTGCGCGGCGGGGAATGGATTTCCAGCGGGCGTCGCGGCCACCCTAGCCAGTCGCTCGCGGTCGTGCCGGAGCGCATGTTTTCGCTGGGAGTCTCGATTATGGCCGATGCGGTGGCGGTGATGCTGGTCGATCTGGCCGGCAACCAGCGTGCCTATCGCCGCTATCGTCTGGGCGTGATGAGCCGCAAGGCCGTGCTCGATGCGACGGAGGCGGGGCTGGAGGAATTGACGCGCGAAGCCGGCATCGCCGCAGCCCAAATCCCCGGCATCGGCATCGCGGTGACCGGCTTCCTTTCTCCGCGCCACACCTTCAACACGCCGCGCAGCCTGGACGAATGGGCTGATGTCGCAATCGAGCCGATTTTCGCCGCGCATTTCGGACGCGATTGCTGGGCGGACAACGACGCCAATACCGCCGCCGTGGGAGAGGCTCTGGTCGGCGTCGGGCGCTGGGCGCGCCATTTTGCCTATCTTTCACTGGGGATCGGCTTCGGTGGCGGGATCATCGCCGACGGCGTGCTGCTGCGGGGCCGCCATGGCAATGCCGGGGAGTTCGGAGCCATGCTGCACCCCGGCTTCCATCTCAGCCCCAGCCTGGAACTGTTGCGCCAGACGATGGCCCAGCACGGCGCGGGCTTTCCCAATGTCGGCGCGATGCTGGAGAATTTCGATGCCGATGCGCCCGGCGTGGCGGAATGGATCGCCAAGGTCGCCGACTCGCTTTCCTACGTCTGTGCCGGCTGCATGGCGATCCTCGATCCCGATGCGATCGTGCTGGGCGGACGCACCCCCCGGACGCTGGCCGAACGGATCATCCCGCACATCGCCTTTCCCGACAACCGCCGACGGGGCCGGGGGCGAGAGGCGCCGCCGGTCGTCCCGGCCGAAGCCTCAGGCGACCTTCCCGCATTGGGTGCGGCGCTGCTGCCGCTGCAAATGCGCGTGTTCGGCGGCGAGCGCCGCTAGCCAGCCTTTTGCCGCGCCAGCACCAGCAACAACAGGGCGAGTGCGATGCCCGGCATGGGCAGCAGCACCATCGTAGCCAGCAGACCGGCGGCCGCGCCGCCGGAATGCCCGACATTCGCCACGGTGCCGCCCACCGCCACTGCGCCGGCGGCGATCCCGAGCTTGGCAACGCCGGTGAACAGACCGAAGACCTGCGTCTCCCGCCCCTTGGCCCGGGCGCTGGCGCTGTTCGCCAAGGCTGTCCACATCACTTGCGCGGTCCCGCCTTCGGCGACGCCGCACAGAAAGGCGCCGACGCTCTGCCCCACCACTCCCAGCGGCGCCAGCAGGCCGAACAGCGCCAGAGCTAGGAGCATCAGCAGAAACGGCGCATGCGGTGCCGGTTTCCGCGCAACGCGGAAAAACCGCAGCCAGAGCGGCTGCCCCGTCGACACGCCGAGCACGGCAGCAACCATCAATATCCCGGGGCTGACCTCCGTGGTGGCCACGGCCGAGACATAATAGGGCTCGAGCTTGGTGAAAATTGAATTGGCTATGGCAATCGAGAACATCGCCAACAGCAGCACCGGTAGGGGCAGGGTCGGACGAACGGTATCGGAACCGGAAAGCGCCTCCTTGGGCAGGGCCGCCAGTTTGGCGGAGAACCTCCGCGTAGTGCGCGCCAGTGCCAGGGCAGTCCAACAGGCGACCAGCGCGAACGACGCGGCGGCGATGGCGAAGGCGACACGGCGATCCTCCGTCCGCATCAGCGCCAGCATCGCCGCCATCGCACCGGCCACCGTCACCGACGCGGCGCCGCCGAAGACCAGGCGCAAGGCCGAAACCCGACGACGGCCGGCGACATCGGCAGTGCCCAGCGACATCATACTATTCTGCGGCACGTCATAGACGGCATAGGCAATGCGGAAGGCCAGCATAGTCGCCAGCGCGAAACCAGGTCGAAACGCAGGCGGCATGAAGCTGATGGCGAACAGCGCCAGCAGCGCCAACGCACTGGCGATCGCTCCCGTTCGCTGGGTCCGCCCTGCCCGGGCGAGCGCGGTGTCGATGCCGGCCAGATGCCTGCCCACCATTATGTCGATCAACGCGTTCACTGTCATGGCGATTCCCATGACCGTCGCCATCGCCCAGCCGGAAAGCCCCGCCACCTCGGTCAGGTACCAGGCGAAGGTCAATTCGCCCGAGTGCCAGAACAGACTTTTGCCGAAATGCGCGCGCGCATAATTCCAAGTCAACGACCTGTCGCTTTCGGAGCCCATTGCAGGGCGCGAGGACAGATCGGTGTGGGATACGAAGTTCATCACGGAGGCGCCTTGCCTTGCCTCCACCAAGTGAGGTGCAGTTCCTTAAGGGTGCTTGTGCGACGGCTTCGTGACAAGGGGCGCACGCTTCCAGCCCGCGCTCCACCATTGCCCCGATGTCGGCGAACGAACGACATCCGCAAACTTTGTCGGGACGCATTCCTTCGCCTCCGCTGGTTGTCTTCCAGCTTTCGGCGGGGGAGCGGCGTTAGAAGGAGCAAACCGGAACGAATGACCGCTCCGAGCAGCGTGGCGCAGGTCGGAACGGCTGAGATTGGGGCGCATTGCAGCGATAGGGGGGGCTGATCCGCAGTTATATCCCACATGATGAACCGGCAGAAAGCCGAGCTGAAGTGATGTAGTGTTTACCCTCTCTTTAGGATCGCCAGTTAGCGGCTCATTCATCCAGTAGGTGACCATGCCAAAACCAAAACACCCTCGCCTCAACAGGAAGCGATCCGACGAAAAGGTGAAGAAAGGCTGCGGCGACGCCAAGAGCGCCAACTACGAGCCGTTTCTGCGTGTCTAGGGGTGGGCATCAAGCCTGCGTAAATCGATCAGCACATGACCTTTATCAACTACCGCCCGAGCCCGATATTGGCGAACGCGCCAAAAGGCTGCGATGGCAATTGGCGCTTTCGACGGCACGGGTTGCCGACCGGGCGGGCGTCAGCGAGCAGAACGTCATAGACTTCGAGTGCGCCAATAACAGCTCGGCCCAGACAATGCTGGCGATCCATCGCGTGATCTCCGGAGAGGCGGATCTGGCGCAACTCTTCACCACGCCCAAGTTCCAGACCATTGCCGATGTCATCGCATAGGAAGATCGTCGGCCCGCTGGTAAGAAAGAGGAAAGCTCATGAATTCGGAGGACCATGGCCATTAGGTGACTTGCAGCCGATAACGGTCTCGTTTTCAGTGTCCCTTCGACGCCGTTTAACGAGCGGACACCCAAGCGCTGAAAGGGTGCTATACCCAGCGCTGAAATCAATCAAATAGCGACATTCGAAAGCGCTAATATGGCAGCTAACATGCTGATTATAGGCCGTTAACGCTCTCGTGCGACATTGGAAAAATGTGAAAATCTTAATTGTATCATAAGGATGCGCACACGAGCGTTTTGAGCCGCCTATCGGCACCAAAAGGGCCTCATTCGGAAAAATCTGCAGAACTTAATTGTTTCTGGTAACAAAGCACCCCTCGGAACCACTGCAGCGAATCTGAAAATCTTATTTGTCGCGAAACAATTGTTGTTGCGCGACAAAAGAGTTTTTCAGTTTACAAAAGAGAATTCCAGATTCTGAATCTGTGACAATTAAGATTTTCACCTGAAAATTTTATAAAAATATAGCAAATTCAATGAGATGGGGTGCGTGTTAACCATATCTTGAGAGTGGGTGGAACTACCGCTTGACCGCTAATCTGCTTCGTTGAGCAGCTAATCGGCGAAGAACGCTTGCGGAGCACGCTAGCCGAATACGCTGCATCTGCCGGGATTTAATCCCCGTAGATGAAGGCGGGAAACTCGCATCATACCCCGATAGGGAACCGGGGCCTCTCAATACTCCTCTATCACCAGCATGACCGCGATTACGAAGACGCACGGGGCGGACTCAACCGCTCCCAGAAGGAAATGATAGGATCGACGAGGCCGGCGGATTATGTAGCCGCCATGGGAATGTTTGATTACGTCCGCTCCGAAATCCCCCTCCCCGATGGCTTCACGGGAGAGCTGCAGTCCAAGGCCTTCGATTGCATCATGACGATCATTCTCATTCGAGCTGACGGTCGACTAATGGTGGAGGAGAGAGAATTCGAGCGTCTCCCGCCGTGCCCGGATGATCCGCCTCCTTTCAATCGCCTGGAAAGGCGGAGGCCTATTCACAGAGGCTGGAAAGACCTGAATTACCACGGGGACTTCAGGTTCAACGGTTATGAAGCCGCCCCCTCTGGAGAAGATTATGTACCGCACGATTATGTCGCGCGGTTCACTCACGGCACCCTGGAGTACATCAAGAATGAGAATGAACGGCCTGACGGTCACCCACGAACTACAAAGCTTGGATCGTAGTTTCCACACCGCCCTATCAGATCGCACTTCCGGCTTGCTCCATCGCGTCGATGAAGACGGCATGGGACAAGAACTGCCGTACCTCGCACCTATATCGATGGTCAGACGTTATTGCCGCCCAGCATGCTCCAAGTCATGCTGACATCGGTGGAGGTCTATGCCGCCCCTTATGTCGCCTTGGGGGCCGTTTGCTGACGGACCGCTTCTAGCTCAAAATGGCGAAGAGCTGACGATCGCTGTAATATAGAATCCCTCTTGAGCGCTTCACGAACGGTATAAATGGTTCACCACGCGCATTCCCTGCCCGGCGAGCCCGAGAGCAAGTGGGAGCTGCTATCGGCCCATCTTGCCGACGTGGCTGAGCATGCCGCGGCGTTCGCTGTCCCCTTCGGTGTCGAACAGGTCGCCCGAGCGGCGGGGCTGCTCCACGACATCGGCAAATGCTCGGCCGAGTATCAGGCTTATATCCGCGGCGCCGGACCAAGCCCCGATCACAGCACGGCCGGCGCGATCGAAGCAGTGCGGCGTTTCCAGAGCGATCCTGTCCAGAAACTGCTGGGGCGCCTGATCGCCTATGCGGTCGCCGGGCACCATGCGGGACTGGCCGACGGCAGCGGGCCGAGTGCGGCGTCGCTCGACAGCCGACTGGCAAAGACCGTGCCCGCCTATGCCGGCTGGGAGGACGAGGCGGTCGGCCTGCTCGATCGGCTGACGGCGGCATTGCCGGGAGGCGGGCGCGATCCGGCCTATTCGCTGGCCTTTCTGGGGCGGATGCTCTTCTCCTGCCTCGTCGACGCGGATTTCCTCGCTACCGAGGCCTTTTACGCGCGACATCACGGCCAGACCACCGAGCGCGGCGGCCATGCTTCGCTCGAGACGCTCCGCACTCGGCTCGATCGCCGCCTCGCCGCGCTCGTCGAGCAGGCGGCGGACACGCAGCTGAACCAGCTCCGCACGGAAATACTGGCGCACGCGCGCGCCAAAGCGGCATCCGATCCCGGCCTGTTCACGATGACCGTGCCGACCGGCGGCGGCAAGACGCTGGCGAGCCTCGCCTTCGCGCTGGATCATGCCGTCCGGCACGGCCTGCGCCGCGTGATCTATGTGATTCCCTATACCTCGATCATCGAGCAGACCGCCGGCATCTTCCGCGACGTGCTGGGCGAGGACGACGTGCTCGAGCATCACGGCAACGTCGATTGGGAACAGGCCTCGCGCAACGGACTCGGCAGGGCCGATGCGGAAGGCGACGACGCCTGGCGCAAGCTTCGCCGCGCGAGCGAGAATTGGGACGTACCGGTGGTCGTCACGACAGCGGTCCAGTTCTTCGAGAGCCTGCACGCCGCGCGCACCTCGCGCTGCCGCAAGCTTCACAATCTCGCGCGAAGCGTGGTCGTGCTCGACGAGGCGCAGACGCTGCCCGTCCATCTGCTGCGCCCCTGCATGGCGGCAATCGATGAACTCGCCGCGGGCTATGGCACGAGCGTGGTGCTTTGCACCGCCACCCAGCCGGCGCTGAAGCGCGAGCAGGACGGCTTCAAGGACGGCCTCGCCATACCCGACGATCGAGAGCTGGCGCCCGATCCGGCGCGGCTCTACGAGGCGCTCCGGCGCGTGACCGTCGAGCATCGCAGTGCCGTATCCGACGAGGCGATCGCAGCGCGTTTCGCCGAGGCCGACCGGATGCTGTGCATCGTCAACAGCCGCCGGCATGCGCAGGACCTGTTCGCGCGCATCGCCGACCTGCCCGGCGCGCGGCATCTCACCACGTTGATGTGCCCGCTCCATCGCAGGACCGTGCTGGAGGCGGTCCGCGCCGAGCTGAAGGCGAACCGCCCCGCACGGATCGTCAGCACCAGCCTGATCGAGGCTGGCGTCGACATCGATCTCCCGGAGGTCTGGCGCGCAGAAACGGGCCTGGACTCGATCGCCCACGGGAGCGTGGATCGAAACAACCTGCACCGCGCCGCCCCGGCCGCGCGGACGGTCGCTCCTCCCGCGGGAGCGTGGATCGAAACGCCATGGATGGGGAACGCGCCTGGGGCTGGTGCGTCGCTCCTCCCGCGGGAGCGTGGATCGAAACTCGATATCCAGGCGCGCGTGAACGCCGGCGCCGCGTCGCTCCTCCCGCGGGAGCGTGGATCGAAACAAGGAGTATCAGGACGGCCCCGCCCGCCTTGTGGTCGCTCCTCCCGCGGGAGCGTGGATCGAAACAAGGTCACCTACAATGTGATCCCGGTCGAGGAACGTCGCTCCTCCCAGGGAGTGCGGATCGAAACAACCGGACTTCGGTTAGCCTCAGCTACAACCGCATGTCGCTTCTGACGCCGCAGGCGCTTCGCGTAACCATTGACGCTCGTGAACGGAACGGCCGCTTCTAGGATAGGCGATCATGCCGCTGAACGGCAAGGATTAGGGCGCATAGCGGAAGCCACTTCAAGGCGCTCAGAGGCAGGTTTGCCTCGCATTTCAGCAGCTTCAAGACGGCAGCCGTTCAGCGGGGGAACTCGCCGGTGAGGTAGTGACAGTTACCGCGCCAGCGCCGGTAGCGGGAGCGGCTCGACCGACGACCGTCTATGGCTACACCGCGGTTGGCGGAGTGCAGCTGGTAAGCAGTATTTCCACGTGTCGGACTGCCGCAACATGCATTGGCAGCGCGAACGAGGTCAAAACGACCATCGGCTACAACAGCAATCTGCTGCCCATGACCGTCACCAAGGCGGCGGGGGATGGGAGCCTGAGCGCGACCACCACCATCGGCTACGATGCGATCGGTAACCGCACGAGCGTGGATGGGCCGCTCGCCGGCACCGACGATACGACAACCTATCGCTATGACGCCTCGCGCGTGCTGATAGGCGAGATCGGACCCGACCCGGATGGGGCGGGACCGCGCAAGCGTCGCGCGTTTCGCAGGGTGTACTCGGGCTTGGCCAGCGACCCTACCATGACGGAAGCGATCGGGGCCGTCGATGATCTGTCCGATGCTGCCTGGAACAACTTTTCCGAAGCCTATCGTCGCTGGCAGCAATTTGACCCGGAAGGGCGGGTAACCCGTCACATCTTGTGGTCCAATGGCGTTAACTATGCGGTCGGAGAATATCTCTACGATGCGGCCGGGCGATTGACCTGCCGCCTCGATTATATGGATCCTGCGCAATGGGGGCCTCAGCCGAATGGCTGCGCGCCGCTCCAGACCAATGGTCCCAACGGTCCCGACCGGGTCACGCAATATGGCTATGATGCGGCGGATCGGCTGAAGCAGATCACGCGCGGCGTCGGCACGGCGGATGCGGCGACGGAGGTGACGAGCTATACCGACAACGGGAAGGTGGCGAGCGTCACGGACGGCAAGAACAACAAGACGACTTACGGCTACGACGGGTTCGACCGGCTGGTGAAGACGCAGTTCCCATCGCCGACGGTCGGTTCGAACGTAAGCTCGACCACCGATTATGAGCAGCTGACGCTCGATCCCAATGGGAACGTCACCGCACGCCGGCTGCGCGACGGTACCTCGATCGGCTATACTTACGACGCTCTCAACCGGCTGAGCCATAAGGACCTGCCGGGAAGCGAACCGGATGTCGACTATAGCTATGACCTGCTGGGCCAGCTGACCGCCGTGTCCCGGCCGGCGGACGGTGTCTCCAACAGCTTCGCCTATGATGCGCTCGGACGGATGACCAGCGACAGCCAGTCGTTCGGCTCCCTGAGCTATCAATATGACCTGGCGGGCAACCGGACGCGCGTGACCTGGCAGGACGGGTTCTTCGTCAGCTACGACTATGACGTCACCGGCAATGTGAGGGCGATCCGCGAGAATGGCGCGGCCTCGGGCGTGGGCGTGCTGGCAAGCTACACCTATGACGACCTCGGCCGCCGGGCGAGCGTCACACGTGGCAACGGCACGACGACGAGCTATGGCTATGATGCGGTGTCGCGCCTGTCGTCGCTGACCCAGGCGTTCCCCAACCCGGCGAGCAACCTTGCGCTGACGTTCGGCTACAACACTGCCTCGCAGATCGCGAGCCGGACCGCGTCGAACGACGGCTATGCCTGGAACGGAGCGGTGAACGTCAACCGCGGCTACACGACCAACGGGCTCAACCAGTATAGCGCGGCCGGAGGCACGGCGTTCGGCTATGACGCGCGCGGCAACCTCACCACCTCCGGTTCGAGCAGCTACGCTTACTCTTCGGAGAACTTGCTGAAGAGCGCGCCTGGCGTATCGCTCTATTACGATCCGCTGGGCCGGCTGCATGAATATGACACGAGCGTGTCGACACGGATGATGTACGATGGGGGCATGCTCTCCGCGGAGATCGCCAATCCGTCAGGCGCTATCCTGCGCCGCTATGTGCCGGGCCCGGGCACCGACGAGCCGATCGTCTGGTACGAAGGCGCGGGCACGGCCGACCGGCGCTGGCTGCACACCGACGAGCGCGGCTCGGTGGTCGCGATCAGCAACGCCAGCGGCACCGTCACCAACATCAACAGCTACGACGAATATGGCATCCCCGGCTCGGGCAACATCGGCCGGTTCGGCTATACCGGCCAGGTCTGGCTCCCCGAACTCGGCATGTATTATTACAAAGCCCGCATCTACTCGCCCTCACTCGGCCGCTTCCTGCAAACCGATCCCATCGGTTATGCCGACGGGCTCAACTGGTACAACTATGTCGGCAACGATCCCGTCAACTCGGCCGATCCGACGGGGTTGTGTGGTGAACAAAGTGGCTTCGATGGAGAAATCCATGTGAATCCTAATAATCCTTGCGGCGGTTCTGCCGGTGGACAGGGGGGGCGTCGGCGAGTCCTACTCCATTCCTCCGGCACCATATGGGTGCGATCAAGCGGCGCTTTTTGGGATTGATCCGAAAAAATGTACAGATCCTTGGACATTTCTAGTCCCGCAACTGAAGAGCTTGATCCAAGCGCCGCAAAAGGGGGATTGCCAGGTCACCGTTAAGGTGAGTCTGTTCAAAACCACGCCGTCCATATTGGGACATTTAGGAATTTCAGTGAATGGCGGTCCTAGCTATGGCTTCTATGGTCAACAGAGTGCCTCTTGTTTGGTTAGCTGTACCGGATCGATCCAAGTCGATAAACAGCAGGTGCAGGATAGCGTAGCAATATCTGTAACATACAGGCAGGCAGCTGGGCTGCTGCGTTATATAGCAAACGCCGCACGAAACCCACCATCCTACAGTCTTACAGGAAATAACTGCGCTGGCTTTTGCTCGACTGCCCTCGCATCCATCGGGGTTCGTCAACCGTCTGGCATATTTAATAAGCCAAGCGCCGTATTTGCTGATCTGAAAGAGAATGAAGGAAGTAATAACCCCATATGCGAGAGGGGTGAGTAACATGAGCTATCGAATCCAATTGGCCGCACTAATCTCGTCTGGATATACTGGATTTTATATTATCGTAATAATATATTCTATTATCGGCTTGCCGATAGGAAGGCTTGCAGACAGGGCAATATTATCACTTAATCCGCTTATTTACATATTCTCATATCTTTCTTCATTTGGTCCAATGATTGGTCGAGTGACGTATGTGATTATAGGCGGAATTGTCAGTTTCTTGATTTGCTTTATATTATCTTTTATTGTCATATCACTTATAAGAATATCGGCATACATGTATGCCTTGCTGGCGGTGGTGATATTGGCTTGGCTTGCGTGGGTATTTAAATGATATGCGCCGCAAAGTGGACACTACTACGATACGACCGAACAAATCTGTCGCGTCCCGCTATCACAGGCTCAGAGAGGCCAGGTGAACCGTGCAACGGCGTTGCCGGACGGCACGATCAATCCCGGTAGAAGTGCTGGCACTTATCCGGTCGGGGGTTGGCTTTTCGGCATCATTCCAACAATTGGTGGGTATGTCACAACCCGGTTTTCTGCTGATGGGAATATCGCGGTTAACACGACGACTAGCGCCCATCTGTTCGTCGGGACGATAACTCGCACCATTTTATTCTAGGAGACCTGTGCGCGGGTGGCTGTCTAGCGCTGGGATAGATGAGTTTTGTGGGTTGTGTAGCCGATGTCGAGGCCGCCCGGCTTTGTGAAGGCGTCGGCGGGTGTCAGGCCGCAGCGAGAATGTTCATCGTGCGCTTGAGGTTGTAGGCGATGGCGGTGAGATGGACCTGGGCGGCAGCTTTGGGGAGGCCTCGCCATCGCATTCGGCGCAGGCCGTAAGAGCGCTTCCACGTTCCGAAGATCTTTTCGATCCGGCCGCGTACGCGATGGATGGGTTGGTTCCACTCGTGAAGCTTACGCAGCGTTTCCTGCTCGTCGCGTCCCCACATGCCGGTCGCGACGATCCGAGGGACGCCGCCTTTTGCTAGGACTGCATTGCAGAAGTGAGCACCGCGGTAGGCACTGTCGGCAAACACCTCGCCGGGATTATCAGGCAAGGCTTCAGGGCCCGCCTTGCCATCGTTGATGTTGGCCGAGGTAATCGAGACTTCTTCGATTAGCGCTGTGTCGGCATCGGCGCCAACGTGGGCCTTGAAGCCGTGAATGGCTCGCTTTCCCTTGTGCTTTATGCCATGCCGCCCCCGACTTCAGCGGGCCCGCTAGAGACGGCGGATGACATAACTGTGACATTATGGGCCAGCGAGACTGGCGGACTGGCCGGCGCGGACGCGGTCCTGGGCGCGGCGGCACATGTCCTCCAGCGGGCAAGGATCCGCGGCTGATCGGCGGCATCTCCATCCCGCGCTTCCTCGGCTCCGAGGAGCGGCTCGGCGGGCTGCTCAGCTACGTCCATTAATAGGGCGGCGGTCGCTTATCGAGATAGGCTTTCAATCGGCCGGGTTCGTCCGTCAGCAGCACCGAGGCGCCCGCGTTCAGCAATACGCCCCAGGCACCCTCGGCATCGCTGGCCGCGGCCCGATCGCCCAGGCCCGCGACGCTTCGGTCATAATAGGGCTCGACCCACAATCGCGCTCCCGACGCCTTCACGGCATCGGCGCCTTCCTTGAGATAAGCGAGATCGGAAAAGATGACGGGATAGGCGACCGGCCGCAGATGCGCGTGCGTGCGCACCACGTCCGACAGGCGCGTATCGCCGCTCTCCACGCGCTGGAGATAATTGACCCGCGCGAGGAGCGGGACCTGCGGGACGAGTGCGTCGTCGCGGCCGGCGGTCATCTTCACCGTGATCTGGTTCAGCATGCCGCGACGATCGAGCATCTGCAGCGCGTCCGCCCAGACGCGCTGCAGATTGCGGCCCTTGGCGTCCAGATCGACGAGGATGCGGCCGTTCATCACGGCCAGCGCTTCCTCGAAGCTCGGGATGCGTTCCCGGGTCACGGGCGCATCGGGGCCACCGCTTCCGGCGCGCAGCCGCAGCTTCCGCAGCTGCGCCCAGGTCAGATCGTCGACGCGTCCATGGCCGTTGGTGGTGCGGTCCACGGTCTGGTCGTGCATGATCACCAGCACGCCGTCGCGCGTGTGCTGGACATCGGTCTCGATGATGTCGATGCTGAGGCGGATGCAGGCGCGGAACGCCGCCAGCGAATTCTCCGGCTGATGCTCATGGCATCCGCGATGGGCGACGATAAGGACCGGCCCGTCCGGATCGCGCAACTGCTCCAGGATCACGTCCGCTCGCGCGTGATCGGCCGCGGAAGCGGGCGGGACGGAAAGCAGGAGCCCGGCAGCGCAAAGGACCGCGCGTGCGTGGAGGTGGCGCATCGCTGGTCCTTTCAGAACTTGGTGGAGACGCCGGCCCAGAACCCCCGGCCGTGCTGGTTGATCTCCCGGATCTCATCGAAATAGGGCCGATAGGTATCCCGGGATTCGCCCAGTAGGTTGCGGCCTTCCGCGATGAGCTGGACCCGATCGGTGATCGCGTAGCGGAGCTGGAGGTCTAGCTGGTTGAACGGCTTGTAGACCACGTCCTCCACCGGCGAGGCTGTGCTGATCGACTGATAGGACTTGCCCGGCCGCGAATAGCTGAGCCGCCCTTCGAACCCGGCCCGCTTGTAGAAGAGCGAAGCATTGAACATCCGCGCCGGCTGATCGACGACCTGGCTCACCGTGCGCGTGCTGCCGTCGGCCATCACGATGCTGGCGTCGGTATCGATATAGGTGAAGTTCGCCGAGATGCCGAGATCGGCGAGCGGACCGGGCAGGAAATCCAGCCGGTTCTGGATGAAGTTGACTTCGAAGCCCTTGAGCTTGGCCGATTGCAGGTTCTGCGGTTCGGTGATCCGGTAGGCGATGCCGTCGATGACCGCATCGCGCGTGCCGCGGAAGATCTCATCCTTTACGTCCTTGTAGAAGACGCCGGCGCTGAACAGCCCGCCGTCGCCCGGGAAATAATATTCGAGCGACAGGTCGAAGCTGTCCGCCTGGCGCGGCTTCAACGCCGGATTCGGGCGCGACACGGTGATGACGCCGTCGCCGCTGTCGTTGCGCGTCTCACCCCCCGCCAGATCGGCCTGGTTGGGCCGCCCGAGCGCGCGGTAATAGCCGGCGCGAAGCTTGATCCGATCGGTGAGGTCGTAGCGGCCGACGACCGACGGCAGGAAATGATCATAGTCGTTGCCGTCGCGCGTGGGCGTCGCGACGCCGCTCTGCACGACATAGCGCGCGACATCGACATCGGTCGCTTCGTAGCGGCCGCCGACCACGACCAGATGGCGCGGCCCGCGATGCTCCATCATCACATAGCCGGCTGCGACCTGCTCCTCGAAATTATAGTCCGAGGCGAGCCCGGCCGTGGCCGAGGTCACTGGCGTGAACGCGCTGCGGTGATCGTTGAAATAGTCCCAGAAGCCGCGGCCGTCGGCGAGCAGGATGGGCGTGCTCGCATACGGCGGCGTGTACGACGCCGTGCCCTGGAGGAAATCCGTGAGCAGGAGGCCGGATGCGGTCCAGGTCGGCGTTTCCCGGTCGAGCCTGCGTTCGGTCTTCTTGATCTTGCCGCCGAGCCCGAGCTGCCACCCGTCGTCGCCAAGATCGACCTCATAGTCGACCTGCGCGTCCTTGACCTGATCGCGGACGTTGAAATCGGAGCTGGAGATCGACGCGAGCGGGAAATTGGCCGGATTGGTCACATAGGCCGGATCGAGGAAGGTGAAGCCCGGCGCGGCGATGTCGTACCGATAGCCGAGCGACGCGCTGGCTGGCGCGGTGAAGGTGATGTCCGGCCCGCGCTCGTTCCATTTCGACTGCGAATAGGAGGCGCGCGCATCGAGACGGCTGCGGCCGAAGTCATAGGAGAAGCGCGCTTGCGCCACGTCGATCGGCTTGGAGATGATGAAGCGGGTGGTCGAATAGGCATGGCTGCCGGCCGCCACCGTGCCGGTCGTGTCCGTCGCCGGCGTCACCGCGCCCGACGGATTGACGATGAAACGGTAGCGCGTCTCGTCATCGTCCTGGGCATAATGGCCGTAATAGACCGACGCGTGGAGCCGGTCGTCCGGCTTGAACTCCAGTGTGATCGCGCCGCCATAGCGTTTCGAAGTGAGCGTATAGCTGGAATAGGTGGTGTTGCTCGGCACGCCGAAGACGTCGCCCGTCGTCGGATCGGACACGCGCTGGCCGTCGGCCGTGTAGTAGTTGTAGCCGCCGTGGAGGATCCGCTCCTGGTCGCGCGTGCGCTCCAGATAGCTGCCCGTGAGCATGAGGCCGAACTGGTCGTCGGAACCGAAGCGCGTCGTCAGCGTCGCGTCTGCGCGCAGCGAGACCTTGTCTTTCCCCGGCACCGCGCGGCTGTCGTAATAGCCGAGCAGGGCCTGGGCGACGAAATAGCTTTCGGGAACGTCGAAGGCGCTGCGCGTCTGGAGGTCGACCAGGCCGCCGATCGCGTTTCCGTCATATTTGGCGGTCGGCGACTTGATGACCTGCATCCGCGAGACGGCGCTGGCCGGCACCTGCTCGATGAGCGCGCGGCGGCTGTTCTGGTCGCTAGAGGCAAGCTGCAGCCCGTTGAAGGTCACCAGCGTATAGTCGGGGTTGAGGCCGCGCACCGCGACATAGCGGCCCTCGTCCTCGTCGAACACGGCCGAGACCCCCGGAACGCGCCGCAGCGCATCGGCGATGTTGAAGTCGGGATTCTGCCCGGATTCGTCCTGGGTGACGAATTCGGAGATGACGTCGCTCTGGCGCTTCGCGTCGATCGAGCGGCGGTTCTGCTGGCGATAGCCGCTCACGACGATCTCCGCCGGCTCTTCCGGCTCGGCCGGTGCCGTCTGGCGTACCGGCGGGGTGGAAGCGCGGCGGGCGGTTCCGCCGCGCGCCGCGCTCTTCGCCGCCTCGCGGAAGACGACCGTTTCCCCCACGATATGCCCTTCGATGCCGCTGCCGGACATGAGCCGGGCCAGCGCGGCGCGGGGGCTCAGCCGGCCGTTGACGGCCTGGCTGCGCTTGCCCCGCAGGAGCACTTCCGATGCCGCGATCTGCAGCCCCGTCTGGCGCGAGAAGCTGGAAAGCGCGCTATCCAGGCTCTGCGCCGGGATCGCGAACTGAAACGACTGCTCCACGGCGCCCTGCGCCTGCGCGGGAGCCGCCGCGGCCAAGCCGGCCGCCGCCAGCGCCACCACCGAACCATAGTTGCTTGTAGGGAACATGCCATCCGCCCTTGTTGAATTCGGGCGCATGACGATGGGGAAGGGCAATACCCGACAAAGTTTTTTCCTGCAATTTCATTACGATATTGCTACAGAAAAAATGTCACTGAAGCAGGATGGCGTTGCCCTGTCTGGTGATCCGGACGCCATAGGCGATCTTTAGCGCCTCCAGCACGGAGGCGGGCTGGGAGATATGGAAGCGGCCGCTGACCCGGCGTTGCCCAAGCGCGCTTTCGCCGATCCGCACCGGCGTCCCGGCGTGGCGATTGAGCTTTTCGACCAGCACGCTGAGCGGCGTGTCGGACATTTCGAACCAGCCGGACATCCATTCCGGCCGGCCGCCCACGGGCAGGGACGCGGCGCGCATGCCGGCGGGCGTCACGCGCGCGGCCTCACCCTTTTGGAGAATCCGATGCGTGCCGGAGCGGCTGTAGACGGCAACGGTCCCGCGATAGACTTGGACGACGGTATCCTGCGCATCCTGCCGATCGATGTTGAAGGCCGTGCCGAGCACGCGGATTTCCGCCGGCCCGCTTTCCACCGTGAACCGCCGGAAATGCTCGGGCCGGACATCCATGAAGATCTCCCCCCGCCGCAGCACCGCGCTTCGGCTCCACGGCAGCATTCGGACCGTCAGCTCGGCGTTGCCGCTGAGATCGATCTGCGATCCGTCCGCCAATTCGAAATGGCCTCCGGAACCGTTCGCGGTCCGATAGGTCTGGGTGGTGGAGGCTGGGCCATACCCGAGCGCGACGGCGGCGCAGGCAGCGGCGAGCCCGATCGCCACGCCGGCGGATCGCCAGCCGCGCTTGGCAGGTGCCGCAACCGCATCGCCGGCCGGCGCAGCTTCGGAGCGGGACAATGCCGCGTCCATCGGCGCATCCCATAGCCCCTGCAGCCTGGAAAATGCCTCGCGGTGCTGGGCGCTGGCTTCCATCCATATGTCGAACCGCTCGGCAATGGCGGCATCGATCGCGGGCCGGTTCATCTGCTCCAGCCAATAGGCGGCTTCTTCCGTGACCTGCCTATCTCCTTTCATGAACCGTTGTTCCTCTTCCTCGTCTTCCGATTCATCGCCTTGTCCAAAGCAACGAGCGCTCTTGTGATATGTTTTTCGATCGCTTTCGGAGTTAGATTCAGGGCTTTGGCTATCGTCGCGCTGCTTTGGCCGTGCAAGCGCCGGCGCAGGAATACTTCCCGTTGCAGGGGCGACAAGTCCTTCAGTGCCTCAGCCAGCTGCTCCACGTCCAGCCGGCCGGCCACGATCTGGTCGGGCAGGGGCGCTTCGCTTGCCCAGTCGGCGGAAGGTTCGCCGCCGTTCCTGCGATCGAGGCGATACTGATCGACGATGAGGTTGCCGGCGATCCGATAGGCCAGCGCGTAGAGGCTCGCCACCTCATGCGCACGACAATATTCGATGGAGCGCGCGACCGCCTCCTGCGCAATGTCTTCCGCTATGTCCTTCCTGCCGAGGCGGGCCAGGGCATAGGCATAGACGGCATCGGAAACCCCTGACCACGCATGATCCGAGCCCTGATGCGGGCGGCGCAGGCCGAGTGGGGAAGGGGATGTCATACGGGCTCGATTCGGCCGCCTAGCTAGGAACGGCGCGTTACAGCTCCGGGTCACGACATGGCCGGTCCTGTCCGGTAAGGCCGATCACCGGCAGCACAAGGAGCGGAATCCCGGCCGGTTCTGTGTCCCGCGGCATCTCCAGCGGGCATGCGTGATCTGACGCAGCCATTCCACCAGCGCGCACAGCAGGATCAGCAATGCCACCACCAGCACCAGCGGCGAGAGGGCCGCGCCCGTCAGGCCCGTATCGACCGGCAAATTCGCAAGCCAGTGGCCAGCCAGCAGCGCCGACCCGCCAAGGCCGATCTTCATCGTGGCCGTGAAGATGCCATAGCCCAATGCGGCTCGCCCCAGCGCGGTGGTCGCATTCGCCTCTTCCAGCAGCTGCGAAAAGACGGACCATGCCAGAAGCGCCACGCCGCCCAGCGCGGCACCGAACAGCGCGAAAGCCACCGCCGCGCTGACCGAGCCCAGCGCCAGAGCGGCGGGCAGCGCCAGGACGACCGCGGTGCTCGCGGCATAGGCCAGGACCAAAGCGGTCGTGACGCGTACGCGGCGCGCCAGGGCGGACCAGGGTGGGATCGCGCCGAGGCGCATCGCGGCGATCAGCAGCGGCGCGGCGGCGACGGCCCACAAGTGGGAGGAATCGAGATGCAGTGCCGCCTTCGCGACCGAGGCGAGCGCCCCGATGCCCACCATCTGGATCAGGCAGAAGAGAAGGATCGGCGTCATCGCGCCGGATCTCCCTTCCCGGCCGTCCGCACGGGGCGGCTCGGGCGCGGCGGTCGGGAAGAGCGTGAGCAGCCAGGGCAAGGGCAGGAGCAGCAGAAGCGCCGTCACGCCGATCGTCCCGAGCAATATCGCGGGCAGGACCGCGCCCCGCACCGTCAACAGCGGCATCGCCGCCGCCGCCACGGCCAGCCCCGCGACGCTGCTGCCGACGGTCCGCAGGCGCATGACGCGCAGATGGCCATGCTCTCCGGCCAGCACGGCGGCGACGGCGTTGTGCGGCACGTCGAACAGCGCGAAGGCCGTGCGGAACAGGATCAGCAATATCGCCGCGACCGCCAGCGATCCGCTCGCGGCGAGCGGCAGGGCGACGAAGCTCGCGCAGGCGACGAGCAGCGCGCTCCAGGCGATGTACGGGAGCCTGCCGCGGATTCCCGGAAAACGGGCCAGCGCCGCGCCCCAGAGCGCGTCGATCCCCGCATTCCAAATCGAGCTGCCGAGGAACAGCGTCCCCGCCTGGGCGGGAGGCACGTTGAGCACCACCACGAGAATGTAGAGCGTGAAGGCGTCTTCGCCCGCCCAGAGCAGACTCTTGCCCCCGTGCGACGCCATGAAGGTCCGGAGCGCAAAACTGTCGGCCGCGCGAGTCACGCGGGTCCGCTTAGGGAAGGCTTGTGACCGTTTCGGGTCGCGGCGGCGCACTGGACTGCGCCCGGCGCACGACTAAGACGTGGGCGCGATGAGCACGAGACCTTCCTCCGCCGCCGGTCGCCAGCATGAAACCACATCGGCCATCCTGGATGCCGCCCGCCAGGTCGTCGCGGAACGGGGACTGAGCCAGCTCAGCCTGCGCGTCGTGGCCGAGCGGGCCGGCGTCTCGGTCGGGACGATCAGCTATCGCATCGGCGACCGTGCGACGCTGGTGGATGCGCTGGCGCGGCGCGAGCGGGCGTTCGTCGCGGCGGAGGCGGACGTGTGGCGGAGCCGCCTCGACCCGATCGATCCGCGCGACGCTGATTGCCTGGCCGATCTGGTCGATGCCTGGCTCGGCGCGTGCGCCACGGCGGATCGGACGCCGGCGCTGATGCAGAGCGAGCTGGTATCGGCCGCGCATCGCGATACGGCGCTCGCCGAGCATGTCGCCGCCGCCACGCAGGCGCAGGCCGGCATGTGGCGCGCGCTGCTCGGGGAGGGGCCGGACGCCGAGCGGCTCGGCCGCCGCATCGCCGCCTATTGCGTCGACGAGCGGCCCTTCTCGATCCTGCTGGACGGCGACGCCGATTATCGGCTGCTGCGCGCGTCGACGATCCGCGCCCTGCTGCGTGGCAGGGAGCAAGCCCCGCCTCCGGCGGCGGACGCATGGCACGCGCGGCTGGTCGCGCGGCTGGAAGAGCCTTCGCGCGCCGCGTTCGAAGCGGGCGAGGTGCCGCGCGGCGCCAAGGCGGCGATCGCCGAGCGCATCGCCGACAGGATCATGTCCGGCGGGATCGAGGCGCTCTCCCACCGCGCCATCGCGCAGGCGCTGGCCATGCCCGTCTCCAGCATCGCGCATCATTTCCCGGCGCAGCGGGACATATTGCTAGGCGGCGTGGAGACGCTTTACCGTCGCCTGCGCGCGGAAGTGAGCCGCGCGGACGGAGCGAGTCCGGCGGGCTTCGCGGTCGTGGCGCTCGGGCATGAGATGGCGCTCGCCGCGCTCCGCGATCCCGGCTTCCGGCCCTTCGCGATCGACATGCGCCGGCGCCGCGCGGAGAATGTGCATCTGCTGATGAGCCAACTGCTCACCGGCGCCCCCCATGCCGACCGCGCGCTCACCCAGGCTTATGTCATGGCGATGGTCGGCTTTGCCCTCGGGGGCCTGGCCGAGCGCAAGGGAGGCTGGGACGCGGAGAAGGTGTTGGCGCGGATATAGGATTGGATGAGCGGTACGATCGTTCAAATAGATAGGTATTAAGCTAGATATAGACCGTACGACTGTCTCAATTCCGTAACCGCAGGCGCTTAGCTGACCCCCGACTCGATCATCAGGGGGAACGAAGTGATTCGCTTGAACGACCGGCGGGTACGCCGCACCTGGGCGCTGCTGGC